>Ga0209164_1000685_pt1 | contig 64799 bp, 45 predicted proteins | sample MTBNYHSulfiMetaG_FD_187458 | JGI IMG/M metagenome (GOLD analysis project Ga0209164, IMG submission 187458) | Enrichment culture microbial communities from rom New York Harbor, USA that are MTBE-degrading - MTBE-NYH (New York Harbor Sulfidogenic)... | ecosystem: Environmental > Aquatic > Marine >... | reverse complement strand
ACCCATGGTACAAAAGACTCGTGGACATGATCGGTTTCCTCCTTCTTGGCGAATTGGCGTTCACCAGAAAGGAAACCGTCATCGTCCACTTTTTTCAACCCTCAAGTACGCAAAAACCGGATGAACCCCATTTTTCTTTAGCCTTTCCAGGCAGGTGTTCACTTGAACCTTTGCTTCTTGCCCGATGAGGCAATCAAAGGGTTTGCCGATGAGTTCGGAGTCTCTTTTTCCAGAAAGCAGACATGCGGCTGGATTGCAGGCGAGGACGCAGTGGTTTTCATCAAGCACTACAAAGCCAGTGAAGCAGAAAAGATAAAAGGCGTAAATGTCCAGGATCCTCGTTCGTCTGAATGGGATGTGAGGGATGGATGCAACGGCATGGAGCATATCTTCGATCTGGTTCCGGAGGTGCTTATCACTATTGGAGCAATGAATTCTGGGACCGTTTTCTTCGTAGCGTAACATAGCGTTCCTCACTTGTAATTATGTCCAGGGAGCTCTATCTATAGATTTCTGCTGCGCGAATCCGGTGAATTTAACGGGAGCAGACCGGATAGCTTCGAAGCTGCATCGAATTTCCAATCGGGGCCAGCCGATCGGCGCGAATGCTGAGGGACTCTCGTCCTTCAGAACGGGATCGGCTGTTTGCCTAGGATGGAAAATGTCTTTCAGCCTGGTGCGTTTTTGAGCGAACCCTAGCGAACAGGAGGAGATAGGGCGAATTGCCGGGCCGGGATTCCACCGGTTGCCGCCGTGGCCCGTGCAACAGGCTGATGAAAAACGCCTATCGAAATGGCTACGCTTATCCCGTGTAAGGCCAGCACCCGATAAGGGTTCATGATTACACGGAATTTCGCAAGCCTTGCATCCAGCCGTTTTTAACAGCCTGCTCACAAGGGATTTTTTAGTATACAACTAGAGAACGCGCGAAAGAAGTCTCCGGACGCAAAGGCAGCCGAGGGAGAAACACCTTATCCATCCTCGTAGCAGAATCCTCCGTGAGAGGTAGACTTCGCTTTTGAAAAAGCGGGGGATTACGCACTCCAGAACACGATGTGAAAACAGCGGTTCTCTATATCGGAGCTAAGGTGAGGTTCAAAAAGTTCAGAATGATGAGCTTTCCTCATGATAGCGGTATGTCTAGAAGTTGGGTATGGGAGTGGAATATCGATTACTGAGCCAGATCATATATCCGTTTTTACAGAATATGTCAAAGAAATTATTAGAACAGCTGCGCGCAATCAGAAGCGCTCTGCATCATCAAGAACCCATTCGGAAATGACATCCCGGCGGACCCCCGCTTCCCATCCGGAAAGGAGGATTTTTCGTCACACGCTGCACGCGCGTGGTCCCGCCCCTGCTGGGCGGTTCCCGGTTTGTATACACCCTCCGCTTGCTTAGTCCCACCCCTTTGGAGTAAGGCCCGGCTTGAGCCATATTAGAAAACCAAGCGTTTGTGCTGAAGCGGCCTGTTGGTCAGCGCACCAGCAAACGTGCAGATGGACGCCGAGATGGTCCCGAAAGACCATTCCCGGATGGAAACGAACCTAGAAAGCGGGCAGGTCCTGATAGCGAAAGTGAGATGAAAATTTCCCTTGGATTTCAGGGAGATCGAGGAGACTGTCACCCTGGACTGCTGCTGCAGCTTCGGTGTATTTGCGGACACTTGCGCTGGTCGAAAGGCCTAGCCAGATAGCCATGGCGCCCGGAGAGACGCCTGTCTTGAGAAGATGGACGGCTGTCGTGCGTCTGATCATCTCAGGGGAAACCGCTCTGCACGTGAGGGAGGTCATCCGCGTGGCGGCTGCCGTCACTGCCTTGCGCAAACGGTCCTCGACACCGGAGCGAGTCAATATTTGGCCCTTCCGGTTCGGGAACAAAGGGGCGTCGCTCCCTATGCGCGCTGTTCCCAACCATTCGAGAATATGATGCCGAGTCATCGACCAAAGTGGAATCCTTCTTTCCTTCAGTCCCCCTCCGTGCAACCGGATGCTTCCAGAGCCGTTCAAGTAGACGTCGGATCGCCGCAGCAAAACGATCTCCGATACCCGGGCACCGCAGTTGTAAAGAGTTGCAAGCATCGCGCGATCTCTTGCTCCCGACCAAGTGGATGGATTGGGGGCCTGTATGATCGCCAGAACTTCTTCGTGGGATAGGCAGCTCATTTCGGGTTTTTTCAGGCGCTTTACTGGAATTGTCTGCAGGTCTTTCAGGATGAGACGGGCCTTGGGGTCATGGGCAGCGGCGAATGCCATGAACGAGCGCAGAGCCGCCAGGCGGATGTTGATCGTTTTCGGGACATTGCCGCGAACCGTCTCGAGATATTTCAGGAATTCAATGACAACAGAGGCGCTCAGATCGGCCGGGGTCAGATCGGATGCGTCCTTGGAATAGCGCGCTTCCATGAATTCCAGAAATATCCTGAGGGTATCGCGGTATGCAACAAGGGTTTTGGGACGTAAGCCTGATTGATCGGCAAGGTCTGAATAGAGAAATTTCTGCAATATTTTATTAAAACTTAATCCTCCATGCAAGCTTTTCATGATATTTCCCCACTAAGCAATGGTTTTTAGAATTATTGAATACCTGTCTTAAATGAGATTTCATCAGGAAATGGTTTTCTGGTGCAACCCCGTTTCCAATCCGGAAATGAGGAGCTTTTGCGAATATCCAGGAAATCAGGTGGTTGAGCTGAGATGACCTGTTGGTCGCCGCACAAGCAAACGTACAGATTGATGTCGAGATTGGCGAAAAAGCATTTTCGGATGGAAACGAATGAACTGTCAGCATTCAGCAGGTCCATCCGGGAATCGATTTTGACTGACCGGCTCAACCCAGGTTGGAATCCCCTTTATGGACGACCTGATGGAGCTGCAGACTGTTCGAGTAGGATAAATGATTTCCGTGTTGGAATCGTTCGAGAAGTTAAGGGCGATATATGATAGGAGTTATGTCGGAAAGTTTTGGCCGAATTCCTTCTTTCAATCATGCACTCAGCATAATCAAGTTGCTTTTTCGGAAAACGTTGAAGATTTACGGACTCAGCATAATTACCATTAATATTTTTACATAATTTGTCAGACGAAGAAAAAAAATCATGATGTAATATTAGTGATTGACAAATGTCTTATAATATGAAAAGAATCATGCCAAAGAGATATTGCTTAATGTAGAATACATGTATGGCATTATGTCATGTTTTATTATCAAAGTTACTGAAATTTGATTTGTATGTAACTGTAAATATATGAAAGTTTTGTTGTGTTAATGTAATTTTTTTTATATTGCGTTGCATATTTGATTTAAGAATGCCTTTGGTAGAATGATTATGTCTAGCAGGAAATGTTTTTTCGATTTCATTGCGTTCCCGACCGGGGCTTCTTTCCTGATGGGCGTTCCTTTTGGAGGTGATTGATGATGGTACTTCAGAGAGAAACGAGGAAAAGCAGTGATCTTCTGCACCGCTGGGCCATTTCTGCGTGTGTGCTCCTGTTACTGAGCGTCTGCCTTCCGACGTCTTTGACCGCGGCACAGGAAAATGAAATCGTTGCCAGGTGCCGGGTGGCGGCATCGTTGGATGATGCCGTCGAATCACTCGATAGCGGCTTTGTCGCCACAAACAAGAAATACACCTACGCGGGGAAAAACTATCTGCTTGCCTATCGATTTGACGAGGTTCAAATTCCCAGGAACGCGATCATCGAATCCGCCCAATTGTTTCAATATGCCTCCGGGTATGAGACGCGTTCGATCACGCTCCGGTATACGGGCGATGCGTCTGATGACTCGATGCCGTTTGACACCGCGCCTCATGGCCTCAGTGGTCGGAAACGCACGAGCGCAGCAGTGATCGATACGCCGGGGGCTTGGAACCATTATGATTTCAGCGCGAGTCCCGAACTGTCTGATATCGTGCAGGAGATTATTTCCCGCCCGGGGTGGGTCCAGGGAGGCGCTCTTTCCCTTATCGTCGAGGACCACGGTAGTGAAGGTATTCGCAAGGTGGACCATATCGATTACGTCACGGCCCATGCGGCTGAACTCGTCGTTCACTATCTTTACGATCCTTCCGACCCTTCGAACGACACCGTGCCCCCCGATGTGAGCATCCTCACGCCTCCTGCCGATACGAAAAGATCGGAACCCTGGATCGATCTCGAAGGTACGGCCTGGGACAACATCCTCGTGACAAAGGTCGAATGTGAGACCCGCTCCGGATACAAGGCGGCCGCAACCGGTACAGGTGAATGGTCCATCCTGGACGTGCCCTTGGTCGAAGGCGCAAACTCGATTACGGTACGGGCTTGGGACGGGTCCGGCAATTGCGGGACCGCTTCGCGCCACATCACGTATATCCCTCCGGACGGCCTTCTACAGGAGGCTTTTCTTTCTGTGACGGCCGGAGAGAACGATGCCTTCGAAAAGACTTACAACGGGGCCGTTGTGTCAAGTAACAGCGTAATTTTAATCGGAAAGGATCAGACGGCCGGCTTCCGGTTTCTGAATTGTCCGATTCCTCCCAACGCGGCGGTAGAAAAGGCCCACCTTCTGATGGCCTGCGCATCCGGTGTGGAGAACGACGTAAGTCTCAAATACGTCGCCGAGCGTTCAGCCTATTCCGAGGCCTTCGGCTGGAGGTCGTTAGATCTCAGTTCAAGGCTTTACACCAGCGAATCGGTGCTGGACCGCAGCCCCGTCTGGCAATCGGGCGTGTACAACGCAAGCCCGAACCTGAGGCAGTTGCTGCAGAGCGTGATCGAATTGCCGGGATGGCAGGAGGGCAATCCCATCAGCATTCTTGTGTATGACAACGGAAGTTCCTCCTACCGCAGCCTGCGAGCTTTTGAAGGGGATCCATCAGAGGCGGCTGCACTGTACGTTCAATACCACCTTCCGGGGGAGGATTCGGTGACAGCTGTTGCGGAGCCACAGGCGGTGGTGCCAGGGGAAAATGTCCATTTTCGGGCTGTTTCCTTTTATTCCGATCCCGTTGTTTCCTTTGCATGGGATTTCGGAGACGGAAGTACGTCAGCGGAATCTGAACCCGTGCACCGGTACGAAATGGAAGGCGCGTATACCGTACACGTAGAGGTTCTTTTCGCGGATGGCGCACTTTCCTCGGATACCGTCGATATCGTCGTGATGCAGGAGCCCGCCTATGAAGGATTTGCTGAGGGGTTCGGCGCTGCAACGACCGGTGGGTGGGGACATGAGGAATTCACGGCCAGCAGTCCATCGGAATTGGAGGCCATCCTCAGTGCCACCTGTTCAGCGGGTGGAAATGCATCCATCCGGCTTTCGGGTGATTGGAGCTATCATTCAGATATCCACCTGGACCAGTTGCAGAATGTTACCCTTGATGGATTGGGGTCTGGAGTCGTTTTCTCGGATATGACACTTTACGTCATTGGTTCTGAAAATATCATTCTTAGAGGATTGCGGGTCAGAAAATCCAGTTTCCCTTTTGATTGTGTCCAGATTAATTCATGCTGTAATATGATCATAGATCATTGTTCTATCGCTGATTCAGGCGACGGCAATCTGGACATTACCGGTTATAGCTACGGTGCAAGCAAGGATATAACTGTTTCGTGGTGTATTCTCGCAAATACGTGGAAACAAAGCCTCGTTAAATATAACGGGACAACCAATATCACTCTGCATCACAATTTGTTCTACAATAGCGGTGCAAGACTTCCCTCATTGAATGAAGGTGTTTTCGATTTGCGTAATAATGTTATGTACCAATGGGGAAGCTACGGAACACTACTGGCCATGGGTGCACGAGCCAACATCGTTAATAACGTTTACCGGCTCGCTCCGAACAGTACAAGGGGGCATGCCGCAATCTGGTATTTCGATGCGGCTTCGGCTGCCTGGATTGACGGAAATATCCTGCCTCCTCAGGAGTTGGACCTCTCCCGACTGTCGGCGCCCCTGGACGTACCTCCAGTTACCACTCAAACAGCAGAGGCGGCGTTTTCAGCTGTGTTGGATCAGGCTGGAGCCCTGCCGCTCGATCCGTATGATAAGGAGATCGTGATCAATATCCGAAGCGGCGTCTTCCCGCCGCTTCCCCATTTCCTCGATTGAGGTTGTATGGGGATTTGCAACAGTCGGGGAGGGTAGACTCTGAAAGAGGCATCCTGAACGGAAAATTGCATGCATGCAGGCCTTTGAAAAACGGCCACGTGAAAGGCTTGCAAAATCACTTGGAATAATAACCTCTTATGGATGCAACGCAGGGGGGCGGGTTGGGGATAACGCAGCGGATGTTTTTTTCCGCGGCTTGTTAAGCCAATTCCGGCCCGGTATTCTCCGGGGCAACTCTCAGGGCGCATGTTTCGATGAGGGTCTTGATGGCGGCCTGGCGGTCCGCTGAAAGGCGACCAAACTGAATGCCCATACGTCGCGTTTCCACCAGCCCGAATGAATGATCTTCTCTGGGGCAGCGCCGATCGTAGATTATTCTGCACGGAGTGTCTCGAACGACGAAATGACCGCCTATCATAAAGATGTCGACAAGATCAAAGAGGGTATCTATCGGTTGGCGCTCATTCAGAACGACGTACTGAACAGTCATGCCACCTGTACTGATATCCTTGATCAGGCCAAGTATTTTGCCAGCGTGTGTGAAAGAATAGACATCTTTGTCGAGTAAAAAGCGCTGGAATGCTCTTTTCTCTACAAATTGAATTTTATCATTTTCTTTCATCGCCTCCACCAATTCCTTTATTATATAATAATTTATCTGTAAAACATGCAGTACATATCCATATTGCATAGAGTGTAGTATTGCTTAAATAAGTTTGTATGCTATTAAAACTCTTTCTGATTATTTTAGTACGCGTTAATATGAGTTGGTGCATATTTCTATTATTATGAAAAAATTGCCAATAGACTTCATCCTTGACCGGATAATTTCACCTAGATCGGTATGAATAGATGGTTAATGGCATTTTATTGCTTGACGGGCTTTGCTCTCTATTTTATATTCCCGGCTGTCGCCGGAAGATCTGTAGAGCATCACATTCGTTGGTTCCGCCCGGGCAACGCTTCGGGAATGTTCGCAACGTCAAGACAGGAGGGGAACGCGATGTGAGAAAGCGATGAAGGGCCGTTCGAAAAAGGCAAACCATTCCGATAAGGATGGGACGCAAAGCCACCGGCCGCAGAACAGCGCTTCTGGGTGATCATGGGTCGGCGGTTGAGATGCGGGGCGCCTCTCTTGGGGATGCAGTCCGGGCAGTCAGCCGCTTGTGCCACTCCATCGTTCGCATCGGGAAGCGGTTCCGGTAGCGGGGTTGCTCGGACGAAATGCTTTGGTAGGACATCCTGTGGTCTATTCCATCATTTCGTCTGTATTCTGGGAATAAACCATCAGGAGGTGCAGAGGTATGTCTTACCGCAGCAAAGGCGAACATGTTTTTTGGCTGATCCTTTCTCTTGTCACCGTTCTTTTATGGCCCGGACTGCATCTGTTCAGTTCGTCCGCCGCTGCTCAAGGATTCGATGAGTTCATCGTATCCCTTCAGCCCGACCACAACGCCAAGAATCTGGATCCCCGAGCGCTCGCCGAAGGGGCTGGCGGCCGACTCAAAGCGGTTATGCCCAATAGGCCGCATTTACTCCTCATCCAAAGGCATCCCGGCATCCTTCAGGAACGGTTTCTCCAGGCCTTGAACCGATTTTCCGGTTTCATTCGTGTCGAACCGAACGCTCCGGTCTCTATCCCGGACCCGGCGCCGGATGCGATCCTGGATGGCGGCTCGATGGGCGGCGGAGCTTTTGCGGCCGCGATCCCGAACGATCCCTATCTTACCTGGGGGTATACCGATATCGAAGCGGATCAAGTGGCTTACTGGAGAGGGGAGGGGCCTGTGGTGGCGGTCATCGACACGGGCGTCGATTACAGGCATCCGGAACTGGCAGGGAGAGTGATCCCCGGCTATGATTTCCATAACGGGGATGCCGATCCTATGGATGACCACGGCCATGGGACACATGTCAGTGGTATTATCGCCGCTGCGGCGGACAACGGAGAGGGAAGCGCTGGAGTCATCGACAGCGTGAGGATTCTCGCCTACAAGGCTCTCGGGAGTGATGGTTCGGGTTCCACCTGGAACGTGATTCAGGCCATCTATGATGCCGCCGACCGGCCCGAGGTGCGCGTCATCAACTTGAGCCTCGGCACGTACATGGGGACCGTGATTTTTCACGATGCGGTCGATTATGCCGTTGACAAGGGGAAACTCCTGGTGGCGGCAGCAGGCAACAGCAACAGCACCGAAGCGAATTTCCCCGCTTTCTGGTCGCTTTATTCGGATGGGGTGATGGCTGTTGCAGCGAACGATCAGCGGGATTGCAGGGCTAGCTTTTCCAATTACGGCGAATATGTGACGATCTCCGCGCCGGGGGTGAGCATCTTTTCCACGTTGCCGGGGGGAGGCTATGGATCCTGGAGCGGGACCTCCATGGCGACGCCTTTTGTGGCGGCGGCTGCAGCCCGGCTTTTTGCCCAAAATCCGAACCTTACATATGGCGAGGCGGCGGAGATCCTCGAGGCGTTTTCGGATCGACTCCAGTTCGATGGTTCCTGCTGGCCCACCCTTCACCGCAATTTTGGAAATTTGAATCTCTTCCAAGCGCTTGCGGTGTGTCCGGGTGATCCCTCGGACAAGACCCCGCCCATGGTCGAGATCCTCTCTCCAACCTCCGAACCGAGTTGTCGCAGCGCAGAAAGCCCGGTGACGATCGCAGGCAGGGCGTCCGACGATTCAGGCATCGCCTATGTCACCTGGCAGAATGACCGGGGAGGCTCAGGGCCGGCAGAGGGTGGAGCGAACTGGTCCATCCCGGCCATGCAGCTTCAGGAGGGCGAAAACCAGATAACGGTCACTGCGTGGGACACCGCAAACAATCAGGGGAAAGCGATCATCCTGATTGTCTATGAACCCGATCCCTCCGTTTTGCGGACCATCGAAGTGCAGGTGGCGGATCGGTATATGGATTCACTCGAAAAGACCTATAACGGGATGACTTTGCCGACATTCGGAAGGCAATATGTTGGTGCGGGTTATATCAACGCTTTTCATTTCGATCGGCTTCCGATCCCCTTAGGCGCAAGCATCGTTTCGGCCAAATTGAAAATGTATTGCTGGGGATATGGGGATCGCAGCGTGGACCTCCTCTACCAGGGGGAGGCCGCGGATGACGCCTCTGCCTTTTCGGCGGTTTCCAGGGACTTGAGCGGCCGGCCGAAGACCTTGGCTTCGATCGCCGACCGGCCGGGTGTGTGGGTCAACGGGGCATACAATGAGAGCCCGGATCTGCAGAGTGTTGTACAGGAGATCGTTCAGCGGCCGGGCTGGCGAGAGGGTTCGGGGATGAATCTTTTCATCTCCGATCGGGGCAGTAACGCCTACAGGCGGGTTGCCGCATTCGAGCAGGACCCCGCGCAAGGGGCGCTTCTGACAGTGACGTACCGAATGACTGCTCTGCCTGAAGACGATGTGCCGCCGCAGATTCACATCACGGATCCGGTTATGCTCGGACCTCTGGTGACCCACCTGCTGCAGATCGATGTTTCCGGGACGGCCTGGGATAACGTGGGCGTCACCCGCGTGCACTGGTCGACGGACAAGGGGGTCTCGGGCCTAGCCGATGGGACGACGCACTGGCGCATCGACGCCATTCCTCTTCAGGAGGGTTTGAACACCATTGTGGTATGTGCCGATGACGCTGCAGGAAATGAAACCCCAAGGCTGATCGAGGTGTTTTCGGAGCCGGTGCCCGAGGGAGAACCTCAGACGATCCAGGTAGAGATCGGGACGGGTTCGGACGATGCCGGGGAAAAAACCTATAACGGCGCTGTCTCGACAATCGGGAAAACGATGTATATAGGCCAGGGGTGGATCAACGGCTTCCGGTTTGCATCGGTTCCCCTGCCGCCCGGGGCGGTGATCCGGGAGGCGTTTCTGCAGATTCCCTGCCGTCTTTATGGGACCAACCCCATCAGGATCAGGTACACCGGTGAGATGAGCGCACACTCCGACCCGTTCACGAGCGCTCCGCACGGCCTGAGTGCAAGGCCGAAGACGATGGCGGAGGTTCTCCATGAGCCGGGCGCTTGGGAGCAGAACGCATACAACGGGAGCGCAAACCTTTGCGCGATTGTCCAGGAGATCGTGAACGCACCAGACTGGCGGAGCGGCAATGCATTGGCCCTTTTTGCAGAGGATGCCGGGAGCGACCGCTGCCGAATGATTCCTTGCTTTGAGCTGGACCCGTCTCTGCCGATTATTCTCAGCATAACGTTTGTCCCATGAGTGAAGAGAGCCACCCTCCCCTCCCGCACCGCCTTCAGGACTGCGCGGTGCGGGAGGGGGATAAGCGGCTCTCCGTTCCGCTGCTCGTTACGCAACCGGCAGTCCGGTCGAGAGGCTGCCGGTTGTCTGTCCATGGCCTAGGGAAGGGCCAGCGTTTTGTCGGTGAAGATGCAGTAACCGCCGATGTTGCCGGTCTTCAGGTCGATGGGATAAATGATCCCCAGCAGGAATTCATCTCCGGACACGTATCCGGCGGCGTTGAGGGCTGCCACGACGCTGTTCTGCGTGTCGAAGCGGTCGAGGCTGACGAAAGTCAGGTTCGCCTGCAGTTGATCGGAGGCCGTGTTCCCGCTGGTGACACCCCCTGCGACCAGGGGTGCGTTCGGGGTGAAGATCGCGAGTCTCTCCACGGTTTCTTCACTGAAATTGACACCCTTGACCTGCAGTGTTCCATCCGATTTCAAGATGAAATCCGTGATGCACGCGCATTCGATGCCCGGCCGCACATAGCAGGTTTCGGTGGATTGGTTCAGGGAAATGCGCAGGGTGGAGACCTCCAGGAACGACAGTCCAAACCACTGGGTGACGTGTGGTGGCTGGCTTTTCCCGCGCAGGCCGATCGTTCCGTTCGGAACGTACACGAAACAGAGGCAGAAGTGGCCGTCGCCGGCATAGTAGAAGGCCGCCGGTTCGCCATAAACGCCGACAGGATTCTTGTTTGCGCCTCCGTATGATCCGTCCGCACCTTCGACATACAGAATGACGTCGGTCGCCATGGTTGGATTGACATTGCCGTATTCCGAGAAGGTAACGAACTCCTTCACTCTCACTTCCGTGTTGTTTTCAAAAAAGACGTTGTATTCCCCGGACGGATAAAAAATGATGCGCCTGAAGGTGTAGACACCAGACTGGAGATAGACCTTGCCCTTGAAGCCGACGAACAAGTCGCGATAGGCTCCAGGAGGGACGACCTGACTGCCGCCGGATGGAATCACGACGTCCACGAGCCCAGGAACAATGGCACCTGGAAAAGCGGGAAAGGCTGGCAGATCCTTGAAGCCGGTGTCGTTCAACGAGTTGTTTCCCATGTCAATTTCGAGCAGGTCCGGACCGATCCTGCCTGCCGTTGCAACATCTAAATAGGAACCTGTTGCGGCATCGTAAATGATGTGACTCACTGCCGCGAAGTTCCCCAGACGGATATTGGGTGCAATCACTGCCACATCGGCCACGGTTGGAGCCCCGACAGGGATGCGGCATCGGGCCTTGCCTCCGATCTCGGCGAAATAGCGGCTGCCAAGATCCGTCCTTCTGCCTGCGCCCGTATAGGCATTTACGTCCGCTGCGCCCCTGATGATCAGTTGATCGTCCACCAGGATCATGAAATCTTCCAGCTTATACTCAGCCGCCTGAGAGATGGAGGGTATAAACCCGAGGAGGACGGCTAGCGTCAAGAGGGCGAGCAGACCCCGAAAGACATTTTGCCGGGTCCCCTTCAAGAAGTCCGTCGATCTTGCTTGATTTACCTTCATGATTTTCCTCCCTGATATAGAATAAATAGGGTTGAACAAAAATGCTCATGAATAAAAAAACCAAAAGTTTAATGAGTTCACCTCCTTTCAAGCAGGTGCAATTTATAAGCGGGCCCTATTAGAAAGAAGCAGGGCCTTCCCTTTTACGAGGAATCCCTGTGGGGATGCCGTAAACGGTTCAAAAAAGATTAGTGGTATTGGTTTGACAAGGGCTAAAAAGATAATTGTGGATTAATGGGAATTGGATAGTATGCGGAACAAAAATTTAATAGTACATTTTCAGATCGACATTAATAAACAATTATCAAAAATGTATATATATTATAGTAGAACAAATTTATACAAACTATAAGTAGTATATAAATGCAACAATATGCTAATATAAATAAGTTTTGAATTTTAAAAAAAAATACGGTGCCAGATTTCAAGGGTAACCAAAGAGTTTATCAGCGTGCTTGAACAGGAATAAAATGACGATCGGCCGGAAAAATACATTTCCAGTATATTTCTGATATTTTTTTTATCAAAATAATTGCGGTTCAGGGTTTTATTGTCATAAAGAATGTCGCAGATAAAATCTTTCAGCTGAGATATATACCACTGGTCCTTGGGTATTGAAAAACCTTTCTTCCGCCTGTTGAGTATTTCATCGGGAACCATGCCAGAAAATGCCTTCTTCATTAGATATTTTGTTTCTAAATTATTAATTCGATATTTAATAGGAATTGTTTGATAAAATATCAACAAATACTTATCGAGATATGGGAAAGAAGGGGTGATGGCGTTTGACGAACAAGCTCCTGCAGTCTTTGGTATGAGATCGTCATGTAAGTAAAAATAAATGTCATAAAAAAGATATTGTTCTATTGCGGAGCGATCCCTGACTTTTTCCATCTTAAAAATAATATTGCGATATGGATTGAACGCATTGTGTATAGAAAAAAATTCTTCTGTATATAAATGCCGCTTTAATAGCAAACTTATAATGTTATTGCTGTAAAATTTTTCTTCAAAAGGAATCGACGTTGAATAGATTTTTCTTTTTATTTTATCCAAGTAATTATCATTTGAGGTGGAAATCGGCATTTTTTCAAATATTTTTTTAACGCCAATTTTTCTTGTAAATTTTTTTAATAGATTATCGTTATGCATTGCCAGTTGGAAATTTTTATGTTGATCACTTCCAAGCATCAACTGATCAGGTCCATCTCCAGTCAATACAATATCGGAATAATCGGCCGCTGTTTTTGCGGCAAAATACGATGGGAAGACAGAGGAATCTTTAAACGGGGAGTCAAAATGATAAGTCATTTTTTCGAAAAGGGGCTGGATATCTTCAGGCTGTATGGTTTTTGAAATCCAGTCCATTGCGTATTCTTTTGCAATGAGACCTGCATAAGGAATTTCATTGAAAGACGGCTCTGTAAATCCCATCGTAATCGCCTTGAATGCGACATTGAATCTCGTGCTCAGGAGCGAACATATACCGCTGGAATCGACACCGCCACTTAAGTAAGCGCATATTCGGTTATTATATTTTGTTCTTTTTTTAAGTGAATTCGTCAATAGAGAGCAAAATCTACTTATATAATGATTTTCAGAATGAATATCCTCCGTTTTAAAGGTGAATAACCAGTAATTGTGCTTCCGAATTTGATTTTGTTGTACTTTGATAGTTGTGCCTGGTTCAATTTGCATTATATTTTTGAACATTGTTTCAGGATGCGGTACATAGCCAAATGTAAGAAAATCATTGATACCTGCATAGCTTATTTCTGGCACAAATAAGCGGGATACAATGATCGATTTTATTTCAGATGAAAAAATGAAATGATTTTTACTGCTATAATAATATGTTGATTTTAATCCAAGCATATCTGTTGTCAACAAAAGTGATTTGTTTTGTGAATCCCAAATTAAACTTCGAAATTCTCCGTCTAAATACTGCGCATACTGTGCGCCATGTTTGATGTATAATGCTTTAAGTATATTGTGATAGGCATAATCGTTTTGGACAATATCGTTGAAGCCAAGCTGCTCTTTTAAATCATCGATGTTGAAGATTTTTCCATCCAGGTGTGGAAGGATAGAGTGGCTTTCAAGTTCACGTTTGGAGTTGGCTGTATCAGGGGGTTCTTGTCTATGTGGAAAAAAAGCAATGGCGATGTCCTTTGTGACATAGGTGAATGGCTTTTGGTCCGGATGATTCCGTAATGGTTTTGTCATGCCATCTAGAATGAATTTTTTTGCCGGTATGGACAAATCGTATTGTGCATCCGTAAATCCACATAAAAAGCTCATATTCTTGCCTTTTGATAGCTATTTGGTGTGTTTCTGGTGAGTTCAGTAAGTGAAATGTTTATTGGGTATCGATATATTAATCGCATTATGTGTGACATGTCGCTTTTTTGGATTTTCGGGTTGCAGATGATTTCACCTACGCATTTGCGAACTTTTCTGTAAGAGGGTTGCATTTATTGACTTGCGAAGGCGGTTTGACTGTGCTCTCTAATGGGATAAAGCAATGGCTGCAATGCTTTATGTGGAGAGGAAGAGTATTCGGCGGAGGTATCGAATACCTTTGCGTCCTCTTCCATGTGTCGCGTCATAGCGTCGATGATGCAGCAGCGTAATGCTAGGTCGAAATAATCCACTCTCTCTCGTAGGTTGAGTGTTTTTTGTATGGCTTTTACCACGCGTGGATGCAAGAAGGGACGGAGTTTACGAGTCAGAGGGAATTTCTGGGTGATTGGTTTTGAGCCATTGTTATGCAAATGCCAAATTGCAGCTTCAATCAGAACGGGCGGGAATATTCCCCGACAATGCGTCGAATGGAGGAGATCGTGCATGAATTCCAATACGTCCTTCCGTTTTAGATAGCTTCGTCCGAGATCTATAGCTGGGTATTTTGCGAACGGGACATTTGGAGAACATGACGTGACAGCGGCCCGAAAGAGTGTTTTCTCGGTCCGAAGGTTATCCGGCAGGCGTCTGACAAAGTGTATGATCTCGCGTGATATGAGAGGAGTCATGATCTCGACGTAGGGCTGCTTCAATTCGTTCAGAGCGGAAAGCCAAACTGGGAAGAGATAGTCCGTATACAACCGGTCACGCCACATCTCCAAGGTTTCAGATGCCCTTCGATTCAAACTGCTTGGCCATTTCTGGGTATACGAATCTGTTAGCCCCATATTTTTTAAATCATCATAGTCACTCAGCATGGTTGCCAGGCAGAATTTTCTGAAGTCCAGTTCAGAATACAGGGTGCGGCTTCCAAAGCACTCATCACCTCTGATGATACCTTTTACGTTTCTTGAGGATAGCTGTCGCCAGAGTTCGAAACCATCCAAGTATGGCTCGAACTGGTCGATTCTGCCTTCTCCAGCTGTGAGGAATCGTTCGAATACGGTACTGAAGCCTTCTTCAGAGATTTCGGTGTCAAAATAGGTATGGTTTACATTTAACACCTTGCAAAGATTTGTGGCCACCGCAGCATCGGTCCACCGGTGTTGTTGGGCATTGGATTTACCCCAGGTCACACAGCGAAGATTTTTGTAGTTACGGTGGAACTGGAGCAGAAGCATGCGGCTGTCATAACCCCCTGACAGAGGAAGGACCCAGTCTTGCGGATCGATTTTTATCCGGTCAAGGGCGTTTTCGATAATATTTTGTAATTCCTGAAGAAGCATCGATTGTGGACGATTTTGTGGCGAAAATGTGGTTTCTCCCGATGTCAGGTTCGTGCGCCAGGATAACCTGTCTAGATACAGGCGGCTGTTGAGTGGGAGCGCTTTGATGCGACGGTCCCATGATATTCCTGGGCCGATAGTGCCGGAAGATAGCATCCAGGCATGTGCTTCTTCGTTGGGCTCGAAGGAGCCGAGGAAGTGTACAATGGCCCTCTGCGAAGTAGAGGCGATGAAAAGGGAGGGTGTCTTGGTATACCAGATTGCGCGTGAACCCATCAGGTCCGTTGCCAATTCGACGGCCTCGTGCGAGGAGCGAAACAAAGCCATCGAACCGTCTGGGATGTCCTTTCCGGGTCTGCCCCACTCATGATCAGCTTCGAACAGGTAACCCATGGCAACACTGCCGTCCTGGATTTGTATCAGATTATTCGGGTTGAAAATTGCGATATGCACGCCGGCCTGATGGATGATTTTCAGGGAGGAGGGTGTAAAATTGTCGGGCATTAATCGTTTTGCCAATATAGCCGCTTCTTCGGAGAACGACGTTCTTTCCAGACCGTGGCGTCGGCACAGTAAAATCAGTTTTGCCATTGTCGAATCCTCTCTAGAACCATCCTGAAATGATGTCCCTGTAGAGCCCAGTTTCCAATCCGGAAATGAGGATTTTTGTTCACACGCTGCGCCTGCTCAGGTGCACCGTTTCGCGGCTGGTCCCGGTTGTGGCAATATCAAGGGAATCAATTCTTTGCGCGGAGGAGCCCAGCAGGTCGCTGCACAAGCAAACGTGCAGATTGATGCAGAGATTGGCAAAAAAAACCATTTCCGGACGGAAATTGTCTAGTTGTGGAATTAGATAATCCAGGATTGATTTATCTGTTAAATGCCAATTCAAGCTTTGATGTGGTGTAATTGACCTGAGAAAGAGGCGACGTCCCTCTGTATAATTTCTCAGAACCTATTTGAACAGTTATTGTGAAATTTGTAATGCTTTTACAAAGAGCGATATATTGCTCATTAGACATGGAAGCTTTCAAATCTGGGAAAAAGTTCCATTTATCAAGGAAGACATAAAAATAGACAGAAGTCGAAGTTGCATCCATGAATATAAGTTCACGAATGCCAGGACCACCCGAAACGTAGCGATACTTGGTGGTACCCTCAACAGTTCCAGCGGGAATTGTTTGGGAAAATTTCGGGAGATCGGGGTCTCCGAATTCGATCGAAACCGTGACATCTTCGTTGAAAGGCATACTGAATATTCCATCAGGACCTTTTTCCAGGTACGACACGTCGCTCCCTCGGTCATAATTATCATACCCTTGGAAATAGAACGTGAATTTGGCTTTTCTGTTTTCCATGTCGGAGTATTCACCCGGAGGTGGCTCCGGTGGAGGGGAGGGAGGAGTGTAAGTTACCAGCAGGGTCATGCTACTTTCATTTCCGCGGGCGTCCACCCCATAGATCATGACAAGATTTTCCCCTTCCTCCAAGGGGATACCGTTGGCGTGCCATGCCCAGTTCATCCAGTCCGATGTCGAGCCCGCGGCAATATCGCCCTGGGATGAATTGGTTGACCAGCTGATCATGACGATGCCACATGGTTCGAAGGCATAACCGGAGAGATCTACGCTCGGGGAAGATGTCGTAAAATGACTTTCGGAGGTTGGAGCCGTTATGGCCAGGTTCGGTCCTTCAACGTCGTCGACGCAGGCGACTGAAGCGTTTGCTCCTTGCATGCCAAAGAGAAGCATGCCGAAAACACAAGAGATCGCTAACACACCGATAACCAAGTACCTGATAAAATTTCTTTTCATTACGTCCTCCGAATAAATAGTGTTTTGTTCAATCTGGTTTTTGATGGATTAGATCGACATGTTTTGCCAAACAATAAACAAACCAACTTGTAGCAACCAAGAAAAATTTGTTCTAGCAATTGTTTTTATATATAAATCTAAATTCCTTGAAAAGACTGTATATTTGCCATTTGATATGTTCCATTTCTTCCTTCTCGAAAAATTTCATCAAAAATAAAGACAGGGGATAAAGCGTCATAAGTGCAAAATTAATAATAATGCGAAAAAAAAGGCTTATCTCCGGGAGGCGCGACCATATAAAAATGACAATTCCAAACGCTATGACATTTTTCATCATTCTCGTATATTGATAATTTATGGGGTATAAGGCCTGACTTATGAACCATGCAAGGACAGTACGCAATCCATAGGCTATCATAGTCGCCCATGCAGCGCCTATGATCCCATGATGTGGAATGAGAAATAGACATAATACGATATTCACGGTTGTTGTTATTAAAAGCAATGGAATTAGATAAACGGTTTTTTTCATCAAATAAAAACTTCTGCTTGGAATAAAAAAAAGAAATTGAAGCACTGATGATAATGCAATGATATGAACGATTGGTAAGGCGGTTATGTATCTACTTGATGCAAATATAAAGAGCAATTCTTTACCCATCATAATGGTTGCTAAAGCAAGCAAGAGAATCAGTGCAAAATTGTATGTAGTTACATAAGCGAATATTTTCTTTGCCTCCTCCTCATTTTCATCTGTCGCTGTTTGATAGTAGAAAGGGAGCACTGCCCAATGAATGCCGTTGATGACGAGTTCGAAAAGGATGCTGCCGATCGCGTAGCCTACTGCGTAAACTCCCACCATGGCCAGCGCGACGTAACGTTGAAGGATCAGTTGATTGGCCATCTTGAGCGCCCAGTTCCCGAGCCTTACAGGGCTGTCCGGCAAACCGAAGAGCAGGGCTTTCTTCATCAGCGTCCATGAAAACCGAAAGCGGAGATAGGGGTAGAGATAGTAGAGGTAAACGACATAGAGGATGGCGGATGCAATGCATGCCCCGAGGATGGGGCCCAGCGCCTCCATGCGGTATACGATGACAAAGAGGAGGGAAAGACTCACGATCAGAGTCATTTGCGCCAGATTGAGCATCACGAAGCGCTTGGCCTTCCCCTCCGCTCTGAACAGGGTCCTTGGCAGGATGCCGATGGCCGCTAGGAGGACCGTGATGAGTGTCAGGATGCCGTAGGGACGAAAGGGGATGTCCTCGATGAAATATTCCCACAGCGGGGCTCTCAGAATAAGAAGCGGAAGAGATACGCAGATGCCGAAGCTCGTGGTCAGGAAAAACAGCGTCGAAAAGAGCAACTCGCGCTCTTCATGCGTCTTGCAGTCATAGTAGAACCGCATGGAGGACGCGGGGGTACCGACTTCGTAAATGACTGCGAGAAGGTCGCGGACAGTTCTGACTATCGAAAGCACTCCATATTCTTGAGTCGACATGCACCGTGTAAAGACGGGCATCGTAATGATCGAGAAGGAGCGCATGAGGATGTTGCCGAGGGTGTAGACTGAGGATTCGCTAAAGAGCCTTTTTAGTTTGTTGTACATATCGCCTCGGGGCGGATCGGCGGGAGAGGTTGCCAGCGCACGGGGTAGTGCGGGGTATAAACAAGCGCTTAGGTCTAGGCAGAGTTTGGGCAAAAGGACCATTGCCGGACGGAATCCAGGTTATATAGCAGCCATTCTAATCGATGGTTTCAGGGTTGCCCGATTGGCTTCGTCGGCTGGCTGGAGGCTCTGTTTTGAACCGTAGTAATCCAGATACCATCGAATAAACCTGGGGACGCCTTCTTCGACGGTCGTAGGGGGCAGATAATCGAAATCGCGTTGGAGGTCGCTGATGTCAGCATAGGTGGCGGGTACGTCTCCTGCCTGCAGCGGCAGATACTCCTTGACGGCCTCCAGACCGAGCGACTTTTCGATCACCGCGATGAAGGCTAGGAGGGGGACCGGTTGGCCATTGCCGATATTGTAGACCCTGAACGGGGCGTAACTCGTACCCGGGTCCGGTCTGTCGCCTGACCAGGCCGGATCGCCCTTCGGCGGGCGCTCCATGACCCTGACAACGCCTTCGATGATGTCATCGATGTAGGTGAAATCCCTTTGCATCCTCCCATAGTTATAGACGCGGATGGGCTCTCCGGCCAAAATCGCCTTGGTGAAAAGGAAAAGGGCCATGTCGGGCCGGCCCCAAGGGCCATACACCGTGAAAAACCGCAACCCCGTACAGGGAAGTCCAAACAGATGGGCATAGCTGTGGGCCATCAGTTCATTGGACTTCTTGCTGGCTGCGTAAAGGGAGACGGGGTGGTCCACATTCTGGTGGACGGAAAACGGCATGCCCGTGTTGGCTCCGTATACCGAGCTCGATGAGGCGAAGACCAGATGGGGCACGCCTTGATGACGACAGGCTTCGAGGATGTTCAGGAAGCCGGCGATGTTGCTTTCGATATAGGCGCCGGGGTTTGAGAGGGAGTATCGCACCCCTGCCTGAGCTGCGAGGTGAACGACGACATCGAAGCGCTGGCGGGCGAACACCGTCCGCAAGAGGATGGGATCTTTCAGGTCGATCCGGTGGAACACAAACCGGGAGGATTGCTTGGTCAGCTGTTTGAGGCGATCGTATTTTATTTGAATGTCATAGTATTCGTTCAGATTGTCGATTCCGATGACCGTGTCACCTTGTTCCAGCAGCCTGAGGGCGAGATGAAAGCCGATAAATCCCGCAACTCCAGTCACGAGCACACATCTTGAATCTTTGGATGTCATCCTGAATCCTTTCGTAGGTTTTGGTTTATGTTTCAGAAATTCAGCTGATGGGATACAGGAAAAATGTCGGATAAAAAATCAGGACGGAAAACGCAAAGAATGATGTCGAAGCGTATAAGAATAAAGCTGTTATACGAATGATGGTTCCAAGCTTCCGTAATAGTGGGGGTTAATCGAATCGGCCTCCATTTTAATATATTTGTCATTTCTAATGCCATTGTATTTCCTGATGATCAAGTCTGCAATCATCTCATATGATTCGACAAATAGTTTGTCGATATCAATGCTGTCGATCATATTGTCGTTCCACACAACCGTACTTTCCTGTACAGTGTTTTTTATCTGATGGAATTTATCCCCCAACGCACTGATCTTTTTCTCGAGGGGAACCTCCTTGTTGAACGCGACGTTCATCAGAAACAGGTATTGAATAACACGGGGGACATGCCGGTTGTGTGACATGATCGGAACTACAACAAATTTCCGCTTGTCTCGACGGCCTTTACCAACGAGAACGTGTCCGTTTTGTACGACGATCTTTTTGGTCCCCACAAGACGACTGTCCTGTTCGACACGGGAGGGAATATCCTTCAGCGCGCCGTCTTTGCTGAGCACGCTGATCGTCGTTTCGTCGACGGGTTCACCCAGAAGGTTCAGATGATCGATGCGATAGAGGATCGAGCCTTTGATCGCCGAAATCACCGACTGCAGATTTCTCAAAAGGATCACGTTGCGGTTCGAAAGTTGCGCGACGTCGAATCCCTGGGCCCCCAAGCGGTCGAAGAAAAGGCCTTTCGCCCTGTCGTGTTCGCTGATTCGGCTGGTGCCGACCGTGACGGTCTTGGCCTGGTGCTTGATGGCGTCGATCGGCCGTGCCAGGCCGTTAATGCAGCTGTCCAGGCAGGAAAAGAGTTTGTTCAGGATATGGGTTGCCGTCCCCTTTACGCCGAAATCCAGTTCGAAGTCAGAAGCGGGCAGCCTTCCGGCCAGGTATTTTAGAAGGAGAATCAGGTCGGAGGCCGGTCGGAGGCCGATGACCGCGGGAATCCGTTTGCTTGCCTTCAGTGCGCGGAACTGATGGTAGAACTTTATGATCTCCTCCCTGAAGGTGTCTTCGAGCAGGATTTCATAGACGTCCAGCCCCTTGGCGGAATAGGCTTCGATTCGATTGCGCAGACTCTCCCTGAAGTCAAAGAGCAGGTTGCTGATATCGTTGATCGTCAGGGCTGCGTAGTACCCCCACAGGTGGCCGACGAGGGTGTTGACGATGGGGGACAGGTGCTGTTTGATCGCCGGCACATGAAAGATATCCTCGGCATAGGGTTCGAAGCGGTCCTCCCCTTCGTTGGCGATAACGATCGGCAGGGCGTTGTGGGCCCTGAAAATGGCGGTGTCCTTGATGATGTCGCCGATGACCTTGCCGTTGGTGCCGGCGGTGCAGACAAAGATCAGAGGCTCGGAAGAGAGGTCGATGTGTTTCTTGTCTTCGACGTAATCCGATGAGATGGTTTTGTAACAGAGTTCGCTCAGTTTGATTCGGATCTCATCTGCTGACGCCTTGTTGGGCCCGCTTCCGACGGCGGCCCAATACGTCCTGCTCGCGGCAAGACGGCGTGCCGAGGCCTCGATCTTGGGCGCCATCTTCAGGATGGTCTGCATGTGCTCGGGGATCTCGATCAAGCGCTTGATCTCCTCAGAGATGAAGGTGCGATCCCGGCAATCGCCGATTTCCGCGAGGGCGAGCCCAAGCAGCGCGCCGGCGATGATCTGACTGTAGAAGGCTTTGGTGGAAGCAACGGACATCTCGATATCACGCCCGCTGCTCGTGTAAAGGACGCCATCCACCTTGAAGCAGATCTCCGAGTCCCTGCGGTTGACGATTGCGAGCGTACAGGCGCCCCTGCTCCTCGCCATATCGACGGCGAGGATGGTGTCCGTCGTCGTTCCCGATTGGGTGACGGCTACCACGCAGGTGTCGGACATCCCGCATTCCCCTGTCGTTTCTTCCATTCTAAAGCCGCTGAGTTCGCTGGACTTGTAAGAGCAGACCTGCAGGCCTAGAGGAAGGAGATAGTGGTCCGTGATTTCAGCGCAGGCCTGGGCGGCGACGCCCGCTGTGCCCTGTCCGATGAAGAAAATGCGGCGGATCTGTTTTTGGCGCATTCCCTCCTTCAGAGAGGGCGGGATTACTTCTTTGACCGGTGCAATTCCATATAATTTCCCCGGCTCTTCGAGAATCCGCCAGCGATTGGCAAGAGTTCTCTCGACCGAGGAGGGAGATTCGAAGATCTCCTTCAGGAAATAGTGCGGAAAATGCTGCCGATCAATGTCTCTGGAGCGTATCTTTGTTGTTCGGAGTCGGCTTTCCGTAACGGTCACAGGGGTTCCTTCGTAATGAAAGAAATCGACGACCGACGGCCACTCATTGTCCGCTTCTTGACGAATGACACAGATTTGCCCTTCCTTCTGCCCCTGCATGCGATAGTATTGCGCGGTTTCTTCAACGAATCCGTATACCTCGGATGCGGGCATGATGCATTCTTCTCCTATGCCGACAAAGAGGGATTGTCCTCCTCCCTTCTGGGCCAAAAAGACGGTCCCCGGCGCCAAGTCCGTGTGCATCGCTATGGCGTGGGACCCTTCAAAATCGTTCACGGTCCTGCGAAATGCTTCTGCCACATCATGGCCGGCCTGAATGTATTTGTGGACCTGGAGGGGGATGATCTTGGTGTCCGTCGTCAGCTCCGGATGTATTTGATTTTGATAGGATTTCAAGAGCTCCTGGTAATTATCGATATCACCGTTCAAGCAGGCATGGATGATCCGATGCTGACAGCTGTTCGGGCCGGTGGTGCGGCTGTCGACCGGATGGCAGTTGGGTTCCGTGATCGATCCAACGGACGCCCATCTGGTATGGGATGAGATGGAGCAGTGCCGATGTTCGAAAGGCGCGATCTGCTGGAGGATCCGATCGTTTCGGATGGATTCCCTCAGGGACCTGACATTGTCTCCCAGTCTGCCTACCTCTGCAGCGACTTTGTAAGTAAAAGCCACTCCGATCAGATCCGCTGAAGGGCTGCCGATGGTGATGTCTCCATTTCTGAGAACATCGCCGGAAGTCCGTTTTTCGAACTCCCTGCTGCCATCCATTTCACCGATCCACCGTTTCAACTCAAGAAAATCCTCGCTTTGAAGATAGATCATAAAGGAGATTCCAGCAGAGTCCCGTCCTCGCACCTCCAGCCGATCGATGCTGTTCAAAACCGTATTGAGATTCTTGTAGAATCGAATCGTTTGAAATGACGGATTCTCAATGGTGTTCAAAAGATATTTTACATTGGCTACGTTCCGAAGGAGTTCCTTTTCGAGACACCAGGAAATGTCTCGGAGCCATTCGATACGGCGCACCATCATGTCCATATCATCGGTGTTGAGTCGGCCCATCAGGTCGGAACAGCGTTGGCCTTCTGTGCAGATGACCCTCGAAAGACGACAGACCCATTGAGCGAGGACCCCTTGCTTCTCTGTTTCGAGAAAGATTCGACTGAAGGGGATGCTGAGGGTCAAGTCCTTCACCTGCCGGTAGAGATCGGAAAGGAATGCGTCTCCGCCCAGGTAGTCCGGAGTAATTTTCCCCCCGTTCCGGCCTGAGTGGGAGAGGCTCCCCTTTTCGATATTTTCAAAACCTTTCAAGATTGGATCGAGATCCAGTCGAGGGAATTCCCTCGGTTTCAGAGCGATCAGGCCAGCCAGACCACAGCAAAGGATACCGTCCTGCAAGGGGAAAAGAACAATGGATCCTTTCGGCACGCTCCTCGGGTATTTTGCGATAAAGATACGCAGCGAAAGGAGTTCCGCACACTTCCTTGCAATCCTTTTCAGCAGGAGGCCCAGTGAGGATAGTCTTTTCGATCGAGGATTCATGATTTTTCCTCCGAGGAAGATGGCCTTACCAGCATTGCCTCAGGCCTATGATGCGGATTTCTCCATCATCCCAGATATTCCCGTTAACTCCGCACATGTCGATCACATCGGCGCTGATCTCTATATCGCGGTTCATATGTACGTCGCCTTCTCTGACAGTGAATTTGACCCAGCAGTCACCATCCAGAGATGAAGTCGATATGGCGACGTCGCGGTTCAGACGGATGTCGCCGCTCTCAAGCGCTTTGAAATTGATGTGCGAGTTCCCGATGAGGTTGCAGTTCCTTCGGATGTTGATTTCGCCCATAAAGGTGATCAGGTCGATATGGCGGCCAAATATCGAAGCGCCTTCTTTCAGGATGATTTCGGAACCGGGTCGCGTGGTTTCGAGGTAGACGTCCCCGTCCCAGTTTTCTGTGCCGTCACCCCCAAGCAAGATCTTTCCATTGTAGCTGATGAATATGTGGTTGCGGGCGACAACCTGGAGATCGTTTCCTTTCAGTTCGGGAAAGGCCGAGCTGACAATGGGGGAACACAAATCGCTGATGATCCTGCCGCCGTTCGTCAGGATGAAAGCCCCGCCTTTGAAGAGGGTTTCGGAACGCGTCGCCGGGTATCCCATGATCTCCAGGGGATGCTCAACCACCAGGGTCCCGGTGTATTCCGTCTTCCCCACCGGACATTCGAAATACCCGTCCCCGTCCCGGTCGTAAAGGATGAGATCGGGAACGTGGTCCCCGTCCGTGTCGTACTCGACCTGCTCCAGCAGATACGAGACATGGAGGCGGGCCGCGTACTCCGGCGCCCTTTCGCTCATATAGATCCCCCGGCAGGCCGGGCTCACGGAGCCGTCCGCAAATACCGCGAGGGCATGCCCGCAGCGCCATCCCGGCCGGTCGACGATCTCCTGAATAACCGCTTGAAGCGAGGGGCTCGAGTTCCATCCCCACAGGCTCCAGGATCCAGGTGAATCCAAGATGGAGGAGTTCGTCTTTCTGCGGTTGGCGATGTCACCCACGCTTGTCGTGAAAGGAACCGAATCGTCGGCCGCTTCCCCGAGGTAGCGAACCGTCAAGGGAGCGCTTTCCTTCTGATTGCAGAAAAGCTCCAAGACTGCATCGACTATCTTGGCCCCTCGGGGCAGGGGCATGTTCTCGAAACGCCACCCGACCAGGTATCCTTTACCCAGATAGGCATAGTTGCTCGAGACATTGGCGGTCAGATTATACAGCTTTGCGTAAGCGTCGCTTTCTTTGGACTGCACGACGACTGTATCGTTTACGATGCCGCCCAGCGCGGGCTGGGCAAACAATGCCAGTATCAAAGAGGCGCCACACAGGATCACTCTGCAAAACCACGGCATTTCTTATCCTCCTTTCATCTGAAACAGGAGATGATGGGCTCCGGCATGGGGATGGTGTAAAAGACCGAATGCCGCCGTCAGCCCTTCAGCATTCGGCGCCAGGGGACTGAGAGCATCTGCGCCAGGAGGTGGAGCGCGGGCGCCGGATCATCCCGTGCTGATATGGCGAAGGTCTTCTTGCCGCGGTAGGATGAAAGCCATTCGCGGACGGTCATTCTCCCGGCGCGGAGATAGTCGATCGATGAGCGGAGGTCCCTTTCCTCGTGGATCCATTTGACCGGACTGCGCGGCTCGTCGAGTTCGGGCAGCGGGAGCCCGACCAGGTGGCAGTATGCCAGATAGGTCAGATTCTGCCCGCATGCGGTGCTGATCCCGTGGGGGAACCATGTTCTCGCGGTCACTTCGATGATCTTGTAGGCGTTGTCCCTCAAATCCAGACGGAATTCCACCGATCCATAGCCGGTGAATTTCATGGCCTGCAGAATCTCGATGGACTTTGAGGCAATCCATGGATCCCATAGACTTTGCGCCATGCTGGATGTTCCGAAATCCGGCGGATACTGACGGAGTTTGCGGCCCGTAAAGATCCCCAGCGGTTGGGAGGTTTCGTCTAGATAGGTCAGGGAGAAGGAAAGCCGGTCGTCCCTGCCCGGGATGCGCTCCTGCACGATAAGATCCTTGTGCAGCGGTATCAACCGGTCTTGCATCCTCAAGAGGTCTTCCCTGCTTTGCGCGGTAAAGAGCTTCTGATCCGGGAAAAGCTTCCGCCACCCGAGATTGGGTTGGAACGGTTTGACGATGCAGGGGTAACGGACCTGGTCTGCGATCCCCCGCCATTCATCCATCGATTGCGGGAAAAAGGTCTGCGGTATCGGAAAGTTTTTGAGAGCGGCAAAGGTGTAAAATTGCCGTTTGTTCAGTGTGAGCCGGACGATCTCTTTTTGCGGGAATGAAAAATGGTAATACGGAGCCAGCCTTTCCCGCTTTTCGCTGACCAGTTCTAGGCTGAAATCCCCGGAGGGGAACAAGACCCCGCGCCGCGGCAGGCGTTTGCCGAGGTCCACGAGCAGGTCCACCAGCCCCTCGCCGGACTTGAAATCCGTGCACAGGAGCCTCCGGCAATAACGTGTTCTTGCGGTATACTGTCTGAGATTGCGATCGATTCCGATCACCGGGATGCCTTGTCTCCCCAGGGATCTGACGGTGGCAAGGCCGTTTTGACCCAGGCCAAGCACGACGGCTGCAGGAAGGTGGTCGGAGTACATTGCCGTGTCCTCTCAGAGGGTTTGGGATTTGAGGGTTATGAACGTTTAGGCTCCGGCGTGATCCAGCCGTGCCGGTGCATCATGCCTCGTTTCCCGGCCGACCCAGAAGTTGAAGTTCGCCAGGTTGCTGTAGGTTCTGTATATCCCCTTGCGTTTCAGGGACCACGGGTCGTCTCCTGTCCGGATGTGTCCAGGCACGGATGTTGCCGCGGAAAGGTATCCTGTTTCCTGAAGCAGCTCTTTGAGCGTCTTGTTGAAATTCGGGTAATCCCCGGGATTGGGATAGCTGAAGTGATCGATCGGCATATCCAGCGCCCTTTCCAGCATGTGCTTGGAGCCTCTGACTTCTCTATCTGCCTCTTCGAGGGAGATAAAGGGAAGGGAAGGGTGGCTCAACGTGTGGGAGCCGAACTCCATACCTGCTGCGCGCATCTCCCAAATATCTTTCCAAGTCAGCATCAAGCTGTCGAGCTCTTTCATCTCGGAAACACTGAGCGCAGTTTTCCTTGATATCTCCGACAAAACCGCTTCTCTATCGGAGCGATTCATACGTACCATCATTTTCTTAAGACTGTTGTATGTTGCATCTTTATTAAACTTGTCATCAACAAGAAAAGATACTGAAACAGATGAAAGATTGAGCAATGTCTTTTTTGTTTTGTAAATGAAAAATCGTAGCTCAGACGGCCATGGCGGTCGTCTATCTATGCAGTCGACTGTTAAATAAAAAATTGCTGGAATGCTGTGTTTTTTTAATATTGGCAATGCATAGGTGTAATTATCACGATAACCGTCGTCAAAACTTACAACGAACATACATTTATTGCTTTTCAGGTTGTCTTTATGTTTTGCTAAAAATCTGGTTAGACTTTGTGGTTGATAATATTTCTTCATAAATGACATTTGTTTATCGAAATCACGCACTGTCACGGACAAGCTGGGTGAAACATAAGGCAGAGATGATCTCTTTTCAGCGGTGACTGAATGATATTGGAGGATCACCCCACTGATATTTCTGTCATTACCGTTGAGCCTGGGGCTCAGACAGGATCTCAAGAGGAAGGCCTGTTTCACCAGCGATTTTGGAAGGGCCAGCAAGATTTCCACGGTCAGGTCCTCGTTACGGAATGGTCTCGATGGGTAGTTCCGATGCTAAATCCAGAGGAAAATGGTTGGTTTGTAAAAATGGAACGCTTCAGGGCGTTTTCATGCCGCTTCACCAGGGAGGGTAATGCCCCTGAAAGGGTGCTGTTTCCGCAGGTGAGGAGCGACGGCGAACATGAAAACATCGAGGAAAAGGGCGGGATGGGGGTCCTTCAGGCGGGCCTGAGTTTGACGGACCTGACGGGGAAAAGATGTCGCAAGCCTGAAAGAAACCCCATCCCCCACGCCAGATGGATAGAGAAGAAGACCACCGGCAGGACGAATCCTGACCGGGACCCGCGTTTTGCCGCTGTATGCACGGACACGAAGAGATTGGCCAGCGCGTAGGTGCCCCCGACCAGCAGCAGGGGAAGCAGGTGCAACGGGGCCATGGCGATGGCGGTAAAAAGGCTGAGGACGAATAGCGGCGGGATGATTTGGCGGTAGACCAGCGATCCAGGGTGCTCCGCCAGCATTTTCACCTTCCAGCTGCCGTAGCGGAAGTATTGCTGCAGAAGGTTTTTCAAACAGGAACGCGGGAAATAATAACATTTGAGATCGGGAGACAAGAGGATGCCTTCCCCTCTCTGGCGCAGCCGGTAGTTCAGTTCGTAGTCCTCGTTAACAAGATACGTCTCGTTATAACCGCCGATCGCAAGGAGGGTTTGCTTTTTCCAACACCCGAACGCCACCGTATCCACCCAGCGTTGTGATTCGGCATAACGATAGTAAGCGTTGCCCACACCGAAGGGCGAACTGACGCCCATGGCAATGGCCTTGCCTACCAGCCCCTTACCGATGGGATGGATGACCCCCCCGACGTTTCCGGCTTGTGTTTTCAAAAGCAGCGTGACTGAATTCATCACGTAGTTGATGTCATAGAGGGTGTGGGCATCGGCCCGTATGACGACATCGCCTTTCGCCTCGCGGATCCCGATATTCAGGGCGGAGGGGATGATGCGCTTTGGATTTTCATGAAGGCGTATATTTCTATAGCGGGCTGACAAGTTCTGGACGATATCGCGCGTCCGGTCCCGGCTTAACCCATCGATCACCAGGATTTCCATCCGGTCCTGGGGATAGGTTTGCTCAATGAGCGAAGCAAGGCAGTCAGCAATGGATTCTTCTTCGTTGAAGGCCGGAATAAGGATGCTGACCATCGGCAGTGAGGGATCATTGGATCTGTTGTCACCTGTTTGACGAGAGTGCCAGGTAGAAGACCGCAATGGCGTACGAAGGGATTCCATGAGAATACCTCTGGCTATACAGTGTACCTCTTCCCACCCCTTCGGGGCGGGTCCCGGTTTGTACAATCGCGGAAATCGATTTTTTGCGCAGCGGCGGCCTGCAGGTCGCCGCACAAGTAAACGTGCAGATAAACGCCGAGACTGGCCAAAAAGACCATTTCCAGATGGAATCTAAATAGCGTGTGGTGTGTGTATATAATATTTCATATTTTGAATTGATCTGCGTTTTCTCCGATAATCTTACAATCGTCAGCAAGGCGAATAGTCTTTCCAAGGCGTGCATGGAAAACAGCCTTCCCAAAAGGGTGAATCTTGTCAAGGTTGCATGTATCGATACGAATTTTTTTCATTTCGCCAGAGAGGTCTTCAATCATGTTGGCCAGACGGGCGGCGGAATCACCGTCAAAATCACCTTTCAAGCGAATGTGGACTGTTGCGCAATTTTTCCTGAGATTAATCCTAAAATTGCTTGCCATGGCATCCTCCTACCGGATCGTTGACAGGGGATTTCACAGGATGCGCATTCAGGACTGCGATGGAGCGGCCCTGCCCAATGGACTCAGGAGTCTCACATCCCCTTTGGCGCCGGGCGAGGCGGCCGGCGCTCCATCCTCGCGGAAAATCTCGACCAGGGCCTGAATATTTTTGCTGCGATCGAAGGCTTCGTGTGCACGGACATAGCCTTTTTCGCCTAATGTTGTCTGGAGAGACGGATCCTCGATCAGCGATTTCAAGGCTGCGCTGAGGGCTTCGGGGTCTCGCGGAGGGACGAGCAGGCCGTTTTCCTTATCCCGAATCAGTTCAGGAATACCCGCTACCCGCGTGGAGACGACGGGTATCTTCATGCCCATCGCTTCTACCAGGACGTTCGGTATCCCGTCTTTCTGAATCCCTTCGCCTCCGCTCATCTTGATTTCGATGATTTTCAGACGCCCCAGATCCACATTCTTGCGGAAGAATCGGACGTGCTGCACGACGCAAGGCAGAACGAAGATATCGGCCAGGGCGTAATAGTCGTCGATCAGCTTCTCCTGAGTCATCGAGCCGGGGAGAAACACCGCCTCTTGAAGGCCCAGTTCCTGAATCCTCTTTTCGAGGAAGGTCCGCTGCGGCCCTTCGCCGACGATGTGACAGGCAAAGGGAACTTCTTTTTTCCGGAGCAGGGCCAATGCCTCGAGCAGAAAAGGAAAACCTTTTCTTTCGTGAAGATCTGCTACAGCGAGCAGAAAGGGCCTTTCCTCGGAGTGTTTCCGGCGAAGCTCGGGCCGGAACTTCTGGAGATTGGAGCCATGGTAGTTCACGATAATTTTCTTCATTTCGGATGCATTCAGAAAAGTAGACAGGAATCTCAGTGCATCGCGGGTGCAGGTCAGGACGAAATCGGCCTCCTGCACCTTTTGCTTCACCATGGTCTTGATCATGCTGGTGTCGCAGGCGTGGGATGTAAAACTGAATCGCAAACCCGTCAATCTGGAAACCGCAAGCGCCACCGTTGTCGGATAGCCTGACCAGTGGGCATGGAGGTGGTTTAGAGGGGTCTCCTTCAGCATCGAAGCGATGTGCACTGCCTGTGGATACAATGCCATCGTTTTGAGGAAGTGCACCGGGTTCGAGAGGGTGTGGCGGATGAGGAAGCCGAGGGTGCCAAAATATTTCCTCGGCCTTCTGACCATCCAATGGAAATTGGAGGCTGCACAGGCACCAGAATGGATCGGATCGACATAAACCGTCTTTTTCATCAGTTCTTCGGATTCTTTGTGGAGTTTGACATCGAATGGCCGCCGCAGGGAGTAAATTTTACTATTTGGGAATTCATCCATTAAAATCTTGATTTCACCAGCGACAAACGTTTCTGTGAGCGTTGGGAAGGTTGACATGATAAATGCAATTCTTTTCATAGTAACCCCCAATTATAGTATGAAGAAATAGATGAAATGGATACCTTTTGCTTGAATTTGAATTGGAGATTAAGAAAGGTGTTTTTCAGAGTTTACCAAACATTTGCAAAAGTCTTCTGAAAAGCAAATTGCGCCCAGCCCATCCAATCACAGCCACCGGTCAATTTCGCTCTGAAAAGCGGAATATCGTCATGTCTACTGATGCCGATCCGCTTCAGACTTAGGATGTCGTCGGATATTCGATTTCTTCCAGTCCGTGATGTGCAGGCGAGCTTATAGCCGCATTCCACGAGATGCCTTCTGGTGTTTTTGTTTACATCGCCATAAGCATAACTACCGCCTGGATATGAAAAGAACAGAATTGGCTGTTCGAGCCGTTCTTCGAGGATTCTTTTTGACTCGCGTAGTTCGTATACGATCTTGTCATCCGGCAGACGGCCAAGATGAGGATGTGACATGGAATGGGATCCAAAGGTGATGAGTCCGGATTCTTTCATTTCATTTATTTGATTCCAGGAAAGCGGCCTGAACTCCTTTTCGAATTCCTTTTTTTTGGCAATCAGGGGACGATCCCATTCGTAAAACGAATTCGTTCCCGTGTACTGCACAGTCAGGAAAACGGTTGCCGGGAGCCGGTATTTGCATAAGACCGGATATACATTTGTGTAGAAATTGGCATAACCGTCATCGAACGTCAGGATAACCGTACTTCTAGGCAAGTTGTTCTTGAATTGGCTGGTGTCATAAAAAGACTGAAGCGAAATCACCTGAAAACCGTTTTCGAGCAAAAATTCGATCTGTTCTGAAAAAAGTCCAGGCGATACATTCCAAAATGCATCGATCCCTTCGGAGACATCTGTGATTTTGTGATAAAGAAGAATGGGGATTTTCTTATGGGTTTGGAACCGTGATTGAAGTGTCGCTGTCCAATAGAGCGGCGTTGCGGAAATTTTTATCAATTTCATGAAAAGCGATTTTATGAATATTCTTGACCCCATGGTTTATACCATACAGTGCTTTCATGAAAGAATATTTGTATAGTTCGTAATACGTTCAATAGATATTCAAATTGCTTAATTTTTTGATTTTGTGAGATATATTCCCGATTAAATTCAGTTTGATTTTGCGAATCACTTTTATTTTTTTGGCTTCACGTCTGATGTTTGCGGCCATTCTGATTCCGGAGAACGGAATTTGAGAAAAAGTCTTTCTGTTTCTTACCAGAACTCTGACGTTCCACCGGTGGCTGCTGGTCCACTTGTATTTGTAGGGCTCTTCCCCGCGCGTAAAATCGAATTCATGGAAGCGCTTCATGTCAAAAACGGATTCCAGCAATCGCGCCAGAATTTGTTCGCCGGGGAAATACCGCTCATACTCCGGGTTATAAGCCGTAATCAACCAGGTGAACTGGGTTCCGTGCATGGCGGAAAGCGTAAAGGCGACGATTTGCCCCTGGGCCTCCAAGGTCAACAGGTGCAGCCGTCCATCACGGCAGAGGTCCGCGCTGACGTCCTGATAGAACTGTCTTTCTTTGGTTCCTGCAAAACTGAGGCTGAGGTTTTTGCCTGTCCAGCGCTTTTCATAGACCTCGACCAGGCAGGGAAAGACTTCCCTTACAGTTTCCGGATCGTCATATTGCCGAAAAACGGCCTCGCTTCCTTCAGCAAGGCGGCGGAGGCGCCTCGTGAGATCCTTGCGGGTGGATTTGGATCTTGTGTTTGCGTAATAGACCGGCCAGTCGTCTCCATTGACCGGGAGGAAAGGGCAAAGAATGGACGGCTCGACCTGGAAAGGGTAATCCTGTTCGGTCAGCACTGTGCGCAGAATCGGGAGATTTCTGGAATCTTCAGGAACGTCCATTAAATCCATGACATCCCACTGGAGATGTTCGCCGGCAAAGCGGAAAAGACGTTGCGTACATTCGTAGCGCAACTCAGGGTCGAAACAGAAGTCGAGATGATCCGCGTGCCGGGATCCTAGAAAACGCAAAATCTTGAAAGGAAAGCCCAGAACATGGGTGGTCGTGGTAAAAAGAGGCACGATCCCTGCCAGGCGGTTGCCGTTCAGGAAGAGGATGGTTTGCATTTGCCTGCCGTCGCTGAAATGTTTCCACCAGTTTTCGATCCATTCCGGAGAGAGAAAGAGAGGGCTGCTCCCGGTAGAATGCTCCAGGAGGGTCTTCCACTGAGGACGGTAGGGTTTCAGATCATCTGGGTTGCTGATCAGTTGGATTTGCATACGGTCTCCTTCCGACAGTTCCGTCGAATCCCGGCGAACATCGCCGGGTTCTTCTCGATTCCGTTCAGCAAGAGCCTTTTTGAGCCTTTTGGACTCATACGTCATGGCGTCGACGGACACTGTCCCGGACGGGTGCCCCGGATATTTGTCAAGCCGCCCGCGTTCCGTGAACGACGATGGCGTAGTTGTCGAAGCGGCGGACCGAAGGGGCCTTGAGCTTTGCCTGCCTGATCCATTCGTGGATCTCTTCGGTCGAATAGTAATGGACATGGGGATAGAAAAGGCGGTCCATCCAGTCGGTGCAACAGGTGCTGAAGCTGCACGAAGCATACAAACGGACATGGGTGGGGACGAGTCTCCTCCATCCCTCCGGTATGGGCAGGGCCTCGGATAGTTCCCGATAGGGCAGGATCAGCAGGCCGTAGTCGACGGCACCCAGAATGAAGGCGATGGCGCGTACAACCGGGTTCGGGAGTTGGGTCGTGACCTTCCGGATATGTCGGAGGGCACCATGGGCTTTTTTTCGTTCGCTGCTGTACAGATAGGCGAGGATCATTCCATCTTCGGCCAGAAAGGGAACCATGGATTGGAAGGCTTGAGGTGGATCGTTTGTGTGCGGCAAGGCCCAAAGGCTGTAAATCAGGTCCAGGGAATTCCGTCTGAAGGGGAGATGGAACATGTCCCCTTGAATGACATGGATGGCCGGATCGGAAAAGGTGTTTTCAAAGGCGGCATCGACCGCGTTGCTGAGGTCCATTGCAAAAACGGCCCGGGCCCCGCGCCTTGACGCTTCCATGGCATGCCGCCCGGCGCCGCACCCTGCGTCGAGCACGGTCTTTCCCGCAAAGCGCCCTTTGGGAAGATACCCGACTCCTTTTTCAAAATTATCTTCCCGATAATCCTTGAATTCGTTCCACTCGTAGCTGAAGCGGTCAATGGTTTTGCTTTTGTTCTGTATTTCGAGCGCTTTGTTCACAGAGCCTTTTTCGCCTTCTTTGAGGGTAGGCAAATGTTCCTCGTGGCGCTGGAAAAAATCAGGGTAATACTCGAGAAAGATATGTCTGAGCTCCAAACCCAACATTCGAGGGACGCCCCTGATGACGGGATACCATGCCCCGCATGGACAGGAAAGCATTCCCTCCATGATTTCCATGTGTTGGCATGGACCGCACGGGAGCCGGTCCAGTGTCTCGGGGAAATCGCTATGGAGTCCGCACCAATGTTGGCACAGCGGTCCAGGATGTTCGCCGGCAGCTTTCGGATCATGGGTTTCCACCCCGAAAGGCGTGAGGTTCAAGTTCGATCCGCAGTTCGGGCAGGCCAGTTTATCAAGGATATATACCTTCATGATCCTCTCCGTTCGTGTTCTCTGGTTGCGATTGCAGCATCGACCGGTAGAGCCCTTCGAACTGTGCGACCATCCGCTCCACCGTGAATTTTTCCAGAATGCCCTTTCTTCCGTTGCGTCCCATCCGGAAGCGCAATTCCGGATCATCGAGAAGCGTCACTGCCTTTTCTGCGAACACCCTTGCCTGTAAAGGGTCTACGAGGAAACCATTTCGGCCGTCCGTGATCAGTTCAGAAAGGCCTCCCTTTCTGGCCGCCACGCAGGGGATTGCGTTCAGCATCGCTTCCATGATGACATTCGGAAATCCTTCGCCCGTGCCGCTCCCGTTTGACGTAGTCAGGATGAACACGTCAAACACCTTCAACAGGTCCGGAACGTCCGGCCTCTGGCCGGTAAAGACGACGTGCCGGCTTATTCCAAGGTCCGATGCCAGCTGCTTCAACGCCTTTTCAAGGGGCCCTCCCCCGACCAGGAGGAATCGCGTATCCGGGCGGTCTTTCAGGATTCGTTCGGCGATGTTGAGAAAAAGGGATTGATTCTTGATAGGAACGAGGCGCCCGACTGTACCCACTACGGGACAGGCCGGCGGGAGGCCCAGGTCTTCCTTCAGTTGCGTGATCGAGCAGTCCTGTGTTTTGACCGGCCTTTCGATGCCATTATGAATCACGACCGTTTTCGCGAGGCGCGGATAGCGGTTGTTCAAATCCGCGTTGAGTGTTTCTGAGTTGCATACGACTCTCTCGGCCAGGCCATACGCAAGCAGACATTTCAACTCCTGAAGCGGGTGAAGGCTGTCTCGGGCCGGATCAAAGCTGCGGTAGCTGCTGAGGACACGGCCTTTACGGCTGATCATGGAACTTAGAACGGCGTAAACATTGCCAGGCATCTGGAACCCGTGAACGACATGCGGATCCGTGTGGTTCAAGATTCGGGTCAGCCTCCACAGGCGGCGGATCTCCCAACTTCTGCGTCTGGTCAATTCGATCACATCGATGCCGAGACGCCGTATCTTGCCGACCCAGTATCCTCCTGCCGAGAGGGTCACCACGCGCGGCGAAAAGCGCTGCCTGTCAAGGTGCTTCAGGAGCAGATACAGTTGTTTTTCCGTGCCGCCGATGTCGAGGCTTCCGATGACGAAGAGGATCCTTACCGGTCGAGTGATGCGCCCGTCGGAGGCGCTGTTCTTCTGCATGTTCGGTGAGAAGGGATTCATAGAGCCTTTCCATCCTGTCTACCATGCGCCGGGTGCTGAATTCGTCTTCGATCCGCCGTCTTCCCGTCCGTCCCATTTCCCGGGCGACATGGGGGTTGCCCAGGATCTGGAGAACGGCATCTGCAAGGGGCTCCGGTTCCTTTGGAGGAACCAGAAAACCGGTGCGGCCGTGTGCCACGGTTTCAACGTTCCCCCCCACGGCCGTTGCGACGGCGGGAAGCCCCATGGCCATGGCTTCCAGCAGGGCGTTCGACATGCCTTCGATCACGGAGGCGCACACATAGACATCGAACCCAGCGGCCAGCCTTGCGGCATCCTCACGCCAGCCGAGGAAACGCAATCGTTCGCTGATCCCCAATGCGCCGGCCATCTCCTCCATTTGGGCTCTCAGAGGACCGTCTCCTATGGCGACGAAATACGCATTGGGGGATCTTCTTGCCACGGAGGCGGCCATCCTCATGAAACAGGGGTAATCCTTTTTCCAGAAAAACCTTGCCACGGTTCCAACGATCAGACCATCGTCCGGGATGCCCCAGGATCGCCGGAGGGTCATTCTTTCGATGGATCCCTCGATGGGCGGGCTGGCGCTCGTGCCGTTGGGGATCACCACCATTTTATTTTCGGGGCAGCCTTCCGTTTTCTGGGCGAATCTCAAAACGGCCATGGAGTTGGCGGTGATTTTGGAGGCGAGCCGATTGGTCAATCGGCACGCGATCTTCTGCAGGCCGTGGTAGGTATCCAGACTTCGTTTGCTGGCGATGAGGATAGGGACACCGGCGAGGCGGCCGGCCAGGACCCCGAGCAGGTTTCCTTCGAAGAGGTACCCGTGGACGAGATGGATGTCAGCGGAGCGCATCAATCGTGCCATTCGGATGAGCCTGGCCAGGTTCCTCGGACTCGCGAAGCCTCCCTCCATGCCCATACTGATCATCGCCACGTCACTTCGCCGGTACTCCTCATAAAGGGATTTGCCGTATCCGTTTCCGAGGCAGAAGAGCCAGGGTCTGAAACGCCTCCGGTCAATGTGGCGAAGGACCTCGATCAGGTGCCTTTCAGCGCCTCCCATGCTCAAGTCATGAAGGACATACGCAATTTGGATCATCGGAAAAGGTGTCCTATGGAGAGGGGATGAGTGGGAAGTCAGGCGGAGCGGGCCGTTTGCAGATGGATCTTTTTCATGGTGGCCGTCAACCCGAGCAGGAGAAACAGGATCAGTTCGAGCCACGCTTCAGTGAAAAGGGAAAAGACCATGAAGAGGATAAAGGTTGTCCGGACGGTCTTGATCATCCAGGGTGGCGGAAGTCCTGTGGCGTGGCCGCGGTGCTCCATCCACCGGAGATCTTTCCACGTCACCCAGAAAAGAAGCAGGTAAAGAAGAAGTGCGACGATCCCTCCGCTGGTCAAGGCCCAGAGGAAAGCGTTGTGGGTTGGAACGGTTTTGTGATCATAGTCGATTCTTCGAATCCATCGGAAGTTTCCGGGTCCGACTCCGATCAGGGGATTTTCATACAGAAAGATCTTCCATCCGACCAGGAGGGTCCGATACCTCTGCAGCAGGGATTGTGAGGCCTCTTTTTGAGTCGGGTCGATATTGAAGACCGTGATTCGCTCGAGGTTTTTCTGCGGGACGAAATGGATCGCAGCCGAACCAATCAGGACGAGAACGGCCGCGGTGGCGAACACCTTTCTCTTGCTGAGGCCGGATTCGAGGGTGATGACTGTAAATAGAACGAGGACATTGATCATTGCGTTGCGGGACGCGGTCAGGAAAATTACGCCCAAGAACAGCAGACCCATGACGATGAAGCAGAGCCGGGCGGAAATGGATCGGGCTGTTTGAAAAAGGTACCAGCTCATGACCGTGCCCATGAGACAGTAGAAGGCCAGATGATTGGAGTTTTTGGCCATGTTGACGCCGAAGGTGGCTACGGCCCGGTAATCGGCGGCTGGCTGCATGAGGTTCGTAATGGATGAAACGGCAGAGAACAGGATGACGACATAGAGGATCCAGAAGACATGGCTCGCCTGTTTTGTGTTGACGATGAAAAAAATCATGAATGTCACGAAGGCCGCCTGCGAGAAGAAGTCCCAGAGCTCCTTGTTGGTTCTGTCGATGGATGCCAGCGATTCAGGATGGGCGGGAGCCAGGTAGGTGGCGATGAGGAAAATCAGACCGATTGCAGCGAGAATGGGGATCTGCCGAATGCGCAGCAACCAGGGGAATTCGCCCTTGAGCAGCTTGACGGCGAGCAGAATGCACAAAACGGCTCCCAGGACATTGTTTGGTGTCAGCCTGCCGGTATCGGGCAGATAGGAAGAATAGGAAAAGAGGAACGTGATTAACAATGCCAGGATGGCCAGGTTCGGCCGAAGTGTGACGACCACAAGCAGAGCGGTTGATAAGGCTATGGCAAATGCAATCTTTTCAGCACCCGAAAGGGCCACGAATAAAGTGACGCCCATAAGGATCAGGAGCGTACCGATCTTTGGAATGGAAAGAGAAGTCCAATTCACGATTTACCTCAAATCGATTCTGCTTTTTTGAAAAACGATTGTCGATATGGTTACGTAGTCTTCAATGTCAAGAAAGAATGGCGCCTAAGACCCGCGTTTGTATCTGGTCCAATGTGCTGCGTGCCTTTTTCACCAAATCGGCTAAAATTCCCATTCGTAGAACCAGAATGACTCCATCCACACTCTTGGCCAGCGGCAGGCAGTTCTCTGAAATCACCGGCGGGCCATCGAGAATAATCATGTCGTAGTACGATTGAAGCGTTTTTATAGCCGACTCCACACGCAAGGGGTTCAGACGTTCACGGTCTCCGTTTTCCATCAGACCCAGTTTCATGCCAAACAGGCGTGGGTTGCTCGACGGCATGACATATTGGTCTACGGGCTGATATTCTCGGAGAAAATCAGAAAAGCCGGGCCGTCGTCTGCCCACTTCATATTTATAGAGGCCCGGCGAATCCACGTTTGAATCGACAACAAGAATTTTCAAAGGTTCGCTTCGTGCGATCGTTGATGCGAGGCTCATCGAAAGCAAAAGATTATTGTCACAAGATAAACCGCATATGAGAATCGATCGAATTTCTTTCATTCCCAGAAGAGTAAGGTTCTTGTAAAGGCACTCAAACTCCTGGCGTGTATTTTCGTGTGAATCAATTTCGAGCGCAGGAATTTGCAAATAGCTTTCGCGCTGCTTTTCATGGGCTTCTGAATCTTTCAACTCATTTGATTGGTGAGTCGTATCCCCTTTGTTTTTATTCAAGAGTTCATATATTTGGCTCATTATATTCCTCCTTTAACTTTGCAAACAAGGGGATTTGTGAAAGAATATGAATAAATGATTGTGCTTCACTAATAGATTCATATCTCATTGATTCGATCTGATAAATTTTCCGTTCGGATGTAATGTCAATTTCTCTAATATATAGATCTGTTTTTATTTTAGCTTTGATGTGTTTTTCCCATGTATCTATTCTGGTGCGCGACCCGCATGAAAATACAATGACAAAGTATTGTTCGCTGCTGTCTTTAATCAATGCGGGGCCGGATATCATGTTCGGAAGGTTGATGTAAGTATCTTTTACGATCACATCGAGGTCTTCGAGATCTGGATTGGCCGCCTTGATGACGGCCAGCACATGGCTGTTCACATGGCCATAGTTGTCCCTCGCCAAGGATGTGATCGTGTCGCCCGGATAAATGCGCCTTTTATAAAAACCTTCGGCAGGAGGAGCATCGAGCGGATTCTTTCGGTCGATTTCCTGATGCGGGCTGTCCTGGGACGTCTTCAACGCGTTCAGATAGGCTGCGATCATTTGCTGGCTCTGTACCGGTCTCGTCGGCATTTCGATTGGCCGCGCCTCTTCAAAGGGAGAGGTCGATTCTTCTGCCGGCTCTTCCTGCGCTGCGTTTGTCGGTGTCACGTCCGTGAACTCGCTTGCAAATGGCTTCAGTCGGGATGCTTCTTCTTCTCGGGGCGTCTCATCGGGAGGAACATCATAAGGCGAGAATAGTGCTTCACCGTAGGACGCCTTTTGCACGGATGTAAGGGTGGGTCGCCCGTCAAATTCAGGGTCGCTTCCCAAATGGGACCGGTGTGTTGCGACGGACAGGGGTCGAGGCTGATTTTCGGTGTGCAGGCTTCTGAGAGTGGTTGTCGGATCCTTGGGGTGCACCAGGGCCTGATTGACTTCTGCATTCATGTGCTGATATCGGTCGATCAATGTGGCCGCAGGGGCGAACATCAGGATCAGGAGAAAGACCGCCAGTCCCATCGCCCATCGCCATGCAAAAGCCGGCAAAGGCCTCGGCGGCGTCAGAGCCGCCGGTTCTTCGGAGGTTTGTTCCGGGATGCCGGTCTGCAAGATCTCGTTCTTCTTTTTGTCGTTTTCTTGCTGGCGGCTTCCTTCATCCTCCCTGTGCGAAAGCATAAGGTCGTCGGCAGCTTCCTGGATGATCGCCGCATCGATCTGAGGGCGGTTCAAGGCGCAACCTGTCAGAAGGGCATTCTCACAGAGAGAGTTAATGATACGGGGAATGCCCCGGCTGTAATCGGCGATCAGCTTCACCGCCTCGTCGGTGAAGATCGTCAGCCCCAGGTGGCCGCCGGCTACGCGTATCCGGTGGGCGATATAAAGGGGGATTTCCTCGAGGGAAAGCGGTTTCAGATAGAACGCTAAGGCGATGCGCTGTTTGAATTGCCTCAGTTGAGGGAGGTTGAGCTTTTCTTTCAGTTCGGGCTGGCCCGACAGGACAACCTGGAGAAGCTTCTCTTTCGGCGTTTCCAGGTTCGACAACATCCTTATAAATTCCAGTGACTTCACGCCCAGGGCCTGGGCCTCGTCAACGAGCAGTGCGACGATATGACCCTTGTCGTTGGCGGAGACCAGAAAGTCTGTGAGCGAAGCGAGCCGTTCCGAGATGGTTTTGGCCCCCCCCGCAATCCCGAACTCGGTTGTCATGGCGTCGAGAATTCCGTGGAAACCAAGGCCGGGGAAGGAGATTTTCGCCAACTGGACCCGCTTCTCGAGGATGCCGGTCAAATGGTTGATCACCATGGTCTTCCCGGTTCCTACCTCGCCGATCAGGCAGATAATCCCCTTTTGCTCCAGAATCCCGTATCTCAGCACAGCCACCAGTTCTCTGTAGGTGGAATTGCTGTAAAGGAAATCCGGATCAGGGCTGATGCTGAAGGGCTTTCTGCTGAACCCGTAAAATGCGTTGTACATGGCGATCAAGACCGTTGATTTTCGTGGTGTCCGTTTGTGATGGAACCCAGTACGGGTATGCCCAGAATCTCCTGGATCTGATCCGGACGGCTCAGGCGGGGTCTGAAGAGCTCCAGAATGAGGGCAAACACGACTGCGATGACAGCGCCGAGCCCCGTTCCGGCCGCCACCGACGAGAGAGTCGCCAGGCGCTTTTTCTGCTTCAATTGCGCTGATTGGATCACATTCAGTGAAGTGATCTCCCGGCTGTTCATGGCCTCGACGAAACGGGCGTCATCCAGCTTTCCGAGATAGAAGTTGTGCATCTTTTTCCCGGAGGCCACTTTTTGTTCTGCTTCGATGAATTGGTATTCGACTGTGTCGAGATGCGCCAGCCGGCCCTCGTCAGCCAGAATCATACGGATCAACTCATTTCTGGATTTCTGCACCCCATCCAGCTCGGTGGAAAGATTCATCTCTGCAGTCCGAAGACTCTCACGTAACGGATTTATCGCAAATGTGCGTTTTCCTTCGACCATTGGTTCGTGTTTATGTATCTGCTTGTAAAGAAAGGCAATTTGTGTATCGACATCCTTGACTTCACGGGAATCATCGACATATTTGGTCAAAAGATTGGATTTTTCCAGTTCAAGCAAAGCAATTTGATTTTTGATCGATATAACTTCAGGGTTTGCGATCATTTCAATGTTGTTGTTAATTTGCAATGGCTGACTATGAAGTTTATCCTGTATGTATTTTATTTGAGCATCCAGCTCAGCGATTTTTAGATTGGCCGCGTTCATGCGAATTTTCGTATTCTGGATGTTTTGGATTAAATCGTTTTTAACCGTTTCGATATCGGCATACATTCCTTCCCTGGATTTCAAGAGATTTAAATGACCAATGCTCTTATTAAGCTCACTTTCGATTTGCACTACTCTATCGTTATAAAAATCAAATACATTCTCTCCTTCTATATTTTTGCTGTAATATTCTTTGTATAATTGAAGAAGCGTATTCAGCACCATTTTGGCGGATTCTGGATCTGAATCAGTATAAGAGATTTCTATGATAGTGGATTCCGGCATAAGGTAAGCTTCGATTCCTTGTTGGACTTTTTTGATGGCTTCATCTTCTTTTTCCGGATACTTTGCAATGGCAAGGTTTTTGACAACCTTCTCGATCAGCGTATTGCCTTTCAAAATTTCAATTTGAGAATTCATCCGTTCGATGGCGATTGTGCTGCGCGAAGCACGTTCCGAAAGTTGGCTTGACAGCTCGAGACTCAATCTATGGTTGTTTTCAAACATAATTTTTGCAACTGCTGTTTGCGGTTCTGGCTTTGTCAACGATATAAGCGTTAAAGGTATTGCAATTATTAAAAAAACAATCATTATTAATGATCCACGAGATTTAATGGCATAAAATACTTTATCAAATTGATAATTCCAGTCATTTATATTCGTGTTAACGTTGCTCATGATCGTCACCTCCATTCAATTTGGAGATATGTACAATAAAAAATAATTTCAAATTGTATATATTATAATTGAAAATAGGCATGTTATCTCATATTGTAAACGTCATAGTTCATGCTGAAAGGAAGCATGCGCCGGATATATTGATCGACTGCCTGATTGGCTTTTGCAACGCCGGTTTTTGGCACAAATATAACGTGATTTGGTTTAAGCGTTACGGATGCAATCTGCTGAAGATCCAGATCCCTCAAATAGGCCGCATTTTCACCGAGCTCGATCAAGTAGATCTTTTCCCATTGTGCGGCATCGGTGAACCCGCCTCGTTCGAACACTGCCTGCAGGGGGGTGAGATTCTCGCGAAAGGGAACGAATCCGGCGGTTTTTACCTCTCCGCCGACATAGACCTTCTGCGCGGAAGACTTGACGGTGACGAAGACCTGGGGATCCCTGAGCCGTTTGGAAGATGCCGAGCGGATCGCTTCCTCCAGTTCGACGGTCGTCAACCCCGCAGCTTTGACTTCGCCGGTGACGCCTAGCACAATCAACCCATCGGGCTGAACGATCACCTCCTCGTCGTGTCTGTCAGTGTAAGGAAATTTGACCAGAAGGGTGTCTCCGTTTTCGATGCGATAAGGGGCGGCCACGGTAGGATCCCGGGCGATTTCAGAGGGAATCTGGCTGAAGTCCGGTCTAGACGCGCAGCCGACGATCATCAGCACGGGGATGGTGCATAGCAGAAACAGAAGGCGGATGGTCGACCCCTTGGATACGGTTTTTGCAGCTATCTTCTTCATGCGATGTTTCATTTCCTACACCCCCTGCTCTGAATAACGTCCTCAAAAGCGTGGTTTTGCAACGGAACCAAAAATCCGGATGCTGAAGGAAAACGGTCGTTTCTCTGCCCGGTATCGGAAAATCCCGATTCAGCGGGCGCCTTTTCCAAAGAAAACCACTTTGACGGTTTTCAATAAGATGAATATATCAAGCCAAATCGAGAAATTCTTCATGTAGTAGAGATCATAGCGAAGTTTCTCAATGGCATCCTCGACCGAGGCTCCGTAAGGATAATTTACCTGTGCCCAACCCGTTAATCCTGGTTTCGCGAAATGTCTTTCGGAATAATAGGGGATTAATTCCTTCAATTCCTTTACAAATCCAGGCTGTTCGGGACGTGGTCCGACGAGACTCAGATCGCCTTGTAGAACATTGTATAATTGGGGCAATTCGTCCAAACGCGATTTTCTGAGGAATTTTCCCAGACGTGTGATTCGGGGATCATTTTCCATAGCCCATTGGTATGCAGTGTTTTTTCCTTCATCGTTTACCATCGTCCTGAATTTATACAGTATGAATGGTTTTTCATTCTTTCCGATGCGAACTTGCTTAAAAAGAATAGGACCGGGTGAATCACATTTTATTAAAACCGATATCATTAAAAAAATAGGTAAGGTGGTTATGATCCCCAATGCGGCTAAAATATTATCCATAATATTTTTAATAAAATAGGTGATCCAACCGCTATGGAAGCCATCGCTGTAGATCATCCAGCTGGGATTGATGTATTCAACCAGCAGCTTCCCACTGGCCTCTTCATAGAATGACGGGCCATCCATTATTTTTGTGCCGTTCAATTTAGCGGAAAGGAGCTCTTTTGACGGAATGAATCCTCTACGCTCGGATGGAGAAATGACGATGATGTCAGGCTTTACGTTCGTTACGATCTTATCCAGTGATTGAAAATCGCCTAGATCCTTGAGCCCTTTGATCCGACTGTTCTCATTAGGTGCCGCTACGTAGCCGAGCAGGCTGTACCGACCCCTCTCTTTTGCGGCGCTGGCGCCTATCATTGCGGCTTGTTCACCGGAGCCCACTATGAGGACTTTTTTTGTAGAATGAAATATATTTTCTGCTACATTGCTATGGAAAGAATGCCATAGATATTGAAAAATCATAAACGTAATAATGGATATCCACAGTAGATGTTCATCGAAATTAAGTGAGGAAATGTGTATTACGGAAATAAGAAAGACAAAAGCGAGTATATTGCTGGTGACGATGCGCAAAAGTGAATTCAATTTTTCAAATTGTTTTCCGCGTACATATAGTGCAGACATGCTGGAAAAACAAATGATTGTCATTATAAATACTATGGAAGTATCTAAACTAAAAAAATTATATTCATCGGCTAAGTCAATAAGATTATAGGCTGAAGATGACACCAGATATATAGAGAGAAAACACAGAATTATATCTCCTGTCAGCAATAGGAAGGATCCTCTGGTCGAAATATACTGTTTCAAGAATAGCATGACAACCTCTGATCGATAGTCATTATGCAAATGGGACCCGTATAAATTACAAATCGAATCAAGATGATTTATGCCGAAGATACACTTCCGGCCTCTCAGCTACAGAGGCAGCCTCCATTTATCAATGTGATCATATTTATTGGAAGAATTGATTGGATTGCAGAATCTGTAATGCAACCCGGTTGGATTGCAGATTCTGCAGGACATATAAAGGAAACCCTTGGCCAAAGATCTTTTAATGGAAGATTTCGAGGGAATCAGAACAAATTTCGACTCCGACCGATCTGCCAAGGATTTCTATGTTGACATAAAAGGTGCATCGATTGGCTGACGGAGGCCTTTCGATGATTCCTTCGGTCCCTTCGAGAGGGCCGTTTTTGATCCGTACGCGCATGCCGGCCTTTAAATTCTGATCGACTTTGATGTCGGGACCGTCAACCGCGATTTTCATTAGATTATCAATCTGTTCCTGGGGGATGGCCTCCGGTCCCTCGGAACTGGATCCCAGGATTCTGACCACGTTCTTAGCCAGGATGACTTTCGAAAATTCTCTTTGGAGGGGATGGGTATGGATAAAGATATAGGAAGGGAATAAGGGAAAAGCGACCCATTTCTTCCGGTCTTTCCACTGTCTCAATCTTTTGATAGTCGGCAGATACACATGAACACCGGATCCCGTCAGTTCCTTTTCAAGGCTGAACTCCGCTCTTGACCTGGTATAAACGGCGTACCAGCAGAGATCAAAGCTATGCGTTTCAGACATCATGTGCATTCCTCAATATATGCGATGCGGTAAGCCGTAATCGAGATGAGAAATGTTGTCCGCCGGATCTCTGGGAGATGCTCCTAATAATTACCCTGTTCATTAAGCAAATTTTATGCCTTTACTCAGCACAACTGATTCCAAGGCGTAAAAGATTCTGGGTTTCCGGCCTGGCAGATGAAATTGTCGCTTAATATTCAGTGGATTAGGCTGGTGTCGTTTCGAGTGCAGATATTTGTAATCGTATATTCAGTTGTTTTGCGGAATCCTTGGACGGCCAGATTTTTTCAAGAGTTCTCTTCAATCTGTTTCCATCCGCTACATTCTTACCCCTGAACGATCCTTCTGCTGTTTCCAATCGAAACATTAATTCTGCAAGTTTTTAGGATTTCATGGAAATTTTTGCCTGTTTCATTTCGAAGCACTTTGCCTTCCGATATCTGAGCGGCAAAGAAGATCATCCTGCTGAGAGCAGGTTAAAAGAAATTCCTGGTTCGACTTCCTACCGGAAGTTCTATGCCAACTGAACCCCATCTCAATGGGTTGAAAAGGGCTTTTTTGGGGGGCCAGGTGGGCTTGCTGAGGCGGGCTTTTCCGGGCGGGAAGTCTGATGTGGCTGCGAACGCTGGAACCGATCTGCTGGGGAGCCCTGGGCGGGAGTTCGCTACGCCGGCAGCGGGGCAGATCAGCTCCTCTCATGGCCAGCCCTCTTGGATGGTGGGAGCCAGGCCCTTCGCTGAATCTGCATGTCTTGAACTGTTCATGAGAGCTTTTCGTCGGCGATTTGCCGCTTGTGAGCGTTTCTACAGTGGGTTCTTCAATAATGTCCCAATCATCGTCAGATTAGGGCTGTTTTTTTAGGGTGAATATATAAAGATGACAATTACGAAAATAATCAAGCAAATATCATCCATGCAATTGATGACATCCGTTTTAAAATAGAGGGTTGTCATCATAATGATCAGGAAAACACTTATGAATTATCATTATTTTCCTGATTGTATTCGGAATACATATTGAATTAAATATTATTGAATCTGAAAAGCAACAAACTGAATTTATGGTCAGTATGATATGAGCTGTGTTTTGAAGTTTTTGAAATGATTCAAATTTGTCTGCGCAGCCAATGGGGATGTGCGATTCTGATTCATGCTATATGAGAAGAGGAGGATGATAATTATGAGAAGCATAAGTACAATAGTTAAATCATTTCTATTCGGTATGATCTTTTTCATGTTGATGATAACAACAGCTGGTGCCGCCGAGCCAAGCTATGGAATGGCCAATGTCGATGGAGATTATGCGGAGTGGAATCTGGCAGACGATTTTTTCGCGGATATGTATCTCGCTTTTAATCCTGATTTCTCAGTTCTATCGAAATTGTATTTAAGATACGATTGCCAATCCGGCACGATGTATGCGCTCGTCCTCACCACGCCGGATACCCTCCCGGCAGTGGTTTCGGCCGGGGATGCGTGGATCGCCATCGATAGCATCGCCAACAAAGTCGTAAGCGGAAGCTCCGGGGATGACGGAACGCCGCCTGATTTCGCTTGGGTTGGCCTGGGCTTCGACGGCGATCTTACCCATGCACGGGGATACGAGGCCTCGTTCAGCATTGCTGAGGGCTCTTATGCGATCATCGCCCATGTGAACGTCATCAGCGGTGGAACGCAGACGTCGGGGACTGTCAAGACGGGTGTCCCTCTGACCATCGACTGCCCGGTTTTAGGCGCATGCTGCTTCCCGGACGGGACATGCAGCGAAGTGACCGCGGCCGAATGTGCGGCGCAGGGTGGGACCTACCAGGGCGACGGAACGGACTGCGACCCGAATCCCTGTCCGCAGCCTACCGGTGCATGCTGCTTCCCGGACGGGACCTGCAGCGAAGTGACCGCGGCCGAATGTGCGGCGCAGGGCGGGGCCTACCAGGGAGACGGGACGGACTGCGACCCGAATCCCTGTCCGCAGCCTACCGGCGCATGCTGCTTTCCGGACGGGACATGCAGCGAAGTGACCGCGGCCGAATGCGCGGCGCAGGGCGGGGCCTACCAGGGCGATGGAACGGACTGCGACCCGAACCCCTGTGAGACCGTTGTTGCATTCTGTGAATATTGCGTCATCGGTATTGAAGGTGTTTACGCCGACCCGAAGCTCTGGATAGATGGATCAATCGTCAGCAACGGAGAGATCGTGATCCTCGGCGGAGGGAATCTCGTTGATGTCTCGGGAGGCGGTGAGGCCTCTTACGGAGTGAATCAGGTGGTTTCCGGGGATCTGATTCACAACGGAGCGGTATCCATCGGCGGCGGGAGCGATATCAACGGCAATGTCGATTCGGGTGCGTCTATTGTAATAGGAACGACCGTGCAGATTCAAGGTAATGTGACTGCGGCAGGATCGATTACATTGGGTGGAGATTCCTATATCTATGGGACGATGACGGAGTTCGGGGTGCCCCTCGCTTACACGCCCATTCCATGTCCTCCCGAGACGAACTTTGCGGCAGGGGGACTTCCGGTGGTCAAATCGAACGGGAAGACCACGATACTTGCCCCCGGGAGCTATGGTAAGCTTGAGCTTGGATCCCTCAACAAACTCTATCTCTCATCCGGTAATTACTATTTCACAAGTATAAAGGTGCTGAATTCTCTGAAGCTCTATCTCGATTTGACCGGCGGACCGATCAATATCTATGTGGTAGGGGACGTGTACTTCGGGACGAATATGGATGTCTATCCGACCGGCGGGGCTGGCGCGGATGTGTATCTCGAGACGCACGGGGCCTTCCAGATGCTGGGAGGTTCGGACTGGTACGGGTCTGTCTTTGCCCCCTTCGGAAACATCGTCATCAGTGGTGGGAACAACAACATTTTTGGAAGATTGTGGTCCTGCAAGAATGTTATTTTGGACGACTGCATCACCATTCACTGTGTGCCCTGTCCATAATGATGGATAACGGCCAAGACGGAATAGACGGAGCATCCCGGCGACCGGGATGCTCCGGGACAGCTGCCTTTTTCTTTCTGTTTGCTTTTCCGCCCAAGCAGCACCCGAAAAAGGGCAATCGTGACTCTGCCCTCCTTTTGCCGGTGCTGCATGGGCGGGGTGTTATTTGAAGGGATCCCAGCGGACCGTCTGCTTTTCGTAGGAGGGCGGAAAGAGCTTCAGAAATTCGTCGTAATAGTACAGCTCCTTGAAGGACGCGAAGGGGAGTCCGTAAGCGGCTTTGGGCCGCTTTTTCAATTCATCGGGGTCGATCTTTCGCGAGACGATCTCATCCATGACGTCGTCCATGCCTGTGCCCATCGCGAATCGCAGTTTTTCGCGGTTGGCGATCCGCTCCGGCAGCATATCCCGAAACGCCTCGCGGAGGACGTATTTCTCCACCTGTTTTTCGCCGTAGATTTTCCATGACATGGGGATGGTTTTGGCGAAGGCGACGACACGGGTGTCCAGGAACGGCGTCTTGTAGATGACGGAATTGCCCATCCAGCTCCGGTCGAGGCGCCTGAGTGCCGTGTTATAAGCGATATCGAGCAGTTTTTGAGCGAGGCGCTCACGCTGTTCGGGGCTTTTGACGCGGGGGTTCTTGAGGACCATCCGGTAGCCGCCGAAAAGTTCATCGGCGCCTTCTCCGACAAGGACTGCGTTGCTGTATTCCTTCACCATTTTGGAGACGAAATAATTCGAGAGGATCCCCGAGATGCAGTCTTCGTCGAAGCTCTCCAGGTACCAGACGGCCTGGGGGATGAATCCTTCGATATCTTCGTCGGTGATTTCACAGATATGATGCGACATGCCGAGAAAATCGGCCATGAGTTTGGCGTTTTCGAGGTCGGGTCCCGGCGAGCTTTTGACGGTTCCTGTCACCAGGGTGATGGAAGGATCCAGCTCTTTTGCGATCGCCGCTATGATGGAGCTGTCGAGCCCCCCGCTGAGGGATATGGCCTTGACGTCGTCCATGCGCCTTGTGACGGCGTCGATCAGGAGCTGTCTGAGGAGTTGGGCCGCCTTTCCGATGTCTCCGCCGTGGTCCGGGATTTCCGGAGCGAATGGCTGAAAGGGCTTGAGGCCATTCTTCGAGCTGTAGGTGCAGCCGGGCTCGAGTTCGTGGATGTTGAATTGCACATGGTCTTTGAGGCCTTTCATCTCGCTGCTGAAATAGAAGACATCGTTGTCCCAGCCGTAGAAAAGGGGCCTGGCGCCCACCGCGTCCCGTGCCAGAATGACCTCGTCGTCCTTTTCGATGATGGCGCAGACGAAGCTCCCATCCATGCGGCTGAAGCAGTCCATCCCGTGCTTTTCATAGAGTTCCAGAAACAGTTGAATGTCCGTCTTTCCGTTGTCCCGCTCGTTGAAGAGCTTCCCATCAAAGAGGATGTAAGGGGTTTCCTCCAGGGATGTGCAATAGGTTCTTTCGGGCGATAGATTGATTTCATTCGCTCCCAGGGCGCCCCTCGCATCTGTCAGCGACCGGACGATCATGTTGTCGGGCCCCCGATGATGCATGTTCTCGATCATGTGAGCCATGTCCCTGGCGGAATCGGCCTCAATCCGGCCGTGTTGTGAAACGATGCCTCCAATGCTAGCCAAAACGAACCTCCTTGCGTGTTGACCCGCAGCGTGGATTTTCCTCGCCGGCGCGGCGGGGATCCGCGGGTCGATCGAAACACTATAACGGATGGGCCAGAATATTTCAAGTCAAAATATTTGGCCTCACATTGTTATGGTGGGGCTTTATCCGGAGAAGGCCGTCTGATATGCGAAGTTTTCAGGCCGGGGATGAGGATGTTTCTTCGGACCCTGCGGGTGCTCGGCCCCCGCCCTTCCGGGGTGGACGCGAGCCAACAGGACGGAGACACCCAAAAGATCGTTCGGCCTCCACCCCTCCGGGGTGGACCCGCCAGTCTGGTTGGCAGCAGGGAAAGGAAGCGGTTGCGAGGATAGGGCCTTCAAGTCTTGGCACAGGCATCCGTGCGGCTCACCGCTGAGATGGGCAAAAAAGAGCGTTTCTGGATGGAAACCGGCAAGAAAAAGGGCCCAGCGGGGAGGCCGGCCGTCAGGTGTGCCTGCATTTGAGCAGGCGGATCCCGGTGGTTTGTTGAATGATGGTGGCGCCTTGGAACAGGTGGTCGTTTCTTTCGGGATAGTCGGACCGGAAATGGCCGCCCCGGCTTTCCTTCCTGTGCAGGGCCGATTCGACGATCAGCCGGGCGACCAGGGAGAGGTTCCTGAGCTCGATGATCTCGAGCGTCGGGTAGAAATGCCAATAGATGTCGTTGGTGATTTGGACGAGCCCGTTCAGGATGTCCATGGCAACACGCAGACGGTTTTCATTCCGGTCGATGGCGCAGTAATCGAGCATCGTTGCCCGGGTCGTATCCCAGAAGCGGTTCAGCATCGCCGGGTTGATTTCAGGGTGGACCGTGCTGCCTTGCCATGGCGGCGGCTTCAGATCCGGATCCCGCAGCGATGGATCCCGCTCGAGGGCTGCATCGACGGCGATTTTTCCGTAGAGTGCGCATTCGGTCAAGGAGTTGCTGGCCAGTCGATTGGCGCCCATCAGGCCGGTGCAGGCGACTTCTCCGATGGCGTAGAGGCCGTCGATATCCGTTTGGCCGTCCGCGCCCACGATCACGCCGCCGCAGGTGTAATGGGCCGCGGGCACAACCGGGATGGGCTCGGCGGTCATATCGATCCCCTTTTTCAGGCAGTGGGCGTAGATCTTCGGGAAGGACTGCCGGATGTATTCCTCCGGCTTGCCGGTCAACCGGGTGGTGACATTGAGCCATACATGCGTCAGATGCCTTTTCTTCATCTCGGTGTCGATCGCCTTGGCGACGATGTCCCGCGTGGCGTGGGATCCGCGTGGGTCATAGGCCAGCACGAAATCCTGGGTCGAATCCTTGTCGAGGGTAAGTACACCGCCCATGGCCTCGCCCCGCAGGGCCTCGGTCAGCAGAAAGCGCCTCTCGGCGGGGTGTTCCGGACTGACTTCATAGAGCACCGTGGGGTGGAATTGGAAGAATTCCATATTGGCGACACGGGCCCCTGCCCGATAGGCCATGGCGATGCCGTCGCCGGTGGCGTTTTCAGGGTTGCTGGTGTAGAGGAACGCTCTGCCTGCGCCTCCCGTGGACAGAAAGGTCATGTCCGCTTCGATGGTCTTGACCCGGCGCGTTGTTCTGTCGAGCACCCAGGCGCCCAGGCACCGGTCTTTGGCCACCTTGACCTCGGAGATGCGGTTACGGGTGATAAGGCTCACCGCTGCATGGTATTCCAGGACGGTGATCAAGGGCTGCTTCCTGACGAGTTCGACGAGGTGCTCTTCGATGGCCTGCCCTGTGTAGTCGTCTTTGCAGTAGACCCTGGGGCGCCCATGGCCGCCTTCCTGGTGGAGCACGTACTGTTTGTCCGGATCCGCCTTCGAGAAGGGCACACCGTGGTCGATCAGAAACCTCACACCGTCGGGGAAGGCCCTTTGGACGAAGCGTTCGACGACCGATGGAATGCACAGTCCGTCCCCTGCACGGAGGGTGTCCTCTATGTGGGACTCGAAGCTGTCATCTCCCTGTGCGACCCGCTCCGGGTCGACGGCGGCTATCCCCCCCTGCGCGTAGTACGTGTTGGAATGGGCAAGCTCCGACTTGCTGATGAGGATGCAGGATTTGCCCCGTTCGCTCAATTCGATGGCAGCCCTGAGGCCGGCAAGCCCCGAACCGATGACCAGGAAGTCTGTCTGAAGCATTTCCTCTAAAGACGGCATGTCTGTTTACTCCAAAGACGAAAAGATCCATTTCGAAGCGTTCCGCAGCCTGCCAGGATCTTCAGCCGAAAAGGCCCCTGCTGTGCCGGCCCATGGGAATTTCCTTTGCTCAACAGGCTGTTCAAAAACGCCCATCCGCTGCATGACGCTCATCCCGCGTCGATTGCGGCCCACTGACAGGTGCGCCTCATTGCACGGGATATCAATAGCGTTGTGTCTTGCGTTGTTCGACAGCCTGTACACGAGAGATCTCTCGACAAGCTGTCAAGGGGTAGAGGCCGGCATCCGCGCCGATTCATGAGATGGCCAGCATGCGCTCCAGCGCCACCCGGCTCCATTCGGCGGTTTCCGCCGGGACCTGGATCTTTCCCGGCGCCCGCCCCTCGAGAAGGCCCTCGAGTACGGCCAGGAGCCGCCCGGGTGTGCTCCGGCTCATATCGACGCAAATGGAGTGCTCCTCGTCCAGGGGATAAACCGTACGATCCGGAAAGGTGGAGGCCAGCCGTTTGACCAGCCGCAGCTCCGTTCCGACCGCAAACACCGAACCGCTCTCCGCTTCACGCACCTCGCGGATGAGATATTCCGTGGAGCCGCTGCCGTCCGCAAGCCGGACCACTTCTTCGGTGCATTCGGGGTGCACGATGATCCGAATGCCCGGGTACCGGGAGCGAAACCGCATGACCTGCTCCGGTGTGAAGCGCACATGGACCGGGCAGAAGCCGTCCCACAGGATCACCTTCGCCCTGTTTGGATCGCCCTGAAGCCGGGCCTTCCCGCGGTCCCAGAGCGCGATCTCTTCCTTCGGGATGCCTTTGGCGAGGGCGGTGTTGCGGCCGAGGTTCTGATCGGGGAGGAAGAGCAAGCGCGGCGCCTGTTCGAAGGCCCAATCCATGACCTTGGCGGCGTTGCTGGAGGTGCACACGACCCCGTTTCGGCGGCCGCAGAACTGTTTGATCTCTGCGGATGAATTGACGTAGGTGATCGGCACGATCGTCTCCCCCACCAGGCGGGTCAGTTCGCCCCAGCACCGCTCGACCTGCTCGAGCCGGGCCATGTCGGCCATCGGGCAGCCGGCGTCCGGGTCGGGCATATAGACCTCCTGCTCCGGGGAGGAAAGGATGTCAGCCGTTTCAGCCATGAAATAAACGCCGCAGAAGACGATATAGCGGGCCTCCTTGCGTGAAGCGGCAAGGCGCGAGAGGTTGAGGGAATCCCCCACATGATCTGCGAACTGCACGATGACGTCCGGCTGGTAGTGGTGGCAGAGGATGACGACCCGGCCTCCGAGCGCCTCCCTGGCCTTGGTGATCCGGGCCACGAGCGCTTCTTCGGCTATGGATCCAGCAGGATTCTTCCGGGTTGTTTCGGCATGGTGTTTCGGCATGATGGCTTCTCGTGGTTGAGGCGATCCGTTTGCGGTGTCGGGGCGCCCCCGGCCGACAGGCAAGCAAACCTGAATCCTCGGTCAGGTTCTCCGAGGTGTCCGCTCGTTCCTGCGGAGTACCGGGGCGGTTTGGCAGAACGTCGGGAAAGGGTTTGGAAGGCGGTGGCTATTCGGGTTCCGGAAGGGGAGTTTCTTCACGGCAGCCTGTCTCCAGGAAGAAATTCCAGGCTCAAATCCAGCGGGGGGGCTGAGTGGGTGAGCCACCCCATGGACAGGAAATCGATCCCTGTCGTGACGACCTGATGGATGTTGTCGAGTCTGATCCGGCCCGAGGCTTCCACCAGGGCCCGCCCGCCGATCAGCTTGACCGCCTCCCGCATGCGGTCCGGCTCCATGTTGTCCAGCATAATGACGTCCGCGCCTGCACGCAGGGCTTCTTCGACCTGCGCGAGCGACTCCGTTTCCACTTCGATCTTGACCAGCGGCCCGATCCGCCTTCGCGCCCTTCGAACCGCTTCGGAAACGCCCCCGGCCGCGACAAGGTGGTTGTCCTTGATCAGGACCGCGTCGTCCAGGGCCATGCGATGATTGTACCCGCCTCCGACCCGTACGGCGTATTTTTCGAGCATCCGCAGACCAGGGGTGGTCTTGCGGGTGTCGGTGACCTTGACGTGGTGAGGTTCGGCTATCATCGCCATGTTGCGCGCGGCGGTGGCGATGCCGCACATCCGCTGCATCAGATTGAGGGCTACGCGTTCTCCGGAAAGAATGGCGCGGGCCCGTCCCCGGATGTTGCAGAGCGGAGCTTCCTTGGAGATGGCGCTGCCCTCCGGCACCAGGGGGTCCACGAGCGTCGAGGGGTCGAGGATCCGAAAGACGGCCTCGGCCACCTCCAGACCTGCGATGACGCCTTCCTCACGGCTGACGATGACCGCGCGCGCCTCCGCTTCGAGGGGGACGACGGCCTCCGTCGTGATATCGCCCCACCCCAGGTCTTCTTCCAAAGCATCCCGGAGGATCTTTTCCAGACGCAACGAATTCATACCAAAAAACATAGCACGTTCTGGAAAGAAAATGAATCGATTCAACGAAAGGCCGGCAAAGCGCCTCCGTTTTTTTGCAGTTGACCACAGCCGGCCGATCCCGGAAAATAACAGTTTCCATCCGGAAATAGTCTTTTTGGCCAATCTCGGCGTCAATCTGCGCGTTTGCTCGTGCGAAGTGCAGGTCGCTTCCGCGCAAGCGCTTGGATTTTTGCGATTGACCAGGAATCCTTACCTTTTCAGTGGGGACCGGGCCTTATGCGCCATTCCTTTCAGGGCGGACGAAAATTCATCTTAATCTTAATTTTTCTTCAATTATCCTATGCATATCCTGATCGTAGACGATGACGCCGTAACCCTCAAGAACCTGAGGCGTCTCCTGGAAAAGAGCGGCTACAGGGTCAGCTCTTTCACCAATCCGGTCAAGGCCCTCGAAGAGCTCAGGGAAGGGACGTTCGACCTTCTCGTTACGGATCTCAGGATGCCGCATATGGATGGTTTGAGCCTCCTCGAGGAGGTCCAGCGGGCCGACCTCGGCATCGAGGTGATCGTCATGACCGGTTTTGCCTCGCTCGATGGGGCTGTCGAGGCGACGAAACGAGGGGCTTATCACTACCTGGCGAAGCCGTTCACCCCTGACCGGCTGCGATCCGTCGTCAGCGAGGCCTTGGAGCATAAAGCCCTGAGGGATCGCGGGGCGAGGGCGGATGCCTCCATTCGGCAGGGCCGTGGAGACGCGCACGCGGTTATGATCGGCGAAAGCCCCAGAATGATGCAGGTCACGGATGTCATCCGCCAGATTGCGCCGACGGACTGCAATGTCCTCATTACCGGTGAATCGGGCACCGGGAAGGAGTTGGCTGCACGCGCCATCCACGCCCTGAGCCCCCGGGCGCAGGGGCCGTTTGTCGCCTTCAACTGCGCGGCCTTCAGCCCCGAACTGATCGTGAACGAACTGTTCGGGCACGAGAAGGATGCCTATACGGGTGCGACCTCATCGAGGCCGGGCCTCCTCGAGGCGGCCAACGGCGGGGTACTCTTTCTGGATGAGGTCGGGGACATGCCCCTCGACATGCAGGCGAAGCTTCTGCGGGTGCTCCAGGAACGGGAGTTGCTGCGCGTGGGGGGCACGCGCCCGATCGCCCTCGATCTCAGGGTCCTGGCGGCGACGGCCAAGGACCTGAAGATCGAGGCCGCCGAAGGCTCCTTTCGACAGGATCTTTATTTTCGTCTGAATGTGGTCAACCTGGTTTTGCCGAGCCTCCGTGAGCGCCGTCAGGATATCCCGCTCCTGGCTTACCACATGCTGGAGCGGTCGAGGAGGCGGATGCGGAAGAGCGTCAAGGCGATCTCCCGGCAGGCCATGGATCTGCTGGAAAACTATCACTACCCCGGGAATGTGAGGGAGCTTGAAAACATCATCGAGCGGGCGGTGGCCCTTTGCCGAGGGGATCGCATCCTCGCCCGCGATTTGCCGCCGGACCTGGCGGAGCTGGAGCTGCACCCCTATGAGCGGCCCGGAGGCTCCCTCATGAATCTGGAGGAGCTGGAAGAAGGATACATCCGGCATATTCTTCGACTGACCGGAGGGGTTCGCAGCAAGGCCGCTCTCATCCTCGGGATCGATCGGGCCTCTCTCTGGCGCAAGATGAAAAAATACGGGATCGACTGAGCGTCTTTCCGCATGGAACCCGTCGCCGCATAAAGCGGGGGTCTGGGCAGGGCGGCTCATGACCGTACGATGGATCGGTTCTGCAACATGAGCGTTCGCATCTGCAACAGATCCTCCCTGTTGCATCGTCCCCGTTTCCGGCTCCTTTCATCGATGGAACGTTGCGATCTGCAACGTTTTCCTCCCTCCCACCGTTTTTCCCCCGTGTGATTTTTCTTTTATAAATCAATATCTTAACTGCTAGACGCGCCCCTTGGTATGCCGCTTGCTACTCCTTTCGATCGAGCAATTCGAGAGTCCAGAGAGAAAGGGGAATGCAGGGGCATGCTCCATCGGATTCTGGTCATATTCGAAAACCGGAAGGTTCATCGTCCCGCGGTGCTCTATGCCCGCGAACTGGCCCTGCGCATGGATGCAGAGGTCACCTTTCTCACGATAGCGGAGATGGCCTTCGCGGGGGGCTCCCTGCTCGGCTCCAACCGGCACCGCATGCGGCGCATCGAGGAAGAGATGGGAGCGGTCCTGGGGGCCTTTGCGGCGGATTTTTTGAAGGACGGCATCTCGGCCGGCGTCGCCTTGAGGGTCGGAGACGCGGCCCAGGAACTCCTGAAGTTTCTGGCGGAAAGACCGCCTTTTCAAACGATCCTGTGGGGAAGCAGCGCGGCGCTGCCGGAGACCGGCCCGGGGCGGCGCGCGCATTGGATCATCCGGGTGGCCGGGAATCTGGAGTGTCCGCTCATGGCTGTGGCCGGTAGATCCGCTGCGGTGCAGCCGGCCGGAAAGACGGAAACGACCTGAACGCTGATGGAATCGGAGGAGGGAAGACGCGGAATGCAACCTTTGACGCTCGATATGATTCTGGTCATGCTGATGATCGCGGTGGCGGTGTTCCTCTTCATCGTGGAGTGGGTACGGGTGGATGTCGTGGCGATCCTGATGATGGTGGTCCTGCCGCTGCTCCATCTCGTCACGCCTAAGGAGGCCTTTGTCGGGTTGAGCAGCAACGCGGTGGTCTCCATCATAGCGGTGATCATTATCGGCGCGGGCCTCGACAAGACCGGCATGATCAATCAGCTCGTATCGCCCATCGTGCGGCTTGCAGGCAAGAGCCCGTCCCGGATCGTCATCTTCATCTCGATGACCATCGCCGTCATTTCCAGTTTCATGCAGAACATCGGGGCCGCGGCGTTGTTTCTTCCGGCGGTCCAAAGGGTGAGCCGTTCGCTGAAGATCCCCATCAGCAAGCTCCTCATGCCGATCGGTTTCTCGGCGATTCTAGGAGGGACGATCACGCTGGTGGGTTCAAGCCCCCTGATCCTGCTGAACGACCTCCTGACGCCTTTCAACCTCAAACCCTTCGGACTCTTCGATGTCACGCCGGTCGGACTGCTGCTCGTGGCGAGCGGCATCGCCTGCTTCATTTTCTTCGGCCGCTTCATTCTCCCCCAGGGTGAGGTGGGCGCCGATATGGCGGCCCCAGCCGGGTCGAGCGTCGAGAGCTACCGGGAGCAGCTCGGGGAATTGCACGAGCTGCGGACGCCCGATGATTTCACCCATTATCGGGATCCCATCACGGTCAGGGACCTGCGCCGCCGGTTTCTGGTCAATGTCGTCGCCTTGACCGAGCAGCCGGATTTCAAGGTCCTCTCGCCATCCGCGGACGCGATGATCCGCTCCGGCTCGGATATCCTGGTTGTCGGCCGGGAGGAGGACGTCGATCGGATGGCCGAGCAATTGGGGATGGTGCACAAGGAGTCGCTCGAGTTTTTCAGGGACGAGGCGGCGGAGCAAACCGCCGGGACGGTCGAGGCGGTAGCCGGACCCCGTTCGCCCTGGCTTGGCAGGACACTCAGGCAGATCAATCTGCGGGATCATTTCCGGGTGGTGCCGCTCGCGATCTTCCGGCATGGCGAGAGCTATCGGGCCGAGATCAGCGACATGCCGCTCCAGGTCGGCGACGCGATCCTGATCCAGGGCACCTGGAAACGCCTCCAGGAACTGCAGGCGGAGCGGAGCCTCCTTTTCACCACGCCGATCGACGTGGAACTCCTCAGACCCGAAAAGGCGGTCTTTGCGGGGTTTTGGCTCCTGCTGGCACTGTCGATGATTCTGGTTTTCAAGATTCAACTCTCGGTCTGCCTCATGACCGGGGCGCTCGGTATGATCCTCACGCGGGTCTTGAGCATCGATGAAGCCTATCAGGCGGTGGATTGGCGGACGATCTTTCTGCTGGCCGGGCTGATCCCCCTGGGGATCGCCACCGAAAAAACGGGCACCGCCGCCTGGATCGCCCACACGGTGCTTGGGGCGATCGGGACGGTCGAGCCGATTGTGCTGCTGGCGGTTATCGGGGTGCTGTCGACGGTCTTCACGCTGGTCATCTCGAATGTCGGTGCGACGGTCCTGCTCGTTCCGCTTGTGGTCAATATGGCCATCGCCGCGAACGCCGATCCGCGCATGGCCGCCCTGGTGGTGGGACTCGCCACCAGCAACTCGTTCATCCTGCCCACTCATCAGGTGAACGCGCTTTACATGGGGCCGGGGCATTATCGGAGCGTGGATTTCATGAAGGCCGGCCTGGTGGTCAGCGTGGTCTTCCTGGTCGTCATGATCGTGGCGATTTATCTGTTCTACGGGGTCTCGTGACGGCCCGCTGCGGATTTGTTTCGATCGCTCCGATCCCTCCCGAGGCGGCATCGTACGAGGATTTCGATGGCGAGGCGAAGCGGGCTATAGGGTCCTACACCGTGAACCTCTGGCAGAAAGGATAAAGCTCATGTCCCTGATCATCATTTCTGCGGATCTTTATGAAAGCGGTCGCGCGGTTGCCGAGAAGGCGGCTGCAAAGTTGAACTATCGATTGATCGACCGGGAGCTTCTGACGGAGGCGGCGGCCCGGAACGAAGTCCCGGAGGCCGAGCTGAAGCGGGCGCTCGCTGAAAACCCTTCTCTGTTCGGGATGCGTGTGCGGCCCTGGCGGCGGGCTCTGGCGGTCATCCAGAAGACCGTCCTCGAAAGGCTTCTCGCTGATGATGCGGTCTGCCACGGATTGGGCGCCCATCTCTATGTCGTGGGCGTCTCCCATGCGCTCAAGGTGCGCGTCCTGGCCGATGCGGAGAAGGAGGCGGCTGTGTTGGCCGAACAAGAGCGGATCCCGGCCGAAAAGGCCACGAAACGGCTCGAACAGCGAAAGCAGCTTCGGCGCCGCTGGTCCCGGAGCGCTTTCGGGGTGGATGAAACGGATCCCGGACTCTATGACCTGGTGATCGGGTTGAGCAACATCGACCTCGACGAGGCGGTCCAGACGATCTGCGATACGGCGTCCTACCGGAAGTTCCAGCCCATGAGCTGGTCCCAGAAATGCCTGGCGGATCTGGAATTGGCTGCGCGCGTGCGGACAGTGCTTTTGGAGCGTTTTCCCGATTTGAAGGTGAGTGCGGACGGTGGAACGCTGGTCGTCGAGGTGCGGGCCATGAAGCGCGAGAAACGGCGGAAGGCTGAAGCGATCAAAGAGATGGCCGGCAGGATCGCCGGGGTCGAGTACGTGGAGGTCCACGTCGTCAACGATATTTTTCGCCAGGCGGCGGAGAGTTTCCGCTGAGGATGACAGGCGGAAACAGCTTGTCAACAGTCCCGGAACCGGGCTAGCATCACGGAAAGGAGCCGAAAATGGATGCGCAATTGCACGTGCTGCTCTTGGACGACGAGCCCATTGTGGGCAAGAGGCTCAAACCGGCCCTGGCGAAGATCGGCTGCGAGGTGGAGGTCTTCGAGGACCCGCGTTTGGCATTGGCACGCATCGATGAAAAGGAATTCGACATCGTGGTGACCGACATCCGGATGGACGAGATCGACGGGATCCAGGTGTTGGAGCGGGTGGCCGCCAAATCCCCGCGCACCAAGGTGATCATGATCACCGGGTACGCCATGATGTCGCTGGCACGGGAGGCGATGGACAAGGGCGCCTTCGATTTCATCGCCAAGCCGTTCCAGCCGAACGATCTGCGGAAGGTCATTGCGAAGGCCGCAGAGGCGCTGGGGACCCCTTTGAACGTGGAATCCGGGGAAGCGGCCTGACGATGGAAAATCTGCGCGAGGGCATGACGATGGGAATGGGCGGAGGAGCGGAGGCCGGAGAGGATCCTCCCCGCTCCGGAGCTACTCTCGAAGGCCGTTTCGGCCGGATCGAGGCCGCCGAGACGGCGCGGAAGGCTCTCCTGTCGCGCAGGCGGATCAGCCTGCGGGTGCAGATCTATGCCTGCTTCCTGCTCGTATTTTTCTTTGCGATGGGGATTGCGACAGCCCTGGTCGTCGCGATGTATCAGATGGAGGAAAAACTCCGGTTCCTCGAGATCGTCAACGACTATGCCATCGAGATCCAGCAGGCGAGGCGTTTCGAAAAGAACTATTTCCTCTACGGGACGAACCTGAGCGACGCCCTGGAGAACGTCTATCATGCCCACGACATCCTGACCCTGAACACGGAGGAACTAGGGCGCATCCTCGGGGCGGCCGGGCATGAACGGATCGGCAGGGATATCGAACGTTACGAGGATCTGCTCGAGAGCCTGACGGACCTGGAGCAGCACCAACTGATCGACCAGGAGGTCTTCGAACGGAAGAAGGAGATCGAGCGCGAACTGCGGAAACACGGTCAGCGCATGGTGTCGTCCGCGGACGAACTCATCAAGCGCGAGAAGGCAGCCCTGGAGCAGGCCATCCAGCGCTCGCGGAACATCCACATCTATTCGCTGATCTTCCTGCTGATCTTTATCGTCCTGAACGCGTATCTCCTTGGGAGCCGCATTCTGGGGAATATCAATCGATTTTCAGATTATGCCCGGCGGATTGCTTCCGGGAATTTCACCCCCATCATGCCCGTCCGGCGGTTTCGCGACGAATTCACCGATCTGGCCATCGCCATCAATCAGATGATCCAGGAACTGGAAAGTCGTGAGGCCGTCCTCATTCAATCCCACAAGATGCGGGCGGTCGGGACCCTTACGGCCGGGGTCGCCCATGAGCTGAACAACCCTCTCAACAACATCACCCTGACCGCGCACATGCTCCTCGAGGACTATGACGGGCTCAGTGACGAGGAGCGAAAGGACATGCTTCAGGACGTGGTGAAGGAGGCCGATCGCTCGAAGGGCATCATCGCCAACCTGCTCGATTTCGCCCGTGAGAGCGGATCGCAGCTGGAGCCGCTGGATCTGCGTCAACTCCTGGCCGACACGGTCCATCTGGCCGCCAACCGGGTGAAACTGAGCGGGATCAAGATCTCTCTGGAGACCCCGGAAAATCTTCCGCTCGTCCATGGTGACAGCCAGCAGCTGCGGCAGGTTTTCCTGAATCTGATCCTGAATGCGATCGATGCGTCCCCGAAAGGCGGAAAGGTGGATGTCTCCGTAGGCGTAGCGGATGATCCGAACTATCTGGCGGTCAAGGTGAAGGACAATGGCACCGGCATCCCGGAGCATATCATCGGGCTGATCTTCGACCCGTTCTTTACCACCAAGGCGAAGGGCAAGGGCACGGGCCTCGGTCTGAGTGTTTCCCAGGGGATCATTGCCAAGCACGGCGGACGGATCCGGGTGAAGAGCGCCGAAGGCAAGGGGACCACGTTTACCGTGACCGTCCCGATCACCACCCTCCCGGCACAGATCGGCATCGCCAAAAAATCATAGGCGGGAGAGCGGCGCAAAAAGGCGACAGAACGGCTGCTTTATTTTTCAACTGCCTGCGTCTCACGGGTGCGGTCTACGCTCAGATCGGCTCCTGCGAAGGACGGGTTTTCAATCGGGAGATAAATGCTCAGCCAGTCGTGCACGGTGTCGGCTTCCAGCACCCCCTCGCGCAACACGAGATCCAGCACATGCCCGCCGCCTGAAAGATCTTCAGCGAGAAAGTGCAGGTGATAACCCGGAACGTTCACGCCTTTGACGAAGGCAGGCGAACGGAATCCGATCAAGATGCCTCGAACGTTCGAAAGATGAAAGACCGGCTGGTTGCGGGCCACCTCCACCAGCGGAGGATACGGCCTCTGTTGCGCGGGGACGCTGCGCGTCGTGACTTGATCGAAGGTTCCGCGGATGATGAACGCGCAGAACCGGTTCGGTCCAGGTGCCAAGGCGTCGATTCTTTTTTCCAGCGCAGCCAGGTCCGCCCGTTCCGAAATCGTTTCCCTGCGGTCGGGTTCGAAGGCCGTTACGCAGGCGAAAGGGGTTCGCTCCGAAAGCCCTGGCTCGTATACTTTCCCATCGGCGCGAACCTTGTAGAACGTCCCGTCGAGAAGAATCATTTCACCGTCCAGGCCCTCGAAGGTCCCGAGGCCGAAATCCCCATAAGATCTCAGCGTTTCAAGAGACATGTGCCCATCGTAGACACCGGTCAACAGGGCATCGATCGTGGCTACCTGGGTAATGCCGTTCGGTGGGGCGGTGCTGCAGGCGGAGAAAAGAATCACCGTTAGACAAAAAAGGATCGCGAGAAATGAAAATCGTCGCATCATGAACGGGATAGACCCCTTTCCGAGAATGAAAAAAACACTTTTTCGAGTCGCTTCGGCCCTCGTCGATTCGAACGTCGGCATCCTCGCAGAACGCGTAGAAAATTTCAAGGATATATGGATTGTTTACCGCAGCGGCAGATCCCGAGCATATCCGGGGGACGATCCAATGCAGGCCGGGTAAGTTCCTTTTTTACAAGGGCCGTTGATTGTCCATCCGTCCGCTTCTCTATCAGGGCGCGCTTCTTCCCCAAGACCTTGCAGGCCTCTGGGAAAACGCCAAACGCTTGGCGAAAAAGGTTCGGATTCTTATCCTCGATCATCATCTGCTGCGGTCAGCCGAGGGGGTGGATTGGCTGAAAGCCCTGTCCGAGACAGTCGAGCGGCGCATCTATTGCGCAGCTGATTTCATGGGCCGTCCCAGGCGGCTGTTGGAAGCGGAACGTCAGGACCTTTATCGGATAATGCCTGTGAAAGAAGGGTGGCACGAAGCGTATGCACGAGGTTTGGCATCCGTGAAAGAGTTTGCCGCCGGCTGAACGAAGACGGGGTACTTTTCCCCACGGAAAAGTACCCCGTCTTCGTATTTCCGGATGGGAATAAATCAGGCTCTCACCGCCACCCCCCGGTCTTGAAGATAGGTCTTGAGTTCCTGTATCCCAATGATATTGAAATGAAAAACAGATGCGGCGAGAAGGATGTCCGCGCCGGCCTCCACTGCGTCGTAGAAGTGCTCGAGCTTTCCGGCTCCGCCCGAAGCGACCACGTCCACTCCTGTGGCTTCCTTTATTTTCCGGATCAGGGGCAGGTCGAAACCCTGTTTCATCCCGTCGGTGCTCTTGCTGGTGGGAAGAATCGTTTTTACACCGTAGCCGGCAACTTGTTTTGCCCATTCGACGGCGTCGGCGCCGGTTGCGGTCCGGCCTCCATCGATATAGACCTCGTATCCGGATGGTAGACGGTCATTGACTGCTGCATCGATGGCCACGGTGATCCGGTCGGTCCCGAACGCCTTGACCATGTCTCGAATGACCTCGGGTTTGCGGAAGGCGGCGCTGCTCGTTGAAATCTTGTCGGCTCCGGCGCGCAGCACAGCCTCAGCGGAGGCCACGTCGCTGATGCCCCCGCCGACGGTGAAAGGGATCGTCGCGGCGCGCGCTACTTTTTCGACTACATCCAGCATGGTCGCTCGTCCTTCGACCGTCGCGGTGATATCCAGAAGGGCCAGTTCATCCGCCCCGGCATGGCAGTAGGCGACGCAGCAGGCAACCGGATCGCCGGCATCGCGAATGTCGACGAATTGAACGCCCTTGACGACGCGTCCGTTCTGCATATCGAGACAGGGCATGATTCTGATGCTCATCGGTGCTTCCTCCCGTTGCGAATGAGATCGATCGTTTCGTGAAAAAAAACGGTGCTCTCTGCAGTTCGAACTCCTTTCCATCTGGAAAGGACCTTTTTGCCTGATCCCAACGCCGATCTGCACAGGTGTTCGTGGGACGACCTGCAGGTCGCCTCCACTCAAGCACTTGGCTTCCTCGAGAGGGCGAGACCGTGACCCGCCCCGAAGGGAGGTGACCGGGCACAGGCAAGGTGCGAAGCTTCATCCTTGTTTCCGGGCTGGAAACGTTGTCTTGCCGGATGTCCGATTAGGGGCGGACACCCGCCTGCGGCGGCGCGGCAGGCACGCCGCATCCCTCTCGGATCGGGATTTTCGGGTAATGTCCCCATTTGGTTGACATTTAGAGCAACCCTGATTACAATTTCCTCCAAATGAATACACCTTTCATGCGGAGGCAATCGATGGTCGAGCTTGAAAGACATTTCT
>Ga0209164_1000682_pt1 | contig 64922 bp, 54 predicted proteins | sample MTBNYHSulfiMetaG_FD_187458 | JGI IMG/M metagenome (GOLD analysis project Ga0209164, IMG submission 187458) | Enrichment culture microbial communities from rom New York Harbor, USA that are MTBE-degrading - MTBE-NYH (New York Harbor Sulfidogenic)... | ecosystem: Environmental > Aquatic > Marine >... | reverse complement strand
AAGCGGCCCAGACTGTTTGAGCGCAGCGAGTTTCTGGGCCGCCCGCCGTGCATTTTACTGGCACTTGACCGCTTGGCGTGTGGCATCGGCCACCTGTTCCACCCACGCCGGGTTTAATGAATAGCGTTCAGTTAGAATTGCTGAGCCCATCGCCGGCCGATTGACATGACCCCCTGTTTCGGGTTAGGAGAGGACCGGCTGACAGGTGCGGGACGCCCCACAAAGGGACGCCCGTTAAAAGGAAAGATGGTGAGAGTCCATCGCATACCAGCCATTGCTGTGATCGGGAACGAAAGCCGCAGCATGCCACTGTCGACAGCGTGTCGATGGGAAGGCGCGGCCGGTAGGAGCAATAGACACCGCCCGTGAGCCAGAAAGCCTGCCTGTCGATTGCCGGGGCATCTCAATGCCCACCCTGTGACGGATACCCGCTGGAAGCTGTCCGTATCGTTTTGGCCCGGCCGAACGTGCCAAGGGAAGCGATACGCAGGTGCCTGCGGGTTTTTTACACCCACCTTTTCGTCAGGTCCCTATGTTGTTGAATTTCCTTCCGGATCGCTCGGCCCTCTTTCTCGGTTCATTCATACAGGAGCAAGCGGTCGATGCAACAGGACAAAGCCTTTGGACAGCTCATCACCCGGCTTATCCAAAAAAGGGATATGACCCGTGAAGAATCCCGGGACGCCTTTACCCGCCTTATGAAAAATGAGACCACGCCCATGCAACAGGGGGCCTTTCTGGCCGCCTTGCGCGCCAAGGGAGAGACCGCCCAGGAGGTGGCCGGTGCCTGGGAGGCGATCTACGAACTGGATACCACCAAGGTGCGTTGCGGTACGGCGCACGATGCTGACGCCCCCCTGGTGGAGAACTGCGGCACCGGCATGGACGCCTTCAAGACCTTCAACATCAGCACCGCGGCGGCCATCGTTGCCGCCGCCGCCGGCGTGCCCATGGCGCGCCACGGGTCGCGGGCCATTACTTCGGTGTGCGGCACGGTGGACCTGGCCGAGGCCCTGGGCGTGGATGTCGAGTGCGAGGCCGACCTCGTGGCCGGCAGCATCGCCCATGCCAACATCGGCCTCTTCAATGGCATGAGCGCCCGGATCCATGCCCAGGCCCTGGGACGCATCCTCTCCCAGATCCATTTCGGTTCCCCGCTGAACATTGCCGCATCATTGGCCAATCCGGCCCGGCCGCGTCATGCCGTGCGCGGCGTATATGCCCGCGACGTGATGGTACCGGTGGCATCGGCCATGCGGGCGATCGGCTACCGACGGGCGCTGGTGTGCTGCGGGGAGATCGGCGACACCGGACACTGCATCGACGAGGCTTCGGTATGCGGCACCACCTGGTGCGCCGAACTCGATGAAGCGGGGCGCATTCATGAGTACGCATTGTCCCCGTCTGCCCTGGGTCTGGATGCCGTCGATCCAGCCGAACTCGCACCCCAAGGCGACCTCTCGACCGAAGCCCGGCGTTTTGTGGCCCTGATTCGTGGAAAGAAAAACGGTCTCTCGGGCCGACGCCAGGCCGTGCTTCTCAATACGGCCCTGATCCTCAAGGTGGCGGGCAAGGCCGCCACCGTCGCCGCGGGGATGGCGAGAGCCGCCGCGGCCATGGACTGTGGAGACGCCTACCGGACCCTGGAAGCCTGGGTGGCGTGTCAGAACAGGGATCCCCAGCGGGGATTGCAAAGGCTGCGAAGCCTGACGGCGTCGCAAGGAGAAACAGCATGAAACTGGTATTGACCGCTCCCGGCCGCCTGGAGACACAGGCGTCTGACAGGCCGGCGGCCCAGGATGGCATGACGCGGCTGGCAGTAGAATACTGCGGCATTTGCCGCACCGATGCGAAGATGTGGCGCACCGGGCACAGGGACTTGGTGTTGCCCCGGGTGCCGGGTCACGAGCTCGCGGGCCGGGATCAAAACGGCCGCCTGTTCACGGTTTGGCCGGGCAAGTCTTGCGGCCTATGCCGGCATTGTCTTGCGGGTCGCGAGAACCTTTGCGACGGCATGCAAATCATGGGCTTTCACTTCGACGGCGGTTTCAGCCGCCACCTGCTGGCGCCCACCGCCAGCCTGATTACGGTTCCGGCGGACATGCCATCCCACCTGGCCTGCTTCGCGGAACCGGCGGGATGCGCCCTCAATGCCCTAGAAAAACTCGGCCTGGGAGCCGGCGAACGCCTCGCCATTTATGGCGGTGGGACCCTGGGGTTGATCGCAGCCCTGGCGGCCGGGACCATGGGCGCACGGCCCCTGGTGATCGAAAATAATCCGGGAAAAATCGCAAAATCCGAGGCGTTTCGGCAGACGGCGCAGGTGGCGTGCAGCATCGCGACCCAGGACGATGAATTCGACGCGGTGCTCAATGCCTGTCCCGATCCCGAGGCGTTCGTCCAGGGACTCGCACGGCTGGCCAGGGGCGGACGCTGCGCCTTTTTCAGCGGTCTGACCGGGGGCGGGCATCTTCCGGCCGATGGGATCAACCTGATCCATTACAAGGAGGCCGCGGTTTTCGGCGCCTATGGGCTCACCCGCCGGCACATGGCGGCGGCCCTGGCGCTCATCGGCCGTTATCCCCGCGCCTTCGAGCTGCTGGTCGAAGCGATCGTGCCGCCCCACGATGTGGAACGGCGGTTTTCCGATCTCCTCGAGGGCCGGAGCTTCAAAACCATACTGGATTTCCGATCGGCCGGCGACTGCGGCTAAATGCGGTTTTTTATGGCGAACCGGACCAGGTCGGCGGTGTCGTGTTCCCATGGCCTCGCATATGACCTGCTCGTCTTCAACGATGCCTACCAATAAACTACTAATAATATTATTTATCGCTATTGATTTCGCCTTGGCCGACGATTAAAGTTCGTTGTTATCCAGACCATGAGCGTTTTGGTGATAACGATTTAAAGGAATCCGGGAAGCAACGGCAACTTGAGTCACACCATGCCGTGTCGATCCAGGGGGAGGCAGTTATGATGCTGGTTTATGGAGCCGCGGGAGTGGCACTTTCGGTCCTGCTCTTCGGCGTCGTGTTGATCATGTGTCGGAACCCCAGGCCATCGGCCTGGACCACCGATTTTCTCGTCGGCAATATCTACACGCCTGCCATCGTGGCCATGATGGCCGTCAGCGTGGCGTTCTTCATCAAATTTTTCATTTCACTGGGAACCGAGCCGTTCAGCGTGACGCAACTCGCCATGGCGATCGGGATTGTCGCGGTTGGGATCGTTGGCCTGAAAATGCTTCGAATCAAAAAGCGATTGAGCGAATACGAGGCCTTGCAGACGTCCGCGGGCGTCATCCAACCGGCCGCCTTTTCCAAAACGCGAAATGAAAAAGATGAGCCGCCCCACACGACCACCACCGGTCGAAGAGCGGCCTGAAGCCGTCTTTACGCCTGGTTGCCTTTTTCGATATTCTGACAAATCGCAATCCCATTCCATTCAGATCGGCATCGCGATCACCCGAAGGCCTCGGGCTTATCGTGTTCCCTCTCTTTTGCGTTGACGTTTGCTTTTGATTCTATGGCTAATAATGATAAAGAAAAGTGATGAATGACCTGTTCACGCCCACTTTGAGCCAATGATCAAAATAAGGAGGAACCCCATGCTGAAAATCGGAGAAAAGGGAGCCATCCCCCAGAGAGACAGGACCACCTATGCCATTGCCCCCCATATCCCCTGCGGTGTGGTGACGCCGGAGTTGTTGCGGAAGCTTGCCGACATCGCCGAAAAATATCAGGTCCAGGCGATGAAAATCACCGGCGCCACCCGTATTGCCCTGGTCGGATTGAAGGAAGAAGACATCGACAGCGTCTGGAATGATCTGGGAATGGATAAGGGTGCGGCGGTGGGCCTTTGCGTCCGCAGCGTTCGGGCATGTCCCGGCACCACCTTCTGTACCATGGGCAAACAGGATGCCCTGGGCATGGGAATGAAGCTGGATGCCCTCTATCACGGGACCCAGTTGCCGGGTAAGTTTAAGATGGCGGTATCGGGCTGCAAGATCAACTGCGCCGAGTCTTCGGTTCGCGACTTCGGGCTGATCGGCGAACCCGATGGCTGGAAGGTCGTGGTGGGCGGCAACGTCGGCGTCACCCCCCGAATAGCCGATGAGGTTGCCAAGGGCCTCACCGACGAACAGGCCCTGGATTTTGCCCAAAAAGTGATCGCTTACTATACGGAAACGGCTACCAAGGGAGAACGGATAGGCAAAATGATCGACAGGGTCGGCCTCGATGCCTTGAAATCCGCCTTGAAATGATGGACGTGGCATGTCCTAAAAATTGAAGCCGTCATGCCGTGCTCGATCCGGCATCCATCGCCTGCCGGAAATTCTGGATGTCGGTGTTCGCCGGCATGACGCTTCGGCGGCTTCCCGTGCGTTCAGCGATCACCTTGCGATCACTTTGGGGTGATCCTGCGGAGGGCAGGCGGGCACGCCATGATGGCCCTTCCCCGGTGGTGAGCCCCGTTTGAGATCAAGCGCGTCACCCGCCGGCGAGCTTGGTCTTGAATCCCTGCTTTTCCAGTTCCGTCTTGACGGCCTCTCGATGGTCTCCCTGGATCATTATGAGGCCATTTTTGGCCGAACCGCCGGTGCCGCAGAGGGTTTTGAGGCGGGCGGCCAATTGCTTCACCACATCCTCGTTTTCATCAAAGCCCGAGATGGTGGTAACCGTCCTGCCCCCCCGCCCCTTGGTTTCCCGTTTAATGCGGAGGATGCCATCGACCCTTGAATCGGCCGATGAACTGGCATGCTTGTTCCTGCAACCGCACTTTTTCAAAGGACGGCCGCAATTCGGACACATGCGGCCGGTTTCGGTGGAATAGACCAGATGGGAATTGTCATTTTTCATGGATGCGATGCCTTAGAAAGAAGAAGATCTCACACCAACCGCCCGAGAAACTCCCGGATGGCCCGGTTCACGTCGTTCGGACGTTCGATGGGCGACAGATGGCCGGCCTGGGAGATGCTCACGATGCTCGAGTTGGGAATGCCCTGGTGGAGGAATTGGGCATATTTGGGCGGCGTCAGCAGATCATCTTCGGCGGAAAGAATCAGCACGGTTTCTGAAATCTCTTGCAGACGGACCATCACGTCGAAGGCGTTGCAGGCCGCAAAATCTTTGTAAACCACATCGGGAGGGCACTTTTTCGACTCTTCGATGTACCCTTTCAGCAGACTGCGATCCGTTTTCGGAGATGCCGCCATTTGCGGACTCGATTCGGCGTAAGCCTGGTAATCGGTTTTGATCTGATCGAAGATTTGCGGCATGACCCTCAACCGCGACCCCGTATTGATCAATATGCCTGCATGATACCGCCCTTTTCCGTCGAGCAGCATTTGAAGTGCCACGGCCCCGCCCAGGCTCAAGCCGCAGGGAATCGGCATGGGCGCCTGAAGACTCGCGATCAGTTTTTCCACCACCCGGGCATAGTCGTCGACGCTGTCCATACCTGTGCCGGGGCTCTCTCCATGGCCGGGAAGATCCACGGCGATCGTGTTGGCGCAGTCATTCAGGCCCTCGAGCTGATTTTTCCAGAACAACCGGTTGTTGCCCGAGCCATGAATGAAGAAGATCGTCGGTCGATCCGCCTGGAGCGGCCATTTGCCCGCATCAAAAGAGATATCATCGATGATTGTATGGGTCATTGAATGTCCTTCCTTCTTCCACGTCTTCAATCAGAACCGGCTGGACACGCTCAAAGCGCGATTTGCCCCTGCCGGATCATCCGGACGAACGGCAGGTCCGCCGGCGCGAAATGGTATTGGTCGATACTATCGGCCCCCACCCAGGCCGCCTCGGCATGATCGTTCAGCTTGAAATCACCTCCCACGATCCTTGCTCTGAAGGCCATCAACTCGATGGTGCCAAACTCATAGTCGTACACGCTGGTACCCATATATTCACCGACCACCACATTGATCTCGAACTCTTCCCAAAGCTCCCGCTTCAGGCACTGCTCCGGCGTCTCGCCGCTTTCGATCTTGCCCCCCGGAAACTCCCACAGGCCGGCCAGCCTATCCGTTGCCTTTCTTCTGGCGGCAAAGACTTTTCCTGCGTCGGTGATGAGTGCGGCAGTGACTTTGGTCATGGCGAAGCTCAGCCGATCAACGTTGCGCCGCATGCGATGCGGCGGAGTGGGTTTGAATTTTCTCGGATGGGGCGATTCTTTCTGTTGCGGTGATCGAAAGCGTGGCGTTTCTTGCCCGACATGTCCCTGGCTTGCGCATGAAGTTGATCCGATGGTTGCTGTTTGCGGGCAGAATACCATAAGCTGAGGTATTGTCAAGAATTGCGGGCAGATATTCGAATGGATAGGCCAGTCAGGCAGGAAGGCCTTCCTAAATTGCGATATGTGCCCGAGCAAAAAGCGAACACGGCCAATTTGTCTATCAGAATTTATGATTTCGATGCCATGAGCAGTGTATCTTTCAATAGCGACAAGGCCGACTTTTATGGCTCCAGCTCCGCGGCCACGTTTACCAGCCTTTTTGCCGCCAACGAAAAACTCGTCGAGCTCGAAACGGTCCGATAATTTATCGCGATCCTTGCGAACGGTGCGGCGTCTTAGCTCTTGCAGCCAGGAACATGCCGTGTGATAGCTGTCCAGGGCAAGCAGCTTTTGCTGGTTTATGGCATTGACGCCGGACCTGCAAGTCATCAACCACCTAATAGCTCTGAACCAATAGGTGATTGATTTTTTCCTTCCATGCATAATGGCGCTGGCGGTCAGCACGGTTCCGGAGCCAGTTTCGAAATGCTCTGTGCAAATGATTTTCCATGGTCTGCAGGGTGTTGTGAATTTGGAACAACCCAGATTGCAAATATCTTGCAGGGTGCCAGGATTCGGAGTTGAGCCGATGTAATACTTTTTGAGGGAGAGGCTTTTTTGGGGGATAGTCGTAATGGCTGGAAAAGGGAGCCAGTCACATGGACGGGCTTTGAAATGGCCGGAACGATGAGATTCGAACTTGTGATTTCGGCGTGGCAGACTGCCGTTCTGGAATTCGTGAAAGCTGCCATTGACAATACTTTGAGATTATGATTGTTTGAAATTCAAATTAAATGAATCTCGAGAAGCTTGCGAATCAAACAGAGGAAAATCAGAATGATCGGACGTTACGGTGACCTGTCAGTCTACAAAACGATGTTTCAATCAACGGATTTCTATCGCATCATCGGCGCCGGCGCCCTGATTCCAATCGGTTTCTTTTTATCCCGTATCGGCTTGCGGGCCGATTTTTCAATTGAGGGGAGCCCCGGCCTTTCACTCACCAGTCAGATGCTCGTTAACTTGCTTTTAGTCGTTTCCATCGCCTTCAATGGCTTGCCCATTGTCATGGAGGCCCTCAAGGGGATTTGGCGGCGCAAGGTCAATGTGGACGAATTGGTCAGCATCGCCATCGTGGCCTGCATCTTAAGCGGCAATTTCTTCGAGGCAGCGGTAGTCAGTTTCATTATGGTGCTGGGGTCGTTTATCGAGGAGGCGGTCAGTGACCGGGCCAGGGGCGCCATCGAAAGCCTTGTTGAGTCGAATCCTCGTACGGCACTGATCGAGGAAAACGGCCGACTGCGGGAAAAGGGCATTGATACAGTACGGCCCGGTGAGATTGCCGTGGTCAAGGCCGGCGAAATAATTCCCGTGGACGGCCGTATTGTCGAAGGATCGGGCGCCATCGACGAGTCGCTGCTGACCGGCGAATCCTTGCCGGTTTTCAAGGGGCCGGGAAACGATGTGTCGGCGGGCACATTCAACACCGACGGCTACATCAGGCTGACGGTCAGCCGCACGGGGGAAAATTCGACCATCGGCCGCATCGTCGAATTGATCAATAAAGCTGAAACCAGCAAAATAGATAGCACGCGGATCATCGACCGCTATGCCGGCTTCTTCACCCCGGTGATCCTGTTGATTGCCGCTTTGACATGGCTGACCACACGGGATATTGCCCGGGCTATCGCGGTATTGGTGGTGGGTTGCCCCTGTTCATTCCTGTTGGCTGGGCCGGTGGCGACGGTGGCCGCCGTTGGCCGGGCAGCCCGGTCGGGAATCATGGTTAAGGGTGGTGAATACCTCGAAAAAATCGCTCGAGCGCGTGCCTTTTTCTTTGACAAGACCGGGACACTGACCGAGGGCCGGCCGACGATTACAGCCATACAGCCTGCGGCCGGCGTTAATGAAGCCGAGCTGATGGAAATCGCTGCAGCGGTGGAAAGGGGCAGTACTCACCCGATTGCCGAGGCAGTTTTAATAAGGGCCGATAAAATGGGGCTGGAACAAAGGAACGCTGCTGAAGTAACCGTAATCCCCGGTTTCGGTGTCACCGGCAGGCTCGACGGCAAAACCGTGTCGGTCGGCATCGGTCAGAGCAATCCCAGCGGCGGTGAGACCTTCGTCCAGGTCACCGTGGACGGTTGCACGATTGGCGAAATCGTCCTGGTAGACAGGTCCCGACCAAACCTATCGCAAACCGTGAGCCTACTCAGGGCCTTGGGTGTTGGCCACCTGGCCATCCTCTCCGGCGATTCGGCGGGGGCCGTGAAACAGGTGGCCGAGGATGCCGGTATTGAAGAGGGTCATAGCCGTTTGAAACCCGAGGACAAGGTGGCAATTATTCAAAACGCGAATTTCTTCGATGCGGTCTTCGTGGGTGATGGGATGAATGACGCGCCCTCGCTCAAGGCGGCGACGGTGGGTGTCGCCATGGGCATGCGCGGATCGGAAATGGCCCTTGCCACTGCGGACATTGTTTTGATGAAAGACAGGATTTCGCTCTTGCCGTTTCTCATTCGCTTGAGCCGAAAAATGACACGCACCATCCGGATCAATATCATTCTCAGCCTTTCCATCAATCTGGTGGCCATCTGCCTGGGGGCCATGGGGCTCTTGTCGCCGATCACGGGTGCCATAGCCCACAACGTCGGATCAATTCTGGTGGTTATATTGTCGTCGGTAATCGCCTTCACCCGGGAGGATGCCAGCGGCCAGCCCCATCCCAACCCAATACTTGTGGAAGGATAGCCGATGAAAGAACTGTCGGACCTGATCATTGAATTCTACGAAAAACTCTCCTCTTGGGAGCAATCCGTTGTCGAGGGCAGCGGCCTTACATTGCCCCAGACGCATACTATCGAAATCCTCGGTGTCAACGATGGCATCCGGATGAAAGACTTGGCCGCAAAAATGGGGGTGACCACCGGCACCCTCACCGTGATGATCGACAACCTGGAGAAGAAAGGCATAGTGGAAAGGGTCCAGAATCCCGAAGACCGCCGATCCTACGTGATCAAATTGAGCCGTGAAGGAGTTGCGCACTTCAAGCGCCATTCCGATTTTCATTTGGCCCTTACCCGCGAGTGCACCGCGGGTTTTTCGGAACAGGATATTGAAACCTTCTGCTCGTTCTTGCGGGAGTTCATCAAACACTTTTAGGCATCAAAGTCAGAGACGCGGTAAAAACGTTGCTTCAAGGGACTGGTAGTGGAAATTTGGATTGCCGAATTCTCGGAACAGGCCGACACCAATGACAAAGGAACCGGCAACCGACACCGGATGTTTTTCAATGCGCCTGGCACAGGAAGGTGAATGGGGCAGCATCGTTTCGGTGAGCGGTGGAAAAGGCGAAGCGTCTGCGCTTTTGGCGGAAAGCGTAAAAAATTGAGGGCCCCGTGATCGTGGTCGTTGGTAACCCCAAGGAAAAATTCAACTAATGAGATCGGTTTGTCGGTGACACTGTGGGGGACACCAAATTCAGGCAAGAAAAAAGGGGTTTAGATTTTCATCTAAGCCCCTGATTTTATTGTGGCGGGAGCGACGAGACTCGAACTCGCGACCTCCGGCGTGACAGGCTACAGTTCGGGATTCTGTATTAGGTTTGAAATCGCATATTTATAATTTTTTCATAATCTTACTGAGTGAATATTTGCGGGAATATGTGGGTAAAAATATGGAAAAACCGGTAAATCTTATACCATTTTCACTCAGTTTTTCACTCAGTGGATATAGCCTCCTCGCTGCCCAATTCTGTTAGATTTGATGCCCAATACAACCATTGCCAATTTTACCAGCAACCGAATGCCATCCTCTGTCAGAAGCCGTCCTTTTGCAATTCGATGGCATTTCCACAAACATCCCCCGAAACAGGTGACTCTCACATGGTGTACGATAAATACCGGATGCCTCTCATCGACGTCTGCGTGCAATCATTCTTAGAGGGTGGGTGGCATAGCCAACATGGTTGTGATGAAGTTACCGTCGTGTGACCGGATGTTGTCGATACCCTTTGTTTGGATGTATTGACGGTTCTTATCCGTCAATTTGAATTGGGAGATGAAAGCTGCACGTGAGAATGCCGATTGCATCCATTTTTCAATTAGATCTAATGCAAGCTATCAATATGCCGATATATTCATTAGAATACAGCGCCATTGTCAATCAACCCCCCCCCAACTGTCCATGAGGATTAATGACCATGACAACTCAATGGAAACCGTCTGAAATAATCATTGACCGACGCGCAGAGAATGACCCGGCAACACATTTTATCCTTAGCAATTGCCCATCCGTTCCCGTAAAATTCGTAACAAGCGCCAAATCCAATTCGGTAGTGGCAGCTTCAAATGTTCTCGCGAATTCGGGCGACAGCATGCTTGAGAAAATCATCGCGGGGAAAAATGTCTTGTTTGTGGCACCGGCGTCCAACAGCACCGTTGATACTTTCACAATGCCGGATGAAAGAATCCTTTGCCCCCATTTTGATCGTGTAAAATTTGCCTCCAACGGTTGTTTTTATCAATGTGACTGGTGTTATTTGAAGCTCACTTATCGCGCATCGAGACCATTTATCACCGTCTACGCAAATTTTGACTCTATCGCTGAAAAGTTGAAAAAACGACTTTCGCAGGCACAGGGACCGGTCATTTTCAATAGTGGTGAAATGGCTGATTCGCTGGCTTTGGAGCATATAACGGGCGCCGCGAGGTATTTTATACCCTGGTTCGGCAGGGCGGATAATGGATATATGTTCATGCTTACCAAGAGCGACAACGTTGATGACATCCTTGATCTGGATCACAATGGCCACACGATTGTTGCGTGGAGTATGAATGAAGCATCCGTTTCAAGAAAATTTGAAATCGGCGCCCCTCCTTTTGACAGGCGTTTAAGAGCTTCTGAAAAAGTGCAAAATGCTGGTTACCCTCTCAGAATAAGACTCGATCCTATAGTACCCTTTGACGGATGGCAGGCGGCTTATACAAAAACGATTAGAAAAATATTTGAAAAAATTCAACCAGAAAGAATTACTCTGGGCACATTAAGATTTGAACCTGGGTTTTACAAGAATCGCAAGACGATATTCACATCCGGTCAAGAATTGCCGAATATGTTGGAAGACATGAAACCGATGTTTAAAGAGGCTAAAATGCCCGGCGGTAAAAGCAGTGTCGGCAAATACAGTTTTTCTGAAGAACAGCGAATCGAAATATTTAAAATTGCCATTGATGAAATCAGGAAGTATTCCGATTGCAAAATTGCCCTTTGCAAAGAGTCGGCTGATGTTTGGGATAGAGTGGGACTTGAGAAGTCCAGATGCAGTTGTGTTTGTCAGTTGGATTATGCTGATATGACTTGAATATTGATTATCAAGTTATCAAATGTTTCACCAACCAATACACAGCGTACCCAATGCCGATGCCAAAGGGCACCATGATTCATGGCCGGCATAGGGGCGTTTCTTTAAATCTCCAAGCATAGATGCCGACTGCCAGGATGCTATTCATTTTAGTCAGTGACTAATAATTATCAAAAACAAAAGGCATTGCCCAATCAGGAAGGATACCTTTCAGTCTCTCTATCTCGTTCTTTTTATAATCTATTAAGGCATAGCAGGTTTCTTTTACATATGCCAAATCTGACTTGATATCCAAACATGTAGGTCGGACCAAGCATTCCCTGCATGGAACGCTATTATTCATCAGAATTAGTTTGTCGTTTTCATTAATCGCTATCTGATAAGCCTTATCGCAAATATTTTTCCATTCATCCATCGATTTAGTTGCTTTTTTTAAACCGTCGTTCAAAGTCAGTTTCATTTCGTAGTTATTGCTACCCTCATCGAATTTGAACGAGCATACGTATTTGTATGCACAATCAGAAAAATACCCCTCTTTTTTATATTGGTCGTACATCATTTGTGATGCTGGCATAATTCTATACTCACCGGACTTTTCATATAAAGAGATTATTATCAACTCGCAAGCCAAATTGTCCGGAGATAAATTACCTCTTATCCATTGATGCTGTTTTGTTTGCGTAAGGTTTTCATAGGCTCTAAGTATCAAATATATAACGCCTTCCAATTTGAAAGGATAGCCATCAGAACTACAGAACAACAATATTTGATCTTTTCCATTTGGAAGTAAAAAGGATTCATTTTTGTATTCGATCACTATATTCGCAGGTGTTCCCAAAGCTTCCTCTTCTTTCTTATCTGCTATCAATCTACTCAAACTCCTCAAAAAACAGGTAATCCATCTCAAATGTTTTAACCGGTTTTAATCCGAGCTCATACATTTCGAACATCTAAACAAGTTTTTCGCCATCGACCAATTCAATGGGTGTTACACCATCACGCCGGGCTTCACGTTTGGCATTCTGGGTAAAGGTTCCGGTTGTCGTTATTATCCCTTTATCCGCCCGTCCCATCATGGCGCCTCTGAAATCCCTAACCACTGGAGCCCCAACTGTTTCTTTAAAGCGTTTGCATTGGAACAACACCTTGAAACTTACAAACGGATTGACCTGGAGTAACCCAATTCCATCAATACCACCATCACCTGAACGCCCGGTGACATTAACTTGCTCAAACCCTGATTCCCGAAGCAACCTTTGACAAATTCGTTCAAATCCGGCTGGTGATAACGCCTTCAACGTATTTAAGAGCTCTGCCCGATAATCGACATGGTCACTTGAAATATCCTCTTCTTCATCTGGAATGATCTCGGCATCGTTATCATCGTCGATGACTTTGAGTTTTCTTTTTTCTCTTGCCTCCTGCGACCTGTTCTTTCGCACTTCATATAAATCGAGCAAGTCGCTATCTTTGAGATCGGATTTAAGCCCTTTTTCCGTGAGTGACCATGCTCCATGTTTGAAGATTTTATCTTCCCTTCGACGGAAAATTACCCAACGACAATCGATAGGTTCTGATGGCAGTGAAATTTCAATTATTCAGCAAACTCTAATTAAATATAATCAAGGGCTTATGTATTCCAGTCTCTGGACGAAACCGAACCATGGGAATGCAGGGCAGTTACAACATTTTAATTATAACATTGTGCCTATAACTGTCGAACACAAGATTCAATCTCCCTCGGTTTTTTGCTCTCTATTATCACCGATAGCTGTCATTTTTTTTTACAGTGAGTAAACCCCGCCAGCTTATGTCTTTGCCCGTCACACGGCCTGTTTTCACCGTTCAGGAAATATCTTGAATTATCATAGACAGTTTCCACCAAAGCCCTTCATTGGCATGGCGGTTGCTGTTAAACATATCTATACCAAGGAGAAGTGATTTTCATAAAAATCAGCGGGTGATCGCGCATGTTGACAATCATGCGGGAGGTTGGATTTGGCCAAGCAACGTTGGATAAAATGGGCGATCCTTGCGGTCCTATTGATAGCTGCAACTGGTGCGATTTTACGTTTCAGCCGCCGCAACGATCAAGTTCCAGAAGGAATCGCTTCAGGCAATGGCAGAATCGAAGCCACTGAGGTGGATATCGCCACAAAGCTCGCGGGCCGGCTTGCCGAGGTGATGGTTCGCGAAGGCGATATGGTCCAAGCTGGAGAAATAGTAGCGCGTATGGATACCTATGAATTAATGGCTCAAATGCGCAACGCGCAGGCCGAGATCCGGCGGGCCGAACAGGAGCGGCGCTATGCAGCGGCCGTGATTGATCAGTTCAGAAGCGAACTCTCCTTGGCGCAGAAGGAACTTGACCGGTCCCAGCAATTGTTCGAAGTCAAATGCATCACCCTGCAGAGCCTTCAGCGTCAGGAAACAGCAACACAGTCCGCCCAGGCAGCCCTGGTGGCAGCCAAGGCTCGATTGGCCAATACGATTGCGGCGATCGATGCCGCTAAGGCCAGAGCCGACGAGATTCAGACCTATGTGGACGACAGCAGTCTAAAAACCCCTCTCGGCGGCCGCATCATTTACAGATTGGCCGAACCTGGAGAAGTGCTTTCCCCAGGGGGAAAAATTCTTTCGGTACTAGACGTGACCGATGTTTACATGACCATCTTTTTGCCGACCCGTGAGGCAGGGTGTGTTTTCGTGGGTTGTGATGCGCGGATCGTTCTTGACGCATTACCCGATAACTCTATCCCGGCCAAAGTCTCCTTTGTCGCCGCTAAGGCACAATTTACGCCCAAGGAGGTGGAGACTCGCACGGAGCGTGAAAAACTTATGTTCCGCATCAAGGTCAAAATTGATGCCGATCTTTTACGTGCTCACGCAGAAAAGGTTAAAACAGGTCTCCCCGGGGTGGCATATGTGCGATTGGACCCGGATGTACAGTGGCCACCTCATTTGCAGAATTCACTGGGCAAGGTACAATAGATGACGAATTATGTCGCGCGCATCGCGGGTTTGACCCATCGATACGATGATGTAGTGGCCCTGGATAACGTGAATTTAGAGATTCCGACAGGTTGCATGATAGGATTCATCGGCCCTGACGGAGTGGGCAAATCCACTCTGTTGGGTCTAATTGCCGGGGCGCGAGCTATCCAGGTCGGATCCCTATGTTTACTGGGCGGGGATATGCGCTCAAGGCGCCATCGGACGTTTGTTAATCCGCAGATTGCCTATATGCCCCAGGGATTGGGGAAAAATCTTTATGCTACCTTGTCGGTATTTGAGAATGTGGACTTTTTTGGCCGTCTCTTCGGATTGGAAAAAAGCGAGCGCCGTCTGCGCATTAAAGAGCTGTTGAAGAGCACCGGAATGGACCATTTTGCCGATCGCCCAGCAGGTAAGCTTTCCGGCGGCATGAAACAAAAACTCGGCTTGTGTTGCGCCCTGATTCACAATCCCGACCTGCTGATCCTGGACGAACCCACCACCGGGGTGGATCCTCTTTCCCGCAGGCAATTCTGGGAACTTATCGAGCGTATTCGATTGCGCAGAGCGGGTATGAGTGTTCTGGTGGCTACAGCTTACATGGAAGAAGCCGAACGGTTTGACTGGCTGGTGGCTATGAACGCCGGAAGCGTATTGGCAACGGGCCACTGCGATAGACTCAAAGCACATACCAGACAGACCTCGCTGGAAGCGGCATTTATCAGTCTGCTTCCGGAAGATCAACGCAAAGGGCACGGGTTCCCTGTCATCCCTCCCCGCCGGCAAGGCGAAGGGATGTGTGCCATTGATGCTCGGGGCCTGACCAAACGGTTTGATGATTTTACCGCAGTGGATAGGGTCAGCTTCCGTATAGAGCAGGGTGAAATCTTCGGCTTTTTGGGTTCCAACGGTTGCGGCAAAACCACCACGATGAAGATGTTGACTGGTCTTTTGCCACCTTCCGAAGGATATGCCGGCCTGTTCGGGGAAGCGTTGGACGCCAACGATCTGGCGACGCGCCGGCGGGTGGGTTACATGTCCCAGGGATTTTCTCTTTATTCGGAGCTTTCCGTGAGACAAAATTTAGATCTTCATGCCCGGTTGTTTCATGTCGCGCCGGCCAAGACTCCCAAACGGGTTATGGAGTTGATGCAACGATTCGGTCTTGCATCTTATGGAGATATGCCGGCGGCCGATTTGCCGCTGGGTATCAGGCAACGCCTCTCGCTGGCAGTGGCCCTGGTGCATAATCCAGAGATACTGATTCTGGATGAGCCCACCTCTGGTGTGGATCCAGTGGCTAGAGATCAGTTCTGGGAGTTGCTGGTAGATCTTTCCCGCAACGATGGCGTTACCATTTTTATCTCCACCCATTTCATGAATGAGGCCGAGCGCTGCGACCGTATTTCGCTGATGCACGCGGGGCGAGTGATGGCAGACGGAACCCCAGAGGATCTGAAACGCAGGCGCGGCGCATCGAGCCTTGAGGAAGCCTTTATCGGCTATCTGGAGTCCGCCATGAGCGTTTCAGCTCAGGCACAGGATACCCAGGAACAGACAGCATTTGATTCCATGCCGCCCAGCAATGTCCACGGTGTTCCCAGGATGTTCAGCCTGCTACGGTTTCTGGGTTACGCCCACCGAGAGGCCATGGAAATCCGCCGCGACCCAATCCGTTTGACTGTCGCAGCTTTGGGTTCGGTTCTTTTGATGTTCATTCTGGGATACGGCATCACCATGGACGTGGAGGATCTCTCCTTTGCCGTGCTAGACCAGGACGGAACACCTCAAAGTATCGATTATGCTTTGAATATCTGCGGATCCCGCTACTTTATAGAGCAACATCAGTTGGTTGATTTCGCAGATATGGAACGGCGCATGCGCAACGGTGAATTGAGCTTGGCTGTTGCCATACCACCTGATTTCGGGCGCGATCTTAAAAGAGGTCACCAACCGGAAGTGGGTGTTTGGGTGGACGGCGCCATGCCTTTTCGGGCCGAAACTATAAAAGGGTATATACAGGGGCTTCACGCCCAATACGTTGCCGACCGACTCCACGACAATCAAGGATGGACTCCCCAGGCGGCTCCGGCCAATCTGCAGATGCGGTATCGCTATAATCAGGATTTCAAGAGTATTTATGCTATGGTACCGGCCGTGATTCCTCTTCTGTTGGTGTTTATCCCGGCCATTCTGATGGCCCTGGGAGTAGTCCGGGAAAAGGAGTTGGGTTCTATCATCAACCTCTATGTAACTCCGGTTACGCGCCTGGAGTTCCTGTTAGGCAAACAGCTTCCCTATATCGGCATCGGGCTGATCAGTTTTTTAGGGTTGTCGGCCTTGGCCGTGGTGGTTTTTCAGGTACCGGTGAAGGGCAGCTTCATAGCGCTGACTGCTGGAGCCCTGCTTTACGTCACTGCCACCACTGGGATCGGTCTGCTGATGTCCGCGTTTACCCATACGCAAATTGCGGCGCTTGCCGGCACTGCTATCGTAACTTTGCTGGCTGCCGTCAATTTTTGCGGCATTACCCATCCGGTCTCTTCCCTTGAAGGGATTGGTGCTTTTATCGGTAAGATATTTCCCACCACTTATTTTCTGATCATCAGTCGCGGTATTTTTACCAAGGCCTTGGGGTTTGCTGAGCTCTATCCTAGCTTTATCGCCCTTTCGGCTTTCATCCCTGTCTTGACGGTGTTGAGCACCCTGGCATTGCGAAAACAGGGAAGGTAGCTATGCCCGGAATTAAAAATATTTTCCATTTGGGTGCCAAGGAACTTCTCAGCCTGTGGCATGACAAGGTTCTTTTCTTATTTGTAATATGGGTGTTTTCAGGAGGCATATACACCGCTGCTACCGCCACTTCCCAGGAACTGCACAATGCGCCCCTGGCCATTGTGGATGAAGACCGCTCTCAACTTTCGGGCCGAATCATCGATAGTTTTTACGGGCCTTATTTCAAAACGCCCGAACGAATCGAACAGACGCAAGTAGATCCCGGTCTCGACAGTGGCCTATATACCTTTGTGATGGTTATTCCTTCTGGATTTGAAAAGGATGTGATTGAAGGTCGTCAGCCTGAAATTCAGGTTAACATCGACGCCACCCGTATGAGCCAGGCGTTTATCGGTGCCGGATACATCAACAGCATCACCCTTATCGCCATTGGCGAATTCCTTAAAGGCTACCGCGGAGATGTTGTCTCCGCCATCAAACAGCAGATCTGCGTCAAATTCAATCCTAATTTGACCAGCTACTGGTTCGGCAGCGTCATGGAGATTATCAACAACATTACCATGCTGTCCATTATTTTAACCGGGGCGGCGCTGATTCGAGAACGGGAGCACGGCACCATCGAGCACTTGTTAGTTATGCCTTTGACCCCTTTTGAAATTATGGCGGCCAAGGTATGGTCCAGTGGTTTGGTTGTGCTTGTTGGAGCAGGTTTGTCTTTGTGGCTAATGGTGCAAAAGGTGCTGGGCGTTCCCATTGCCGGGTCTGTTGTGCTTTTTCTGGTCGGAACCGCTTTGCACTTATTTTCCACAACATCCATTGGTATCTTCCTGGGTACGCTGGCACGCTCCATGCCTCAATTGGGATTGCTGATGATCCTGGTTTTGCTACCGCTTCAAATACTGTCCGGCGGTATCACTCCACGGGAGAGCATGCCCCAAATCGTGCAGATGGTGATGCAGTTCGCTCCCACCACCCACTTTGTGGCCTTTGCTCAGGCAATTCTCTATCGGGGAGCCGGTCTGGAAGCAGTATGGGCGAACCTGATCGCCATCATCGCCATTGGGTCTATCTTTTTTATCATCGCCTTGCTCCGCTTCCGCAAAAGCATCACCCTGACCCAAGTCTGATTTGAGGCCCAGGTGGTCGTCAATAGGAAAAACGGAGCTGCCCTTCAGGCCGCAATTGGGTCTAATTGTTCCCGCTTGGGGTCTGCTTTCGAATCCGTTTGAAAATGGTTAACAGTGATTGTGTACAGGTCCATCATCTGCTGTGCTGCCTGTTCCGGATCAATTTGCATGTGGGCTTTCATCATAATTCTCTGCACTTGCTCAGATCGGAACTCGCGTGACTGATTGTAAAAGGCCATGGCTTGGTCTACAGCCCAAATTAGACCCTCACGGTTTAAATGTTTAAAAAGAAATCCTGTGCCAGTCTGGCCAGCCATATCCAGATCCTCAACACAGTCGTGAATTGCACAAGTGTCATGGGCTATTGAGAGAGTACCATAACGTTGACCGATTTTACAGGGAAGTGCGCATGGATCCAATTGCATCGGCATAAGGACAAACTCTGCCCCAGCATATGCAAGCCGGTAAAGTTGAGAATCGAAATCGCACACAGCTGCACGATCCGAAGCGTGAAGATAATCTATCGTCGTTCGTACGTGTTCTTGATAGTCTCCATCTGCAACAAAAACCAATTGTAGGCGCTGTTCACGATATCGTTCCAGAACCTCCGGTAAGACTTCTACCATGAGTCGGCACCCGAGACGCGAGCTATCCAATCGGGTAGGCCAAAAACATAAAGGTGCCGCTGAATCTATTCGCAAATTAAGGAGAGCCTGGAGGTGTAGTTTATTGAAAAGCTTTTCAGTAAAATGATTGTTTGGACCATAGCGCCTTATCAAAGCACGGTCAATATTTGGATTAAAAGACGGATCCGGTATTGGGGGCATGATGCAAAGGTTACCTGATTGCAATTTGTCTTTCAAAACGGCCTTGAGCCAAACGTCTGCATGATTGTTGCTGTCATCGATCAACGTATTGAGATAGCTATGGCTGAACACGTTGGCCACTTTAGCAGAAAACAGACCACTCGTTAAAAGATCGACTGGATTGCTGTTCCTGGTTTCCTGATAATTCATTGGCATCCGGCAATAGAAACAATGGTTCCAGAATACGGCAGGATCAATGCCGCGATCCTCGATGGTGGATAACAGCAGTTTTGGAGAATTTAAACGATACATAGTAAAAAGGCATGGAATTCCGTATTGTCGAGCCATTGCAGGGATAAGACCCGTCATCCAGCCATAGCAATGGATCAGGTCCGGTTGCACTTCGGGAATGATAAGGTTGATCACTTCGCGTTGAAAAGACAGGGCAATCCTGACATTTTCCTGATCAGCCGTCACAAACAACTTTGGGTGATAGTAAAAAGACCTATCCTGAGCCAAATGGATTCGGTTTTCGGGAAATTCACTTAGACGGCTATGAATGTCAATCCCCGAAACGCAAGGGTTGGTTGCCTTGAACACATTCCGATAGTTGGGGATTGCTAAGTGTACGTTGGCTCCGTGCTCCCAGAGCGCATGGATTTGGGTGGAACAGATGTCACCGAGACCGCCGGCACGAGCGGAAATTGTCTGAGAACCGGGGCCCATACCACAGGGTACACGTGTCATTTCCGGAGAGACTATTAAAATTCGGAGATTATTTTTTATGGCATTCATGATTTTACTTTGACCTTTAAAAACTATCGGTTAGTTCGCACAACTATTTGATAACCACCCATCGCCATCGATTGTGAATGAAAAATCTCTAATTTTGATTTAGCCGTCTTATGCTTCTCGGTATTTTGTTTTTGGACGCAAATGATGTGCCAATAACATGAGGGGTTTTTATAGGCACTGTGGTTTTTTCCAACATATAAGATGGTTTTCAGTCTTATCAAATAGCAAAAAAACTTGACACTTTTTGTGCCGGTATTCTCTCTAAATTAGGATAGGGTTTACTTTAAGATTGGCAGGTTCAATCTTTATTCGTAAGCTATTTTTTTACACACTCTGTGCTATCAGGAAAAAGTCGGCACTGTTTCAAGAGGCGCTCCGATGTTGACGACCGTCCTTTTTTGAAATCAGGCTATATATTTAGCTTGCGCATTTTACCCCTCAAGGTACTAGGGTGAAGCTGCAGCAATTCGGCCGCACCGCCAGTTCCGATGATTTTACCATTGCTTTTTTCAAGCGCTTTCAGAATAATTTTGGTAACGGCATCGTCGAACGGCAGAATTTCCTCATTTTCAAGATTCTTTTGATTGGAGACTGAAGAAATTGAACCAACTGGGGTCAGATCCAGACATAACTCCTTTGACGAGTAGGACTGAGCCCTTATCAAAGACCGTTCTACCAGGTTCTGCAGTTCACGCACATTTCCTGGCCAGTGATAATTCTTCATCTTCTCCAAAGTACCAGCCGGTACATAAACCTCCTTGGCGATTTTCATCTCTCTGCATTTTCTATGGATGAGATGATCCAACAGGGGCGACATATCCTGAGGACGCTGGCGCAGCGGTGGAATCATAATGGGAAAGACATTGAGTCGAAACCATAGATCCTGTCGAAACATACCACGGCCGACCATCTCTTCTAGATTGCGGTGAGTGGCGCTGATAATACGCACATCGACTGGAATCGTCGACGTACCGCCCACGCGCTCGATTTCCTTGTACTGTAAAACCCGCAGTAGTTTGACCTGGGCCTCGTGGGGCAGTTCGCCGATCTCGTCTAGGAAGATGGTTCCTCCGTGGGCCCTCTCGAAACGGCCCCTCTTTTGCGAAATGGCCCCGGTGAAGGCGCCTTTCTCGTGACCGAACAGCTCACTGTCGAGCAGGCTCTTTGTCAAGCCGCCGCAGTTGACCTTCACAAAAGCTCCCTCCCTGCGTGGAGACGCAGAGTGTAAGGCATTGGCCAACAGTTCCTTGCCTGTGCCTGTTTCCCCCAGCAGGAGCACCGGGCTCTCTAAGGGCGCCACCTGGCGAATCATTTCCATCACCCCCTTGAGGCCGAAGTCTGCCCCGATGATGGTATCACCCGAAATGTGACGCAGCTCTTCATTCAGGTAGCGGTTGTCGTCTTCGAGCATCTCCTTCAGGCGCAGCGCCTCCTGATGCTGTAGCGCATTGGCCAGAGCGATGGAGAAGGGTTCGTTGAGCTGGCTCATCAATTGGGCATGCGCCTCATGGTAGCGATGACGCCCTTCGGCAGCTATGACCAGCTTTCCAATGCGTTGTTTTTCAAGCTCCAGATCCGTATGGAGAATGGAGACATCGGCAGGCCAGATCATCTGCACTAGATTCTTCACTTCGGGGGCAATCTCCCCTATATCGTTGACCACCCCGAACTTGGCTTCGGAACGCCAATCGTTCATCAGTTGATCGATGGCACCGTCCGGCACAGTGATGACTGCAGGTACCTTGGGCCAGTTATCCGGTGCAATATGGACCAGATTACGCATTAAATTCAAATCAGGATCATACAAACCGATATGCAGGCCATCGGCCGGAAGGACGCTGTTGAAATATTTAAGTGTCCGGGATAAAGCCCGCCGCAAATTCAAGCTACTGCATATCCTCAAGGTGGCTTCCCAGAAAAATATATTTTGATCCATAGGCGCATGACTCCTTAAAAAGTGAAACGGCTATATTTGACACATAATCTATAAAAAATCAAATATGACATAAAAACGATCATATTTGACACCCATCCGGGCTGCCTAAATATTAACCTACTGTATTTATAGATAATCATATGTTGGCACCAATTGTGCTGTAAATAATCATTTCTATTAACATTCACCGGGCTCTAACACATTAAGCGTACATTCGAGTGAAAGCCCCCTGTTAGAAGAGGTAGCAATGCAATGGATTGAAATTATCCACCTGCGTGCCTTTAGCAAGGCAAGCAAAAAGAATGCGATACAGCAAGTGCAGGAACTCGCCGATGGTTGCAAACCCGAAAATCTGACTGAGATAGTGTTGTGGATCCGTTCAGATCTGGATTCAGATATCAGCCTATTGCTTTGCTGGAGAAAGCCAACAAGTTATAGGGCTTATTCCCAAGTCGGGTTGCAGTTGGCCGAAGATTTAAGTCATTTCGGGTGGGTAAACCACTCACTCTGGCAAAATACCGGCCACAAGACGGTATGAAAAGCACGGCGACGATTAGACGATTTAGATGATTCTATTATAAGGAGAGTTCAAATGGGATTGAGCAGGCACCAACATGAACCGGTTCGATGCGTGGCCTTTATACTGCTTTTGGCAGCTATGATGTGGATGGTTGGTTGCGACGGTCATCGCAATCAGAAAACTGGACCCGGAACTGTTCCGGAGGTCAAAACGGTGACCCTCCGGTCCATACCGGTCGAGCTGACCACCGAGCTCTCGGGGCGAACAAGTGCTTATGGCGTGGCACAAATCCGGCCTCAGGTCAACGGTATAATCCAGAAGCGGCTGTTCAAGGAGGGAGCTAATGTCAAGGCTGGTCAACTACTTTACCAGATCAATCCGGCACCTTTCCAGGCGGCTTTGAATTCTGCCGAGGCCTCCCTGTCCATGGCCAAAGCCAATATCCCGGCCATCCGGTCGCGCGCCGAGCGTTATAGGGCCCTGCTTGCTCAAAACGCCGTCAGCCATCAGGACTATGACGATGCAGCCGCTGCCATGGAAAAGGCAAAAGCCCAAATTGACTATTGGCAGGCAGAAGCGGAAAAGGCCCGCATAAACCTGAATTACACTCAGGTGACGGCACCGATCTCTGGGAGAATCAGTCGATCCAATGTGACCGACGGCGCTTTGGTAACCGCCTATCAGGCTATCGCTCTATCGACCATTCAGCAGCTCGACCCTATTTATGTTGATGTGACCCAATCAACCTCCGATTTGCTCGACCTGCGGCGCAAACTGGCATCGGGTAAACTCCGCAACGATAATGCAGATGGCCATACGGTGACGATCCGCATGGAGGATGGGACGCCATATCCTCTGCATGGCATACTCCAGTTTCGAGACATGACCTCCGTGGATCCTGCCACCGGATCATATATTCTGCGCATCGTGGTACCCAACCCCGAGAACCTGCTCCTGCCCAGCATGTTCGTACGGGCCATAATTAAAGAAGGTACGGCCGAAAGGGCCATATTGGTACCCCATGATGGAGTGACCCGCAATCCAAAGGGAGAGGCCATCGCCTGGATCGTGGATGAGAAAAGTGTGGTCCAAGAGCGTCAGCTTTCCATTGACCGCGCTATCGGCAACGATTGGCTGATCATCGAGGGGCTGTCCGCGGGAGATCGCGTTATTACCGAGGGCCGCTTGAATGTGAAACCCGGAACCGCTGTCAGAATCGCTGAGGTGAATAGGAAACCCGATACCACCGAAACAAACCCCACCGCCAAACCAAAACCGGTTGAATCGACCAACTAACCGAGATTCACGGAGACCATTATGCTATCTAAATTTTTTCTAGACCGTCCGGTCTTTGCCTGGGTGATCGCCATTATTATGATGCTGGCTGGCGGTTTGGCCATATATAATCTCCCCATTTCACAATATCCGCCAATCGCGCCGCCGGCCATCGCCATCGACGCATTTTATCCTGGTGCTTCGGCCGAAACGGTTGAGAACAGCGTGGTCCAAATCATCGAACAAAAAATGACCGGATTTGACAAACTATTATACATGAACGCAACCAGCGACTCATCCGGCGCCGGCCGGATCGAACTGACCTTCGCGCCGGGAACCGATCCTGATTTGGCTTGGTCCCAGGTGCAAAACAAACTGCAACTCGCCATGTCAAGTCTGCCGAACGTAGTGCAACGCCAAGGCGTCAAAGTTAGTAAATCTACTCGGAACTATCTGATTTTAGTTGGTTTGATATCGGAAGACGGCAGCATGAAAAACTATGATCTGGCAGACTACGCCCAATCCAATATCGAAAAGGTTTTAGCACGCGTTCCAGGTGTTGGTGAAGTAACCAGCTTCGGCTCCCAATATTCTATGCGTGTATGGCTGAACCCCGACAAATTGATGGATTACCAACTGACCGTGGAGGATGTGATTGCCGGAATTCGTGCTTACAACGTTGAAATCTCTGCTGGCCAATTTGGCGGTGTTCCGGCGGTGGAAGGCCAACGTCTGAACACTTCCATCATTGTCCAAAACCTCCTGAAGACCCCTGAGGAATTCGCAGCCATCCCCTTGCGGACCGCTCAGGATGGTGCAATCGTCCGCGTAGGCGACGTGGCCCGCACAGAATTGGGCACCGAGCGCTATGAAACCGATTCTCTTTACAACGGCATGCCCTGTGCTGTGCTGGCCGTCCGCCAGACTCCCGGCGCAAATGCCTTGGATACGGCAGACGCGGTACGGGCTAAAATGGACGAGCTATCTAACTACTTTCCGGCCGGAATGAAAGTGGTTTACCCTTATGATACCACACCATTCGTCAAGGTGGCTATTGACGAAGTGGTTAAGACCCTGTTTGAGGCAATCGTGTTGGTCTTTCTGGTCATGTTTCTGTTTCTGGGGAATTTTCGGGCTACCCTAATTCCCACCCTCGCCGTGCCGGTGGTGATACTGGGGACATTTGCTGTACTGGGATTTTTCGGATACTCGATTAATATGCTGACCATGTTTGCCATGGTGCTGGCTATCGGCCTGCTGGTGGATGATGCCATCGTCGTTGTGGAAAATGTTGAACGGGTTATGCATGAAGAAGGGCTTCCTCCGAAGGAGGCAACGCGCAAATCCATGGAAGAGATCACGAGCGCCCTCGTAGGCATCGGTTTGGTACTCTCCGCAGTGTTCGGTCCCATGGCCTTTTTCGGCGGTTCCACCGGTGTAATATACCGTCAGTTTTCCATCACCATTATATCGGCCATGCTGCTGTCAGTCGTAGTTGCATTAATACTGACGCCTGTGCTGTGCGCCTCGTTGCTCAAGCTGCCTTCCGAGCACCAAACCCTGCTGTCTCGTCGCCTCTATCTCTTGAAATATTTCCATTACCGGTTCAACCATATTTTCGGCTGGGCGAGGGATCGATACATTAGCATCGTCAGAAATATGCTCGGTCGAAAAGGGCGTTACCTGGTTATTTTTTTGATGATCGTAGTTGGGCTTGGGTTGCTATTTCAGCGTATGCCTACCGCCTATCTTCCTGACGAAGACCAAGGTATCATGTTCATCCAAGCCCAACTGCCGGCCGGATCCACCCTGGAGCAAACCAGCGCGATTATGGAGGAGGTCCGCAACTATTTTCTTGAAGATGAACGGGAAACGGTCAGCTCAATCTTGACCCTGTCCGGACGAAGCTTCGCTGGTTCTGGACAGAGTATGGGACTGGGCTTTGTCCGGCTCAAGGATTGGGAACTGCGCCAACGGCCGGATTTGAAAGTGACCACCCTTGCCCGCCGCGCTATGCAGCGCTTCGCTCAAATTCGAAACGCCCGAGTGTTTGCTTTTGCCCCGCCGGCCATCACTGAATTGGGACACTCGACCGGTTTTGATTTCCAACTACAGGACCGTGGCGGCATCGGTCATGCCAAATTAATGGAAGCGCGCAACCAGTTACTGGGCATAGCTGCCCAGGATAAACGCCTAACCCGCGTGCGTCCCAACGGCATGGAAGATGTTCCGGAATATAAATTAGACGTTGATTGGGAAAAAGCTGGGGCGATGGGCGTCCCCATCAGTGAAATCCATGACACGATCTCGGCAGCCTTCGGCAGTGCCTATGTCAATGATTTTATTCAGGGCGGCCGAGTCAAGAGGGTGTATGTTCAAGCAGATGCGCCCTACCGGATGCTGCCCAAAGATATAAATAGAATCTATGTACGTAACACCACTGGGACAATGACACCATTTTCCGCCTTCGCCTCCGGATACTGGGACTATGGGTCTCCCCAACTCGAACGATTCAACGCCTTTCCGTCCATGAACATTCTGGGCGAAGCACCCCATGGCCGAAGCTCCGGCGAAGCTATGGAGGCAATGGTAGAAATCGTTGCCAAGTTGCCGGCTGGCATCGGTTTCGACTGGAGCGGCATCTCTTTTCAGGAGCACATGGCCAAATCCCAGACCGGCCTATTGTATGCTTTTTCCATGATTGTCATTTTCCTGTGTCTAGCAGCCTTATACGAAAGCTGGACCATTCCCATTTCGATCATGCTTGCTCTGCCGCTAGGTGTGATCGGCGGCATCATCGCCTCTTCGCTGCGCGGGTTCCCCAATGACGTCTACTTTCAAATAGGGCTCCTAACAGTGCTCGGTCTGACCACCAAGAACGCTATACTGATTGTTCAATTCGCCATGGTTCGGGTTCAAGAAGGAATGGGGTTGATCGAGGCCACCCTGGAAGGAGCTAAATTACGATTGCGGCCGATCGTCATGACCTCTTTAGCCTTTGGCTTCGGCGTCCTTCCCTTGGCCATTGCCTCCGGGGCCGGTGCGGGTGCCCAGTCCGCCATCGGCACCAGTGTGCTCGGCGGCATGATCACTGCGACCTTTTTAGCCATATTTTTCATCCCGCTCTTCTATGTAGCTGTGGTGCAGTTGTTCGCAAAAAGAAAAGTGAACACGGATCAACCAAACGATTCTGTAACGACGATCTCTTAGAAGGAGCAGTAGTATGACGTGTCGAACGCTTTCATTTTTGGTATTCAGCATAATTTGGTTATCCGGCTGTACGCTGGCTCCTGAATATGTACGACCTGAAGCGCCGGTGCCCGAAGCATGGTCGGTAGATACCCAAGGAACCGCGGATGAGGCTTCCCGTGTATCCGAATTGAATTGGAGTCAATTTTATACCGAAAAGCGTCTCCAGCAGACCATCGCCATAGCGATAGAGAATAATCGCGATTTACGCGTAGCGTCCCTGAATGTCGAACGGGCGCGAGCCTACTACCGTATTCAGCGCGCCGAGCTGCTGCCAACAATAGGTACCACCGGCAAAGCTTACAAGGAGCGTGTGCCTGCCGATCTGTCCAGCACCGGCAGCCGAATGACAACAGAAGAGTACCGGGCCGAACTGGGCGCAAGCAATTGGGAGATAGACTTTTTCGGCCGCATCCGCAGCCTGAGCCAAAGTGCACTTGAGGAGTTTTTCGCTACCCAACAGGCCCGGCTTTCGGCAAAGATACTGCTGGTGTCAGAAACGGCTAAGGCCTATCTGACCTTGGCCGCGGATCGTGAAAACCTTGAGCTGGCCCGCGAAACACTCACATCCCAGCAGGAGGCCCGCGATCTAATCCGTCTCCGATATGAGGTTGGCGTTGCGCCCGAACTCGATTTGCGCCAAGTACAAACGCAGGTCGATGCAGCCCGAGTGACTGTTGCCCGGCTTACCGAGGTAGTGGCCCGAGACGTTAATGCTCTCAACATGCTCGTTGGAACGTCCGTGCCGACCGAACTTTTACCACAGTCATTGAGCGACCTCACACCGGTGCACAAGCTTTCTCCTAGCACATCGTCCGCAGTGCTCCTCAATCATCCAGATATTCTCCAGGCCGAAAACTTACTCAAAGCGGCTAATGCCAATATCGGTGCGGCTCGGGCAGCCTTGTTCCCTCGTATCTCCCTAACCACATCTGTCGGTACTGCCAGCTCTGAACTTAGTGGTCTGTTCGAGTCCGGTTCAGGCGCTTGGATGTTCTCGCCACACATCGCATTACCGATTTTCGATCCGCGCGCATGGGTGGCGCTACGGGTCACTAGGGTCGAGCGTGAAATCGCCGTAGCTCAGTATGAAAGGGCTATTCAAGCAGCATTTCGAGAGGTGGCCGACACCCTGGCGCGAAGAAACATCATAGTGGATCAGATGGATGCGCAAAAATCCCTGGTAGCCTCCACCGAGGTTTCTTACCGGATCTCCAGAGCTCGGTATAAAAAGGGGATTGATATCTACCTGAACGTGCTGGATGTGCAACGCTCTCTCCACGCCGCTCAGCAGGGGCTGATCACCATCCGTCTGGCCGATTTGGTTAATCAGGTGCGGCTTTACGCCGTACTGGGGGGAGGCAGCGAATAAGGGGTTGCAAAAATGGGCAAAGAGAAGAAGAGGTGGTTGGCCTGGACCGTGCCAGGGCTGATTCTTAGCATTGCGGCGGTATGGGTCTGGCAGAGCTGCGGAGTAGAACGGGGCTATAGTCTGGTCAGCGGCAACGGACACATCGAAGCCACCGAGATCGACGTCGCCTCCAAAATCGCTGGCCGCATCGAACACCCATTTCGCCTTTATTGCTCATGACAATTTGTACCGCTACGCAGGGCTTTCAATTGGAACGATGGGGCAAACAAGCGCCAACAGAAGGTGCTTTCACAAACATAGAAACGCAAGGGCCAATACGCTACGTGAGTCTTTAGCAGAAGGAAACGACGGTGCTCAAATTCATAGAACACGTCACTATTCACTTGATGGCGCTGATGCTCATCACTTCCGTCATGGCGGCAGACCTCGTAACAGTCATAAAAGCGCCACACGGAGAGGTCCACGGGGGTGATACGGTCATTCTGGATCTTTATTTGCACAATCCCTCCGATACATCAATAACCCGTGAACTGCCGCTCTCACTCCCTTGCCGGATCGACCTGGGACGAACCAGCGTCACAACACACGCCGACTTGGTCGGACAGGCGACGATGTCCCGAGTGTCAATTCCGTCCGATGGATTCTTGAAAAGGCAATATACCCTCACCGTTCCTGTTTATGCTCAAAATGTGGTGCAAATCAAACTGGAAAAAATCGGGGCTGACCCCATCTCCTTCGAGGTATCCAAAGCGCTGTCGCAAGCGTGGCGTGGACAACAGGTCCCACTCGATTATGGGGAGACACTGGCCCAATCTTTTATAGAGGCCTTCTCCGTTCACAAGCCCATGTATTTCCTGCTGGGAGTGGATCCCGGCCTGGATCAGAGCAAGTTCCAGTTCAGTTTCAAATACCGACTGTTCAATCCCAGGGGATATCTGACAGAAAAAGCGCCTTGGTTGACGGGGTTCCACATGGCATATACCCAACGCTCGATCTGGGATCTGGCCGACGACTCCAAACCATTTGACGATACGAGTTATATGCCGGAACTCTTCTACGAGATAACAAAGATCGACATAAATATGGAACGCATCACCGCCTTCGGCGTCCAGGCTGGGTTCGAGCACGAATCCAACGGCAAAGGTGGTGAAGAATCCCGCAGCACCAACCGTTTATACTTAAGACCCATTGTGGGTATTCATGTGGTGAATAATATCTATCTAAAAATCGCCCCCCAACTATTCACCTATGTCAACAATTCCGACAGCACGAACGAAGACTTGATGGATTACAGGGGATATGTCGACCTCGAGGTAGGCATCTTTGACTCAGAGAGCCTAGCACTGAGCTCTCATCTGTGGTGGGCCAAGGAGGGCACCAGCGTGCAGCTGGACCTCACTTATCCCATGACGAAGTTGCTGAGCAAGAGCCTGAATCTGTATCTACACGCGCAATACTTTAACGGGTACGCCGAGACACTTCTTCATTATAACGAACGCCAAAACGCCTTCAGGATGGGATTTTCCATCGTCAGATAAACCAACGTTGCAGCATGCATCAACAAAAAAAGGGGGGGGTAAACAATGAGTATTCAGAAAAGGTATTTGAAGACAAAACCTGTTTGCAAAGTCACTTTTAAAATCACAGAGCAGCAGGCAGATTCAGTCACACGAGCTCATGTGGTGGGAGCGTTCAACAACTGGTCAACCACGGCCACCCCTATGAAACGTTTAAAGGACGGATCATTCAGCGCCACGGTGGAACTCAAGACAGGTCGATCCTATCACTTTCGATATTTCTTGGGGCAATCCATTTGGAAAAACGACCCCGATGCGGATGACGACGCTCGGACACATTATGGAGACAGTTATAATTCTGTGATCAACCTGTAACGTATGCCTTCAGATCACCGCTGTGTTCCGCTGGCGATGGCAAACCCAGGAGTTCCTTCATTACAATTGGATCCGAACAAGCCACATTCCTATTAAGAACAACAGTGAACGGAGCACTCTTTTGTACATTGAATTTGAAATTTATTCCAAAACCTTGGATTTTGTCTTTCTTTATCCTTAGACGGGAAAGGGGCATGATGAAGGGGAATAGACCGCCGGATGATACCGACAAACACCACGGTGAAATCAGAAGAGATAAAAAGGAGGAAATAATTGTTGAGCGCTCCTCTCTTCGTATTTCTGCTGAGGTGACCATCAAATGTTTTGCACATTCGAGCTGCGGAGTCGTTGACCCAGTCGATGGCGTCATGTGCAACTTTTCAAATCAAGGGTGCTGTATTGAAACCTCCTGTGCATTCGAGGCTGGGACTATACTTCTTGTGCGGGTAGAAAAATACGGGTGCACGCCGTCATCGGTACCCGAGGCGAAGCAACCTCGCTCCATCTGCCTGGCGGAAGTCAAATGGCGACGCAGGATAGTTGAGAAGAACGTCATTCGATTCGGTATGGGATTGATATATCTCGAATAAAAATGGTGCACTGAACATGTTCGATACGCTAAGCAAAATCAAATATCTGAAGGTGACTGCAATCAACAATTGCTGGCACAATTTGATTTCAAACTTTTTTTTGCGGATGATGGTCAGTGGAATCTTACTGTCCGTGGGTTGGGGGACGGCAATCTATGTATATCAATCTCATCAGGTAAAAAAAGAATTGTTCCTTCAATTGGAAAAAGCAAGCCAAAACATCACTGACGGTCAGTTTGTGCCTTTCAACACGATGGATATTCAAATATTTGATAGTTTTATCAAGCAATCCAAACGCAGGCTAACAGATTTTCGTATTATAGGGTTGGATATTTACGATACCGACCACCATGGTATTTTCCACTATGACAGCGGTCCGGAGGCAATTGAATTAATTAAAAACAAGAAGACTGGCCTGAAACCGTCTTCCGTTAGCGATCAAGATACACACTCTTTTTATAAAATTCATGACGAAATTTACTACCAGATACTCAGTCCCGTCTACGGTGATCAAAAACACCTCGGATCTGTTGGGATGACGGTTATAATTGGCCCCAAAATAGTGCGTCAATTTAAAAGAGCACTGATTTTTGCTGTGCTCCACGCAATCGGCACAATATCTACTATGGCACTGATCTTATACCCGCTGATTCATGCTTCATACCGCAAACTTCAGCGAAGCAGCCGTGAACTGTTGGAAAGCCATCTTTACACTATTAAGGTTCTTGGAAATGCCATTGCCGAACGGGACAGTGATACCGATGAACACAATTATCGAGTCACCTATTTTAGCCTATGCCTGGCCGAACATTTGAATCTGTCAGCACAATCTTTACAGTCCCTTGTCAAGGGGGCATTTCTTCACGATATAGGAAAAATTGGCATTCGTGACCATATTCTACTAAAACCCACAAAGCTTTCAATCGAAGAGTTTGCGATTATAAAAACCCATGTGGAACAGGGGGTTAAAATTGTCAATGACATCCCATGGCTAAGGGATTCTAAGGATGTAATCCAATACCATCATGAAAGATATGACGGAAGTGGCTATCCTCTCGGATTAGTCGGGGAACAAATACCCATCGTTGCCCGAATTTTTGCAGTAGCGGACGTGTTTGATGCACTAATCTCCAAGAGACCTTACAAACCTGCTGCGTCATATGTTGATGCGATTAAAATTCTCAAACAACAATGTAGACAATTTGATCCATTGGTGTTCTTCGGCTTTATGGAGATTTCGGAATCGCTCTTTTGCCATGCCTCCTCCATGGGGAAAACGGGAATAGAAGTATGCTTGGCAACAAAACTTGCCGATTGTTTTAAATTATGAACCGAACTTATCTGCTAAAATCGGGAGCTCTGAAATCGTTAATACCCTTTTCACCTTCTTGTTAAGAGGACCTGAAGCGATCATTTCGGCTTTGCTAACTGACATCCAACGATTTTCCAGGCTCTAACAGGCCGGTAAAAAACTATTTCTGTTGTTCAATTTTCCCATAAGCTTGATTTTAAGAGGTTTTATAACATCCGCATCAGTTAACAGTAAGCATTTACAAATCAATCCGATGATAGGTGTTGCTAAATAACGCCAAGATTTATTCTTTTACATTTCCCTGGAGCATTGCGTTCCAAACATTCATCACCTACGACCGATTTATGAAACAGCTGGATCACAAGCTGCGGTTCCGATGATTTATTGGTTTACCTGACCTGACAATCGATAGACCTACATTTGATAGAAGTTGAATAGGGAAATACAAAAGACTATAGCCGGAAGGAGATCTCAATGCTTTTAAAGCGTTCGATACGGGGGGTTGGGCTTTCGGTTTTTGCCGTCATGGTTTTCTATTTGTTGACCGACTGTGCGTTTTTCGAACTTAAAGGACAGCTATTTGAAATGAAAGCCACATTTGGTCTGAACGGAAAGATATTCAACGACGCATCAGACGATATACCGGTTGTTACCGTCCTGTACAGGGTTGAAAAGGATCTGATCCAAGTTTTCGACTATTCGCTACCAGACCCTGCCGGCCACTATTCGTTCCTTGTTCCAGAAGGAGTTTACTATATAGCAGCTTTTGGTGATTTGAATTGTGATTTTACATATAATGAAGGAGAACGATACGGTTATGCCAATGCATCCCAGCCAATTCATATCGATGCCAAACAAATGGTAAGGGACGGCAAGGGAGTTAAGGCAAACAATATTTACCTAAAGCGCACAACGGGCTACCGTCCTGATCTGCCGACCTTTGTTGACATCAGCACCCTTTCGGGAAAATCCTGGCTCAAGGTCGGTGTTGTAACCAGTCTCAATGATCCAATTTTTGCTCAAGAGAATGGTTACATGGGGTGCTGGAAGCCGCTATCGTTCCTAAGACAAGTCGGCGTAGGGATTTATTTTATAGAGCCGTATAGCCCCTTAAAAACACCTATATTGTTCGTTCACGGTACTAATGGTACGCCGATCGGTTTTAAACCAATCGTAGAAAAAATGGATCGGTCCCGCTATCAAGCTTGGTTTTATTATTACCCTTCCGGTGTTCGGATCGATGCCATTGCCGGAGCACTGAACAACATGGTCAAGTCGCTTCATGACAATCTTGGTTTTGATAAATTGGTGATCGCTGGCCACAGCACGGGCGGCCTGGTATCTCGGGCGTTTATTCTGAAAAATGCCGTTGAGGATTCACAACCATATATTAAAAAATTAATCACTTTATCCACGCCTTGGGGAGGAGTCAAAACGGCTCAGATAGGGGTGAAGAATGCGCCAGTCGTGATGCCCAGCTGGTATGATTTGTCACCTGACAGCGAGTTCATATCGTATCTCTACAACAAATCTTTGCCGGATCATGTGCAGTTTTATCTGATGTTCGGGATTCGAGGCAATTTCAGTATGATGATGGCCAACAACGACGGAACGATTGAAATTGCAAGTGAAATAGACCATCGTGCGCAAAGAGATTCGGTTCATGTGTTTCCGTTTGATGAAGATCATGACAGTATTTTGGCAAGTAAGATCGTCATTGAGAAATTTCATCAACTACTCGAGTAATCTTACAATTGTTGTGGAGGTTATGAAAATCTGGCTTGAATTGGCAAGCGGCAGTCGAACACTTCTTTCCGGCCTTTTCGATGCCTTATTGTTTTTTACTGTATTCAATCGTTTTGAATGCATTTGGGCTGCCAACAAAGCCCTACTTTTTAATTCTGTAATAACCAATAGAATTTTCCTTTAGTGATTATGGCTGTGATTTATTGGTAAATATTTCTGGTAACATATCGAAGTAGATGAAAAACTGTTACCTTCAAACAACGATTAATCCATGCATATTGTTGCTTTTACCTTAAAACCCTTGTCTGAATATAGTCTGCACCTCACAAAGAAGATTTTTGTTAAAAACCCAAAAGCGTGCAAAGTTTACTTAAAACCATTTTAGGTCTCCTTCATGCAGGTTTCTCATATGAAGGATCTGCGGTTTTTTATGAAATAGGTGGCAGAATTTTTGTGGTGGCCTCCATCGGCTGGACAGCCTTAAGGGCAAGTAAGCTATGGGGTCAATTCGTTAACCGGAGACCGTCGGCCCTGCGATCTTTTAATTTTTTTGGGAACTGTGTTTTATCGATCCACCCTTCTTTTCAGCTCTGTGCCGGCCTTGAAAAACGGCAGCTTTTTCGATTCGACCTGAACGGGCTCACCAGTCTTTGGATTGCGTGCCATATACGGCGCATACTCCTTGACGAATATGCTGTACAGTCCTCGGATTTCAACACGATCACCCTTTTCAAGGGCAGTTGCCATTTCACCAAAAAATATCTCGACGCACTTGATGGCTTCAGACTTTGTTAGATTTTTGGCATCTTTCAGAGATTCGATCAACTCTAGTTTGTTCATTGTTTCTCCCGATAACAATTTGAATATTTATAATATCTAAATATTTCATCGCCAACCTGTCAAGCTATTGAGCCACAATATCGCTTATCCCAAGAAAAACACCCACCAAAGTGGCCGGGTCTGTCACATCGCCATGCTATTTTAGCAACCAATCACAAAACCTATTCGAAGTCATTAATCAGCTAAGAGGACAGTGCGGCCTAAACCACAGCCTTGTCCTATCTTGTAACAGGTATTGGTTTCATGGAGGAAATAGTGCCTGATACGCTGTTTGATTCAACTATGTCTCGCTTCTGGAATATGTCACATCCACCTCTTACAAAATCGCCCTTCATTTTTATTGAGCGTACTTCTATGCCTGACACCCGAGTGACAACTCGCTCGCACTGCATGGACAATAAAGAAATGGCCTTGACACTGCCCGATTAACTTTCTATTGTTCTCGGTCATCCTTTAACCGACTGACTATACAGGATTCAACAAACTATGCAGCGCAAACCGCTATACGAAACCAATTTTGAATTTCCTGATGATGAAATCGAGAAAGCCGTCAGCCAGGGACGGCTGCTCTCCATGGAGATAGAATTCAGTCTGCGCTGCAACTTCAAATGCCCATACTGCTATGTCCCACGCGATGACCAGCTTAAAGATGAAATGACGCCCGACGAAATCAAGGATGTGATTCTCCAGGCCAGAGCGCTTGGAGCAACCAAGATCATCGTTTTGGGCGGGGAGCCCTCAATCTACCCCCACACCACCGAACTGATTAAGTTTATCCGTCATCTGGGTCTTGAGGTGGAGATGTTCACCAATGGCAGTGGGGTGACGCGTGCGTTTGCCGAAACGCTGCACGCACTGGGTGTCCGCGTCGTTTTGAAGATGAACTCTTTCGACCGAGAAAAACAGAATCGGCTCTCCGGCCATCCGGACGCTTACCAGATCATCCAAAGTGCGTTGAGCAACCTCAAATCAGCCGGCTACCCTTTCCGGGACCGTTTCCTGGCCGTCAGTTCGATCATTTGCCGCCAGAACATCGAGGAGCTACCGCGCATGTGGCAGTGGCTCCGTGAGCAGCACATCGTGCCCTATTTCGAAATGATCACGCCCCAGGCCAATGCCCGCCTCAATGAGTGGCTCTATGTGCCCTCCTGCGAACTGGAACTTTTTTTTAAACACATAGCGGATATCGACAAACGGTTTTTCGGTCGTACGTGGGATATACAACCGCCATTGCTGGGAAACAAGTGCATGCGTCACCAGTTCTCATGTCTGGTTACTTCCAATGGGGTAGTTCAACCATGCGTTGGAATCACCCTTTCCATTGGCGACATCCGGAAAGCAACACTGGCCGATATTCTCTCCCAAAGTAAAGTCCTGAAGGATTTAAAAGATTATCGCAATACAATCAAAGGCCCTTGTCATGAGTGCGATCAAGCTGACTCATGTTACGGCTGCCGGGGAGCGGCTTATCAGATGACGGGCGACTATCTGGCTTCCGACCCGCTGTGTTGGCGCAATTGCGGTCCTGCAAAAGAAGAGCTGTCCTTACCAACAATGGCACCGAGTACAAGGGCGGTCCCATGATCCGTCTGTATGAAATATTCCTCGTAATTACGCGAGTGTAATAGGCCCCCTGTGTCTGACCAACATTGATAGAACAATGCGAACCAAGCTCTTTGAGTCATTTATGGTATTCTTGGCAATATTATGAGTAGCTCTTAAATTTGAATTTTTGCAATCTTCCCCCAAAAGGCCTTTTACATCAAGCCGCACCGACCAACAAATTCTTCATGGCTGCCGAAAGCGCTCCTATACTGAAAGGCTTTTGCAAAAATCCTTGGCAGCCCTGATCTAAAAAGCTCTGGATACTCTGGTTCATACTATATCCACTGCACACCAGGACCTTTATGTCTGGTTTAAGTTCTTTTAACTGGGAGTAGAGCTCTCCACCACTCATACCAGGCATAATCATGTCGATGATCACAACGTCTATCGCATCCAGTGTCTTGGAATACTTTTCCAATACCTCTTGACCGCTGGTTGCGCCAAAAGCAACGTACCCCAGTTTGTTTAGAATTGCCGCGCTCGATTCAACCACCATCTCCTCGTCATCGACGATCAATACAGTACCGGTTCCTCTTTGGACAGTGGAGGCGGCTTCATTTTTCATCTCCGGGGCTCCTTCAACTGCGGGCAAATAGATGAGAAAGGTACTGCCTTCATCCTCTTTAGAGGCAAAATCGATATACCCATTGTGGGCCTTTACGATGCCATAGCACGAAGCCAACCCAAGACCGGTGCCTTTTCCATTCTTGGTCGTAAAAAAAGGTTCGAAAATGCTATCCATGTGTTCTATCGAAATTCCAGTGCCGGTATCTACACAACTAAGCTCCACGTAATCCCCCGGTGGGACGCCTTGGAACCGAGCGTCTATCTTTTCGGATGAAACATTAGCCGTACCTATTGTGAAGCTCCCACCGCCCGGCATTGCATCAGTCGCATTGGCATAAAGGTTCCACAATACCTGTTCGATCTGACCTCTGTCTGCTTTGATGGTGTGCAGTTCTTCATCGAGAGCCAACTTGACGATGACATCTTTCTTAGCCTCCGCGAAAGTGTATGAAACTTCACGGATCACCTCATTTAAATCGATTGGTTTGACTTCATAATTACCGCCCCGGGCATAACTAAGCAGCTGTCGGTTCATCTTAGCTGCATTTTCAATGATGTGCTCGATTCGATTGACCCGTTCCAAGACCTTGTCATGTTTTTGGACATCCATTTTGATCAGGCTTGCGTTGCCCAATATGCCTGTCAGCCAATTGTTGAAATTGTGGGCAATGCCGCCGGCCAGGGTGCCGATGGACTCCATTTTCTGAGCCTGTTTTAACTTCTTTTCCAAGTCCATTCGATCCACTTCCAATTGGAGCCTGTCCCTTGCATCGCGTAAAAAGCCTCGAAATCCCACCGAACAGCCATCTTGATCCAGGATCAAAGAAACCGATAGATCCACTGGTCGATTTTCTCCTTTACTTGTCAACAATTCCAGCTGGGCAAATCGCACCGGGCTTCTATTATCCACGACCTGTTCGAACAAACGATGTAATTGTTTGATCGAATCCGGGCTGAAAAAACTCGCGAAAGGAAACGACGGCAAATAATCCAGAGATTGGCCGACGAGCTCACCGAGTGCTTTATTGGCAAATAAAAGCCTTTGTTTCAAGTCGATCTCAAAGTATCCCTCGTCAATACTCTCGAGCGTTTGGCGATACCTGCTTTCGCTTTCCTTGACCTTTTGAAAGGACCGCGCGTTGTTGATACCAATGGCAATATGCGATGCAATTCCCTCAAGTAAATTGATATCGCTTTTCTTAAGGGGTCTAATAGAGTTTATGTTATCCACCGTCAAAACACCAAGGGGCTCATCTTTGTATATGATCGGGATGCACATGAGCGACCTTACCTTGAACGATTCCAGTAGCTTTTTGCTTTTTTCTGACAACGCTTCAGCCATTTCAGTTGCGTTGGTAATGATCAGGTGTTGCCGATCCAAAAACGACCTCACGAAAAAACCTTTGGAATCAGGCCTGTCTAAATGAAACACTGTTTGTTGCAGATAGTCTCTCTCCTGCTCCGAATACCCGTAACCTGCAGAATAAACCAAACAGGTCCCGGTGCCGTCGGCCAGCATGATAAGCCCCCGATCAAAACTCAAACGCTGATGCATAAGCGTGGCAAGTTTGCTCATCAAGTCGTCGACATTGAGGATGGCAGCGGTCGCTTGGCCAATCTCCTGGACCAGCAAAGAATTGTTGTAGTTGGTGTTTGCTGCTTCGATCCGCTCTTCAGCCGTCGAATGACTTTGTTCGATAATTTTTTCAAGTTCTCTATTTTTAATTTGCGCATATGCTATCGATATTACCATATTAATGAATAATAAGAATCCCAGTGGAAACATCATGGACTTTATCGGCAAAAACAAAAACAGGACTCCTGCCAGCAAAGTAGAGCCAATTACCGAATAATTGCGCCATAGTTTCAACCTCAGCGAAGGTGGGTCAGTCCATGAGATAATGTAATGGCAGGCCCCGTCACCCCTGTGAAAGCAATATGGATGTTCGACCTTACCAAAAACATTCGTAAACAATTTCGGTACGGCTTCAAAGTACCCTAGTCGATTCTCACATTGGTAGGGCTTTTCTTCTACATCAGGGTTGGGAGTAGATATGATTTCAACTTTAGCCTGTGCTAATCGCTTCGCCTCGACCGTGGCACCCTTTGTGAAAAATGAAATAATCTTCGACATGGATAGCAAAGCGGTTTTGGTGTTCATCAAGCCGGTCACATACTGCTGAGTCACCGCCAATCCTTTAGACGAGGCACCGAGATGACCAGCCTTGCGAGCAATGTCTGAAACCCCAGTCTTTTCAACAACAATTTGATAGAATCGATCAGCCTGTTCCTGGGTAAACCAGTGGGCTGAATCGGCCACCTCCTCACGAGTTATACCAGCATAATCAAGAATGTCTTGGATTTTTAAATCAGGTTGAGAAAGGCTCAAATAATCCAAATAGCTTTGAAAGATGCGGCTGTTGTATATTTGGTTAGGAGTATCCATGTGCCTTTGCATTCAGAATGCGGTCAAATTCGGTATCCATAGTAATTTACTATGAAAGAAAGTTGTTCATCAATGAGCGCATCGCCGCTCACGGTTTTTCATTAATATCTTGAAACTTATACCAATATTTTTAATCCTCAGCACTTTCATGTCAAGGCTTTAATAGTCCATTTTTTTATTACGAAGTTTCATAAGTGCTGTTTAAAATTATGGTACTTGACAATTTGAGGAGTAAAGTTAAGAATATACTGGCCTATCTACCAACCTAAGGTTTAATAAACTCGACGTCCTGGATGCCCCATTTTTTAGTTCTTCGCAGATGAGAACCAGAACATCGCATAATTAAAAGAAACAGCATATCTATGATCGAAATTGGTTTCATTACCCTTTTTTCTTTTTCAGCAGTTGTGAGCGTTTTTACAGAAATTCGATGCTCCCTGCGAAAACCAAATTCATTGAGATATCGAAACAGATGGCTTTTGCCAAAGCAGTGAAACACATCGATACGCGGTCGTTCAAAAAGAGATGGAAACGACTCAGCCGTATTACAATGCACTCGGCCCCGGCTATACTCGCCTTTGGAATGAGTCACATGCGAATGGGCTGAAAACTGTCGACCAATATGAAGATACGATCTATGTTCATTGCTCATTAGATGGGCGTTACTATCGACTAAACGGTTAATGATCGGCTTCAATGTGTCGGTTCGTTCTCAACAGGAACGGCCCGCACGGGGCCATGGCGCTCGACCGCAATCACAACTTACTGTTTTTTTATTTTCAGAACTTCATACGGTTGGTAGTTCGTTATTAATACCATGCTGAAAACTTCTTCAATATGGTGCAGCTTGGTTGTGAAAAAATGTTGCTTCGGTTTTTTTAAGATGGCTTCTATTCTTTTAGTGTTGAATCCTGTTTCGGCAAAGAACTCGGTCAAGCTCTCCTGCAAAGCTTGATGTGTTTTTATAGATTGCCATAATTCAATTTCTTCAAACTCCGGATTATGAATAATGGGCATCCAAGATCGCAGGCAAAGAGAAAAGGAACAACGGCGACAACAGATCCTCGTGGCTGCCAGAAAGGTCTTTCGTGAAAAAAGTTTCAACAAAGCGACGATAGAAGATGTCGCCAAAGAGGCCGAACTGGGTTACAGCACGTTGTTCATCTATTTCAAGAACAAGGAAGAGCTTTACGCCGCGCTTTCCTTGAGAATCCTTTATTATATGAATATGCGCATCTCCCATGTTATGAATCAAAGCGATTTGAGTACGATGCAAAAACTTGACGCGCTGAAAGATGTCCTGTTCGATGTATATAATTATGACCCTTTGGTTACCATAAACATGTATCACCTGCAGTCCAGCCAGACGCTGAAAAATCTCTCAGAGGATTTGCTCGATGAAATAAAAAATTTGGTGCGTTACTCAAATACGGTCATTGCCAAAATCTTCGAGGAGGGCATCGACGCTGGCCTGTTTATCAAGAAGAATCCCGTCGCACTGGCCGATATCTTCGGGTCTCTTTTTTCCGGTATCGTCTTATGGGAGACGAGTAAAAGCACTTTGGATGATAAAAAAAACCATTTGAAATCGACGCTTGGAATCGCTTATGAAATTTTCAACCGGGGCACATTAGCGCAGCAATCCTGAACTGTTAGACCAGAAACAATCATTCCGGGATATATTTGATTATAGCCAGGGGAGAGCTGGTGGGACCACAGCTTGTCATTTTCTCTTTTTGACGGCAGCGCTCAATTATTCATCAATCTCGGAAATTTTAAATATATTCAAAGAATGTGGCCCAGCATCCCTTCCAAGCATACCGGGCCATATCCCTTCAATCCCTTCTCAGTTTAACATCCCCAATATATTCCCGCCAACTCTCGACAGCCGGAAACTCGATTCCGCCGCCAATCCCTCCATCTGTGCCGCCCTGGTATACGTATTGACCACATGGAACATGGTCTCTCCTGCTTCCTGCGGCCATGCCCACTCCACAGCTTCCTTCTCACCACCATTTAACGCAAACTGACGATTGAAACTGGCCAGGGTCGATTCGGGATTTTCCACTCGCGATTCCAACGACAGCCGGAACTGTTCCCGCTGTGCACCCAGCTCCAGCGACACCTTATCCATCACGATGGGAAACTCGCTTAGAATCTTGGTGCTCACATGCCGATAGGAGGCAGAGACATCCGATTTTGCCACCAGACCATTGGTGCAGACCAGTCTCAACACAAATGCCGCAATCGATAATGATGCCAGTCCCACCTCAGAATTTGATATCGATATGCCCGGTTTGAATTTGTCTCCGTTGATGTCAAACGCCTTGGCACCATCGGGTATGCTCAATGACATGAACTCCGTATCGAGATGACATTGAACCGGGGTCTCGGGTTTGTATCCCAGCGAGTCCAATCGCTCCATCACTTCGAAATTGTCCACGGGAATATACTTGGTGGTAAAGACTGCCCGCACCTCCTGACCATCGAAACGGAACAGCAGCTGGTCGTTTTTCTCATGCTTGATCCAGTGGTTCAAATTCATCGCCTGCACATCGGAAGGACATCTGGTTAAATACGGGTAAGGGATCCCCAAGCGATTGGATATGGATCGTTGTGCCACGGTTCTTAGCGAATGGGGTTCACCTGCAATGCGAACGATGTCCAGGTTATCAAACGATATGTCCGGCACGGCGATATTCTGATCGAAACAGTTTACCGACATGGCATCCACGCGGTCGAACACTTTGCCAAGGGTGGTCAAATTGGGTTTCATACGATTCTCCTTTAAGGGTTGATTTCCGAAAGATGCGCCTTTCACCACCTGGCGCATTATATTTCCCCCTGACGACTCTAACACGGTGCGTATCCATACAAGCGGACGGGTGGCTTCCGGGAAATTTGAATTTATTGATTGATGGTGATGATCAACGGCTGGTTGGACTCTCGTTGGTCTTACAATGGGTGGGATCGGAGCTGCGGGAGTTGACGTTCAATGGGTTTGCTTCTGAACGGTCAAAGTCGTCACAATTAGGACGATCCCATTTGCGTCTATCCTGGAGTTTGCTTCTCAATTTGCGGGTCGTCATCTTTTCAAATGGGTAAGCCATAGCGGCACCTCCATCTATTCGGGCAGATCAGGCTCTCCCAGGTCAAACAGGCAGATCGATACGGGCATGGATATGGTTGGATAGAGCGAATCCACGTCCTCTTTGACCATGCTCACGATATCCCCATAGGGACTTTTTTCACTTCGTTTGGCCGTCAGCATGAGGATCCCTGCTTCGATGTTGCCCTTGTCATAGCCGATTTGAAGTCGCATCAGGCCCTCCAGGATGTATTCGTAGGCGCTAAAATGCCCGTCGATGGCCACACCGTGCTTGAATCCCTTGTATTGGTAACGGCGGCCGGCAATGACATTGAGACATCCACTTTCCCGCCATCCCATCTCATCCAGGGCAAGACGTAGCAGCTCTTTTCGATAAAGCGATCCTTGCAGGGCGGTAAACACATATTCCATGGTCATGGCCACATCCGAGATCATGGCCTTTTCCTCGATGATCTTGTCGGCGTCTCTGAAATGAATCAGCTGAAAATCCACGATTGGACCTCCTTTTATATAAGGTGTGATATCGATAATGGGGTAACGACAGAACGGGTGCTGTAGCGGTTGTGCGGGGTTTTAAGCGGCGGATTTATGCAGGTCGACGTCACGCTTGCCGAGCATTTCATCCAAAAACTGGGACTTTTTGGCTGGTTGCCCCAGATAGTTCAACGGGTAGGACACAAAAAGCAATCTCATGGCCCTTGAGATGGCGACAAAACATATGCGTCTTTCTTCTTCCAGGTTGCCTTTGCCGCTGGGCATCAGTCCCTCAACCAGACCAATGACAAAGACCACGGCAAACTCCAATCCCTTTGCCTTATGCACGGTCATTAAACTCACGCCCTCCTTGTCGTCACCCACTGTCTCATCCGTGAAGCTGTCGGCATATTCGAGAAAGGCGGCAATGTTTGAATAACGGGCGGCCGCCAACTGGAGCTGATTGATGTTCGAGATCTTGATGTCATCGGGACTAGGAATGTCTTCGTCCACGATAAAGCGATCATAGTCCCAGATGATGCGAATCTTCTGTATGACCTGCACGGGCTCTAATGTTTCGGCGCTTTCAATCAGCGGGTCCATGAACGCTGCAAATTCCCTGATCAGCTTTCTCACATAGGGCACGGTGATGATCATGGACTTTAATCCCGCATACAGATGAATCCCCCGCTTCCGGCAGTATTCTTTCAATTGGTCCTTGACCTGGTTGCTCACGTAGCGGACCGGCACATTGAGGATATTGAGCAATGCCTCGTCTGCCTCATCGCTGTCAGGAGAATGGATTACCCGTAGATAGTCCAGCAAACACTTGACCTCGTGGCGATCATAAAAGGTGCGCCCGCTTTGAATGTGATACGGGATCTTGTTCTGCAGGAAGGCCTCTTCCACATACCGGGATTGAAAATTGGCTCGATAGAGCACGGCAATGTCGCTGTATTGATACCCACGGCGCTCGATAAGATCCACGATTTCATTGACCACGCCCATGGCTTCGGTTTCCTCGTTGGACGCTTCGAGCACAACGACATCATCTCCATCCGGGTTGTCGGTCTTTAATTCCTTGCGGATCTGTTTGACGTTGTGACGGATCAGGTTTTGACAGGCAGTGAGGATCTGGGGCGTTGAACGATAATTCAAATCGAGGATGAACTGACGAGAGCCGGGAAACATGGACTGAAAGTTGAGGATATTGCCAACGGATGCACCCGTAAATGAATAAATCGCCTGATGATCATCGCCAGCTACCCAAAAACTTGAGGCGTCAGGATTGCCATTTTCCCGAATCAGCAGGCGCAGCAACTCGAACTGCACCGGGTTGGTGTCCTGGAATTCATCGACAAGGATCGATTGAAAGCTGCCCTGGTATTTCGCTCGTACTTGATCGTTATCCCGCAGCAGAAAGTAGGTTTCAAGGAGCAGGTCATCAAAATCGAGCAGCAGCTTGTGTTCCTTGGCTTCATCGTATGCCTGGTAGATCTCGGCAATGCGCATCATGGTCTTATCGCCTTCAAAAAGCACTTTAAACTCCTGCGGGTCGATGATGTTGTTTTTGGCCAAAGAGATTTCTCGCAGCACGGTGCCCACAGTCAGATCCTTTACCTTAAGGCCTTTCATGACGTTTTTGATGAACACCAGCTGCTCTTTGCCGGACAGGATTTCAAAAACTTTGCCCTCGACTTTGAGCAGATGCAGACAGAATGAATGGATGGTGGACAACCGGACCCGGGAGGACATCTCCCCTAATACCGGCACCAGGCGTGATCTCATTTCGTCGGCGGCATTCCTTGTAAAGGTCAACCCCAGGATATGCTCAGGCGGTATGCCGTATTCGGTGACCAGTATTCCTATACGCTCCATCATGGTTCTGGTTTTACCGCTACCCGGCACGGCTATAACGGCAGCGATGCCCTCTTTAAACTGCGCCGCTTCCTGTTGTTTGGGATTTAATTGCTCGCTCATGCGGCCTGATCCTCCTTTTCAAGGTTGCGAATCGTGTTGATGGCCATCTTGATGCGGAAGCGCTTGGCCACCAGCTCATTGATCCGGGAACTGGTCTTGTCCTCCTGGATCAACCTGGACAGCGCTTTGCCGTAATCTTTATGAAGTTCCTGCAAAAATGACACGACCGCCTCGGGTGGATGGCGTCTGAGCAACAACTCCACATTGACGATCTGATAGACCCGATCCCCGTCTGACTGCATGAACGTTAAAAACGATTGAACGTCATTGATTGCTCGCTTGGTCATATTCCTCTCCTTCCAGATAGGCGTCACAGGCCTGTTTGTATGCGCACCCTTTGCACTTCCAGCTGGTATCGTTGGGTACGAACACCTCCTTTGAGATCCCATCCCATACCTGCCTGGCCTTTTTAATCAAACGCCGTTCATCCAATTCTGTACGGGTGGTCCAATACTGTTCAAAACGAGGTACTTTCGTTTTTATCAAGGTATCGAAGCGCAGCAGGATCTCACGATTGCCGTATCCGTTTTGCTTGGCCGCGATCTGATACATGGTCAGCTGCTGGTTCTGATCGACCTCTGATGCAGAATAGGCCCGCCCGCTGGTTTTAAAGTCCGTGATGATGATGGTGCCACAGCTGTCTTGTTCGACCAGATCCATGGCCCCGATGATGGGAATATCGATACCCGGCAGATTGAAACTGAATGCCTCTTCTATGGCCAGGATGGTAAAATCGTCATCGGGCAGTTTGGTATACCAGGCAGTCAGTAGATCTCTTCCAAACATTAGAAGGGAGTTGTAATCGTTGCCGTCCGCATACCGGATGTCATGCCGGCCCCTTGCCATATCCAACCAGGTAAACACGAAAAACTCATGGACGTCTTTTAACAACATTCGGTCCCCCATCATCTTGGCGCTGTAATACGCTTCAAGCACCCGATGAATGCAGGTGCCAAACTCAAGGGCATCGGATTTAAATTCCATAGGCAGTTTATCGATGCGGCCGAATTTATACAGTTGCGAGCACTCCACATATTCGTTGATGCTCGATGCCGATAGGTGGGGCGTTTGCCGCAATTCACTTAAAACCATTATCAGTTCCTCCTCATAGGCATCCTAAAAACGCAGTTGCTGCGTATTTGTTAAAATACGAAGGCGATAGGCATCCGGTTGGCGCGAGTTAGGATCTGCCTATCGCCTTTAAAAGGACATACGTTAAGGATCTGCTTTAATTCCCTTAGGCAGCCGTCTGAAGTTGCCGGATGAAGGCCGAGGCATCGCTGCTCGTTAGGTTGTCGAGCGTGACACCATAGGATTCTTCAACCATGCACTCGATCTCTTCCACGCTGATTCCCCGGCGTCTGGACAGATTGAAGATGGCACGGCGCTGTGCCTCACTCATCCCGGCACGGGCAGGACTCTTTGCATCATCCTTTCGAACAGACTCTTTTGCGTCCTGGTTTTCCACGGCAGAAGCCACTTGCGCTGCGTCTGATTTCGGTTGGTCATCTTCAGGTGCACTCTTTTTCGGCGCCTTTGAAGGAGCCTTTTTCGCCGGTCTGGATTGCGCTTTGGGACTCTCATGATTTCCCCCCTCGTTGATGGCTTCATTGATGTCGGCAAGCTCTTCCAAAGCGGTCATCCCCACATTGGTATAGGACCTGAGCGCTCTTGCAATGGCACGGGTGCTGGCCATCCTGAGCAGATGTTTCGACACCTTGCTGGAACAATTGGAGGGATTGGCGTCTCCGATGTCCGAATACGTCTCACCGAGTTTTGACATCACGGTTGCCCGGCAGACAGCAAAATGGCCATTGTCCCCAGTGGGCATCTGAACGATCTCAACTTCGATACTCGATATGCCCTTTTGGTGTCCCAGGTCGAGCAAACCCGGATATTTGACAAATTCCTTTCCCTCGATCTTGGTGATCCAGCGTTCATCCAATTTGGGAGCTTGCCGTTCTAAGAAAGTGGCCCCTTCGACCTGTTTTTGGGGAATGGCGTTGTACACGGCAAGGATATGTTTGCATTTAAAATCAGGTGACTTTTTCACATTACGGGCATAGTCTCCGCAGGTGCATGAATCGCCCGCATCGCTGATGATCACGTTGTATAAAATCTTGCCCTCGCTGCTTTCGACGAAGTATTGTCCGTCATCGCTTTGCAGCACTTTAAGTTGTTCCGCCTTCTGATTTCTTTTCTGTATCTCTTTTGCCGTCATGCTTCCTCCGTTTCTCCGTGAGTATGATTTTGAGCCAGTCGAGCAGCTCAAGTCCTATTGCGATGATCAGTTCAACGGTTCTTGTTTTCATCGCCCTCCTTGTGGTTCAGATGGGGACATCATCGGGTGGGTTGTCACTGAAGCCCCTGCCGTCTGTTTTGATAAACTCGATGGTATTAGCAATGAGCTGGATCGATGTGCGGGTGACGCCTTCATCGGTTTCCCATTTATTCTGGTCCAAGATGCCGACCACAGCGATGCGGGCGCCTTTGTGTAGATGACGCTCGGTGATTTCTGCCAGCTTTTGAAAGCAGGTGATCTTGATCCAGCCGGTCTTTTTCTTGGATGATCTAAAAGCCAGGTTGAAGGTGGCTATCGGGTCGCCCTCGCTGGAATAGAAAATCTCAGGATCGGCGCCCAGGTTGCCGGTTAAAATGCATGAATTGAGCATGGATTTGCCTCCTTGGTTGGGGTGATGGATTTGGGTGGGTTTGGTGGTCTATTGGGGATTAATATATATAGATGGGGGCGGAATGGAGGGATTTGGGGCACAATGTGGGGATTTGGGCCTGTATTTCAGCCGACATGACGCACAGCATACAACCTGCTTGAATGATTGATCAATTCAGTCCATTGCCGATCATAAATTATTGACAACACGCCAACTTATGTTATCCTGCCCAGGTAATTTCCAAGTCGATAGACCAACCCCACGAGCAGGTCAGTCAAATGCCGAGCAGAAAACGCCAGGTCCTCGATTGTCTCTCCAAAAGGACGCTGGTGGATCTGTCCCAAATCCTCGGATACTCCGGCCTATCAATCCTGAATAAAAGTGATCTGGCCGGTTTTCTTTCCCGAAAGGGGTCCATCAAGCTCGAAACCATACTCGGGCATTTGAAGATGCCCCATGTCAAAAAGCTGTGCATGGATCTTGGCAAAAATCCCGGTGCGGTCAGTAAACAGGTGTTGATCGATAGAATCCTGGGAAAGGAGAAAGCGCCTGATAAAAGGAGGGGACGGCCGCCGAAACTGGCAAAACCGGAACCTGAACGTCCCCGATCCAAAAAAGAACCAAAACAAGTTCAACCCGATAGACAGAACAGGAAAGCACCACGCATGGCACTGAAAAAATCTGAGTTGTATTCATCCCTATGGTCCAGTTGTGATGAACTGCGCGGCGGCATGGATGCCAGTCAATATAAAGACTACGTCCTTGTCATGTTGTTTATCAAATACATCAGCGACAAATATGCCGGCCAACCCTATGCGCCGATTACCGTTCCCAAGGGCGCAAGCTTCAAGGACATGGTCGCGTTAAAAGGCAATAAAGAGATAGGCGACCTGATCAACAAGAAGATCATCGCCCCGCTGGCCAACGCTAACAAACTGTCCGACATGCCCGATTTCAATGATCCCAACAAGCTGGGCAGCGGCAAGGAGATGGTGGATCGTCTCACGAGCCTCATTGGCATATTTGAAAACAAGGCCCTCGACTTTTCGAAAAACCGTGCGGACGGCGATGACATCCTGGGCGATGCCTACGAATACCTGATGCGCCACTTCGCCACCCAGAGCGGCAAAAGCAAGGGGCAATTCTACACGCCCGCCGAGGTCAGCCGCATCATTGCCCAGGTCTTGGGTATCCGGGATGCCCATACCAGCGCCAGCACAACCGTTTATGACCCCACATGTGGATCGGGTTCTCTCTTACTGAAAGTGGCCGATGAAGCAAGGACGCCGGTCACGCTCTACGGCCAGGAAAAAGATGCCGCCACCAGCGGTCTGGCGCGCATGAACATGATCCTGCACAACAACCCCGGAGCGAGCATCGTTCAGGGAAACACCCTGGCCAATCCCAAGTTTCTGGAAGGCGACTCGCTGAAAACCTTCGACTACGTCGTGGCCAATCCACCCTTTTCCGACAAACGCTGGATCAATGGTCTCGATCCGCAAAACGATCCTCATGAACGCTTCAAACACTTCGGCACGCCGCCCGGCAAACAGGGAGATTACGCCTATCTGCTACACATTGTCCGCTCACTGAAGAGCACCGGCAGGGGCGCCTGCATTCTACCCCATGGCGTATTGTTCCGTGGGCATGCCGAGGCCGACATCAGGAGGAACCTCGTCCGCAAGGGATATATCAAGGGGATCATCGGTCTGCCGGCCAACCTTTTTTACGGCACCGGTATTCCCGCCTGCATCATCATCATCGATAAAAAGGATGCCCACGCCCGCAAAGGCATCTTCATGATCGACGCCAGCGCGGGGTTCATGAAAGACGGCCCTAAGAATCGCCTGCGTTCCCGTGATATTCATAAAATCGTGGACACGTTCACCAAGGGTATGGATATCGCCAAGTATGCCCGGATGGTGCCCCTGGCCGAGATCGAGAAAAATGAGTTCAACCTCAATCTGCCGCGTTACATCGACAGCCAGCAGGTCGAGGATATTCAGGACATCGCCGGGCATCTGCAAGGCGGCATCCCCGTTGCGGACGTCGAAGCGCTCAAACCCTACTGGCAGGTCTGCCCGAAACTCAAATCCGCGTTGTTCAGGGAAAATCGACCCGGTTACCTCGATCTCATCGTGGACAAATCGGCCATCAAGTCAACCATCTACCAGCATAAGCAGTTTGCTGACTTTATTGAGGGCATGAGTGCCCACTTTAAGATCTGGCGAGACCGGACCGCAGTCAATCTCAAGGCGCTTGAGGCGGGCATCAACCCCAAACAGATCATCTTCGAGCTCTCCGAAGATTTACTTCAACACTATATTGGCAAACCCCTGATCGATCCATATGACGTCTATCAGCACCTCATGGACTACTGGGCCGAAATCATGCAGGACGATTGCTATTTGATTGCCGCGGATGGGTGGTTAGCTGAAACTTATCGCATCATCGAGACCGATAAAAAAGGCAAGGAAAAGGACAAGGGGTGGGCATGCGATCTTGTCCCCAAATACCTTGTCGTCGGCCGCTACTTTCCAGTCCAGCAGGCAGCCATTGATGAGTTAAGCGCTGAACTTGAAGGCGTCACCGCCAAACTGGCCGAACTGGAAGAAGAGAACAGCGGGGATGAAGGCGCTTTCGCCGAATTGGACAAAGTTAACAAGGCTAATGTCGCCGCCCGATTGAAAGAGATCAAAGGCGACAAAGAGTCACAGGATGAATTTGCCGTGCTGGAGGAGTGGCTAAAGCTCAACAACGAGGAGGCCGAACTTAAAAAACGCATTAAGGCGGCCGAGGTCGAACTCGATGCCAAGGTCTATGCCCATTATCCAAAGCTTCCGGTGGCCGAAATCAAGACATTGGTTGTGGATGACAAGTGGCTGACCGCGCTCGATGCCACCATAATTGGTGAGATGGATCGCATCAGTCAGGCCTTGACCCAACGTGTGAAGGAGCTTGCCGAGCGATATGAATCCCCATTGCCGAAACTTACGAACCGTGTGGCTGAGCTTGAGACGAGGGTGAATGGCCACTTGGAAAGGATGGGGTTCGCATGGAAGTAAGGCCCGGATATAAGCAGACTGAGGTGGGGGTTATCCCAGAAGGCTGGACAATAGTAACCTTAGAGAACACCTCAACTAGTAATGGGTTAATAAGAGGACCATTTGGTGGCGCTTTAAAGAAGAGTTTTTTTACGGGTCATGGTTATAAGGTTTATGAGCAAAGAAATGCAATTTATAAGACGCATGAAATAGGCGACTACTATATCAATTTAGAAAAGTTCAAAGAGTTAGAGCGATTTCGTATCCGTCCTGGCGATTATATTGTCAGTTGTTCTGGAACAATAGGTTGTATTTACCAAATCCCATCAGGTGCCCCAGATGGTGTGATAAACCAAGCCCTTCTTAAAATATCATTAAACGGTGAAATGGTCGATGACAAATACTTTCTCGCAATTTTTCAATCCGAATCATTCCAAAATCGTATCAAAGAAAATTCCCATGGTGGTGCAATGCAAAATTTGGTTGGAATGGATATCTTTAGAAAAACACAATTCCAACTACCGCCCAAAATCGAACAAGAAGCCATCGCCGAGGCCCTGAGCGATGCCGATGCCCTCATCGAATCCGTGGAGCAGCTCATCGCTAAAAAACGCCAGATTAAACAGGGCGCCATGCAGGAGTTGCTTACTGGCGAGATACGCCTGCCGGGGTTTGAGGGGGAGTGGGAAGAAAAGAGATTAGGGGATATTGCCAAGATTCAGCGTGGTGCGTCACCTCGTCCCATTGACAGCCCTATTTGGTTCGACAGTAATTCATTTATTGGTTGGGTTAGGATTTCAGACGTAACTGGCTCTGGGATGTTCCTGACTGGAACATCTCAACGGCTCTCCTCGCTCGGAATTCAGCATAGCCGCTTAGTCTCGGCTGAAAGTCTGATCATGAGTATTTGTGCAACAGTTGGTCGTCCAATCATCACAAAGATTGACGTTTGTATACACGATGGATTTGTTGTGTTTGATAATCTTGATGCCGACCATTTTTTTCTTTTTTACATCCTCAAATGGATTGAGCCAAATTGGACAAAGCATGGACAGACTGGATCACAGATGAATTTAAACACTGGGCTGATTAACGAGACAATTGTCAAACTACCTCCTCGGAAAGAACAATCTGCCATTGCCACCATCCTCAGCGACATGGACGAAGAAATCTCCGCTCTGGAATCCAAGCTCGCCAAGACCCGCCAACTCAAACAGGGCATGATGCAGGAATTGCTCACTGGAAGGATTCGACTGATATGATTATCCCCAAAAGTTATTATCGCATCATGCTTGGCGGTAAAAGCAAGCACGCTGAAACCTGCTTTCAGGGCCGTTTCATCGGTGCAGACTACGGCATTGATGAGGACCTGACCGGCAAGCTCCCAGAAAACTGGCGGGAGTTCAACCAGGCCTTCATCCCCATCTACTTGGCCAAAAATCCCGATAAATCCAAAATTGCTGCCGGATTGGCGTGTGGTATGCTCCACACCGTGGCCAAAGGCATCAAGATAGGTGACATCGTGTTATGTCCAAATGGTAGCGGCAGCTACTGGGTCGGCGAAGTGATATCGGACTACAGCTATCATCCCGGTGAAATTCTGCCCCACCGCCGCCAAGTGCAGTGGTATCCCAAATCGATCGACCGCAGCGAGATGAGCAAGGAGTTGCAAAATTCAACGGGCTCCATCGGCACGGTGAGCAACATCACTAAACATTTCCAGGAAATCGAGAAGCTTCTGGCCGCGATTCCCCTTCCTCCTACAAATATCATGGATGAGACAGTCGAGGACCCGACCGTATTTGCCCTGGAAAAGCACCTGGAAGACTTTTTGGTGCACAACTGGCCGCATACGATCTTGGGTAAAAAATATGACATCTACGAAGAGGAAGGCGAACCCATCGGTCGGCAATACCCGAGCGATACCGGTCCCATCGATATCCTGGCCGTGAGCAAAGACAAAAAAGAGATACTGGTCGTGGAACTTAAAAGGGGCCGGGCCAGTGACGTGGTGGTCGGCCAGATCCAGCGCTACATGGGATATGTCTTGGAAGAGCTGACCGAACCGAACCAGACCGTGCGGGGCGTGATTATTGCGTTGGAGGACGATTTGCGTTTGCGCCGGGCATTGAAAGTAGCCAGCAACATTGATTTCTATCGTTATCAGGTGAGCTTCAAACTCTTTAAGGATTGACATGAGCAACGTCGGCCAACCCGAACGTGCCACCCAGAACCGTGTCATCGCCCTGTTTTGTGATGAGCTGGGCTATCTCTACCTTGGAGAGTGGATCGAACGCGATGGCAACAGCAATATCGAAGAAGAGCTTCTCACGTCGTATCTGAAAAAACGAAAATACACTCCTGCCCAGATCAATATCGCCATCCACAAACTGCGCACCGAGGCCGACAATCATAGTCGGGGCCTATATGGTAACAATCATGCGGTCTACAATCTGATGCGTTACGGAGTTCCCGTCAAGATCGAGGCCGGCAAGGTCACCGAGACCGTCCATCTCATCGATTGGAAAAAACCGGAAAGAAACGATTTTTATATCGCCGAGGAAGTAACCCTCAAGGGCCATCATGAACGGCGGCCGGACATCGTGCTCTATGTCAACGGTATGGCCATCGGTGTGCTGGAGCTTAAAAACAGCCGCGTTTCCATCGGCGACGGTATCCGGCAAAGCCTTTCCAATCAAAGTCCCGAGTTTAACGAGTGGTTTTTCAGCACCGTGCAATTCATTTTCGCCGGCAACGACTCGGAGGGCCTCAGCTACGGCACCATCGGCACACCGGAAAAGTATTTTCTCAAATGGAAAGAGGACGAAGCGGACGACAGTCGATTCAAGCTCGACAAATACCTGCTCAAAATGTGTTGCAAGGAGCGGTTGATCGAGCTGATGCACGATTTTGTGCTATTTGACAGCGGTATAAAGAAATTGCCGAGAGCGCATCAGTATTTCGGCATCAAGGCGGCTCAGAGGCATGTAAAAAAGCACCAGGGCGGTATTATCTGGCACACCCAGGGCAGTGGCAAAAGCATCGTCATGGTGCTGCTGGCCAAATGGATCCTTGAAAACAACCCCCATGCCCGTGTGGTCATCATCACCGACCGCGATGAACTGGATAAGCAGATCGAGCGTGTGTTTTCCGATACTGGCGAAAAAATCAAGCGCAGCACCAGCGGCCGGGATCTGCTCAACCAACTCAGCCAGGCCAAACCCCGATTGTTGTGCTCGCTGGTCCACAAGTTCGGCCGAAGGGATGTGGACGATTTCGATGCCTTCATCAAGGACCTGGAGGCCATTCCCAGTCCCACCGTGGGAGAGGTCTTCGTCTTTGTGGATGAGTGTCATCGGACACAAAGCGGCAAGCTCCACCGGGTGATGAAGGCCATGATGCCCGACGCGATCTTCATCGGTTTTACCGGCACCCCGTTGCTTCGAAGAGATCAGAAAACCAGCCAGGAGGTATTCGGGGGATATATCCACACCTACAAATTCAGCGAAGGGGTGGATGACGGGGTGGTGCTCGATTTGATCTATGAGGCCCGGGACATCGATCAGCGTCTGGGATCCAAAACGAAGGTCGATGCGTGGTTTGAGGCCAAAACCAAGGGCCTCAACGACTGGCAAAAAGAGGAGCTGAAGAAAAAATGGGGCACCATGCAAAACGTGCTCAGCTCCAAATCTCGTATGGATCGCGTAGTCAGCGACATTATCTTCGATTTTAGCGTCAAACCCCGCCTTTCCAATGAACGCGGCAACGCCATTCTCGTGGCCTCCAGCATCTATGAGGCGTGCAAATATTATTCGCTTTTTCAAAAGACGGTCTTCAAGAACAAATGCGCGGTGGTGACCTCCTACAACCCCCTGGTAAAAGATGTGACCAAGGAAGAGACCGGCGCCAACAGCGATACCGACAAGCAGTTTATCTTCAACACCTATACCGAGTTGCTCAAAGATGTCGATGCCAAACCGGGCATGACCAAGACCGAAACCTACGAGGAAAGGGCCAAGGCGCTTTTCATCAAAGAACCGGCCAACATGAAATTGCTCGTGGTGGTGGATAAGCTTCTGACCGGATTCGATGCCCCGCCGTGCACCTATCTGTATATCGACAAGTCCATGCAGGACCATGGTTTGTTTCAGGCCATCTGCCGCACCAACCGTCTGGACGGCGATGACAAAGATTTCGGTTACATCGTGGATTACAAGGACCTGTTCAACAAGGTGGAAAACGCAATCGCCGTCTACACCTCGGAGCTCGATCACAGCGCAGGCGGCGTTGCACCGGAAGTGCTGCTGCAGGATCGTCTTAAAAAGGGCAAAGAGCGCCTCGATAACGCCCTGGAAGCCCTTGCCCTGTTATGCGAGCCGGTCGAACCACCCAGAGGGGATTTGGAATACATCCACTATTTTTGCGGCAATACCGAGATCCCCACCGATCTACAAGCCCATGAACCCCAGCGGGCCGCCCTTTACATGAACACCGTGGCCATGCTGCGGGCCTATGCCAACATCGCCGATGAACTGGAACCGGCCGGATATACCCCCGAAGACATCACCCGCATCAAACAGCTGCGCGATCATTACCTGAAGGTCCGCGACATCATCCGCAACGCCAGCGGCGAGTCCATCGACCTTAAAGCATACGAGGCCGATATGCGTCACCTCATCGACACTTACATCGAGGCCGATGAGCCCCGCACGATATCCCCCTTTGAAAACATGAGCCTGATCGAGCTCATCGTAAAAAGCGGTATTGCCGATGCCATCGCAAAGCAGCTTTCGGGGTTGAGAGGCAATAAAGACGCCATCGCCGAGACCATTGAAAACAACGTTCGCCGCAAAATCATCAAAGAGCACCTGACCGATCCGGCCTATTTTGACAAAATGTCGGCCCTGCTTGCAGAAATAATCGCCGCGCGTAAGGCCAAGGCCATTGAATACGAAGAATACTTGAAACGCATCGCAGAATTGGCAAAAAAAATTGCGGCCGGCAAGACAGATGACACCCCCGATGTGCTCGATACGCCAGGCAAGCGAGCCTTGTACAACAATCTTACAGATGGCAAAAAATCCGATAGCGTCGGGGAGAGTGATCCAGACTACATCAGCAGCAATGACACTGCATTGAATCTGGCCCTGAAGATCGATGAAGCGGTAAAGCTGGTGCGCCCCGATGACTGGCGCGACAACGGCGGCCCGAAGGAGCAAATCGTTAAGGCGGCGCTTTATTCGGTGTTGCAAAAGGAGGCCGAGGTGGAGCGCATCTTTCTCATTGTCAAGGCCCAGAAAGAATACTGATGGTCAAGCGGATCACCTTGGGCGATATAGACGTTGAGGTCGTGTTCAAGGACATCAAAAATGTCCATCTTAGCGTTCATCCCCCCACCGGTCGCGTGCGAATATCTGCCCCATCGCGCATGAGTCTCGATAACATCCGCATTTTTGCCATCTCCAAATTGGCCTGGATCAAGCAGCAGCAAAAAAAGCTCCAGGAGCAGGATCGGGAATCCCCCCGCGAGTATTTGGACCGCGAAAGTCACTTTGTCTGGGGAAAGCGCTACTTGCTTGAAGTCATCGAAATCGACAAGGCGCCGTCCATTGAGTTGAAACACAACCGGATGCTACTGCAGGTGCGGCCGGGAACAGATGAGCAACGCAAAAGGGATCTGGTTGAGGGATGGTATAGAACCCAGCTCAAAGAAGCCGTGCCGCCCCTGATCGCCAAATGGGAGCCCATCATGGAGGTGCGCGTCAATCGATTTTTCGTCCAGCGGATGAAAACCAAATGGGGCAGTTGCAATCCCCACGCAGGCAACATTCGCCTCAACACCGAACTGGCAAAAAAACCACCGGAATGCCTGGAATACATCGTTGTACATGAGATGGCCCATCTGCTTGAGCCAACCCACAGCGACCGGTTCAAAGCGCTGATGGACAGATTCATGCCCAAGTGGCAATTCTACCTGGATCATTTAAACCGTTTGCCCGTCAGCCATGAGGACTGGGACTATTGATGCTGGCGCGTTGATTTAGATTGTAGGAAAGCATTGTCTACACCAATTGCAAGAATGGAGGGATGATTATGGGAACTGGTATGCTGGGCGACAGTGAAAAGACGATGGAGCAACTAAAAAATCAGAAAATCCCGAAAATACAAATGCTAAGGTTACATGGCTGAGGCACCGCATCAATAGCCAGTCGGGAATGATTGATTTGATGCTGCTTATTTGACACATTTTGCAGGCGCAGAGGAGGTAAATTATGGCGAGAAAATGCTTTTATAGTTTTCATTACAAACCTGACAACTGGAGGGTTTCGAAAATTCGTAATATTGGAGCTATCGAAGGCAACAAACCTGCATCTGACAACGATTGGGAAACCATCACTAAGAGTGGAGATAAGGAAATAAAGGAATGGATTGCGGGGCAAATGAAAGGTAGAACATGCACTATAGTTTTGGCAGGTGCTAATACTGCGAATCGCAAATGGATTAACTATGAAATTGTCAAGTCATGGGATGATGGAAAAGGAGTCCTTGTCATATTCATACACAATTTAACTGACCGAAACGGTAACCAATGCTCGAAAGGCTCAAATCCACTCTATTACATTACGCATGGACTTAGTAAAAAGCGTTTATCGACTATTGCCAAGGCTTACGATCCCCCCAGAACAACAAGCAAAGGAGTATATAATTATATTGAAGAAAACATAGAGGACTGGATAGAGGAAGCCATACAAATACGTAAGGCTAACTAACTCGCTACAGGACCTTTACATATATCTTCAACAGCTATCTGTAATTGTTCGAGATCACGACATTTAAAGGCTTTTATTGGAAAAGGAGAGAGGGTTATGGGGCAGAAGGAAATTGATTCTTTCATCAATACCTATGTCCAGGCAATTCGTGATCAGAACGCGGCCATATTTGCTGGTGCCGGTCTATCAATTCCAAGCGGGATGGTAGACTGGAAGGGGCTTCTCCGTGGTATCGCCAACGATCTCGGGTTAGATGTCGATAAGGAAGATGATCTGGTTACTGTCGCTCAATTCCATGTAAACGAAAGAAGAGGAAGACACGGAATAAACCAAACTCTTATTGATGAATTTTCCCGCAGAGCCGTTCTAACAGAAAATCATAAAATATTATCCTCTCTACCGATTCGAACCTACTGGACCACCAATTATGATACGTTAATCGAAGACGCCTTAAAGGCAGCCAAAAAAAAGGCCGATGTAAAAGTTACCGTTGAAAGCATGGCGACAACCATTCCCCGCCGAGATGTTGTCCTATACAAAATACATGGAGATATTTCTCTTCCCCATGAGGCCGTCGTTACCAAAGAAGATTATGAACTGTATGACACAAATCGCCATCTTTTTTCAATGGCGCTTCAAGGCGATCTTGTCTCAAAAACCTTTCTCTTCCTTGGCTTCAGTTTTAACGATCCTAATCTAAATTATATTCTCAGTCGAATTCGTGCACTTTTAGGGGAAAATAGGCGTGAACATTATTGTTTGATGCGAAAGATCCAACGGTCGGACTTTAAAAAGCAAGCGGATTTTCAATATGCTCAGGCAAAACAGAACTTGCAAACAAAGGATCTTACACGTTACGGGATAATAGGTCTTTTAGTAGATGATTATAATGAATATACTCAAATACTGCAGCGGATCTCTCGCAAATATCGCATGTCCCGGGTCTTCATATCGGGAAGTGCTTCTGAATATAATCCATGGACAGATAGCAATGCAAAAAATTTGATACGAGAAATATCTCAACAACTCATTAAAGCGGGTTTTGGTGTCGTATCAGGATTTGGCCTTGGGGTTGGTTCCTACGTGGTGAATGGTATCCTTGAGCAACTAAACCGTGAAGGGACACAGAGGCTCGATGATCGAATAATCCTCCGACCATTTCCATTCGACATTTCTGATCCGAATGAACGAAAGCGTCAATGGACGGCCTACCGGGAGGAGATGCTCTCACAAGCAGGAATTGTAGTTTTTCTATTTGGCAACAAAACTGATTCTTGTGGGAGCATCGTAATGGCTGATGGCGTCGAGGAAGAATTTTCAATTGCTGTAAACAAAGGCATTGTTGTAGTTCCTATTGGATCCACAGGTAGCGTAGCAAAAAAACTTTATAAACAAATCTATGACGACTTTGAAAAATATTATCCTAAGCGTGGATACAAAGGGCTATTCAAAAAACTCGATAAAATGGGCAGTCCAGTTCAGGTTGCTTCCCACGTGATAAAGTTGATCAAAAAGCTTCGAGAGGAAACCTAATATTTTTAATTGAGTGAACAGTATTTTTCTATTTTGTGAGGACAAGGATAGGACATCAATTACAATAGGAGGGTGTCATGGCGATAAAAAGAGTATTCGTGAGTTTTGATTTTGACAATGATAAAAGGCTTAAAGATTTCATCATCGGTCAATCCCGGCTTCCAGATTCCCCTTTTGAGGTGATTGATACCTCATTAAAAGAGGCCGCTCCAATGAAAACCTGGGAGGATAAGGCCCGGGCAGCAATCAAGAGATCCGATATTGTCCTTGTTATGGTCGGCCCGCAGACTTATAGGGCTCCTGGAGTTTTAAAAGAGGTCGCGATGTCTCGTGAGGAAGGTGTTCCAATCGTTCAGGTAATCGGTTACAAAGATGGTAATTACAAAGCTGTTCCGAACGCTGGGCGCTTATACTCTTGGAATTGGGCGAACCTTAAGAAGCTTTTAGGATAGATAGCTATTCATCTTTTTCATATTTTTTATTACAGGAATTACGAACGATCCTGTTTAAAGACGAGAGGAAGAATCCTGAAAGGCCGTATTTTAACTTTAAGGCAAAATTCATCGGACTCTCTGCAATGTGTGAGCTTATCAGAATCTATCCCCCCAATAACTCGCACTCACAGGTAAGCCGCCGGCCGATCTTTTCCTCGATTAGATCCTGTGCCTCCATATCGTCGTATCCCCACTTGCGGCAATACTGTTCCAGATACTGAAATGGCAGCCAGTTTGGATTTCGAGAGTTGTGTTCCTGACCGCATGAATATCGGATCTCTTTCAATACGCCATTTTCGTCCACCACCTTATATGATTGGAGATTTTCCCGAAGTAGCTGGAAATATCCCTCTATGAAACGCTTGTAAATTTCTGGCTGGTCAAGCTCGATGTATGTTTGGCTGGGCAACTTGAATGTGTTACGCATATATGAAGTTCTCCTTGGAAAAACGCAGCAACTGCGTATTATGGTAGTTTGTTCTCGGAACAAAAATTTGGAGCGATGAGAAACGCGCCTCAAATCTGCAGATCACAGAACGGAACCGGGATGTTTTTTATATCTGAGCGCTTTGGTGTGACACCGGCCGACCAACCGCAAAGATCGGCCAGTGCCCTGTGCCCGCCATAAACCTCATTGTATCCATTAATTAGGGCCTGCTGAATAACGATTTTTACTCCATCATATCCGGCGCCATAAAGGAACGATTGAAACGGGGACCCCTCGAGATGTTAAGTTCTACACATCCAGAAACTAAATAAATTATGGCAGGTTTTTTCTTTAGACGTTTCTCAAAATACAAAGGAAATGGAGGCAGTTTAAAATGGATGCTGATCCTACATATGGTATACCCATATCTGATATTAAACGGGACAAAAATAAAATTCTTTCATTTCATGCCAGTAGAGAACCAGCCAGACAACTCATGAAGTCTAAAGAAAGAATTGATGCTCTTAATATGATTACTAACTTAATTGATAAGTGGAAGGTCCAACCTAATGAAATATATAAATGTATCCCTATAGACGAGAGTTGGTCTATTGAGATGGAACAACCTTATGGACCTGACATTTCTGAAGCAGCATTGGAATATTCTATTTTAATTCATGATATATTTGGTTTTGATTATAAATGCAAAGGATGTGTTGTAAGGGCTACTTGTTGTAGATTCAGTAATTTTGATAGGTTTGAAAATAGTGGTGAATGTGATGGAATATCTCAACTTTTAAATGCTGCTATAATCAAAGATATTGAAGACTATTATTTAACTTAAGGAGTTAAGTTTTGGTGTGAAACTGGCCGATCAAACATTAAGATCGGCCAGTGTCCCATTGTATCCATCAATTCCTATCCAGCACCTCTTCCAACAACTCGACCGTATACCAGCTGTGACCGCAACCACCATCTTCCTCCAGATGAATGATTTTTCGTCTCTTTCCTGGAACTCCATTGATGACTACCTGTGAATAGTTTTGAAGCGCCTTGGTCAATACGACTGCTCGGCACTGTGGACAATATTTCATACCTTTTTTTTATCCTCCTTTCTCATCATTTTTGCTTTTAGTTTTTCAGATTTTCTTTAAAAAGGTGACTGCTCAAAATAAAAGCAACCACCATGATGGGGGATCTTCCTTTAACCATTTTTTGTTTTTTTTAAGATATCTGCTTTTGCTTTTAGATTATCTCATCGTCTCATCCAAAGACTATTAGCAACCATCATATTTGCCCAAACTTTTACTTTTTTATTCTTCTCATATTTTTACTTCATCCAAAAAAAATAAAAAATAAATGGTCTTCTCGGGCAAAGTTTCCCGACAGGGATGCTTTGACTCTATATATTATCATATATTATCATGTGTTCTCGAAAATTTTAGATTTTGCATTCTTATTCAAACGGTTATAAAGATCTTCGCTTTACCGACCCCACCACATTCTTTACCGACCCTACCATGTCCCCTCTTATTGCTCCTTATTATTAGGAACAGTTCTTCTGAGAATGTATTTCCACGATTTTGGCTCTTGAGCCACTTTTTCAAATGAAAGGATTCATCCATAATCGATTAGCGGCTGAAGAATATTTTTTTCCAAGGTCACAGCAAGATTCCATAGATTGCTGTCGGTCAGGCCGGCATACTCAGCTATTGTGGATAAATTGAATTCACTGTTATTGAAGCTGTGATGAATCAATGCTCGTCTGTAAAATAGCTGAGCAGAATCGGGTATCCGCCGTCCGCCCGTATATCCAGATAGAACTCCTTGCGAACATTGTTTTTAATTTCAAATCCAGGGTGCTTGACATAGATATGGTAGCCCTTTCCCGTTTTAACTTTATCCGTTTCGGGAAACCCACCTTCATTATCGGCGTATTCAACGGCATACTCCGAATCCAGGTCAAAAGCGACTATTCCCGAGACCTTTCCAGTGACGATCCCGATATTGGCATTCAGGTCAGATAATTGATGAATCGCCTCAAGTATGCGATTTCAGAATGCACTTTGGCCCTATTCCCGGATCTGTCGCAGTTGCTTTAGATGAACAATAAAGGGCTGGAAACTTGGGATCACATCCAACATCGCAATAGAGCATGCAGAATGCTTTGAGCGTTTAGACGGTTTGATCGTCTATTAGAGAAAAATGGAACCATCGCACTATTAACAGAAATGGTTTAGAATCTATCGCCTGCTGCTGATTATATCCCTTGTTCTTATCATATTGTCATTGACCAGTGCTCTGGCTGAGAAATACTGAGTCGTTCGCGTTTACGATGGGGATACCATCAATATTATAAAAAATAACCAGAAGCAATCCATCCGCCTGGTCGGGATCGATACACGAGAAAACTCCAGAAAAAAGCATGAAGCAGGCCAACCCTATAGTCAGCAGGCTACCAAATATTTAGTAGGGCTGATTCTCGATATACGATCATGATCTGTATCGCCGTCCAAAACACTCAATCAAGGGCCATTTCATCGATATAGACAACATTTGGATTCTTTTCATCGTATTTTGCTATAATTCGCCTCATAGCCCAATATCTATTGTTTAAAAAGAATTCCTTCGACAATTGATATGGATCGTCTTTAGATGCGATCAGATGGAGAATCAGCGGGGTAAACGTTTTTGCAAGGAATAATGATTTTTTAAACATTCTTTCAAGATAGCTTTTTGAAATAACATCTTTTATCCTAGTTGCGTATCTCATTTCTATCTCGTTGCAGCAACTGCAAATCGCCCAAAAAGAGTCATTTCTTAAAGAATTAATAAGATTTAATAGATGGGCAATTGCCTCTCTGAGACTCGATTCAAAGTCTAACTTCAAATAAAAACAAACTTCAATCATATTAAGCTCATGATAATATTTTGCATTGAACGTCTGCTGCCCTGCTCCGTTTACAAAAATGGAAGATGAAAATTCGGTATGGTTAATACCAGTAACAGTCTGATTTTTTTTATTTACAATTTCCAGATCAAACTTTTTGAAACATTCTTCTAACATTTTGGTATTTGCCATTAATTTATTCTGGTCCACTTTTATCTCCTAAGTATTAATTCATTTTGGCTTCTACGGCTGAAGGGATATCAGATTTGTATCCACAAAATTTCGATATTAATTCTTTCGCACTGTAACCTGAGTCCTTCGTATTTTCAATAAATGCAAAATATCTAATTGCGTCACTATAAATAGAATTATAACATGCCTCTAAATGATTAGTATCAATTTTGCCCGGAAATAATTCAACCCCTGCCTTAAATTGAATGATAGTATTCTCTGGATCAAAAGTTGCGAACCCAACTGTAGAATATAATTTGTTATAATAGTTTGCAAATTCAACCATTATAGGTATATCGTTTTCCTCTAACTGCTTTTTATATTGTATGTTAATACCTATAATTTCTTTTTTAGCGTCGATTCCAATTAAAACCTGGCAATCGACTACCGAAATCATTATAGGCGAAAAAAGAGAAATATAGTTATTTTCTTTCTTAGACTTTTCAAGTGGTACATTCATTTCTTTAAATTTTTTAATCACTGCTGCAGCAATAATTTCAACTTTTTTGTTGTTGCACTGGTTTTTCATAGAAACCTCTTACATTTCATTTTATTTTTGGCAAATATCCGATCCCTTTTCTTAATAGTCGTCACTATTCAAAAGAACTTTAATAATAATTATAGCCCTAATCAAACTGGTTGAATTTATAACCAATAATTCAGGTTAGCTGAAATCTGATATTCGCAACCCATTTTAGAGATAGTTTGAAAAGCGTTGCTTTTCCCAAAGTCGCTGCTGCTTTAAAAACTTTAATCTTGAGACGATATACGAGGATAAATGAATATGTGACCAATGATTAGCTGCTGATAAACTGAAGATGCCATCTCGGTGAGATTAAAAAATACGAAGTTATTTTAAAAACCTTTTTAATCTAATATTTAGAATAATAACAATATAGTAGTTGAAAAATTAAAAGATTAACGAAGATCTGAACTTTTATACTATATATATGCTTTTTTATATATTGTATTATTTTTATACTTTTGAGTATTTGGGATATAAAGTGAGTTAATCTTTTAATTTTCGTTGTAAGATATTGGAATCAGTTTATTTATGGGATTAAAAACATTTTAATCCGTTTTAATTTTATTAATCTAAATCTGCGGGGATTATTAATTTTAGCAGCAAGAAGCTTTGGGAAGAGCAACGCTCTTCATTTTTTTACTATAATTTTCACACATCAAAATTCTCATCGGCATAAAATCCGCTCAAATAAGCGAGAGATCATCCCGAGTATAATCGCTCAGGACAATCCCTCGTTTACTGCTGCTAACTCACGATTTCATTGTCAGGTGCAAATATTCGAAGTTGATTGGCGTGTCTACTCGAATTTGCAATCAGATATCCTTCAGATTCAAGCGCCTTTCGAAAATCAATTTTCGATGTCATTCGTTTTATGCCAGCGGATTCACAAAATTCCTGGTAAAGCTTATAGACCTCTTTTAGTGGAGCTGACTTGTCATCCGAGAAAATGATGTCACAATGGGATTCGATAAACTCACAGACGCTGTTGTTTTTTTGTTTGTACTGACTTTTCGATTTTCGCATGGAATCACTGACAGCGAATATAAAATCATGATCCCTTAACCGTCTGTACCCTTCAAGCGCCCAGTTAAATATCCCGGACAGTTCATTCATCAGCTTTCCGGTCAACTCCACATCCATTTCACTTTCGGCAAATTTTTTCGGAAATTCGATCACATGAATTCTTCTCCACATGCCATAGGTATTGTCTTCGATTTCAGGCAGCGTGTTCATTCCCAAATAGTGCTTGGCATAGGGTTTGAATTTCGATGGTTTCTTATACACCTCCCGGCCTGTCACCCAATCACCAGCGACGACGGACTT
>Ga0209164_1000681_pt1 | contig 65311 bp, 38 predicted proteins | sample MTBNYHSulfiMetaG_FD_187458 | JGI IMG/M metagenome (GOLD analysis project Ga0209164, IMG submission 187458) | Enrichment culture microbial communities from rom New York Harbor, USA that are MTBE-degrading - MTBE-NYH (New York Harbor Sulfidogenic)... | ecosystem: Environmental > Aquatic > Marine >... | reverse complement strand
TCCAACTCCTTGCCATGGGGGTGGTTGACAATGCTGGTCATCAGTGGCATTTGTTTTTGGTGCTTTTCGCGCATTTCGTGGTGGCTCCTTTTTCGATCTTTGTTAGTAAAAACAAATCCTTGAAAAAATTTCTTTTACTACATGAAGATCAAAAAATCCACCACGGAATGCGCTTTTTTCACGTTTATCAAACACTTCCATTTATGGATGGACACTACCTTGTCATTCCGGGCTTGACCCGGAATCCAGGTTATGTTCTGGATTCCCGCTTGCGCCTTCGCCACGTGGCATAGCGCAGCTTCGGCGCGACGACGGTTCGCAGGAATGACGGGTCTGTTGCTATGAATGACGGTCTCATCAAAACGAATCGATCAAGCCCCCTTCGAGGAGGCTTGCTTAGGACTCCCGCTCTTCGGGAGGAGCAACCCTCGAAGACAGACGCCGTTCGGGCTCGATTGTCCCGAAAAAACACCCCTGGAAAAATCGGAATTTAACTGCTATGGTTGCCTCCAAAAGAAGAAGACTTTAGGAATAACCGAGGTAACGTCTCAATGATTAGGGGGAGCACACCTGGATTCCGCCCCGGTTTTCACCGGGGTGACGCGCCGGAATGACAGGATGATCTGAGTTCACCTCATTCCGGCGAATCCCGGATCGGGGTCCGGGACAGGCGCCGGAATCCAGGCCTTTTAACAGCAACCATGTTCAGGCCTAAAGATTGAGAAAACACTAACCGGGGACCCCTTCCAAAGGTGTCAGCTCAGGTGAAGCTTGGAAGACACGAACCCTCCTTTGAACCCAATGAGAGCAAAACAATGAATGAGTTTTTTCAGATCTTTCCCGTGGGCAACGTTCGTAAGTCCGGAAACAGCGTCCAAATCGAGATCGATGAAAAGTATCACGATGCCCTTCTGGGATTGGAGGAATTTTCCCACATCATTGTCTTTTGCTGGTATCACAAAAATGACAGACCGGGTAGGAGAAACACGCTGCAAGTTCATCCGAGAGGAGATCGGAAAAATCCATTGACCGGAGTCTTCGCAACCCGTTCGCCGGTCCGGCCGAATCTTATTGCCATCACCATATGCAGGCTGATCTCCATCGAGGGCAATGTGATCCGTGTCGACGAAATTGACGCCTTCGACGGGACCCCCGTAATCGACATAAAACCCTGCATATCGCGGCTCGATTTCATATCGGAGGTGAAGGTGCCCTCCTGGGCAAAGAACGAGAAATAGGGAGCGTCCATTCCTGGAAATCGTGGCTTTTGAATGAGCACCGGCCGCCAGTTTCCAACTTGGAAGGGAGCGATCCAAGAAATTAGGAGGTTGTGCCGAGGCTTGAAAAAAAAGACCGAGGTCCAGGGCATCCCGCTGAGGGAAAAACTCTGGAGATGAAAACGGCTCATTTGCTCGAATCTTGCGCCGTGCGGTTTACTTGCGACCGCCGCATTCCGCTCGGGGAGCAGGACGGTAAAGGGCCGTTTCTCAATGGAAACCGGACAGAAAAGGAGGCGACAGGATGTATGATGTTCTTTTGAAAGGCGGAGAGATCATCGATCCTTCTCAGGGGATTCACCAGAAAGGATCCGTGGCCATTCAAGACGGGAAGATCTCACTGGTTGAGAAGGGAGAATCCAGGGCGGAGGCCCACAAGGTCCTTGACTTGCGGGGCAAGATCATCGCACCGGGGCTCATAGATCTTCATTGCCATCCCGCGGGGGGCTTTTCGTGGCTGGGTGTGCCCCCGGATGAAATCGGGCTGGATATGGGTGTGACGCTTCTTTGTGACGGCGGAACCGCTGGAGCGGCAAACTTCGATGCCATGCGCCGGCTCGTGGTCGAGCGGGCGAAAACCGACATTTTGTGTTTCTTGAATGTGGCTTCCGCAGGGCTCATCGTACTGCCGGAGATCTGGGATGAAAAATGTATCGATCTCGAGTACAGCAGGCAAGTGGTGGAGAGCAACAGGGATCTCATAAAGGGGATCAAGATCAGGGCCGTCCAGGCCTTGGCCGATGGCGTGGGGTTAAAAGCCATAGAAATGGCCAAGAAGCTTGCAACCGACTTGAAGTTGCCGCTGATGATGCATCAGGGCGAGACGAGAGAACGGGTTCCCAACGACAAGATGGACGATTTTTCCCGGGCCGCGGTTTCCCTGCTGGAAAAGGGGGATATCCTCAGTCATTACCTCACCTGGGAACCGGGCGGCCTGATCCTGAAAGACGGAACGGTTTACCCGGAACTCGAGGGGGCTCGGAAGAGAGGGGTGGTTCTTGATTCCTGTCACGGTTTGAATCACTTCAGTTTCACGGTGGTCCGCCATGCCATTGAAAAAGGTCTCGTTCCGACCGTGATCAGCACGGACATGGCCTCCGTTGTCCTTCCTGCGGCACAATCGCTTTCGGTGGTGATGTCCAAGTTTCTCAATCTGGGTCTCACCGTTGACCAGGTCATTGAAATGACCACCATAAATCCGGCCAGGGCGCTGGGTGAGGAAGACAACCGTGGAAGCCTGAAACCCGGCATGCCCGCAGACATCACCATCCTGGAAGTCCTGGAAGGAGAGTACGTTTTCAGCGACGGCAACGGTAGGGAGAGAATGGAGGGAAAATCTCTGTTGGAGCCAAGAGCGATTTTCAAGGGGGGAAGAATGATGCCTGCTTACAGCGGCTACCACATTCCGCCTCTGTTCACACAAACCGGAGGCGTCAGTCCGCTCCATCGATAAGCCTCCTCCTGTCGAGACGGGAGCCTGAGGATTTGGCGGGAACCGGGGACAAGGAAAAACCGAACCGGAATCGCCTGGCCGGGGGGAAAAGGGCATGAAACTTCACCATGTGGCCGTGGTTTGCCGTTCCGCAGAAAATGCAGATCGGTTTTATCAAGTTCTTCTGGGATTGGAGAAAATCAAGGAATTCAGCCTCGATGAGGACCTGAAGGAAAAAATATTCGGCAAGGCGCCGCTACGTGAGATTCGTCTCTACGGCAACGAGCAGTTTAGGGTGGAAGTGTTCCTGGCGGAGCGTGCTCCCGGGAAAGACCCCGTTTTCGAGCACCTTTGCCTCGAAGTAAAGGAGAGGGAGGAGTTTGTCTCCGCTTGCGAGCGTGTTCGGCTCCCGGTGAAAAGAATTCTACGGGGTGACTCCCTGCTCGTCTTTGTGGAAGATTTCGATGGGAATCTCTTTGAGGTAAAACAGGCGCCCCCCGATTAAACTGCATTCAAAGGCGCGGCGGCGGCCCAAGGGTATGGGCCGCGGAACGACGTTCCCCGGGATAGGGGATCGTGAGGAGGAAGAACGGAGATCAAGGCCCGGGAAGACAGGATGCGCTCCAAAGGAAAAAAGCGGCCAAGGGCTTGACAATGGGAAAAAGGTGTTTAATTTGCCGTTTGATTTTGGCATGGACCAAATAAATTCGAAAGATGATTGCAGCGCAACGGAGGTTTTTGGGGATGAAGATACGACCCTTGAATGACAGAGTGTTGGTACTGAGAATTGACGAAGAGGATAAGACCGCAGGTGGAATCATCATTCCGGACACGGCCAAGGAGAAGCCCCAGGAGGGAAAAGTAATCGCCGCCGGAATCGGTAAGTTAAACGAAAAAGGGGAGCGGATACCGCTTGAAGTGAAGCATGGCGACCGGGTGCTTTTCAGTAAATATGCCGGAAATGAAGTCAAGATTGACGGCGTGGAGCATTTAATCATGCGAGAGGAAGACATCTTAGGTATCGTTGAATGATAAGGCAGGAGGTATTGAGCGATGGCAGGTAAAGAGATTAAGTACAGCATGGCGGCTAGAGAGAAGATGATGAAGGGAGTGGATACCCTCGCGGATGCCGTGAAAGTGACTCTTGGACCAAAAGGGCGAAACGTGCTGCTCGAGAAATCTTGGGGTTCTCCCAAAATCACCAAGGACGGCGTCACCGTGGCCAAGGAGATCGATCTGGAAGACAAGTTTGAGAACATGGGGGCGCAAATGGTCCGGGAAGTGGCCTCCAAAACATCCGATGTGGCGGGAGACGGAACTACAACGGCGACGATCCTTGCGCAGGCGATCTATCGAGAGGGTTCCAAGCTGGTCGCTGCTGGTGCAAATCCAATGGGCGTAAAGCGTGGAATTGAAAAGGCCGTGGATGTGGTGGTTCAGGATCTGAAGAAGATATCCAAGCCCACGAAGGAAAAGAAAGAGATCGCGCAGGTTGGCACCATTTCAGCCAACAACGACAAGACCATCGGCGACATCATCGCGGAGGCAATGGAGAAAGTGGGCAAAGAGGGCGTCATTACCGTGGAGGAAGCCAAGGGAATGGATACGACCCTGGAGATCGTGGAAGGAATGCAGTTCGATCGCGGTTACCTGAGCCCTTACTTTGTGACGGATCCCGAGAAAATGGAAGCCCATCTGGAGGAGCCCTATATCCTCCTGCATGAAAAGAAGATCAGCAGCATGAAGGATCTTCTTCCTATTCTGGAACAGATTGCGAGAAGCGGCAAACCACTTCTGATCGTGGCGGAGGATGTGGAAGGAGAGGCCCTTGCAACGCTGGTAGTGAACAAACTCCGCGGGACGCTCAAGTGTGTGGCCGTAAAGGCGCCCGGCTTCGGTGACAGACGAAAGGCCATGCTGGAAGACATTGCGATCCTGTCGGGTGGAAAAATGATCAGCGAGGACCTGGGGATCAAACTGGAAAAAGTTGCCCTGGACGACCTGGGGACCGCCAAGCGGATCAGTGTGGACAAAGACAATACCACCATTGTGGACGGAGGCGGGAGCCGCGATGCCCTGGAAGGTCGCGTGAAACAAATCCGGGTCCAGATCGAAGAAACCACCAGTGACTATGACCGGGAAAAACTCCAGGAGCGCCTGGCGAAATTGATCGGTGGGGTCGCGGTGATCAACGTGGGCGCGGCCACCGAGTCCGAAATGAAAGAAAGGAAAGATCGGGTGGAGGACGCTCTCAATGCCACGCGCGCGGCAGTGGAGGAAGGCATTGTCCCCGGGGGCGGAGTGGCGTTCATCCGTGCACTGAAGGCCCTTGAAAGGACGAAGCTCGAAGGGGATGAGCACCTGGGCCTCAACCTGGTCAAACGCGCTTTGGAAGAGCCCGTCAGGCAGATCGCCAATAACGCCGGGTTTGAGGGGTCGGTGGTCGTCCAACAGGTAAAGGATGGCAAGGACAGCTTCGGTTTCAATGCGGAGACCGGTGTGTACGAGGATCTCATGGAAGCCGGTATCATCGATCCCACCAAGGTGACCCGATTTGCTTTGCAAAATGCGTCATCGGTGGCGGGACTTCTTCTGACCACCGAAGCCATGGTGGCCGAGAAACCCGAGAAAAAGAAATCCGCCGGACCTGCAATGCCTCCTGAAGACATGTACTAAACCTTCTCAGAAAGATCACCACGACCCGGGCCGATTAAGACCGACCCGGGTCGTGCTTTAAGAAGATCCCCCGGATCTCCTTCCCCTCGATCTTCGTTCAAATTTCCACTCTCCCAAATCGAAAAAGGCGGCTATGCGTCTATACCTTCCAGCGCGCTCTTGAGCATTTTGAAATCGCCCATTCTTTCCACCACTTAGGCAGTGATCGAGCATTAGCACGCATTCCGGCATCGAGTGATTAGTTTCCCCGCCCTTGATGGGAGGGGATCAAGGGGAGGGTGACCGGGTGCATTGACTCTTTTCATGGGAGCAGCTCCTTTTCTGCTCTCTTTTACCCACGCTAGAGCTACCCCAAACTCGCTTGCCTTCTCCCTCTTGGATCCCTTAACCGGCATTACGATGAGAAGGTCCACATCGCTGTCTACTCCACCCTCACCTCGTGCATGGGATCCGAAAAGGATGACCCGTTCAGGCCGAAACTCCTTCCCAATCCCGTTTACCATCCTTTGAATATCTTTCGTGACCGACCTTCTTTTCATTATGTACATTTTATCCTTACGGCGTGAGTGCGGTTTCCGCAAGTTGTGAAATCGTCTCCAGCGGAATGACCGTAATCTTATCATCGAGGGCGTATTTCTCATGGCCGGGATAGATGACCCATAGGTGTTTCAGTCCCAGGTCTTCAAGAGCGATATGCATCGATCTTTTTCCACCTGGAGCATCAGTGTATTTACATTCAAAGCCATGCCGCTTCCCGGCGATCGTAACCAGGAGATCGAGTTCAGCACCGGCGTGTGTCGCCCAGAAATACGCATCCCTGGTTCGAAAAGCATGAATGATATGTTCTAGTGCAAAACCCTCCCATGATGCGCCAATTTTGGGATGCCCCTGCAAGTCGGCCAGGGTTGAAACCTGCAACAGGCCGTGAAGCAGACCACTGTCACGAATATATATTTTCGGCGCTTTGACCTGGCGTTTTTTCACGTTTTCGAACCACGGCGGCAACACCCGAACCATGTAGGCCCCGCTAAGAATGTCGAGATATCGCCGCGCGGTATTTTCAGCGGTTCCAAGGGCACGGGCAAACTCCGCTGCATTCCATATTTGTCCGTGGTAGTGGGCCACCATTGTCCAGAATCGCCGAAGGGTTTCCGCGGCAATGTTGATGCCGAGCTGGGGGATGTCTCTTTCAAGAAATGTCCGGATAAAGCTTTCACGCCACTGCATACTATCAGCCTCGGAATCCGCAAGAAAGGCTCTGGGCAAACCGCCCCTTATCCATAATCGATCCCGATGCTGCACCCCGACTTCCCAAAGTTGAAACCCTGCCAGATCAACGAATCCGATCCTTCCGGCCAGAGACTCCGAAACCCCCTTGACCAAATGCGGCGATGCCGACCCCAACAACAGAAATCGGCTATTCCGGCCCGGTCGATCCACAAGGACACGGAGCAGTTCGAAGAGTTCCGGCTTACGTTGAACCTCGTCTATGATTACCAGGCCGGAGAGATCTTTCAACGCCTGCATTGGGGCCGAAAGACGCCGGACATCAACGGGATTTTCAAGGTCAAAAATCGTGGAAGGCTCCTGTTCAGAAATGAGCCTTGCCAAAGTGGTTTTACCACACTGCCTTGGTCCGAGCAGGGCGGTGACGGGGTGTACCCTAAAGGAGGCTTGGATTTGACGGATGGGTTCTGGTCTGGGAATCATGGGGGGACATTATACCTTGAAAATGGTCATGTCAACTGAAGATTTTCAAGATAAAAAGCCTGTCGCACCGCTTATGCAACGAAACAGGCTCTAACCCCATTTCTAACCTCGGGATCTGTAAATCACGACGAACGTGGAGGGATACATTAAGCGAAAGACTACGTTCGGGTTTCCGTGTGCCACCCAGTAAATTCAGGAGCCGGGCGCGGGATGACATGACCGACTTCTCCCTTTCTGTCTCCGGGCTCTCAAAGGAGAAAATAGCAAGCGAGTCAAGAAAGCTTCTTGGGGTGAATTCCCTGTTTTTCCTCATGAGCCATCACATGTTCCCCCTCGCATTGCCCCTCCCACCCCCGCCACAAAGGCGGCGGGATCTTCGAGAGGGGAGGGGAAGCACTGGGAATGGCAAGAGTCTCCTCCCCCTTGATGGGGGAGGATGGGTGGGGGTGGTCGTCTGGATTTTGTAAAGGAATTTTTGAGACATGACACCAGGCCAGTCAGGACTAAGCTGCTGAAATCCGTCTGTACAAACAGGGAATGCACCCGCTTCTTGGTTGAAATGTTTCCGGGAAAGAGTCCTTTCTCCGGGGAGATCTGCTGAGCTCACCGGACTTTCCAAATGGGACTTCATAGAATTTCTGAGCGACAACAATGTGCCTGTGCTTGACTTCGAGGAAGAGGAACTGGCAAGGGAATTTGAAACTGAGGAAAGGCTTCGCGTATTCTTAATAGAAACTTCATGGGGCAGGCACCAATTCCCGGGCCGTTAAAGATTGAAGGGAATGGCCCGTGGGAGTGGCTTCCAGCCACGACCGGTGGCGGCTGGAAGCCACTCCCACGGGTTAGATTAACACCTTCAAGCTTGTACAAAACTTCATGAAATGCAATGGCATTTCATGAAATCTCTGCCCTTTGATTAGACTGGCCGACCCGGCCAGCGGCCCCGCTTGTATGAAACTGCATTTTTTTAGAGGTTTTCTTACAGCACTTTTGACTTGCCCACTCGCCTCATTCCGGACCCCGATCCGGAGGCCAGTCGGCCAGCGGCTCAGCTCTATTCTGGATCCCGGCTTAAGTCCGGGATGATGCCAGATTGAAGTTTCTGTCTTTGATTAGACTGGCCTCCCGGCCAGCGGCCCCCCTTATATGAAATTTCACTTTTGTACAGGTTTTCTTACAGCACTCCCGACTTGCCCTAGTCGCGTCATTCCGGACCCCGATTCGGAATCCAGTCCTCCAGCGGCTCGGCTCTATTCTGGATCCCGGCTCAAGTCCGGGATGACCCCAACGTAAGCATTTATTGATATTGCCGACATTTTCACGAAGTGTCGGTGGCTGAATAAGCTTTGATTTTCGGAATTGAGTGCAATATGAATAAATCAAAAGACATAAAGAACTTAAGCTGTAGAAAGAAAGATGCCAGGAGAGGTTTTGAAGATAGAAAGCACAAACCATCCTTTTGTTGTGAAGAACAAGGACATATGCGGTGGGAGCCCCATCATCGAAGGGACGAGGACCCGGGTTATCGATATAGCGATTGAATATGAAATCCTTGGACACTCGCCTGATGAAATCATCAATTCACACCCCCACCTGAATCTCCCCCAGGTCCACGACGCCCTTTCCTTTTATTACGAGAACAGGGACGAGCTCGATCAAAAGGCTGAGCAGGACCAGGAGTTCATCGCCCGGCTGAAGAAGAAAATCCCCTCAGAAATCTCATAGGGCCATGGGCAAGATCAGGATCTATACGGACGAAAGTAGCAGTGTAGCCATAGCGGAGGGTCTCAAAAGGAGAGGTGTTGACGCCTTCTCTGCAAGAGATGCCGGGAATCTGGGATTAACCGATGAAGAGCAGCTGATCTATGCCGGCAAAGAAAGGATAACCATCTTCAACATAAGCCTCTAATTTCCTTCTGGCGGGGATGACGAAAGCTCGCCCTTAGGTCCCGCCCAGTTAGGCGGCGAACTCACGGCCTTCCCACCCTCACGGGCGGAACGTTCCAACCACAAGATTTCCTTTTGTATTGGCCATCTTTCTTTCAGCCTGATACGGTCCAAGCGATCGTGGCTATCATTTCAAAGGCCTCATCCATGTTGAAACCATTGAAATCTTCAGGTCGAAGCACGGGCCTTAATTGACCTTCCAGTTGCCGAACAAGCTCCCGCTTATATTGTATAGAAATGTCAACCGGGATATTACCCGGTACATCGAGCTTTTGTTTCACCAAAATAAGGAAATCACGGTCATAAAAATCCAGCTCCATCTTGCGGACTGCATGGAACAGATCGAATAAATCCCGGATTGCAGGCTCTCTTCTGGTCAGAGCTGCCCGGACTTTTTCCGCATAAGCTTCCTTCATGTCCATTGCCTGAACAGTAAAAATAGGGAGAAGTGGCCGGCGATTAAAAGGGTTCACAACGATTGTGCGGGTCTCACCAGTCAATGAAGGAAGGAGGAGAGGTTCTCTGATGCCGATTTCGATCTTGATACTCTCCTTCTTATCTATCAAAGCCGATGGATATTCGAGGTAACTGACGTATTGTCGGGATTCATTATGTCCTCTGAACGCTCCTGCAACCGAAATTCCAGGAACAACCGCTGGAAGTTCATCAAACATCCTCTTAATGGGATCCATTCTAGAACTTCTTTGATTTCGCGGGGTGTCCACTGAAACCGGAATGACCAAATCCAGATCTTCACTGAGCCGGTAGAAATCCGCATAAACTTTGCTTAAGCAGGTTCCTCCCTTGAAAACGAGCTGTGTCTCCTGACAAAACATATGATGTAGAATCAAAGAGCAATAGTAGTCCTTTTCGATCAATCTTGCCGTAAACCCGGTAACTCCTTCCGAATAGGATAATGCCTCCAGGAAGATATCAGGATCCTTATGGTGAGGGTATGGGAAGCGCACCTCATCCATTAACAATGATTCCCCACTTTCGATTGATGGATCCTTTAGAGGATCGGCCAGGAATCCAGGGTATCAGGGAACCTGAAGCGCTGAGCTGGTGCAGGAGTCGATTTGTCATTTTTGGTTTCCGGCCAAAAGTATCCAACAAATATCCGATTCGTCTAATCGTTGCCATATTTCCAAATTTGGCCGTCACCTCGATCAATTCTGAGGTAAGCTTGGGTTCGGTTTTAATTTCCGCTTTGATCCACTCATATCCCCGGGGCAGACTATTAAATCGGGACCAGTCGTAGACAGCATCCATGAGGGTCCTTGCCTTGGAAGAATAGACCATTTCCAGGTTATCTCGGGTGCTCACGACATGGATGGCTCCAAGGCGTTCATCAGCTACCTTTATAAAGCTAAACGCTAGGCTCCCTATGGAACGTCTCCCGGAAATACGGTTATTATAGAGATAGGTGACACTGGGAATTTGGTCATCAAGCCCGTAAAAATTAAAAGCCGAAGGACCGCAGATCTGATACCTGCCCTGCACCTCCTCCATGAGCTTCTGAAGAATCAGGGCTACGCCTGGACTGTATTTCCCTCCGGCCGGTATGCGAGGGGGTACGAGATATACTCCCCGTTTCAGCCTCAAAATCCAACCGGAATCTGACAGGCGGCGAAACAGATCGCGTTCCTGCGATTCGGATATACCTAAGATGGGGCCCATTTCTCCAGTGCGGACAATATCCAGTTTCCTTAGCTGGACATAGGAGAAAAACCGCGATGAGAAGCTCCCCAGTTCTGGTCCCTTTGGTTTCATGTTATTTCTTATAAATGGGTTAATAACCCATTATCAAGAAATATCGTTAGGGTCAATTAGCTTGATTACCCAGCTAATGGCAGCAAGGCATGTTTTTGCCATACCCTGTGATTTCCCTCAGAAGCAAAGAGATCAAAGGTTGGCGACAATCTGGCGATCCAATTTTCCTTTTCAAGCTTTCCAGGGGCCAATACTCGAAGCCCTTCCATATCGCTCTCGTGATACCGATTTTTGATTCAGGGACCCCCGCTTTTTTCGTTTCCTCACGGCCGGGAAGAAAACCAAAAGACAACCGCAACGAGTTAAGGGAACACATCCTCTCTCTTCGCAAGCAGAACTACTCCATTCTCGATATCCAGGCCGCCCTCGATGCCATGGGCTATCAGGCTTCCCACGACTTCATCCACCGCATCTTGGTGGAAGACGGCTTTGCCCGCCTTCCCAGACGAACTACTCTCGAGAAGCGCAGAGGCGCTGTGAACCGGGTTGTCGCCCCTCAATCCCGGAATCTGGATTGGGAGGAAGACCTCGGCCACGAGTTTCACTCTGAGCGAGGTATCGGACTGCTCGCTTTCCTGCCCTTGCTGGTCAAGCTCAATGTCCATCGCTGGATCGAGGATGCGGGATATCCTGAGACATCCGAGCTGGGCCGCGTCCAGAGCGTGTTGTCCTTCCTGGCCCTTAAGCTGTCCGGCTACGAGCGATACAGCCACGACGATCTTTGGGCCATGGACCGAAGCCTGGGCCTTTTTGCCGGTCTTAATGTCTTACCCAAAGCCGCCACCCTTTCCTCCTACTCCTATCGGGTAGATAGGCAGATGAACCGCCGGTTCCTCAGAGCCATGCAAAAAACCTTCAAAAAGGAGGGCCTCTTCTCCGGGCTCGTCAACATGGACTTCACTGCGATTCCTCACTGGGGCGATGATAGTGTGCTTGAGAACAACTGGTCCGGCAAGCGGCGACAGGCACTCAAGAGCGTACTTGCTCTGCTCTGCCAGGACCCTGATACAGGGATTTTTTGCTATTCCGATGCCGAGGTGATGCATCGAAATGAGCCGGAATGTGTCCTCGAATTCGTTGATTTCCGGCAACAAGGGGGAGGGAAGCCCAAGTGCCTGATCTTTGATTCAAAGTTCACCACCTACGAGAACTTGGTCAAGCTCGACCAGAAAGGAATCAAGTTCATCACCCTCAGGCGTAGGGGAAAAAAGCTTATCGAGCAAATAGAGGCCTTGCCCTCTGAACGCTGGCAAACGGTTACTGTTCCGAACACCTCCCGGAAACACCAAAAGGTAAACGTCCATGACTCAACAGTGAGCCTCACCAAAGAAGGGCCCCCTTTTCGTCAGCTTGTCCTTACCGGGCACGGCCGGAAGAGGCCGGCCTTTATTCTGACCAATGAACGGGGTTGGGAGCCGGTCCACATCGTAGGTCAGTACGCCAAGCGATGGCTTGTTGCGAAGGCAATCTCCGAGCAGATCCATTTCTTCCACCTCAACCGGGTCTCCTCTTCCATTGTGGTGAAGGTGGACTTTGATCTGACCTTGAGCGCTGCAGCCCACAACCTTTATCGCACCATGGCTATCATGCTCAAAGGCTATGAATGGCAGAGCTCCAAGAGCCTGCACACCAAGTTTCTGGCTAACGGCGGATCGTTCAAGATCATGCAGGATCGTATCACAGTATCCATGAAGAAGAAGCGCCATCTACCACTGATCCTCCAGATGCTCAGAGAACTTGGCCCCACAAAAATCCCGTGGTTGGCTAACCGGCTGCTCGACTTTGAGGCCTCGTCGGCCTCATGAAATTAGGGTGCGTTTATCTGAATGAAAATCCGTGTCAATGAGACTCTGTTTAGCATTGGGAACGCAGCCTCAGGCTACTCACGTCGACATGGTATCGACGGTTCATTTGATAAATTCTTGACTCTCTTTCAGCCCAAGATCACGACAGGCAATGTTTACAATCAGCGGATGCTCACCCGACTTGGGCTGGATGAGTGTCATCCGACGGACGTCCAGGCTGAGGTTCTGGTACGCGGGCGGATCTCCACTTCAGAGATTCAGAGACTCTACTTTGAGACTGACGAAGAGCTAAGAGGATCCAGGGGAGCCATATCTATGATGTGTCCTTTTGAATTGCCGCCCTTTCTCGTAGACCCGTCACTTTTCGAACAGCGAGGCTGATGATGGCAGTACGGCCGGTCTTCTTCGTAGCCAGAAACGGTGCCGCATATGTTGATGTCCAGTTAGTGGAGTTCGCATGGGTTCCCGGAATGGCAAGAAGCCAAAAGCAAAAGTGTGTTGATTCATTACATGCGGCCATCCGCTAGAGTGGAACAGATGCCGTGCTTGAAATTTCAAGTAAATCGCGGCAGGGAATTGGCATCAAGCTGAGCGCCTTCAATCTCGGTTTCTTCCACCCAAGGGTCAAACAGTTCATCTGCGTTGAATCGGCCTTCCAAGGGAGCAAGGTTTTTGAGAAAGGCGGCCCTTTCCCCCAGCTCTATACTCGCAGCGCCAGAGAAGCCAAGAAGTTCTTCAAGGGTCAGGATCTTGGCCGGCTGCGTGAGTTCAATTTCTACGGGCAGCGCTGGCCGCTGAACCCATTCACGCTGTTTTACGACTGGCTCTATCTTAACAGCATGCGACGTAATCGCGTATTGACCAATCAAGCTTGTAAGTACGAGTGTTTCACGGACCTTGAGTTCAACCCTAAACGGTCCATCAATTGTCAAGCGTATGCGGCGGCTTTATTCGTTTCTCTATTTAAGCGAGGAGAGTTGGAGGACATTCTGGAGAACAAGGATACCTATATTCACGTTATGCGGCAACAACCTGAGTGGATTTCAGGGAGTATTTACGGTAAGCATCATCGCAATCCCAACATGTTCCTGTTCTAAGTCAATCTTGATAAAGGCCATCCTCCAAGGAGGGCAATTCAGGGCATCCGGTGAATCGCGTCGCTGATTTGTGACCTTCAATGTTCGTTTCGATTTTCCTGGTCGCTCACGAGGACCACGGGAAGACGTACTCCACAATAAAGGTGGGCCGTTGTGACCACTCTTTTAATCTCAATAATCTTCAGCTAGAGCAGCACGGGCGGCACGAACGGAACACTAATGGCCTAGGACTCGGGTCCAACTCCACATTTTTCCGGGATTCTCTTTGTTTGTGGATGCGAGACCCTTCCCGGCCGGTCTTCAGTTTGGATTTGCCTAAACCCTCACGGTAATCGTAGCCACCCCATGTGACTTTTGGCACTTTTCCATATCTCTGAACTGGGGAAGTGGTTGATTGTTCGATTCGGGCCTCCTTCCCACGGTGTTTTTCATCGAAAAGGCAGCCCTAAAGAGGAAAACGATCTTATGCAATCCTCAGGAGTCGGAAATACCGCAGACAAAAAGGGCAGGCAATAAGGGTGGGTCCAAAAACCGGCGCACAAAGCGGGCAGATTAACGATTAGGTGGGTCCGATTTTCAGCGCGGGATGGGGGCCACTTCGCATCGGCCGTGACATCCCAGAAACCAAAGCTGCTGCGGGGACAATTTTCTCAAGCTTTCGATATCGAGGGCTTCCCCAGGTGCGGCGACCGAGTTAACCGGCAAAGGAGGAACCTTGCGTTGTCACAAGCTCACGGAAACTCTTTCTATCGGTGCGCCTGCAATGTCTGCGAGAAATTCGCGTAGCCTACCTTTTTCGTCCTGGCCGTGGTCGGTAATTGTGGTGGGAACTTTCCACCGGGAACTTGCCTTGCATAGTTAAATCGAGAATCTTGCCTGGCGGACTTTTTGGACTCAGCAGGCCGCTGATAATCGTGTTTGTATCCAGGACGACCCTCTTCATTGAAGTCCTCTGGCAAAAGCAACAGCTTCAGAAGCTATTCGCGCGGCTTCCTCCTCCGAAACCTCGTCCCCTGCTTTGACTCCTTTATGGATAAGTTTTTTTAAATCCTGGAGCGCCTCTTTGCGCTCTCCGGATCTCTTCATTAACTCAACGAATTGCCTGGCAAGTTCTATCTGCTCGTCAGCCAGACCGGGTTGGGGAGATCGGCCTCGATTGTTATTGAACCTGCCGTATCAGGTGCCTGAAAGGGCATTTCCAACAGGCTTCTTCCGTGGCGTCAGGGACGACTTGGAAACCGTCGAAACTTGGACGGGTTCGTAGCATTCAATCGTCTCCTGCGCATTCCCGGGTGAGGATGATCTTGAAGTCCCGGAGGAGATGGAGTTTGCGGATCGTCCGGGTGAATCCCACTAAAAGGACCAAAGAGCATAGAGCATGGAGCAAAGAAGGGGAAACGTCCGAGAAGTCCTGGGTCAGAGGTCGAAGATCAGCTACCAGGGGCGGTCAACAGATCTTCATGCCTTGAAAGGGAGGAGGGGCAGCCCCGTGGACCGTGGAAAGGAGAGACAGGGAGGATTATTTCACCTTTGATGAAACGATAGGCATGGAACGGCTAATAAAAACATTGTTTCAAATGGTTAACCGTTTCATGCTGAAGATTTTTCATTGCCGCCAGCCTTAGACGATTATCATTTCAAAAATCATGAAACGATATCTTGACAAGATGGAAATACCTTTTTATTATAAATACATAATTGTTTCACAGCATTAACCAATCGTTTCGTGACACGTTCTAACCAGGCTATTCTTGACTACATTGCGGCCCATCCCGGTGCTGGCCGGGAGGATATCCGCCGCCAAGCCGCCCCCGATGCGAGCGAAACGACCGTCTGGCGTGCTCTGAAACGGCTGGTGGGTGAAGGCAAACTGGAAGTTTCAGGGAAAGGCCCGGCCACGGGCTATAGCCCATAAGCGCTAAGTTAAATAACCCGTCATTCCGGCGAAAGCCGGAATCCAGTCAAACAATCGTATGATACAAATCCTGCCAATTCGGATTCGCCCTCTCAATCAATTCAATTTTCCACCTTCGCTTCCATTCTTTCAATTGTTTCTCCCGTTGAATAGCGGATTCCATACTGTCATGCAATTCATACCAAACCAACTGATGAACAGCATAGCGTTTGGTAAATCCTTCCACCATGTTATTTTTGTGCTCCCATATCCTCTTCACGGGGTCTGAGGTCACGCCAATGTAAAGGGTGCCATTTCTTTTACTTGCCAGAATGTATACGGTGGGTTGTTTATCCACTAAAGCTTTCCTGGATTCCGGCTTTCGCCGGAATGACGAATGCGAAACCATCGCCTCTTAACTTAGCGCTTATGGGGCTATAGCCTCGCGGGCCCTGCCGTAGTCCGCGCCCACCCGCCATTACTGGTGGGGCCTTCTAACCAATTTTTCGATGAATGCTACCCTCTTGTGCCGCTTGATTTCCGATTCCCTCTTTGCGGCCGATGATCTATCAGCGAATACCTCATGATAGACCAATTCCCAAGGGCATTTGGCTTTGGTGTACTTTGAACGGCCCTGATTATGTCTTTTGACACGATCATCCAGGTTGTTTGTGGAACCGACGTAATAGCTGCCGTCTTTCAGGCTTTGCAGAATGTAGACGTAGAATGGCATGTCAAAAAGGGGATCAGGGGTCTATCGCGCCAAAATAAAAAAGGGGCTGACAAATGCCAACCCCTTCTGAAATCTGGCGGGGACGACGAGGCTCGCCCTTAGGTCCCGCGCAACTGGGCGGGGAACTCGCGACCTTCCCGCATTGACATGCGGGACGTTCTAACCAAACTGAACTACGCCCCGGTGTGTTGTGGGCCTCGTTACCATGGCGACCTTCCCGCCTTCACGGGCGGGACGTTCTAACCAGAGATTCAATGTATCCCTTGCTCTTGCGGTTCTTGATCTCCGTTTCCCTTTTCACAGCTCCGGATCGGTCTGGGTATTCCTCGGTGTGGATCAATTTTCACGGCCTCTTGCCCTTTGTGTAAAGTGATCTACCTTGATTATGCCTTTGTAACCGGGAACCTAAGTCCTGGGTTGTGCCCACATAATAGCTGCCGTCAGAAAGACTCTGGAGTATATACAGGAAGTACGTCATAAATAGAAAAGGCCTGTCACGCCGGAATAAAAAAGGGGCTGACAAATGCCAACCCCTTCTGAAATCTGGCGGGGACGACGAGGCTCGCCCTTAGGTCCCGCGCAACTGGGCGGGGAACTCGCGACCTTCCCGCATGCACATGCGGGACGTTCTAACCAAACTGAACTACGCCCCCCGTGCGTTATGGACGTGGTAGTTCTGGCGACCTTCCCGCCCTCACGGGCGGGACGTTCTAACCAATTTTTCGATGAATGCTACCCTCTTGTGCCGCTTGATTTCCGATTCCCTCTTTGCGGCCGATGATCTATCAGCGAATACCTCATGATAGACCAATTCCCAAGGGCATTTGGCTTTGGTGTACTTTGAACGGCCCTGATTATGTCTTTTGACACGATCATCCAGGTTGTTTGTGGAACCGACGTAATAGCTGCCGTCTTTCAGGCTTTGCAGAATGTAGACGTAGAATGGCATGTCAAAAAGGGGATCAGGGGTCTATCGCGCCAAAATAAAAAAGGGGCTGACAAATGCCAACCCCTTCTGAAATCTGGCGGGGACGACGAGGCTCGCCCTTAGGTCCCGCGCAACTGGGCGGGGAACTCGCGACCTTCCCGCATTGACATGCGGGACGTTCTAACCAAACTGAACTACGCCCCGGTGTGTTGTGGGCCTCGTTACCATGGCGACCTTCCCGCCTTCACGGGCGGGACGTTCTAACCAGAGATTCAATGTATCCCTTGCTCTTGCGGTTCTTGATCTCCGTTTCCCTTTTCACAGCTCCGGATCGGTCTGGGTATTCCTCGGTGTGGATCAATTTTCACGGCCTCTTGCCCTTTGTGTAAAGTGATCTACCTTGATTATGCCTTTGTAACCGGGAACCTAAGTCCTGGGTTGTGCCCACATAATAGCTGCCGTCAGAAAGACTCTGGAGTATATACAGGAAGTACGTCATAAATAGAAAAGGCCTGTCACGCCGGAATAAAAAAGGGGCTGACAAATGCCAACCCCTTCTGAAATCTGGCGGGGACGACGAGGCTCGCCCTTAGGTCCCGCGCAACTGGGCGGGGAACTCGCGACCTTCCCGCATGCACATGCGGGACGTTCTAACCAAACTGAACTACGGTCCGGTGTGCTATGGGCCTCGTTACCATGGCGACCTTCGCGCCATTACTGGTGGGGCGTTCTAACTAATTTTTCGATGAATGCTACCCTCTTGTGCCGCTTTATTTCCGATTCCCTCTTTGCGGCCGATGATCTATCAGCGAATACCTCATGATAGACCAATTCCCAAGGGCATTTGGCTTTGGTGTACTTTGAGCGGCCCTGATTATGTCTTTTGACACGATCATCCAGGTCGTTTGTGGAACCGATGTAATAGCTGCCGTCTTTCAGGCTTTGCAGAATGTAGACGTAGAATGGCATGTCAAAAAGGGGATCAGGGTGTCACGCCGAAATAAAAAAGGGGCTGACAAATGCCAACCCCTTCTGAAATCTGGCGGGGACGACGAGGCTCGAACTCGCGACCTCCGGCGTGACAGGCCGGCGTTCTAACCAAACTGAACTACGCCCCCGTTGTGTTATGGGCCTCGTTGCTGTGGCGGCCTTCCCGCATGTGAGTGCGGGACGTTGTAACCAAACTGAACTACGCCCCCGAGTGTTGTGGGCCTCGTTACTGTGGCGACCTTCCCGCATGTGAGTGCGGGGCGTTCTAACCAAACTGAACTACGCCCCCGTGTGTTATGGGCCTCGCTGCTCCGGCGACCTTCCCCGCCGCACGTGACGGGGACGTTCTAACCGGAACCGAACCCTTCGACCCGGCTCAGGGCTCCAAGCTGCGCCCCGTGGTAGGCGGAACAGGATTTGAACCTGCGACCCCCGGCTTGTAAGGCCGATGCTCTCCCGCTGAGCTATCCGCCCAAACCAAAACATGATATTTAGCAATTTCGTTTATCTTTGTCAATAAAATTCCGTCCGCTCAGTGAGCAATCACTCCCGTGTCGGCGGGAGGTGTCTTCTCGGCCTGGCCTGGCTGGACCAGGTCTTTGAGGCAAAAAGGCTGGCATTCGCCTTCAGGGGCAAAAATCTCCGTGTCGTCTTCAGGCACCAATGCCTCCCGTAACACCTGATCCATGTGCTCCACTAAATTGAGTTCAACCCTTTTGAGAATTCTCTTTGGGATCTCTTCTATGTCTTTCTTGTTTTCAAAGGGGATGAGTACCTTTGTCACACCGCCTCGATGGGCGGCGAGAATCTTCTCCTTGAGCCCGCCGATCGGGAGAACCCTTCCCCTCAACGTGATTTCTCCCGTCATGGCGAGATCGCGGTTCACGGGGATTCTCGTGAGGGCGGAAACCATGGCCGTTGCCAGAGTGATGCCTGCGGAGGGCCCATCCTTTGGGATGGCACCTTCGGGCACATGCACGTGGATATCCACTTTCTCGTAGAAGTTATCCGGTAGTCTGAGCTGTCGTGCCCGGGAGCGTATGTAGCTCAAGGCAGCCTGGGCGGATTCCTGCATCACCTCGCCCAGTTTTCCGGTGAGAGACAAGCTTCCCTTTCCGGGCATGATGGTGGCCTCCGTTTGAAGAAGCTCGCCACCCACGTCCGTCCAGGCAAGGCCCGTGGCAACGCCGATGGTGTTCTTCTCTTCCGTGCGTCCGTACCGGAATTTGGGAACGCCAAGATACTTATGAATGGACTGCCCCTTGATCATAATCCTGGTGCCATCGCCGCTTTTCACCACCTCCTTGGCAACCTTACGGCAAATGGACGCCAGTTCACGTTCCAGATTCCTTACCCCGGCTTCCCTGGTGTAATTCCTTATGATCACGAGCAACGCTCCATCAGAGAAAGAGACGTGATCGAGTGCGAGACCATTCAGTTCCACCTGTTTCTTTATCAGGAACTGCTTGGCGATGTTCAGCTTCTCGAGTTCCGTGTACCCGGGAAGCCTGATGATCTCCATTCTGTCCTGCAAGGGCAGCGGGATATTGTGAAGCGTATTCGCGGTCGTGATAAAAAATACATCGGAAAGGTCATAGTCGAGATCCAGGTAGTGGTCATTGAAAGCGAAATTCTGTTCCGGATCCAGCACTTCCAGCAGGGCTGCGGAAGGATCGCCCCGGAAGTCGGTACTCATTTTGTCCACCTCATCCAAACAAAAGACCGGATTGCTCGATTTCGCTTTCCTTAGATACTGAATGATCTTTCCCGGCAAAGCCCCGATATAGGTTCTTCTGTGCCCCCTGATTTCCGCCTCGTCCCGCACTCCACCCAGTGAAAGACGGACAAAATTGCGACCCGTAGACCTGGCTACGGACTTCGCCAGCGAGGTCTTTCCAACTCCCGGCGGACCCACCAGACAGAGAATGGGGCCCTTCAGTTTCTTGGTCAGGCGTTGAACGGCCAGGTATTCGAGAATGCGCTGCTTTGGTTTTTCCAATCCGTAGTGATCTTCATCGAGGATTTTTTGGGCCTCTTCGATATTGAGTTTTATTCTCGTCTTTTCATACCAGGGCAAAGACAGAATCCAGTCGATGTAGTTGCGCACCACGGTGGCTTCAGCGGACATGGGCGACATCATCTTCAGCTTTTTGAATTCCTGTGTTACCCGGACATGGGATTCCTTGGACAACTTCTTTCTTTTGATTCTTTTTTCCAGTTCATTCAGTTCCGCCTTGAAATCATCCTTGGCTCCCATCTCTTTTTGGATGGCCCGCATCTGTTCGTTCAGGTAATAATCTTTCTGGGTCTTCTCCATCTGCTTCTTGACCCTTGATCTCAGACGCCCCTCCAGCCGCAGGATATCGATTTCGCCTCGAAGCTTTTCAAGAAGTTTTTCGAGTCTAAGATTGAGATCCTCAATTTCGAGGAGTTCCTGTTTATCTCTCACTTTAAGGGCGAGATGCCCTGCCACCGTATCGGCCAAACGCACGGGATCATCGATGGTGGTCACTGTGGCTACGACCTCTTGCCCGATTTTGGTATTGAGTTTCGCGTACTCTTCAAAGCCGGAATTGATGGCTCGCATTAAAGCCTGGGTCTCGATGTTTACCTCGTAGTAAGTGGAAAGCCTTCTGACTTCGGCCATGAAAAAATCGCGATGGTCCACAAAGCTCTCTATTCTCCCCCTTTCTTTTCCTTCAATGAGGGCCTTGACTGTTCCGTCCGGCAATTTGAGAAGCTGGAGAACCGAGCTCAGAGTGCCAAACAGATAGATGTCTTTGGGAGAGGGGTCATCCACCTTGGCATCTTTTTGCGCGGAGAGAAAAATCTCCTTTCGGTGGGACATCGCGTACTCAAGTGCCCGGATGGACTTGTCCCGACCCACGAAAAGAGGGACGACCACGTTGGGAAAAACCACCACGTCTCTCAACGGCAGAAGAGGATAATAGACCTTTTCCGTTCTCGAATTGCCTGAGTCTTTTTTCGTCAAATTGAACATAACCTCACGCGTATCCTACTTTGTTTTCGTAAAGTAACAAGGGTGTATCACCCTTCTCGATCACTTCTTCGCCAACCACAACCTCACGGATATTCGGCGTAGAAGGCAGGTCATACATGATATCCAGCATGACGGATTCAAGGATGGCCCTCAGCCCTCTTGCGCCGGATTTTCTCCTTACGGCATCCCGCGCGATGGCCTGTAACGCCTCGAGTGTGAACTTGAGTTCCACGGCTTCCATTTCAAACAGTTTCTTGTACTGTTTAATAAGGGCGTTCTTAGGTTCGGTCAGAATTCTCACGAGGGCGTTCAAACTCAAAGTATCCAGGGTGGCAAGGATGGGAAGTCTGCCGATGAACTCCGGGATCATTCCGAACTTGATCAGGTCCTCGGGTTGAACAAGCGGCATAATCGAATTGCCGTCCATTTCCGCTTTCCCCTGGATGTCCGCTTCGAATCCCATAGCCTTGCTTCCAATCCGGTTCTTGATGATTTTGTCCAGACCGTTGAAGGTGCCCCCGCAGATAAAAAGGATATTGCCCGTGTTCACCTTCACAAAATCCTGCTGGGGATGTTTTCTCCCTCCCTTGGGAGGGACGTTGGCCATGGTTCCCTCGATGATTTTCAAGAGCGCCTGCTGCACCCCCTCGCCGGATACGTCGCGCGTAATAGAGGGACTGTCCGATTTTCGGGCAATCTTGTCGATTTCGTCGATGTAGACGATGCCCTTGCACGCGGCATCCACGTCGTAGTCGGCCATCTGAACCAGGTTCAGAATGATGTTTTCCACGTCTTCCCCGACGTAGCCCGCCTCGGTCAGCGTCGTCGCGTCGGCAATCGTGAAGGGAACCTTCAGGATCTTTGCAAGGGTTCTGGCCAAGAGGGTTTTTCCCGTACCGGTGGGTCCAATCATGAGGATGTTGCTTTTTTCGATTTCAACCCCCTCCATGTCCATTTTGGTGCTGATTCGTTTGTAATGGTTATGCACCGCTACCGAGAGGATCCTCTTTGCCCTTTCCTGCTCGATCACGTACTGATCGAGAGTTTCCTTGATCTCACAGGGTTTTGGCAGTTGACTGGCGGCCTCTCTGTCTATTTCCTGAGCGGCTTCTTCAGCGATTATCTCGTTGCAGAGCTGGATGCACTCATCGCAAATGTAAACCGACGGCCCTGCTATGAGCTTTTTCACCTCGTCCTGGCTTTTCCCGCAAAAGGAGCACAACAGGTCGTCACTACTAGCATTGCTTTTACCCATGATCCAAACCTTTTCCTTATTTTATTTCTTTGGAAGTTGCCTGTGCATTTCTCTGGTGGTGATGATTTTATCTATAAGGCCGTAATCCCTCGCTTCCTCTGCGCTCATGAAGAAGTCTCTCTCGGTATCCTCACTGATTTTATCGAGGCTTTGCCCGGTGTGTTTGGCAAGAATCTTGTTCAGAGTTTCCCGAATCTTCAAGATCTCGCGGGTGTGAATCTCTATGTCGGAAGCCTGCCCCTGAATTCCTCCCAGGGGTTGATGAATCATGATCCTGGAATTGGGAAGTGCGTATCGCTTTCCCTTGGCCCCGGAGGCCAGGAGAAGAGCCGCCATACTCGTATTCTGGCCCATGCAGATTGTGGCCACGTCCGGTTTGATGTACTGCATGGTATCATAAATCGCCAATCCTGCAGTCACGGCACCACCAGGAGAGTTGATGTAAAGATTGATGTCTTTGTCCGGATCCTCTGATTCCAGAAAAAGCATCTGGGCAATAATCGTATTCGCCATGCCGTCATGGACCGGTTCTCCGATAAAGACAATGCGGTCTTTCAGCAGGCGGGAATAAATATCGTAGGCCCGCTCCCCACGGCTCGATTGTTCAATCACGATCGGTATTAGCATGGAATCTCGCTTCTCTCTTTCCCCTATGTGTCTCGCTTCTCTGAAGGGCTCTCCACTTTTAGAATCTTAGCACGCCCCAATAGGTAGTTCAACGTTTTTTCCTCCAGCAGCCTCTGTTTGAGCGAGTCCACAAGACCCCTGGATTCATAGTATTTTCGAAGTGTTGCAGAATCTTCGCCCGTGCTTGACGCCATGTCCTTGTACGCCTCTTCCAGGTCGGCCTCATCCACGCTGATATGATTCTGATCCGCGATTTGTCCCAACACGAACATGTGCTTCACGCGTGTTTCCGCAGCGAGCCTGAATTCCTCCCTGAGTTTTTGCGGGGAAAGCCCCGTCTTTTCCAAATTGGAACCGCTTCTGGCCAGGTTCTGTCTGATGTTTTCAATCGCGTAGTCGATCTCTGCTTCCACGAGAGCTTGCGGAAGCTCGAAGTCGACGCTCTCGGAAACCTTCCGAAGCAGTTTTTGCTTCGCTTCTTTTTCTGTTCTCCGTTTCTCCCTTTCCCCGATGCTCTCTCTCACCTTTTCTCTAAGTTCTTCCAGGTTCTTTAATTCCCCCCCCAGACTTGCTGCGAACTCATCCGTCAACTCCGGTAGGATCATCTTTTTGATTTCCATGACCTTCACTTTAAAACGCACTTTTTTTCCTGCAAGCTTTTTGTGGAAATAATCGCCTTCAAAATCCACATTGATTTCCGTCTCCGCCCCTTTTGTCAAACCGATCAAGGCGTCCTCGAATTTGGGATGAAAGTCGTTGCTGCCCACTCGCAGGAGAAAGTTTTTGGATTGGATTTCGGGTAAGGGTATCTCGCCTTCATAGGCCTGGTATTCCACCAGTACGTAATCGTCTTTTTGAATTGGTCTTTCGCCATCCACAGGAGAGAGTTTGCCATGGGATTGCAAGATCTTTTGGATTTCTTCATTGACATCCTGGTCCGTGACCGTCCACTTCTCCTTTTCCACTTCGATCCCGAGATAATCCTTCAATTCAAACCGGGGTCGAATTTCCATCACTGCGGAATATTTGAAATTTTGTCCTCTTTTTAGCGGCTCTTTTTCGAGCAGCGGAGTGGCTACCGGAAAAGTCTTCACTTCTTCCATGGCCTGCTGGAAAGTGTCGCTGATGATCCCATTGCTCACGTCCTCTGTGACTTGGGTAGCGAAATACCTCTCCAGGATTTTCATCGGTATTTTGCCCGGCCTGAACCCCGGTATTTTGGCCTTCTTCCCAACTTCCTGATAAGCCCTGTCCAATTTTTCGTCAACTTCCCTGGAATCGATTTCGATGAGCAGTCTTTTCTTGATAGGGCTTATTTCTTCCAAACTCGTCTTCATGAATGACCTCGACCCGAAAAAAAAGCAGGATTTTCTTGCAGCATTTCGGAAGACAGCGCCACCGGGTCGTTTCCCGAATCCATGATTCTACAATAACGCCGATTTTTAGAATTGCAAGACGGCCCATGCCTCACGGACACCTAAAGGTGCGTTGAGCGGGCGACTGCCTCTCAGAACTGCACTGGATGCCAGATTATAGGAATTCTGTTTCGGCTGTCAATACCAAAGGTCAAGTCCCATCCAGTTCTCATAATGCTCCTTTCGTTGCAGGCCCCGGCTGAGCGGGTCGACCGCAGTTTTATGCCTTATTCACTCTCATTCGTCCCACCCCTTGGCAGCGGGGACCCTTTTCAGGGAAGGGAGGAGATCCCTCCATCTATCCGGGATCTCGGACCCGGGTCGGGTCGGTTCGGCACAGGAGGACCTGTGCGCGTTTTGAAAATTGTCCTTCGACCATTGCGGCGGAAAGTGGGGGGCCGCATTGATTTTTATCCCTTCGCAGGGATTCCCCTTTTTTCCGCAAGCGCTTTGTGGGAGCTTTTTCCGGGAGGTGCCCCTGGAGGGGTTTGTCCATTTGGGCGGTGCCTGGATAGATACCGTGTGCTGGGGGCAGCCACCGGAGTCTCCGTTTGAGTTCCTTTCAGCTCACCGAACGGTCTCATTGAATATCATAACGACGAGCCCTTAAATGACAAAGGCTTCTGATTTCGCATCGGCCCTGGATACACGGTTCCGAGACTTACCCAATCTATCGGCAAAATTCCATCGGACTTTAGGGTATATATAACTTAAAGGGCACGAATTAAACATAAAAAAAGTAATCCGAATCAACTGAATAACCTTCGTCTGTAAGACGAGGGGTACGAAAATCGGGTGATTAAAATGATCGGTTTTGTTGCAATCGTTCAGCGCTTCGAAGGTTCAGGGTTCAGGGTTGGAGGCAGGGGGTTTACTTCAAATCTGGACCATTGGCGCATCCGCTGTGAAGGGAGAGTCCATGGGAATGGAACCATTCGAGGACATCGAGGCATGGCAGCCGCCCCGAGAGCGGATTTGCAAGGTTTAGAGGCTCACAAAGAAGGATAAGTCAGGAAAGAAAGGTAATCCTGAACGGCGCGCGTCGTGTGCTCCGCGTGTGAACCCCGGACCCCTGAACGGTTACATATTTTCTTGACAGGGCTAAAAGCGTAAGTTAGATTGATATTTAAGCTAATTGAAGCTTCAACATAGAATTGCAGCACTCCTTATTGTGAAGTAAAAGATCCCCCATTTTTGAACCTTCAACCAAAGGAAGTATAAAGCGAACCACCCTTGTTGGACTGTTTTCCTTCTTCTAAACACCAAGATTGCCTTTCAATCGATTTTTGTGGACAACCGGCTGATCGGTTGTTCTAACCCCCTCGGAAAGAAAGGCAACGGCAACCTGCCGGGCACCGGGGTAGGCTCCGCGTGAAGGGCCGAAGATTCGGACTCCGTAGACCGCTTGCCGGGGACCTCTGATGTTTGCGAGAACCCAGCAGCGAGACTTTAAGAGGTCAATGAGATGGACTACGCTATGACGGCTTGGTATGCGTTGCTGATGGCTTGTATCGCCATCTTATACGGGGTCTTGTGCTTTCTCCTGATCATGCGAGTGAAAGATCCTTCGCCCCTTGGGCGGACAGGAAAGCATAAAGAGGACTTCGCAAAGCGTTCTAAGAGGGCAAAAAGGCGCAGGGATGGAAGAAGGAGCAATCCTTACCGAATAAAGGTCGAAGTGCTTCACGTGGATTGCAGGAGCTATTCGGACGCTGCGCGGGAGACGAATACAGGGCGTCCATGGTTGGAAGCGGAGGAGGTGCTTTTCCGCGAGGGAAAGTATCCGGAATCGGATATCGATGGGGAAACCCTGCACTCAACCGCCGGATTGAAGCCGGTGAGGCGGGAAAGGTCGGATGAACGCGCTTACAGGCAACTCCTTGTGTCCAATCCGGTTCAAGCGTTTTTCAACCTGCATGAAGAAGACGATCAGGGGCAGAACCTGAGATTCAGACTGAAACAGCTTGAAGAAATGCACGGAGTCTTGCCGCTGACGAAGAACCGGCCAAATGGAAGTGCTATTCCTCCTGAAGTCAGAGGGGAAGTCTGGCGACGAGAGAAAGGCAAATGCCTCAGGTGCGGCTGCCGGGAGCACCTTGAGTTCCACCACATCATTCCTCTTTCCTTGGGAGGCGGCAACACGGCGAAGAATATGGAATTGCTTTGTGGAGGTTGCGCCAGGATGATTGGGAACAGGATGGCGTGGTCCGACATCCGGAGACCCTCGCATCTGGACCCTGTTTAATGGAAAATCCGCCACCGAATTTATAAAACGAACGATGAGGAGTTGTGTTCAGAGCGTTCACGTTCTTTCGCGACGATGAGCTCACGGTAAAATCCCCTTCCTTGTTGCCTCCCATCTCAAAATGACCTCCTTTTCCCAATTGCAAGGTCCCTGGCGGAAAACGCGCCAAGATCCTTGGAGAGAACCCGGTGTCTGCGGATCGAAGCGTAGAACTGCCGACTCCCTGGTCTGATCGTAGGGCTTGACAATTTCTATTTTTCCTATATTGAATGGGGGCATGGTTTGCCGCCGGGGTGAGAAATCCCGGGAAAGGGAGGAGGTGCAGGGATGGCGATCATCACCGTTTCAAGACAATTCGGATCCGGAGGCTGGACTCTGGGAAAAAGGCTCTCTGAACGCTTTGGATTTGAACTCATTACCGAAGAGGTCATCGACAAACTCGCGCGAAAAGAAAAGGTTTCCCCTGACTGGTTGAAAGCAGTGGAGCAAGAGGCGTGCAGTAAGCTTCTGGGAGCGATATCCAGCGTCGCTTCGACCGGTCTATTTTACCGCAGTCCCTCGCCCGACGCGGAGGGTTACGAGCGGAAGAGATATATCGATTTTCTCACCCGTGTGATGGAAGCAATGGCGGAAAGAGGCGGGTATGTCATCGTCGGGCGGGGGGCTCAGTTTGTTTTGAGACATCATCCCAGGGCGGTCCATATCATGCTCGCGGCAGAATACGAGGACCGGGTTCGATTCCTCATGGAAACCTACGGCGTCTCCCAGGAGGAGGCCAAAGCCTCCATCAGGGAGAAGGAGAGACAGCGGGCTTCCGTAGCTTCAAATATCTTTCAATCGGATATCAATGACGTTAATCTTTACCACGTGGTTTTGAACACCAGCCTGCTGCCCTTTGATTGGGCTGTAGATTTGGTGACGGAGTTGATTTCGAAATTCCTTGCAAAAGAAGAAGGGTAGGGGACAACCCCCTACCCCCGCGAAACTTTTCCTCGTGCTCGGGGTGGTGGGACCGAGCTTGAGGGCATCATGGTATTTTGATCGGGGATTTTTGCCGACTCCCGGGTAGTCGCGTTTCCTTTTCGGGAAGAGGAAACTTTCCCTCCACGTCTTCAAGGACCGTTCTCACCTCGTCCCTGGCAAACCCATCCAGTTCGCGTATCAAAAGAAAGGCCTTTCTTGCGAGAAGGCCTTCCTTCTTTCTTCTCCCGTCTCGAAGGGTAGGGGGACACCGCCCGCCTCCATCTCTCTCAAAGCGGTGAGATTCTCAGACTCGCGGAAAATGTTGAATAGGTTTTGCCCTCACAGGGCCGCGTTCGTGAACCTGGAGCGGGTCCTCCCCCCTCTGGTCGGGAAGGTTGTCTGATTGTCTTGCAGTCGTTTTGCCGGGAGGGGGTCAGGGTGAAGGCCCACACCCCTGATGAATTTTCACTCTTCCGCATTAAATGCCGCCGGCGATGATCAGGCCGAAGACCATCGCAAAGAGGGCGAAGCTCTCGACGATACCTACGGCGGCAAAGCATTTTCCGAAAACTTCAGGCTTTTTCGATGAGGCCAGGATTCCCGTGGCCGCCACCTTGCCCTGGTAGATGGCGGACACCAGAATGCCAATGCCGCAGAAGAGGCCGATTCCCAGCAGTCCGAGGCCGGCGCCCGCTTTCACTTTGCCCAGAAGCACGAACATGAGCACGATTCCGTAAATGGTCTGGGATGAAGGAGCCGCGGACATGCCGATGAACTTGCCGTGCCCCTCTTCAACTTTCGCCATCACACCGTGCGAGGCTGCGCCGGCGATACCGCAGCCAATGGAACTCCCCAAGGCAGCCAAACCCACTGCACATGCACATCCTGCATAACCAAGCATAACCATTGCGTCCATTTGAAATCTCTCCTCTTCTTACTCTCAGGATTTTATTTGCCGAAAAGGCTTGTATACCAATCCATCCCCTGTGAAGCACCATCGGTACCACTCAAGGAAATTCAACCTCAGACCGTGAATCACCCCTCCCATGATTGCCAGAAGCAGGTTGACAGTGTGTCCCAGAAAGAGAATCAGAACGGCAAAAACGTAGCCGATCCATGGCATTCCTGCAACAATGTCCTTTGCGAGCATGTTGAATGTCTGGGCCATGTAAACCGTGGCAATGCCCAGGGCAAAGAGACGAAGATACGACAGAACGTCGGAGAAAACCTGCACGATTCCCATGAGGCCGTTCAGCCCCTCGAGGACTCTCAGGAGAGGGTTTTTCTTGCTGGACGAAAAAAGAAACACCACCGCCAGACCGGCGATAAAAACATACTTGGCGATAGGGTTGTCCACGCCGTGGCCCATCTTGCTGTTAATGAAAAAATACCCGGCCCAGATGACCACGATCCAGCCCAGCGAGGCGATGTCGCGGGAGTTCCTGAATTTCAACACGAAGGAGAGGGAGATGTGGATCATGCCCACGATGATGGAAAGAATCATGGCCAGATTTTGTCCCTCTTTCGTATTGACATCCACGAGGCAGAGTTTGGATAGGGGGTTCTCGGCACTCAGAGCAACCCCGAAATATCCGCCCGACAGGATTCCATAGCCGGTCACGGCAAAGCCCAGGAAATACATGAGGCGGAAAAAGCGAACGGCGAAGGGGGAAGAACTCTTGATTTTTTTCTGCAAAAGAAACGTGATGGCCAGCAGGGTGAGTCCGTAGCCGGCGTCTCCCACGATCATCCCGAAGAACACTGCGAAACAGTAAAGGACAAATCCGCTGGGATCGAAGTCATTGTAATTGGGATAAGAGTAGACCTTGACGAGATCCTCCCCGGAATCAAGGGCTTTGTTGTTCTGGAGGACGACGGGAACCCTCTCGTCATCGGACGGTTCCTCGCTGTAATGATACAGGGTGAAGGGAGCCGGGATCTTCGAGACCAACTCCTTCTCCGGAAGAGGGGACCAGCACTTCACCACGAACAGACGGTTTTCGAGCACGCTTCCCGCGTTCAGCGCGGCCTTGCGGTATTCCAGGAGATTGGTGAGCGCCGCTTCTTCTTCCCTGAGCGCATCGAGGTGCGCTGCAAGTTCTACGTACGCCGTTTCAATTTTCTTCAGCTCTTCTTCCCTTGCGGCGATCTCCTGGTGCACGGAGGAGAGGCTTCTGGGGGGAATTTTTTCCTCGGCGATTTCCAGGGAAAGGGGTTGTTCGGAAACGGTGATGAAACAAACCTCCCCCCTGGTGATGCTGATCACCTGGTGGTAAACCCCCTGGAGGGGCAAAGCATCGAAGGTTTTCTGGGTGACCCGGAAAAACTGGATATGAAGCCCTTGCTCTCGAAGCTTTTCCAATTCCTCCACGGAAAAGTCGCCCCAGGCTTCCAGAAGCGAGCGTTCTTTTTTCAGGGCCACAAGTTCGGTCTGGATCCGCGCCTCCCTTTGGGCAAGGTTTTCTCTTTTTTCACAGACTTCGCGGGCGGACATGGGCTCTTCAGCCCTTGACTTTCCCTCCCTTGAGGCCAGGAACTTCCTCGCTTCGGTCACGCGGCTTAGATCTTTGGCAAGATCCAGGGGTTCAGCCGGCTCCTGAGGGAAAATGAGGTGGACGATGCCGATCTCTTGGAGAACCTCGAGGAAGTGCGCTTTTTCCTCCTCCAGGCCGACAAAAGTGATTTTCCTCATGGGTACGATCATGTGACTATGCCTCAGCCTCTTGGATTTTCGCCTTTGCCAGTTTTGCCCTTCCCACGGAGGCCGTCTCCTCGTCACCCAGAAAGATTCTAATCTTTCGGATGTTTTCTTTGAGTTCCGGAATCAACTTCTTTTCAAATAGATTGCACCGCTGAGTGGTTGTCCGCAGCTCTTCGCGAATGAGGGCCTCCTTTTCCAGGAGCACCCGAAGCTCTTCCCTCAGGAAAATGAGCTTCCTGAGGATGGAGATAGCGTTGTCGAGCCACGGGGGCGTGGCAAAGAAGGAGTAGGGAATCTCTCGGAAATCGACCCCCTGGAATTCCGGCACATCCACGCCCGCGATGTTGTCGGTCTGGGTGCGGATTTGTTCGATCGTGAGGAAGTCGTGGATGTCGACTGCCGGATCCGTGAGATATTTGGACCAGGGTTGGACCGAATCCACCGTTTCGTTGATCAGGCGCTTTTTCTCGTCGATCTCAGGTTCCAGTTGCCGGATCACGATTTGCAACTGCATCTTCTTGAGTTGAAGAATGGGGAGGAACTTCTCGTACTTTGCCAGTCCGTCCCGCTGGGCCTTGAGAGCCGTTTTGTTGTATTTCAGTTTTTCGGCCATGAGAGCACCCGTTTATCAAGCTGCCTGGCTCAACTCGCCGCGGCCGGGCCAGTACTTCTGAATGAGGTGCTCTTTCAGCCCCGTTTGTACGGGTTCAAAGTGCCTGCCCAGAATGTCCCAGCAAAGATCCAGGGCCTCCCCGATGGGAATGTTCACGTTCAGGTCCATCAGCTCTTCCTCGAAGTCTTTCCCATAGGCGAGGAGCGTCTCATCCCATTTTGAAAGCTTGAATCCCATGGCGATTTTGTTTCGCGATTCCCGGCAGTCCGAATAAAGCCGAATCATGGTGTTCATGATTTCATTGTGGTCTTCACGGGTGACCTTGGAGACCACGTTTTGCTTCAGACGGCTGAGGGAGCCGAAGGGATCAATGACCCCGTTGTGAAGGTAGAACTGCCCTTCCGTGATGTACCCCGTGTTATCGGGAACAGGATGGGTGACGTCATCGCCGGGCATGGTCGTGACCGCCAGGATGGTGATGTCTCCGAGGCCTTCGATATCCACGGCCTTTTCGTAACGGGACGCCAGCTGGGAATAAAGATCGCCCGGGTAACCGCGGTTGCTCGGGATCTGTTCCATGGAAATGGAGATCTCTTTCAGGGCGTCAGAGAAGTTTGTCATGTCCGTCAGGAGCACGAGAACCCGTTTGCCGGCTTCCGCAAAGCGTTCAGCAACCGCGAGAGCCATGTCGGGTACGAGCAGGCACTCCACCACCGGGTCGGAAGCCAGGTGGATGAACATGATCACCCGGTTCATGATTCCGGCCTCTTCAAAGGTGCGCTTGAAGAAGGTGTAATCGTCGAACTTGAGCCCCATGCCGCCGAGGATGATGATGTCCGCTTCCGCCTGCATCCCCACGCGGGCCAGAACCTGGTTGTAAGGCTCTCCGGGAATGGAAAAGATGGGGAGCTTCTGGCTCACGACCAGGGAATTGAACACGTCGATCATGGGAATGTTGGTGCGGATCATCTGCTTGGGAATGATCCGGTTGGCGGGATTAAAGGATGGGCCTCCGATGGGGATTTCTTCTTCCACGGGCTCCGGCCCTCCGTCGATCGGTCTCCCGCCTCCGCTGAATATCCTGCCGAGCATGGAGTTTCCGTATTTCACCACCATGGGGTGCCCCAGAAACGATACCGTGTCGTTCGTGGAGAGGCCCTTGGTTCCACCGAAGACCTGAAGGGCCACCAGATCCCCTGAAATGCGGATCACCTGTCCCAGGGTGCTCTTGCCCGGGGACTGGATCGCCGCCAGTTCACCGAGCCCTACGTCCGTTGCATGGAGGATGGCGATGTTGCCGGTGATTTCTCGAATCTTCGTAATGATCTTCCTCACGGTTCAACTCCCGAGAAAATCGTTGATTTGTTGTTCATACTGACCAAAGGTCTCGCCTTGCCATTCCGCCGAATTCCAGTTTTTGAAAAGAGAGGTGAGTCTGAAAAAGATATTTCTCGCCTCATCCTTGTCTGTGGCCTTGATGTCCTTCTTCAAAACCTCCGTGACTTTGGAGAAGCTGTACACCTGTCTTTCCATGGTGTTGTATGCATCCACCGGGTCAAAAGCGTTTTGCTGAAGGTACACCGAGTCCAGGAACTCCATTTTCAGGTACACGATGAAGTCGGTCATGGAGGTGCCTTCCTCCCCGACCACGTCCATACGCTTTTTAATTTCGTTGCCCTCGTAAATCAACCGCTGGGCGTCCCTGACCTTGGAGATCCAACCCGGGGCGATCTTAACCAGGGTTTCCTTCATCTGGTCCAGGTACTTGGACCAGGAGATCAAGGGATCGATAGCCGGGAAGCGGCGTGCGTTGGACCGGGCCCAGGTGAGCCCCAGAAAGGCGCCCACCACGGCAAGGGTTCCCTGGGTTACAGGTTCCTCGAAGTTGCCTCCCGCCGGAGAAACGGTGCCGATGACACTCACGGACCCCGTGGAGCCGTCTTGAAGACGAACAAGAGCGGCCCGCTCGTAAAACTCGGCGATCCTGGATTGGAGATAGGCGGGGAAGGCTTCTTCTCCGGGAATTTCCTCCAACCGCCCGCTCATCTCCCGTAAGGCCTGAGCCCAACGGGAGGTGGAATCCGCCAGGATCAGCACGCCCAGTCCCATCTGGCGGTAATACTCACCCAAAGTGATGGCCGTGTAAATCGAGGCTTCTCTGGCCGCGACGGGCATGGAGGACGTGTTGCAGATAATGATGGTTCTTTCCATTAAGGTTTTCCCCGTATAGGGATCCAGAAGGTGGGGGAACTCCCGGAGGGTTTCCACCACCTCGCCCGCCCGTTCGCCGCAGGCCGCCACGATGATGATGTCCACGTCCGCATAACGCGAAATGATCTGCTGCAGCACCGTCTTGCCGGAGCCGAAGGGGCCCGGGATGCACGATGTTCCGCCTTTGGCCACGGGATAGAAGGTGTCGATAATCCTGCATCCGGTGACCAGGGGTTCCTCGGGCAGAAGTCTTTCCTCGTAATGGCGCAAGGGAATTTTGATCGGCCATTCCTGCACGAAGGTGATGTCATGGCCTTTCCCCTGCTCGTCCTCCAACTGGGCAACCACCTCGTCGACCTTATAGGAACCTTCGGCTACCATCCGCTTGATTTTAGCCGTTCCGATGAAATTGAAAGGCACGAAAACTTTGTGGGTAAAAATCCCTTCCGGGACAGTGCCCAGGACGCTTCCCGCGCGGACCGTTTCCCCTTCCTTGGCGACCGGCGTAAAGTCCCACGTTGTGTCCCGATCGAGCCCTGTAAGGTACACGCCCCGCTTCAAGAACAGGCCGCATTCCTTGGCCAGTTCGGGGAGCGGGTTCTGAAGCCCGTCATAGATTCGGCCCAGGAGCCCCGGACCCAGTTCCACGACCAGGAGATCACCCGTGAATTCCACCTCATCTCCGACCTTGATGCCCCGCGTGTCCTCAAAGACTTGCATGTTGCATACGTCATCGCGCACCCGGATCACTTCGCACTTGAGCCTTCGATCGCCCGTGTCCACGTAGGCCACTTCGTTCTGCCGTACCTGGGTGTCGAAGGAGGCGGTAATCATGTTGCCGTAACCTGCAACGACTTTACCTTTTGCAAAAGCCATATTAAAGCTCCTCCAGCTTTCTGACGATCTCCAGGCCCCCTTCCTCGCTCAGCCCAAGCTCCCTTTCGAGAATCTGAAGCTTCAACAGGTAGGCCAGGACCACATCAAATTCAAATTGATTGTGTTCTGTCATTTCATCGATGGTTTCCCACACGATTTGCTGAACCGTCTCTTCCATATCCTGAGGGCTTTTTGCCTCAAGAATGCGATCGATCCAGGGATAGTCCTTGCTCAGTCCAAAGTCCTCGGCACTGCTGCGGCCGAGAAGATCCACCACATCCCCTTCGCCCACAAGGTAATCGGAAGGCGAAGTCCCCTGTCTTCTCGCCCTGACGGCGGCCAGAATGTTTCGCAAATCTCTTTCGAAAGTGAGATAAGCGCGGAGGAAGGGGGTGGAGGCCTTCTGGATGGCGTAGTCAAAATAAGCCCGGTAGAGGTGATCCACGTTTTGTTGGGAGAAACCCTGGGAAGGGAGGCTTTCAAAAAATTCGGTCAGCCATTCGGGCACTTCCTTGGGTGATTTGATCTGATCCTTCCAGAACTCCCTGCTGTAAACCGTGAATTCCGCCTCCTCTTCCTCCTTCCCTGACAGCAATTTTTCGATAAGGAGGATATCCCCCTTCAGCAGGATAAGCTCCACCTCCTCCCACTCTTTGGGGGCAATGTGGAATTTCTCGCCGAGGAGATCTGTGAGACCATACTTGAGCTTCTTATCGTCCCGCTGAATTTCCGGGAGATAAGAAATCAGGAAATAGTATTTCATTTTGTTTCGGTATCTTTGAAATCAATGTTTTTGAAAAACCCGTGGAACTTGGGCGACAAATACTTGAGGAAAAGGTCCAGGAAGGCCTCACCCGTGAAATCCAGCCTGACGCTCCCGTCCGATTTGCTGATCATGAACCCGTAACTGACTCCATCGGTCTCGAGGTTCAGCTTGACACGGTCGCCGCCTTCTTTTTCACCGAGGCTGGCCATCAGTTTGACCACCACGTCTTCGAGCTGATCCCTCTGATCTTTAGAAACAAGCACCGTTAGGTCCGATGCGACCGTTCCCTTGGCAAATTCCTTCACGCATGTGGAGATGAGTTCCTTCACAAAGGCCGTGTCCTTCAGGCTCTCGGTGAGTTTGCCCTTCAGAGGCAGGGACAGGAGGTTCGTCTCCATGTGTCTTTTCAGGTTCGTCAAAAACTGAGACGCCGCAATCTCCAGGGAGGCTTGAAGTTGCCGCATGATCCTGTCGGCCTCTTCCTTGGCCCCCTTGACGATGCCTTCAGCCTCTTTGTTAGCCCGAACGACGATTTCTGAAGCTTTCTTTTCCGCCTCTTCCACAATCTGGCGTGAGGCGGCCTCCCCGCTTTCCACACCTTGTTTCTTCAACGTTTCAATCAGATCCTGAAGCTTCGTGTCTACCATCGGGTTTCACCTCTTTCATCGATGTGATGGTTGTCGATCTCTCGTTTTCTTCCCGCCTCCAATATAAAACCGTTAGAGCAGCGGTTTTTGACCCTTCATCAAGGAACCACATTTACTGCAAAGACGATGGAGAAGGATGAAAGGCTTTCATAGAGGCGTGACTCAACTTGGGATGGATGAATGGTGGTCGGTCTCTTATAGGAGCATTCTACAACCCCCCGGATATCCTCTGCTATTTGAAGAGACCCCAAATAAAATTCAGAACCATCTGGCGGATCATCCCAGCAGTCGCGTCCAAAAAGTTACTCGTATTTGACTCTCTCACGCTTGTCAAGAATTTTTTTTGCAAGAAACTGTTCTTTCAATTCTGCCGGAGAATTGAGGCAAGAGGCAGCCGTAACTCGAGTGGTTCTCTTGGGAGGACAGGCGGTGTGGCTCACGTGGCCGGCGCCCTGCCGGAGGCTCTAAATCGGCTTGGGACGGACGTGCGGGTGGTCTTTTTTCCGTACCGCTCGCTCGGGGAAGGTCAATTCGAGCCGAATCCACTGTTCCGAGACTTGGAGGTTTCTCTTGGCATCAGGAGCTCATCGCCGGCGTGTAGAAAACCCGAAGGGGGACGGGGCCACCGTCTCTTCGATCGAACGGAAGGAGAGGGGTGACATGTGTCCCCCAAAAGAAAGCTGGATGGAAAAGGACGATCAGATGCACAATGAGAACTCGGAGTTCCCAGAAGCAAAATATCGGAATCCGAAATTCTTATTCCTCTTCATGGCCTAATTTCCATCGTCTGCGAGACAGGGAGAAGGGGAAAGACAATTTTTTGAGAGGCTGGATCAGAACTTCGTGATCCGTTCATGAAGCCACAATTCTAAAATTGTCTTTGAAAATCAAAGTGTTAGGTAGCGGCATGGGTATTGCCAGATCTGAGCATGTGAAAGAGGGAAGATCCCTGACCGCAGTGCGACAAAAAGAATGCATAACGAAAGCTGAGATCGTGAAGGCTATGAATATGGTGTTGCAGAAAGATAACAGAGGCAAATGTTTCAGGTTCCCGTGCTCCAAACCGAAAAAGCGCCCGGAGCTTGACCCGTCCCATCGCACCCGCGTGGCCGTGGCGGCCTTTCTAGCCTACGGCCTGATTCTGGTGCTGACGTCCTATTTCATCGTAAGCTCTTCCGCCAAGGCGTTGAAAATCCTTGAGTCCGTTTCCTGGTCATTTTTCTTCATTACCTTCTCCAAGGTCCTATTGGTGGTAAACCTCTCGGTTTTTGTGTGGCGCATTGTCCTGGTTTTTATCTACCGTCCGGCAATCCCTTGCAGAGATGAGGAATTGCCTACTTGCACGGTGATTGTCCCTGCTTACAACGAGGGCCGCCAAGTACTGGAGACGATCCGGAGTATTGCACGGAGCGACTATCCCCCACGAAAAATGACGATCATCGGAGTGGACGACGGGAGCGTGGACGATACCTGGCAGTGGCTCAGGCAGGCCAGCGAAGAGTTCCCCGGACGGGTGCTCGTTCACCGGCAACCCGTTAACCGCGGCAAACGCCGCGCGCTTTATGAAGGTTTCACACGCGGAGGGGGGCAGGTGTACGTCACCATCGACAGCGACTCCCAGGTTGAGCCGCAAACCATCCGTCACCTGGTGAGCCCTCTTTACCACGACCCGCGTGTGGGAGCGGTCGCCGGCAACGTGCGTGTTCTCAATCGCGAAGAAGGGATCATCCCTAAGATGCTCGAAGTGAGCTTCGCCTACAGTTTTGATTTTCTGCGCGCAGGTCAGAGTGTCGTAAATTCTGTCCTTTGCACACCAGGAGCCCTTTCAGCCTATCGTCGGGAAATCGTCACGGAGGTGCTCTCCCAGTGGTTGAACCAGAAGTTCTGCGGCCGTCCGGCCAATATCGGGGAAGACCGGGCCATGACCAACCTCATTCTTCGCAGCGGCTATCATGTGCACTATGCCCGCAATGCGGTAGTCTACACCAAGGTCCCGACTTCCTATCGTATGCTCTGTAGGATGTTTCTCCGTTGGGCGAGGAGCAATGTCCGCGAAACCTTGGTCATGAGCAGGTTTGCCTTTCACAGATTCAGGGAGACTCCCGCAACCGGCGCCAGGATCAATCTGCTCATGGGCTGGATGAACCTGACTGTTGGGCAAATCCTGAAGATCGTGACGGTGGTGCATGTGACTTGGCTTCCGGTGGTGCTTGGCCCACAGTTGCTTCTCGCGACAGCGCTCGCCTCCTGTGCACCGGGTCTCTTTTACGCCCTGCGCTATCACAGCCTGAGTGCAGTTTGGGCCTTTCCTTATGGCTTCTTCTGGCTGCTGGGACTGTCGTGGATCGGCGCCTACGCCATAGTGACGCCGCAGAAAAGCAGTTGGCTGACACGGGGTTCCGTCGTTCGACCGGCCAGGCCGGAGCTCATAATGAACGCATAAGGAGCCCCAGGGGGAGATTCTCTCCAGTCTCCCGGGTCTCGAAAACCCCTCCCAATCCGCTGGCGTCCATTTTGGGAATGACGATTCGGGAAGATAAGCACAATCCGCAACTCCGGTTCGGAGGGAGGAGCGATGCAAGCTAATCCATCGCTCCTACCCCCATAGAGCTCATCGCATCGGAACCCCATCACATTGAACCACATCCCTCGCTCGTCATTATCATTCATTTGTGTGAACTAATTCACACGTTAAATGTGAAATCTCTCATAGGCGCATGGGAAATCCAATGATAGGCTGCAATCCGGCCTGTTTGATTTCTCTTTTTTTAAGGGGTCTTAGATCTTTTCGAGACAACATCTTCAGCGATCCATCAAACGATCTTTGAAGCCTGTGATCAAAGGCACCATGCAGATTCCTCCCGTTTTGCGGACTGCCGCCGGCACGGCTATGCCCATGGCAGTCGAGGGGAGAGTCTCCATGACAATTCGATTATTTCCATCGTTCTATGGCGTCCGGTAGAAGCGCCGATTCATTTCCCAGCCTCCAACTCGAGGGACGGAATGAGGAGATCTTCCAAATACTGCTGACCTCGCCCCCGGCAGCGCGATCCTTTCTGCTGGGGGGTCCATCAAACGAAGTGTGACCACGAAGTGGCTGCCCAAAGGGGGCGCCGCCCAAGAATTCCAACACGCGATGCACCCTTAGCTGAAGGGTTTTCAGGCTGAAAAAAGATTGTCCATGTGCCGAGGGTCCCATCCCTGTGGGGAGCGCCCATTCTCGATGAAGCATCTATCCTAATGCAACAATCCTATCGGCGCACCAAGCGCCGGATCAACCAACCATCCAGATCAGGAGAGCCCTATGAAGTTCATGGCCTGGTTGTTTTCCTTCCTTTTTTCCATGACGCTGTCGATCTTTTCCCTCACCCCGGCTTTCGGCCAATGGGCCACCCAGACCATCTCCCTGCGCCCGGGTTGGAACGCTACCTTTGTGGAAGTCCAGCCGGAACCGGATGCGTGTGATGTGGTGTTTCAAGGGTTACCCGTCGAGAGCGCGTGGACCTGGAACCGGAGGTTTTCCACGGTACAGTTCATTCAAAAGCTGGAGGAGCTGGTGCCCGAGCAACCGGAGTGGCTCACCTATTTCCCCCCTGGCAGCGGCAAGAGTTTTCTGACTGACCTTTTTACCGTTCAGGGAGGGCGTGGATATTTGATTAAGCTTGGCGGCAGCGAATCGGTGGACTGGACGGTAACAGGGAGGCCTGTGGTCCGATCCGTGGACTGGATGCCCAATTCTTTCAACCTCGTGGGGTTTCACGTGGCCCAGGATGAACCGCCCACCTTTCAGAGCTTCTTCGCTCCTTCCCCATCCCATGTGGGCCAACCCGTTTACCGGTTGAGCGGGTCAGGCGAGTGGGAAGTGATCGCCGATCCGTCAGCGGAAAGCATCCATTCCGGAGAGGCTTATTGGATTTACTGCAAGGGGCAGTCCGACTATTCAGGACCGATCCGGGTGGTTTTTGAACAGGGAGACCAAATGGACTTCGGCCGAACCCTTACAGAGCAGACGTTGCGGCTTCGAAACGAAACCTCTTCGGTAAAGCAGATTGCGATCGAGAAACTGGCCTCGGAAAATCCTCCCGACGCGTCTCTTCCCTCCCTTGCAGGAGGAGTCCCCCTCACCTACTGGGATTGGAACAGTGCCGCACCGGACTGGAAGGCTTTCGAGGCTCAAATACTGCGGAGTCTTCAGCCTGGAGAGGAGGTTGCTCTGCGCATGGGAGTGAAGCGGAGGGATATGGCTGATGTGCCTGGTTCTCTTTACCAGAGCCTGCTGGAAGTATCCGACGGGGAGGGATCTCGACTTTTGCTGCCGGTGGTCTCAAAAGGCATGACCCCCTACGAAGGCAGTGGGACAAATGGGTCGGGGACAAGCGCGCCTCAGGCCGGGACCACTGTCCACGAGAGGGCGGGGCTGTGGGTGGGCTGGGCAAAAATCGATCGGGTCAGTTTTCCTGAAGGAGCGAGTAAGGGACTGAATGAACTTGAAGACTTGTTTCCAACTTCATCGGAAATTCAGTTACGCCTGATCATCCATGTGGATGCTAAAGGGAAGGCCAGGCTGCTGCCCCAGGCCACATTGATGTGGGAAGAAGGGGTGCGGGATGAAAAGACCGGAGAAACCCTCCAGGCCGGGGAATATGTCATTGTCACGTGCCGGAGTCCCTCATTTCTTTCAGGGTTTTCCGGCGCCTCGATCCGAAACGGCCAACAGGTGGGCAGGAGAATCAGTTCCGCTGCCTTTCCATTCGTTGACCCCATCGAAATGAGCGGTACAGGCTTCGGCGGAAATCTCGCATGCACCCTCACCATCGGCTATGACCACCCGCTCAATCCCTTCAAACATAAGTACCACCCGAACCACGACAACCTGGACCACGGCTTTCAACCGCTGGGTCAAGCCGGGATGGAATCCTATGAGATCGCTCGCAACATCACCCTGTCATTCACTGCGAACGATCCTGAGGATCTGAAACTGGCAGGGTGGGGGGACAATCAGGTGGGCGGAACCTACCAGGAGAGTTTCATGGGTATTCACAACAAGACGTTATACGTGGGAGGGACCTTCCGGCTTCACCAGGTAGCCCGGGTACCGGTCCTGAACGGCGGCCGGGCTTGCCCCCAGTAGACCGCTGAATGCATGGGGCAGGGGAACACATCCATAGGCGGAAACTGAAAACCAATGGCTTCCCCGCGTCATTCCGGCGAATCCCGGATCCCGATCCGGGATTCGCCGGAATGACACCTTAGGTAGCTTAGCCCTACTGAGAAGAATTCGTAAAGGCACAAGGAAATACAGGGGTTGATACAGTGGCATCAATTGCAAAGAGCCAAAGACGAGGAGCATACAGGATGTGTACGAGAGAGTTTCACCCCGGCAATAGGACGACCTTTGAAGGGACCCAGCGGAGATTCTCCAATAATGGACGGATCATCCCCCCCCGGGTTAGACCGCACCCTTATCTTCCGCCCGCCTGGTTTTTCCTGTTGCTGCTGGCTTTCGCTTCGGTGGTTCCCTGCCGGACCGGTTTTGCGGGCTTTGGCTTTTCGGGACCCTCCGCCCTCGACTACGCCTACACGGATGCATGGAACCGGAACGACTACTGTCCCGATATCGCAACGGACGGAAACGGGATGTGGGTCGTCGCCTGGCGAGGAACGGGAGCCAATCCGGAGGATGCAGCCGACTATGATCTTTTCGTCTCCCGGTCCACCGACATGGGTGAGACCTGGTCCAGTCCTTACCGGTACAATGCAGGGACCATTCGCCAGGGATGCCCGTCCGTTGCCACGGACGGGGACGGGAACTGGGTCGTCGCCTTCAGCAGTTCCAACAGTTCCGATGACACCGTGGGGAACAGGAACATCTATGCACTGCGTTCGACCAACGGGCTGACCTGGTACAGTTCCATGGTGAAAGGGACCGTCCCTTCCCCCGCTTATCAGAGAAACCCCAAGGTGGCACCCGGTGGGGGCGGCAACTGGATTGCGGTGTGGGAATCCAACTCCCAGTACACTTCATCCGTGAGTACAGGCACGGATTATGACATCTTTGCCGCCTACTCGTCGGATAACGGGGCCACGTGGTCCGCCGCCGAACCCGTGAACTCGGACGCATCCTCCGACACGGACCATGACAGGAATCCCTCCCTGGTCTGGACAGGAGGCACGAAAGACTGGATTGTGGCCTGGTCCGGATCCGGCTCCTCCGGGACGGGAATCTACTGGTCCAGGCTGGCCTATGGGGAGACGACGTGGGCTTCCCAGGGCCATGTGACAGGTACGGGCAAGGACAGCTACTTACCCGTCCTGACCACGGATCGAAACGGAAGTTATAAGGTCCGGCCAGGCCCCAGTTTTTACTACGAGCTTGGTTCTCTTGGCATTGCATGGACAGACTATGGTCACGAATGCGTCCCCCCTCCCGGCGGCACCTGCTACGATCCGTACAGCAGAGTATACACCTCACGCTATCGTGTGAACCCGAAGGGAATTAGATACTGGGAAACTCCAACGGAACATCTCTATCATGACAGCGATTTCATCCTGGGTCTCAATGCATTGAAAGCGGATGGGAACGGCAATTGGGTCCTCGTCTACGACGCCTCTGTAAACGGATCCGATCTTCGTCTGAGGTATTCCACCGATTATGGCGGCACCTGGGAATCCGGGGCCTTTGCCGGCGATAACCAGGTGCGGGATTTCCCCTCCATTGCAACGGATGGGTCCGGGAAATGGATGGCGGTCTGGGCCTCCAATAACACCTTGGGCTTCACTGTCGGGGGCGACATGGACATTCTGATGGCCACGGCCGTCCCGCCGGAGGTGCTTACGATCGAGCGGGAAGGCGGCAACCCCACCTACGATTCCACCATTGACTTCCAGGTGGGATTCAGTTCATCGGTGGAGGGCGTAGACAAGAGCGATTTCACCCTCACAACCACAGGGAATATCACAAACGCCTCCGTATCTTCCGTTACCCAGTTGACGACGGATAATCAATATCGGGTGACGGTCAACCGGGGAAGCGGAACAGGCACCATCCGGCTTGACCTGACCGACAACGATACTATTGTAACCCCTTACGGCTACTCCCTGGGCGGCTTCGGTGCAAACAACGGCAACTTCACCTCCGGTGAATCCTATACCATCGATGTTCCGCCCAGCGTGGTCGGCATTGAGCGCGAGGACCCCAATCCCACCGCGGCTTCTTCGACCCGCTTCCGAGTGAGGTTCGACCAGTGGACAAAGGGGGTCGACAGCGGTGACTTCCGGCTCATGGGCACGGCGAGCGGTGCGGCCATTTCAGCCGTTTCGAGCCGCTTCGCCGACAATTCCTACATCGTCACGGTGAACACGGGCTCCGTTGACGGAACAATCAGGCTTGATTTGATCGACAATGACTCCATCTCCGATGACATAAACCATCCCCTCGGCGGGTTGGGCCTCACGTCCCCCCACAATGGAAGTTACACCGCCGGAGAGCAGTACACGGTGGACAGGACCCCTCCGGACAGCACAAATGCATTCGTTGGCTCCACGACCGGTCCCTACACGAACAAAGACACGGAGCTCACGTTTACCTGGGGGGATTTCTTTGAAAACTATGCGGCCGTCAACCCGATTGTGGGCTACGAGGTCGCGCTGACCACAAGCCACGATTTTCCCGCAGACGGTCAGTTCACCCCGGTGGGAAACGTAACGGAGTATACCTTCGATGCCTCGAACTCCACCACCCCGTTCCCTGAAGTGGAGCACGTCTGCTGGGTGAGAGCGGTAAACAGCCTGGACCAGAAATCCGACCCCGTTTCCGGCTCCGTGACCATCAACACCCAGTCCTTGGACTTCGGCGGCGATATCCTTGCCTTTGAAGGGGTGACGTGGGAGCAGGTGAACTGGCAGGAAACCACTTTACCCTCAACAAAACACGCGATCAGAATCGACGAGCTCCAGTTGCTGATTACCGGCGATACGGGGAGCTTCAACATCACCTGGGTTTTCACCTTCGACTTCAACGGGGACGGCAGGGTCGACACCAACGACGGATACAATCGCCAGTACAATACCATCACCAAAACCGCGAAAACCCCTATGGTCATCTACCATACCCACCGATACGACGCGGATTCGGGCGGATCGGTCCGCACCGACCTGCCTGAGGTGAACCTCGGCCCGATCCCCGATCCAAAAATCCACCATAACGGGGTGGTCACCGGCGACAAGACCGGTGCGGAACGTCTTTGGAAGGGCGGATTAAACGGCAAAACCCTCTATGCGGAAAAGGGGGATCTCGAGGTGAACGACCGGCACCTGGTCATCCTGCAATACATGGACGAAATCGGCGGCACCATCGGGTATGAAATCGTGGAAGTGAAAAACGGAGATCTGCCCGATGCGGGGGTGGGCAACACAACCATCGGCAGCCGTCTGCTCTCGGAAAAACCCATCCCGCCACAATCAGAGGCCGAGCCGATCGTGCGGAGAGGGCTCGACACCTACATCTATAAGCATACGATCGACGGGGCGCCGCAGTACGGCCATTTGTGGGCCATAGAGGAAAACGACCCCGCTGTCCCGGGGGCCTCCTACAACATGGAGGTGATCTGGAAGCGGAAGGGTCTCTACGGCATCGTCTGGCCGTGGGAAATACGGAGGTATACCGCGGTGTGGCCGGAAAATGAACCGCCCAAATACCAGCTTTACGTAAGGGGTTCGGGCGATGAAGCCTCCCAGCCGCTCTGTCTTCACCCACCCTGTGTCACCATCCCCCAGGATCGTCTCTACCCATCCATCGTGACCTTCAATTTCGGTGACGACGTGAACCTCTATGCCTATTACGACGAGGCAAACGGGAAGTTCATGACCAACGGCCCCGGCTGGGTGCTGCTCAAGTATCAGACCCGCAAGAACCCCGTGGCAGGCACGCCGGGGGACAAATGGATCGGGTTCGAGGTGATCAGGGCGGTCGATCACCACGATCCCCTTGCGGTCGATTACGACGAAGTGACAGAAGAGCCGGCAGTGACAACCTGGATCGTCGGCGCCGAGATCGCCGACCCGGTGAACCTCACTCCGACCGCCGGCAAAGCGCCCCCGCCAGGCTACATCTACGTCTCCCAGGGGAAGGAGCTGAATGACCGGTACGACCCATTTATTTACGATGCCTCACAATCGGGAACAGGCCAGATATTTCCGGTGAATAAAGGCACGCTGGAAGTGTGGTGGTACAACCTGAGCAACACCGAACCGGCCACCGGGGTGCAGGTGTGGTGGCCCTCCAGGGTCGTGAGGTACCGGGCCGACTGGGCCGATCATATCGCCGATGTGGCAACTGCCTTTCCGAACTGGCAGGACATTTACGGGGAGATCGTCATCGCCCGCCAGGATGGTGCGGGAGCGCTTCCAGAGGGGACCTATGGGACAGGGTGGAAGATCTATGTGGGGGAAGATCCGGAATCTCCCGGCTTCAATCCCAACGAGGAGCATGCCTATATGGCTTCCGGAACCATTTTCGCCCTCCGCGATGACCTGGGGTCCAATGATACCTCTCTGCCCTATGTGCTCATGAAGTACGTGGTTCCAGATACGAACGACTGGGCCTTCCGCATTTTCAAGGTATCCGCTCAGGATGCGGAAAATTCGTTTGCTTATGAAACCACGGTAGGAGGCAGCAGCCCGATCAACGCACCGAACCCGATCTACAAGCTGGGGATGCACAATCAGAACTGGGTTGATTCACCCGTGCACCCGGACACCCAACCCGCTTACATGGACAAGAACGATCGGATCTGGGCGAAGAGCACCGGTGAGATCGACATCCGTTACTCCTACCTGCCGAGGGAAGACTTCTACATTCCGGAGGATTACAAGACCGCCATAGGCTATCAGGAAGGGCAGATGCTCCCCTGGCTCGACAGCAGGGGATCAGGGGAGCCTGTCACCGTCACCTTCACCTCCACGTGGCCCGACGATACCTGGCTTCGGAGCGAGGGTCGCATCCTCTCCCTGGGACAGACCGTTTTCGATCCGGATATCGATAACGGCTGCGGCACAAAAATCATCTACCAGGATCCCCTTGCCAATCCGGAGCAAAGGATCGCCAAGATGATGGATCCCATGAAAACCCATGAAGAGCCCCTCGACCAACTGCCTGCAGACCTTGAAACCGCGCCGGGAACCAATATGCTGGATACTTCCAAGCTTTCCATGCACCTGAGACGGCGCGTCAGTTACGACAACCTGAACGGCGTGCTGAAATTCAGCGGCTACCGGAATGAAGAAGAGGACTACCTCCTGACCAATGTGATGAGCGACAGGGAGGCGCAGGAGTTGATCGACCTCAACGCCAACAAGCAGGACCCATTCAGCGCGGCCTGGGAAGCCGCCGTGGAAGCGATTCGAGACGCCTCCCAGAACCAGGAGAATCAGGTGCCGGGCATTGACCCTGAAATGCTCGCGTTAACGGCAGGGTATGCCGAAGGGTCCGGGTACGTGACCGTGATACTCCAGGACGTGACGACCGACCCCTGCAAGAATACACCCGTCACGGTCAAGGTTTACAAGGTGGATACCGATTCGCTGAGCCTGGGCCACGTGATCACCATTCCCGCGGACTGCGCCTTTGACGAGAAGCTCACGGTGCGGTACACGGGAGATTTCGGCGGCCGGGTGGACGACGTGAACTTCCAGTGGTATTACAAGCCCTTCGATCCGGACCGTGACGGACCTGCGGGACCGCAGCCTCCCTATAACCTTCAGGATTGGATTCCACATCCCGACAGCGGGGCCGGAGCCATCGACATCAGCATCAAGGGCCCGGGCGAAATCACCCTCACGGACAACTGGTTCATTGTGCGCTATCAATACCAGTCCGGGGCGAACACGGGGTGGAGCCAATTTGCCCGGGGGTTCGGCGAGGGGTGGATCAAGCGGGTGCTGGACAAGATCAATCCGTACGAACAAAGGTATTTTTCAGAGCAGGGGTATTCCGCAGCCCCCGAGGTGAACACGGTCGTCGACATGGTGAGCCAGGCCGGTCCTCCGCCCACCGCCGACGTGCCTCTCAACTGCCTCAGCCTGGATGATTTCGGCCTGATCGAAATCTACGAAACGGTGCTCAAGCGGGGAATCGAATTGAGCATAGACGGGGAACCCCCATTCCCCTCCGCCGTCATGGATGCCTTGCTGCTGGTGGCAAGCCGCATCGCCGACCTCTACCTTCTCCTGGGAAACGAGGCCTATGCCGATGCCGCTGATCCGACCATCGCCGTGGGGGCGGACGGCACTTACGGGGACGTGAAAGCCCCGTCCTCCGTCTGGGCTTTCAAGGGGCAGACCGCTTCCCTCATCGAGGAGGAACTCAGTCTTCTCCGTGGTCGCGACGACTCCGGAGCACGGGGGGTAAAGAATTATCCCGACTTCAACCGGCTTTACTGGAATTTCTTCGGAGGCGACGGAGAGCCCGCCTATGCCCTTAATTACAACATCACCAACAAGAATACGGACAATGTGATCGACGACAAAGATGCCAGGAAGATCTATCCCCAGGGACACGGGGACGCCTGGGGTCATTATCTGACGGCCCTCAAGACCTATTACCGCCTGCTCATTCACCCCAACTACAAGTGGCAGTCGAGGCCCGAGGTCGTCAAAGGAGTATCGGTGGACTATTTTGATGAGCGCAAATTCGCCGAGGTGGCCGCAGCCAAGGCACGGACAGGCGCCGAAATCGTAAATCTCACCTATCGGCAGAAATACGTGGAAGACCCTGGAGGGCAGTGGAAGGGCTACAGGGATTCGAGTTCTGATCGTGCCTGGGGCCTTTCCGAATGGGGGAGCCGCGCCGGCATGGGCGCCTACCTGGATTGGGTGGTGGGCAACGCCCTGCTACCCCCCGAGGATACGAATCCGGAACACACGGGCATTCAGAAGATCGACCGGACCACCGTTCTGGAACTGCGGGAAGTGGCAAGCCGGTTCCAGGGGATCCAGTCCGAGGTGGATACGGCCGACAACGGTTTGAATCCCCTCGGCCTTGCAACCAACGTGATCCCCTTTGATATCGACCCCCAAAAACTGGCGGAAAACGTCACCCATTTCGATCAAATGTACAAGCGGGCCGTCACCATGCTGAAAAACGCCCTCATCGTGTTTTATTACGCGAACAGCAACACCCAGCAACTGCGAAGGCAGGCGGAGACCCAGGTGGAATTCGAGCAGATGTATGACGAGCGGGAGGTGGATTTCAAGAACAGGCTGATCCAGATTTACGGGTACCCCTATCCCGACGATCCTGCGGCAAAGGATTCCGGTGGGCCGGATCTCATCAATTTCGACATTATCGATGTGGGAGAGCTGCTCGGCTACTATCCACCCGACGTTCGCCAGTTCGACGATGTGACCGTAACCGGCTTCGATGTTTCAGATGACGGTTCCCTTCAAAAAACGGAAACCAAGGTGACGCTTCACATGAGCCAGGAATACGGACGGGTCAAGCCAAAGTCATGGACGGGCAAACGCAAGGCGCCCGGGGAAATCCAGATGGCCCGAAGGGACCTCATTCAGGCACGGCTCCGCTTTGAACGGGCCCTGGCAGATTACGACAATCTCCTCGCCAGGATCGAAGATCACGCGGAGCTCATGGAAGCCCAGTATAAATTGAACGCGGAAGAGATTTCCGTGCTGAACAGCCAGTTGAACGAACAGGAGAGGCTGAACGGCCTGATCAAGAAGTCCCGGGAAAAGCAATTGGATTTCAGAAAGAACGCCCGGATTGCCGTGCTCACCTCCAATGCCCTTGCGGAGGCCTTACCCGTTGCCGTGGGAATGGCCGTTGATGCCACCTCCGCCATCCGCTCCGCCATCAGGTTGATCGGCACCGTGACCGGAGAAGTATATACCCAGAATGCGGACAGGGAGTCCATAAAGGAGTTGGACCATCAACAGGCCCTGCAGAACATGCAGCTCCAAACAAGCATCACCCTGACTTCCCTGCGCACCGAGTTCGCGATCCAGCAGGAGCTGAAGCAACTGGAAGACATGATCCGCCAGGAGGTTGCATCCCGCCTTGAATTGTACACCCTTCAGGAAGCCATGATCCAGACGGTCGAACGGTACAGGGCTGCCCTGGACAGAGGGGAGCGACTGGTGGAAGACCTCTATCGTTTCAGGCGCCAGGCTGCCACGAGGATTCAGACCGAGAGGTACAAGGACATGGCATTCCGCATTTTCAGAAACGACGCGCTTCAGAAATACCGTTTGATGTTCGATCTTGCCGCCCGCCACGTCTACCTGGCCGCCAAGGCCTATGACTTCGACACGACGCTGCTCGGCGGAGACCAGGTGACGCCCACGGGCGCGAGTTTCCTGGCGGACATCGTGAGAAAACGCGTCATCGGAGAAATCGCCGAGGGCGGCGAAGGTCCCGAACCCATCCTTGGTTCAGGGGGGCTCGCCGGGATCCTCAAGCAGATGCAATCCGATTACAACAACATGAGGGGCGTCTTGCGCTTTAACAATCCTTCCCAGGAAAACCGGCGGTTCTCCCTGCGTCACGAGCTTTTCAGGATAAGGCCGGGATACGCCGGCAATGCCGAGTGGAGACAGACGCTGTGGGATTGCGTCGTGCCGGACCTCTTCGCCTTGCCGGAATTCAGGAGATACTGCGTGCCCTTCACGGTGGAGCACCCCGTTGAAGAGGAACCCGCCCTTGTCATCCCTTTTGAGACGAAGATCTATTCCGATCTGAATTTCTTCGGATGGCCGAAAGGCGGGAACGACAATGTCTACAGTTCCTCCCATTATGCGACAAGGATTAAAGCCGTCGGGGTATGGTTCAGCAACTACAACAACCTGGGCATGGTCAACACGCCCTATGTCTACTTGATCCCGGTTGGCGTGGATATCCTTCGCTCTCCCAAGACCGGTGCTTCAGGAGAGCCCAGGGAATTCACCGTATTGGACCAGATCCTTCCCCGTCCGACGGATATCAGCGGGCAGGAACTCAGCAATCGGCTGCTTGATTTCAACATGATTTCCCAGTCGAACCAGCCCTATGCCAGCATTCGGAAGCATGCGGAATTGGAGGCCACCCATGACAGCGGGGTGATCGACCAGGTGCATTACGACGGCGGCCTGATCGGTCGATCGGTCTGGAACACGAGATGGCTCCTCATCATCCCGGCGGTCTCGTTGCTGGGCGAGCGCGAGGAGGGCTTGGCTCGATTCATCGACGGCATGCCTTACGGTGACAATCGGGACGGCAATGGGGTCACGGATATCAAGGTGTACTTCGACACCTACGCCTATTCGGGCGCTGTTCCTTACTAGGCCGTGGAGAGATAGAGCTTGTTCGGGAGAACTTTTATCATCCTAATACCCGCGATTCTGTTTGGAATCCTGGTCGCGGCCAACCTTGCCTTTGCCGTGGACAAGAGCGGGGTGACGCCCAACGCCATTTCTCTGCCCTCCGGTCCCGGCTCCATCGAGGGGTTGGGGGAGTCGTTTCAACCCACCCTCAATACGGGCACGGCGAAATACCGTGTGGCGCTGACTCTACCTCCCGGGACCGCGGGCCACGCTCCTGAGCTTAGTCTACAATATGACGGGGGCGGCAGCAACGGCGTGCTGGGCTTCGGCTGGACCCTTGGAATCCCCTTTGTGCAGAGGCAAAGCGACAAGGGCATTCCCCGCTACGTGGACGCTGAAAACAAGATCGACGACGACGGGGACGGCGCGGTGGATGAACCGGACGAACAGGACGTCTTTATCAACGAGCTCAAGGAAGAATTGGTCCCAGACCAAGACGGCGACTATTTCTGCGAGAACGAAGGCCCATTCGTCCGCTATCGCCGGGTCGAGGGTCACTGGGAAGGGACGATGCCGGACGGCACACGGATGGAGTTCGGGCTGACATCCGGTGGGCGCATTGTGGAAGCAGGAACAGCCCGTGTCTATTGCTGGCTGCTGGAAAAGGAGACGGATACCAACGGGAACACCATCGTTTATTCCTATACGTCCTTTCCCGGTGACAAGAACGCCAATCAGCGGTATCTCTCGGAGATCCGGTATGGTCCCGGCGCACCGGAGTGGGAGAACTTCCACTTCGTCGCCTTTCAGTACGAGGACCGCAGCGACTGGTTTGAAGACTGCCGGGCCGGCTTCGTGGTCCGCACGGGAAAACGGATAACAGAAATCGTGGTAGGCACGCAAGGGCCCTCCCTTCCGGCGCATGCCTCGGGGGATTTGAACGGCGACGGCAAGCCCGACCATCTCAACCGGAGGTACCGGTTGACCTACGGAGGCCACTCCCACTGGTCCCTTCTCACCTCCGTGACATGGATCGGCGCCGATGATGAATCCATTTACCCTCCGCTGGTCCTGGGGTATACGGCCGCCGCTCTTCCCGATGCGCTGACTTTGACCGCCGCTGAAATCATCGGTTCCCTGGACGAGCCCTTCCAGGTGATGGACAACGGCCTCGTGGACCTGTTGGACCTCAACGGGGACGGCCTGCCTGATATCCTGAAGACCGGGGGCGGCCAGCACACCGCGTATCTCAACCAGGGCGAGGTCGAACAGGACGGCGGCAGGGCCATCCAATGGAGTCCTTTAAAGGGTGTGGAGGGGGATCAGCTTGCCTGGAATATCGATCTCCAGAACACTTCCAATGCCATCGCCCACCTGGCGGACATGGATGGGGACGGGCTGGCGGATCTCGTATACAGGACGCTGGCGGGCGATGTCTACTACTTCCGGAACCAGGGGAATCTGAGCTGGGGCTCCCGTTCGCCCATGAACATCGATCCGTCCGAATCGGCCCCGCCTTCTCCCTTCGGGGTTCCCAACGTGAAAACCGCCGATCTGGATTTCGACAAGCGCATGGATATCGTCCAGAGCATCGACGTTGGCGGAGCGGCCGATTACAGAATCTGGTTCAACCTGGGAGACCGGTGTTTTTCAAGGAGCGTTACCCTCAGCCAGCCCCATGGCTTCAACCTTTCCGCCAGGGGGGTTCAGATTGCGGACTTCAACGGCGACCGGCTGCCCGACATCTTCAGGGTGACAGCCACGGGTTTGGAAGTCACCGCCGGCTTGGGGCACGGCAGGTTTACCGCCATGGTGTTCGTGCCCATCCCTGATTACACCCTGGATGTGGAACAACCCGGACAGGTGGAAAAGGCCCGGCTGCAAGATATTACGGGAGACGGCCTCACAGACCTCGTGATCGAGCGGGCCGTTCCGGGTGAGTTGTGGTACTGGGCCAATCTCGGGAACTACACCCTGGACAAGAGACGAAAGATTACCGGCATGCCCACGGGCCTCGGCACCAACCCGGAAATCCGCTGGGCCGACATGAACGGCAACGGGACCACGGATCTTGTTTATTCGGACTCCTCCATGGTGCCCAGGATTCAGGTGGTGGATATGGGGAAACTCACGGGGTGCGTGCCTTCTCCGAACATGCTGGTCGGCATCGATAACGGCATCGGGCGCAAAACCACCATCCAGTACGGTGTTTCAACCCAATACATGCTCGACGACTTCGCCGGGGGACGGGCGTGGCCCGATCCCCTGCCGTTTCCCATTCAGGTCGTCTCCCGGGTCACCGTGGATGACTCCCTGGGCGACCGGTACATCACCGAATATAAATACCATGAGGGCTACTACGACGGAGAAGAAAAGGAATTCCGCGGTTTCGCCGCGGTTGAGGTCAGAGAAATCGGGGACCCCTCGGCTCCGGACCTCATCATGGCGTACGGCTTCCACACCGGAGCGGAGGTGAAAGCCCTGAAAGGGAAGGCCCATCAGATAGAGGCCCGAACCGCCAGCGGCGAGATCTTTTACAGGTTGCTCAACACGTGGTCCGCAAAAGCACTTCTCGAGAGCGCAACCGGCGACGGAAAAACGGTTCGGTTCCCTTTCCTGGAAGCCAGGACACGGGAGATTCTTGAGAAGGCAAATGGCGCATCGGTTCAAATCAAGTGGGAATACGAATACGATGACTACGGCAACATCACCAAGCAGGTTGAGCACGGGCGAACCGACCCTGACTGGGACGATGAGCGGGTGACCGAGACATCCTATACGTCGGGCTTTTCTTCAGGGTTGGAAAAATGGATTCTCCGAAATGTCGTGACCCAAACCACTTCAGACGAATCCGGTAGTCTCTCCGCTCAAAGACGAAACTACTACGACGGCAAATCAGCGCTTGGGGAGGTAAGCGAGGGGAACCTCACGAGAACGGAGGGCTGGGTGACTGGGCAGGAATACGTTGTTTCCGCCCGGTACGATTTCGACACTTACGGGAATATGAGCGCCACTTACGACCCCATGTACGGCACGGCGAAAGGGCACTATCGTCAAATTGCCTACGACGCCTCTTTTCACACGCACCCCGTTCAAGAGCTGATCCACACGGGAAACGACCAGGTTTCCACACTGATCTTTTCCGCAACCTATGATCCCGGCTTCGGCATCATCACTTCATCAACGGAGTTCAACGGGGATACGACTACCTATGGTTACGACGTCTTCGGTCGTCTCACCTCCGTCACCAAGCCGCCGGACACCCATCCCACGACAGCCTATGACTATGTGCTGGCACACGGCCTGGGCGGGGGAAGGACCATAAACTGGATAGAGACCAGGCAGCCCGATGGTAGCTCGGGAGACGGCCTGTTGCATGTACGTACCTTTTATGATGGACTTGGTCGGAGGATTATGACCAGGTCCGAATGCGAGAACCCGCAGGAGGTCATCGTGGCCGAGGCGGTGGAGTTTAACGCACGCATGATGCCCCGGAAAAGCTATCTTCCTTATTTTGAAACGGGCACTCTAGATTACGTGGAGCCGGATTCCAATGCCGATTTTACCGAGTATTTTCACGACGCCCTGGGCCGGGAGGTGCGGGTCAACCGCCCCATCGTATCGGGGAGCAGCGTTTTTGGGACAACCGAGTACGCCCCGCTTTCCCGGACTGTCCGCGATGAGAATCAAACCAACCACGACTCGCCGCATTTTGGCAGTTACAGGATTTTTGTGGAGGACGGCCTCCCCGACCAGAAAGGAAACGGGCGGCTCCGGGAGGTTTATGACGTGGTCAAGATCGGTGACGACGGGGAAAGCCTCAGCCAGCCCGTGGAGTGGGTGACCCGATACGGTTACGACCTCCTGGACAATATCACCGACATCACGGACCCGCAGGGGAACAGGAGGATCTTTCAGTACGACGGGTTGAGCCGGATGACCCACATGAACGATCCTGACCGGGGCAAAACGACGTATATTTACGATACGGCATCGAATCTCGTGGAAACGATCGATGCCAAGGGGCAGAGGGTCCTTTACCGGTACGACGGCATAAACCGTCTCGTATCTGAAGACTACTTAGACGACAGTTTCTCCTTTTCGGCCAAACGCTCCCCCGATGTGACCTACTTCTACGACATGCCTGCAGGAGCCATTGACCTGGGAGACGGAACCCAGGGTACAGCCGTCCATACCAAGGGATCTCTCGCCTGGGTTCGTGACCTGTCCGGAGAGGAGCACCTATCCTATGATGAGAGGGGCCGTGTGGCCTGGGTGGTGAAGAGAGTAGAAGAGCCGTTTTCAGGGCTTCTTGTGGGCTACAAGACGGAATTCGAGTTCGATTCCCTGGATCGGCTGAAATCCCTCCGTTATCCCGACAACGATATGGTTTACTACAGTTACAACACCCGCGGGCATATCGAGCGAATCAGCGGTGGCGTCGGGACAAGCCTTGTTCCCAACCTGGACTACAATGCCAAAGACCAGGTGACGCAGTGCGATTTTGGAAACGGCGTGCGCACCCGGTGGCAGTACGACTCGAGGCTGCGCCTTGCCGCAGTGGAGACCCACAAAATCTCGGACCCTTCGAATCCGCTTCTTTCCTATCGCTACTCATACGATGGGGTATCGAATATCAAACAGATAAAAGATCTGAGGCCGGTGGGTGTCGCAGCGGCTGGAGATCCACGACGGAACACCCAGAGCTTCGGCTACGATGACCTGTACCGGCTTACGTCCGTGACCTATTCGTTTGCCGCCGCCGCCCAGCCTGATGGGGGGGACGGCACCATTTCCTACGCCTACGATCGCATCGGGAACATGCTCTCCAAGAGCTCAGGGATCGTTCATCAAAAAAATGGATTCTCGGTCACCAATGTGGGTCAGATGAGCTATGGGGGCATATCCGGCCGTTTCAACCGGCATGGGCGGAGCACCGGAGATCCGCCGGGACCTCATGCACTCACAGCAACCGATAATGGAACCGATAAGCGGGTGATCGTATATGATGAAAACGGCAATGTGACCGATCTCGATGAGAGGAAATTCACCTGGGATTTCAAGGACCGCATGGTCAAAATGGAAAGAAGCGGCACACGGGCGGACTACGTTTATGATTACAAGAACCGCCGCGTACTCAAGAAGGTGTCCTTTGGCGATTCTCCAACCGGAGCAAGACAAAGCGTTTCGGTCTACCCGTTCCGCTACTTTGAGATTCGCAATGACCAGCCCGTGAAGTACGTCTATTTCGATAACCTTCGGATTGCACGGGTTACAGGCACGCTGGATGAAAGTCAACCGCGGGTTCAAAGACTGGTCCTGAATACGGGTTGGAACCTGGCCGCGGTGGCCGTTTCAGCGGAAAATGGACTTTCCAACGTGAATGGTATCGACAAAGTGTATGGTTGGGACCGTGAAGAAAAAGAATGGAAGGAAATCACCGCCACTTCCCCTCTTGCCCAGGGTCAAGTACTCTGGCTTCATGCCGGTGAACCTGTGGTTCTGAACTTGAAGGGAACATACGAGAACCCCGCCCTCCCCCAAGATCTGGAGAACGGCGATCTTTACGGCAACAGCGGGTTTGCGGAAATCCCCCTCGAGGACTTGCCGGTCTCTTCCTCTCTCTGGTTTTTCAGCAGCGCGGAAAAGAAATGGACGGTACGGTTCAGTGGTGATGCATCTTTTCTTTCGGATGGTCCGAAAAGCCTTTCCGCCGGGCAGGCGGTATTCGTCCAATCCGATCATTCGGCCAAGGTCAGGCTCGAAAGCCACCCGGCGAGCATTCTCTACTATCACAAAGACCATCTTGGATCGTCTACCCTGACCACAAATGGAAGTGGAGACGTGCACTCCGAGGAATACTATTACCCATTCGGTGAGAGCAGGGTGATCGCAAAGAACTCCGTTCCCGAGGTCTTCTATGGGTTTATCGATAAAGAGCAGGACCTGGAATCAGGGAACTACTACGTAGATGCCCGCTATTACAACCCCATTCTCTGCCGGTTCCTGAGTGTGGAGCCGCTCCTCCGGAATCCGGCCGGTCTCGCCACAGAACCTCTGTCGGTCCATGCATACGCTTATGCTCGTAACAACCCGATTTACTTTCTGGACACCAATGGAATGGAATATACCCCACACTATGAGAAATATAAAACACCCGGGGATAGTGTTCGCGATGCACTGGGTAAAATGCATGAAGACAGTATGTCGAAAAACGACCGGAATCGAGCGAAGCAGATGTTGGATAAGCAGCCCGGAAGAAAAATGAAAACCGAAAGCGGAGAAATCATCGGTTTGACGGAAGAAGGGCATATGTACCAGGGCGAGAGCGAAGACAAAATCACCGACGCCACCATAGACGGAAGCGATGCATATCCGCCTTTCTCGGGCTCCTTATCGGTAGACGCCCAAGGGAGCAAAAATGCTAAGCAAACCACGAAAGATTTGAAAAAGCACGAACAGAAGAAGGCCCAACAGGTCGCCCCGACCCCGACGCCAAAGGCCCGGCCGAAAACCAACCCGCCAAAGAGACCGAATAAGCCGGCCGGGTCCGCAACTCCGCCAAAAGCGCCGGCAGCCGAACCATCGGAAGAAGTCGTGGGCATGTCTCATGAAGTTTTCCCGCTCGCAGGGGTTGACCCCGATTATGCTTATTACGGCAGCTTTGATGAGTGTGTTGAATACGAGGAGTAAGGACCCGCATATGGTCAGAAGAGAGGAGATTGGCAATGCCTGGATGGAAAAAACGCATAGGGTTTTGGAGTATCGCTGCTCTGGTTGCTCTTTTCATCTTTGATGGGCCGGTGGTCGCAGGCATACCGGAACCGGGCATGATCTTGTACGGCAAGGTGCTTGACCACAAGGGCGAGCTCGTGACAACCGGGGAACTGACCTGGATATACACGGCCGCGGGAGGGGCGAATCCTGTCACCGTAACCACCCAGCTCCGTGAGATCGAGGGTCCGGGAGGCCCCTTCTCCTATAGGGTGCTCATCCCCTTTGAGAGGGAAGTTCCGGGCTATCCTGCTTCCGCGAACACCATCCCCGTTTCCACCACGCCGGTTCCGTATACCAGGTTTGCCCTGATTCCAGGGACCAACATCAGCATGAGCGATGTGGTGAGCCTGTCAAAGACTGCCCGGGGCACCGTCGAACGGGTCACGCTCAGTGCAGGTTCGCTGGACGATGCGGACGGGGACGGCCTGCCGGATGCCCTGGAGCAAAAAATCATCGATGCCGATCCCAATGATAATTTTAAAACCTTTCAGGATGTGGAGCCCGGAGGTGACTTTGACGGGGACGGTGAGAGCAACTGGACGGAATATTCCAATAACACGGATCCCGCGAATCCCATGTCCGCCAGGGCCGGGGATGTGGACGGGGATAAGACCGTTTCTCTTGCCGACGCCATTCTGGCTCTCCGGGTAATCTCCGGGCTGGAGGTCAGTGTCGATGTTTCGACCATCGGAGACGTCGACGGAGACGGTAAGATCGGCCACGAAGAAGCCGTGCACATCACCCGAAGAATTTCCGCTGCGCAGTAGTCATCGAGCATCGTATGCCGTCGTCGGATGTCTCACTTTTTAAGCCGTTCATTGGTCTCACCTCCCTTGTCGAAGATCCCGCTGTTTTGTAGCGGGAAGGGGAGGGGATTGAGGGGAGGGTGAACCGGCTTTTTTCATGCCACCCGCTCTAGACTTCCCCGGTCCAGAAAGAGGAGACAAGTGCTTGTTGCGACTCCAGGCATCCATCCTGCCTCTGTCCAGCCAGCCACTTATGGGACATGCTCAGTTTTTCAAACGGGGACGTTAAGGGCTTTAGAGTGTTATTGCGTTTGTGGTGCAATCTTTATTTCCACCCTCCGGTTTAGCTGGCGGCCCGCTTCGGTGGCGTTCGTTGCTACAGGCATTGTTTCACCAAAACCGACGGGTTGAATACGATTCATGTAGACCCCTCTCTGAACCAGAAGGTCTTTTACAGAATTTGCCCGCCGAAAGGAAAGGTCCATATTGTATGCCTCTGTCCCAACGCTATCCGTATGCCCTTCAACCCTTATCAGGGTTTCCGGATACCGGGTAAGAACACCCGCTACGCGGTCGATCTCACTATAAAGGCCGGGCTTGACAACCGCGGAGTTTGTGTCAAAAGTAACATCCCCTTTAAAGGTAACCGCGAGGAGGTTGCCTTCCCTGCGCACAGCCGCCGCTTCCGAAGCGGCCAAAACCTCTCGCATTTCCCTTTCTTGGTTGTCCATCATTTTACCGATCCCGGCGCCTCCCAGACCACCGATAGCAGCACCTATCGCTGCTCCCCACAGGGTACTTTCCGTATTCCCGCCAATGGCCTGGCCGATTATGGCACCTGCCGCAGCACCGCCGACGGCCCCATAGGTTGCGCCTTTTTGAGTTTTTGTTTGAGGTGCGGCGCACGCGACTAATACAAATACCAACAACAGCAAACTTGCACGTTTAAATTCTCTCATTCCTGGCCTCATATTCTACACAAGTCTTTCCTGGTGCAATTGAAGGATTTCTCAAGAATGTGTAAAATTTAAATCTAAAACCTGCAATTTATAAAGCTTGTATTATTGCCATTTTCGTTAATTTTTCCTGTAAACTTAATTTTCTTAAAAGTTGCATTATTTCCATTTATCGTAACGTTACCAGAAATTATTGTCCAATGATTGTCGTATGAATCTCCTATCAATGTAAAATTATTGCCATTCACAGTTAAGTTATTTTCAAAAAAACCAGATTCTAAACAAATTTTGACGTTGTTATCTCTTACAAGATGAGGCAATATATTGACCCAATTACATTCTTCCCCATCGTCGTCGTGATCCTCATCTTTGTCATCCCACTTATCGACGACAACCATGAAGGCCAAAGAGTCTATATCATCCCGCAAGCAGTCGGTGAATCCGAAAGCGGAAATATCCTCCCCTGTTTTGATGTCCCAAAGGAAAATCGGGCCGTAGCTCTCGCCACACCTAAATATGAACGCTCCGTCCCGGACTTCGATGGTTTTGTTCCCGGATTCCGTTTCTATGACGATAATCCGATCGTACGGGTCAATGGATTGAACCTCGCCGGAAACCTTTTCCGGGAAAACAAAGACTTTTTTGGCAGCTAGACTTTGCAATTCATTCGGATCAGGAATGATCCGTACTTCCGGATGGGTGCCGCACTCTGTAAGCTCGTCCAACAAGAGGATGTCAATTTCCCCGTCTCCGACCAGATAAACGGCCTGATCCTGCGGTAGAAAAAACTCGACTACGTTGCCAACGCTTACCTCAACTCCGAGCATGGAACCACCCGTTTCCGGTTCAACCGAAACGAGCTTTCCGGTAACCTCTTTTGATTCGAGGAAGACCGCCACGGCGCGGAAAATTTGATCGTTTAGAAAAAACTTGCCGATCACCGTAGCGCCCAAACCCTGAAAAATGGCATTTGGTCCGACCTCCTCATCACCGCCTCGTAGAATCACAGTCTGGCTGGTGATCGCTACGTTCATCATCCCGCCTGTCAGTTCTTCATCCGGGCCCGGTGTCAAAGGAAACACATCGTTTAAAACCCTTCCCTCCACCGTCCCCTGGATGCGCAACACATCCCCGATGACAACAAGAGAAGCCAGAAAACATCCGCTTTTAGTGAGGTTCCCTCTTATCAGCACCCTTTGTCCGGGTTCCAACGCGCTCGGGTGGGTGAAATAGCCGCTCTCGTCAAACACATAGACGGGGTCGTCGAAATACACCCTTAGCCGGCCTCGGTCGCCGGCAAGATTTAGAATGAATCCCTCAGTGACGGTGTCTTTTATAATAAGTTCTTCAATGAACCCTTTCAAAATCTTGGGACACCGCTGTGACTCATCGAATTTCTTATCAATCGTGACGAACATCACCGGCTGAAAGATGCATTTCCCTGAGTTTCCAGCCTGGTGCAGTTTAAACGCCGATTTTTTCACATCCACGTCAAGGCGAATACCGAGTGTTTCACCGGGGGCCACGTGGATCTTCTTTCGGGGATTCAAGTCGACTTTTTCACTCGGCAGCTTGATAAAAAGGTCATCGCAAGGGCCTCCGGTTGCATCGATCTTGGAGACTTCCAACCGTATTTTTTCGTAATATCCGGCCGGAACGTTTCCTTTCAACGTCAGCAGGAAATCCTCGTTCTGATAGTCGAGAATGTTTACGGGAAAGCCGTCGGCCTTGTGGAAGAGGATTACTTCCTTCCGATTACCGGATGGTAGAAGAGAAACTTTGGTGACGTGTAACCACAGTTCTTCAAGGTTATGGTCCGGCCCGTCCGCAAGAAATAGTGCTACGGAACCGTTTTTGGCGGCTGAATTCACATCACCTGTGGACGTAGAAGATCCGGATGAGCCTCCTCCTCCGCAGCCTGTCAAGAAGACTGCCATCCAGATCACAGCGATGGTCCAAACTAGAAGCTCTCTTAAAGGTTTCCGTTTCATCTCTCCCTCCTCTCTGGCGGCATCAACCCCATGCCTCGACAGGGGATGCCATGATGATCGGATAACCGAGTTAAAGCCAAGTGCATGAACGCACGGGCTCCGAGAATCAGGCTGGATATTTTACCCCTGGCCAATACGCTATCCTACCGGCGCACGATGTACGTTTATTCCCAAAATTCCCCGAATCTCCAACGTGCATATTCTGCCATTTTTAGGATTTGTACCTTCCCCATTTCATCAAATGTGCTCCTCATCGCACGTTTTTTCGCGGGACATGCTTTCTTCGCGCGCAAGTGTCCATCCATAAATGGATTTTGATATTGAGGGCCACTAGCGTCAGTTTCCAATTCAGGAATGAGCAATTTTCGCAAGACCAGGTCGAAGATCCCGTCCTCTGAGCGGGAGAAGTCAAGGGGTTGCGCGGAGACGTACGGATAGTACGTCGCACAAGCAACCCCGCGGGCTGACGCCCAGATTGCCGAAAAGGGCCATTTCTGGGTCGAAACTAGCAAATTCGCGCTCAACAACATATGAGCTATTTCACCTTACGCACGTGAATTTCATCACGTCGATTGTTCGTTAACGCTCAAATTGAAGCGTTCTGTCGATCCGATCGCGTTGATAGAGAAGGTACCGGCATGCTCGCCGCGTTTCTTTTCCTTGTTATGCTGAATGTGATGAATACCATGTTCACCATCGAATTGGTTGTCGAAGTTGTCGAAGCACTGAACCCCATGATCTGCTTTTATCTTGAGCAAGGTGAAGTTCCCCCTTTTCTAATGGAATATTTGTTGCCCATCCCTGTGATGGTTTTGACCATGGCCCACAAGAATGCATGCGTTGGCACGGCTCTGAGAGTCAAAGCTTTTTGGTATTTTCACCTGTCGTGCATGCCCTGGTGATTCATTGGGAGGCGCTCCCCTTTCTACCCACAACATCACAGACTGCCTTAGTCCTTGACACAAAGGCCTGAATCTCATATGGTTTCAGCCCAGAAATGGATCGCTCGTTATCCTCTCCCCTGGAAATCCCGAAAGGCTTCCGGTTTTCTGAGAGTGCCAGACCTTATGCTCCGAGCTAATCGGCGTTCATCCGTGTCCAGTCCGCATCTGAATTGAGAAACATGGCTCGAAAAAAGAAAGCATTCTTCCCGAAGCGTCTCCTCTGCTCCATTTTCATCCTCCTGATCTTTGCATCGCTAGGAGCATTCCTGTACTGCTGGAATCTTTCTTCCCAGATCGACAAACGGTTTTCGGGCAGGCGCTGGTCTATTCCATCGAGAGTGCTCTCAGACACCACGGTTCTCTATCCGGGTCAAGTGGTCAACCGCTTTTTGTTGGAAGAAAAATTGGTTCACCTCGGATACCATACCGTTTCCCGAAACCCAGGTGAAAAAGGTGAGATGCGGATTTCAGCATCCCGGCTTGAGATCTTTCTGAAGGAGATGAAAACGCCGCAGAAGACCAGGGAGGGGTTCTCCGCTGTCATTTCTTTTTCCGGTTCCGAAATAAAGTCTATTATCGACTCGCGCACAGGGGAGCGCGTGCCGATTCTTGAATTGGAGCCTGAGGAACTCATGCTGTTCTTCGGACCTGAAAGAGAGCAGCGAAAGCTTGTTTCAATTGATCAGGTGCCCAGAGACGTAATTCATGCTGTCCTTGCAGCGGAAGACAGCCGTTTCTTCCGCCATCGTGGCCTCGACCCTCTGGGGATCGTACGGGCCCTTTACACAAACCTACTTTCCGGACAAATCCGGGAGGGAGGATCTACGATCACCCAACAACTTGCCAAGAACTATTTCCTGACCCCTGAAAGGACGCTCACTCGCAAGATCAGAGAAGCTTTTATCGCTTTGACGATGGAGATGATGTTCGACAAGAATGTCATCCTGGAAATCTATCTCAATGAGATCTACTTGGGGCAAAAAGAATCGGTTTCTATCAACGGGGTCGGGGAAGCTTCCTACTTCTATTTCGGAAAATCAGTAGCTGAGCTCTCCCTGAGCGAAGGGGCCGTCATTGCAGGACTGATCAGGGCACCTAACTTCTTTTCCCCGTATGTGAACAAGAATCGCTGCCGGGCCAGAAGAGATTCGGTTCTGGAAGCGATGCACAAGCATCAATGGATCAGCGCAGAGCAGCTCAAAGCATCCCTGGCGAGCCCTCTCGCCACCTCCGGATACGCCGCCTATGTGAAAAGGGCTCCTTATTTCATGGATTACCTTGCCCGGCAGGTCGCTTCACTCTATCCACCCGAGGCCCTAGCAAGCCTTGGGTTATCTATATTCACCACCATGGACACCCAGGTCCAGACAGCGGCTGAAAATGCCCTCTCCAATGGGTTGAAGCGATTCGAGGATCTCTACGCGCACCTGAAGCGCCAGGAGCCCGAAAAGAAGTTGCAGGGGGCCATCGTGGTCATGCAGCCCAAAACAGGGTACATTCTCGCTATGGTCGGTGGCCGGGACTATGCAGTGAGCCAGTTCAACCGAATCACCCAGGCCAGAAGACAACCCGGAAGCGCTTTCAAACCTTTTGTGTTCCTCGCATCCCTCGATACCCTGACGCCAGCTTCGATCCTTTCAAATGAACCCAAAACTTACACGATCAATGGCAGGGAGTGGCGACCGGACAATTACAACGCTGTTCCAGAAACCAGGATCAACATGAGAGACGCCCTTTCCAGGTCCATAAACCAGGCTACGGTGGATCTTGCGATGAAAATTGGGCTGGACCCCATTGTGAGCACGGCATCGGCTTTCGGATTCTCGACTCCGCTCAAATCCTACCCCTCTATCGCTCTGGGAGCCTTTGAAGTCGTTCCGCTCGAACTTGCGCGGGCTTACTGCGCTTTCGCGGCAGACGGGGTTCTTCCTCATCCCCTCTCGCTTAAGAAGGTGGTGGATGAAAAAGGGGAAATTCTTGAGCAGCGCCACATGAGCGTTCAAAGCGTGACTTCCCCCGGAAAAACGTTCCTCATCACCTCCATGCTTCGAAGTGCGGTGGAGGAGGGAACCGCGCGTTCTCTGAGGAACATGGGAATCCGCTTTCCCGCAGCCGGCAAGACTGGAACGACCAATGAATTCAGGGACGCCTGGTTTGTGGGCTATACCCCCGACATCATGGCGCTCATCTGGGTTGGCTTCGACGATGGGTCTTCTCTTCAAGCGCCTGCTTCTGTCTTGACCTTACCTATCTGGGCTGATTTAATGAACAGTATCCCCCAATACGTCTCGGGGACTTGGTTCAAGGCACCGCCTGATATCGTGGTGGAGACCGTCTGCAAGGAAAGCGGTCAACTTGCACGGGCTTACGTCTGCCCGGCAACCTTGGAGGAGTACTTCCTTGTGGAGAACACACCCAAGGAACGCTGTAATCTTCATCGAGGATTGGGGGCTCTGGAAAGGATAATCAAGGGTGTTAAAGATTTATTCGATAGCTTATAGGTGTGCGCTCGGCTTTTTTATGTGTCTCGCGCTGCAAGCATGCGCCGTTGTTCCTAAGGCTCCATCTTCCTCTCCTCCGCCCTCGTCCTCATCCACAGTGCACAGGGAAGAGCAGGCTCTTCCTCCTCGGGACGATAACCCAAGAACTTTAGCATCCTTACGTCTCACTGAACAGGCCCGGATGCTCCTCGAAAATGGCAAGGTCGACGATGCCATTGTGACCCTAGAGCGTGCCATTAACGTGAACCCCTCAACCGGTCAAAGTTACTACTACCTGGCCGAAGCATGGCTCAAAAAGGGAAATCTTTCCCAGGCAGCCGAATTCAACCGTCTCGCTGCGATGTATCTCCGGGAGGATCCCGATTGGATCAATCGTGTCGACGATCAGAGAGAGAAGATTGGGTTCCGCTAACCCAAGGAAAGGGATATGGGCGGGAACGGCCGCTTACATTCCTTCCCTGTGAATGACTGCTCGATAAGATACGGAAAGCAAACTCTTATTAGAAGCAGCTATCTCCTCTTCAGGGTCTCCTCCAAAAAAATACCCGGTAGGCGAGAGAGCATCATCGCGATCAGCCTCCGACAACCTGCCGGCTCTTGCACATATCGCCGTCTGAGGGATTTTGGAACGACCTACTGATGATCTGTAGTTGACGTTCCGATAGGGAGCCGGTCTCCACATGGAACTAAAAGAAGAATCTTATGCCGATCCCTCCCTCCAGGTCAAAATCCGTGTCCGGCGTTAGATTGAGGACGGGCGCCGCCTCCAGAAACGCACCCAAAGGTACATTTTCGAACAAGTACTCCACTCCGACCGGAATTCGCACTCCGAACTTGTTGTCCCGGTTTTCGCGGTCGATAAACCGTAGGCCGCCGCCGAAATATAATGGCAGCTGCCCCCGTGGTACCCTGATCAAATCATACATGTGGTAAAGATAGTCAGCGTAAATTTCAAATTCATCGTCGCCGCTGGTTTCCCAACCGGCCCCGACATCAAAGGCGTTGAGGTTATCTAGCATGTATTTAAAGGTTAAACCCGTAGGCTCTCCAAGTATGACGCCTCCGCCGATTCGCTTTCTTTCATCCGCAAATGCGCTGGTTGCCGTAAGAGCGATCAAGACGATTACGATGTATTTGAATTTCATAGGACATTCTCCTTTCCTACTTGCTTTTGTGATTCTTCGATTCTTTAAGACCACCAGAATATCAGCCTCCCGGAAAGCCTTGGATATTTTGCATGAAACTTCCTGGGGTCGTTCCAGGCAAAAATACCCCCCCTTTGTAAGCTAGTGTCCATCCATAAATGGAAGTGTTTGATAAACGTGAAAAAAGCGCATTCCGTGGTGGATTTTTTGATCTTCATGTAGTAAAAGAAAATTTTTCAAGGATTTGTTTTTACTAACAAAGATCGAAAAAGGAGCCACCACGAAATGCGCGAAAAGCACCAAAAACAAATGCCACTGATGACCAGCATTGTCAACCACCCCCATGGCAAGGAGTTGGA
>Ga0209164_1000678_pt1 | contig 65817 bp, 57 predicted proteins | sample MTBNYHSulfiMetaG_FD_187458 | JGI IMG/M metagenome (GOLD analysis project Ga0209164, IMG submission 187458) | Enrichment culture microbial communities from rom New York Harbor, USA that are MTBE-degrading - MTBE-NYH (New York Harbor Sulfidogenic)... | ecosystem: Environmental > Aquatic > Marine >... | reverse complement strand
GGGTTGCTGCGCTTCGAGATCTTTATGGTCTCTGCGCTGCGCAACCCGACGGTTTACATATACCGAGGTGAAACAAAATAGTGCTTGACAGCTGCAGGCTCATAGAAGGAGCGGGCCATGCCCGCGACCTGTGGCATTGCGAGACCCCGTTATCGCGGGCATGGCCCGCTCCTACCCGGCGAGACTTTCATGCTTCGTTGTTCCCGCTTGCGGAGATGGGGGTTAGCGTAAGACACGGAGAAAAGCCCTGAGAACTTTCTGCATTATTTTGATATTTTCCCAAGCGAGATGCTTGATGTTGTAATTTCCTGCCGAACGATTCTTTGAGATGTGACTGGCATTATAATGTTGTGAAAATTTGGTAGTGGTGAAAATGTTTACTGAAAGCCCTTTGGGGTAGCCGCACACACAATATACAGAGCAAAAAATCCCCCTAAATCGATTCATGCAACCTCTGGGGATTATCACTCTCCAACAAAGTCAACGTAACTGAAAAATCCTCAATTCGACGCCTTGCCGCTGGCCTCGCTGCTCAACACGATCCCCTGTTTTATTTTTATTTCCCTGGTCTTGGCCATGATCTCATCATGGGTCAGGATCCCCTTCTCAACCAGCACATCGATTAACGCCTGGTTGATGATCATCTCCATCTGCAGCGCTTCAGCCAAAGCTATCAACTGCTGCTCTTTATCCGGTTTTTCACTCATCTTTTCTCTCATCCTCGCATCGTTTGCCGCCGCGGTGGCCTTGCTGCTCATCGTCCGGCAAGGCTGATGCCGCTGGGGTCAATAATGATAAGCCTTTTTTTGTACAGGGCGCCTATGGCCTTTTTAAAGGTTTTCTTGCTTACCCTGAACAGGGAGTAGATATCTTCCGGCGGGCTTTTATCGGTGACCGCAATCCTGCCGCCCTGGTCTTTTATTTTCTGCAGAATGGCCTGGGAGATATCATCAACTCCCTGGTAGCCTGGTTTGTGCAGGCTCAAGTCGATTTTGCGGTCTTCGCGTATTTTTTTTATGTAGCCTTTGAGCTGCTGACCATTGAGAAGCGGCTGAAACACCTCGTTTTTATAAAGCATGCCCCCATGGGAATGGTTAACAATCGCCTTGTAGCCCAAATCTGTTTTCTCATAGATAAGCAAATCCACCTCTTCGCCCTCCTTATAATTCGGGGGCTGCGGGCTGAAAAACTTATCCAGCCTTGCCGAGGCGGTGATGCGCTTGGTTTTTTCATCAAGGAAGACAAAGACAACACAGGATTTACCTTCGGCCATTATCTCCTGCTGTTCACTCTTCGGCACAAACAGATCTTTTTCCAGCCCCCAGTGCAGAAAGGCGCCGGACGACGTGCTTGCCACCACCCGCAGTCCGGCAAACCGGCCGACCATTGCCTGGGGTTTTTGGGTGGTTGCCCGCAGATGATCTTCCCGGTCCGTATAAACAAAGACCTCAACCTCATCGCCGGCCTGGCACTTCTCGGGCACATCCTTTATCGGCAGGAGGATGTCTCCCAACTCACCGCCATCAAGGTGGGCGCCGTAGTCCCGCGTTCTTTTTACCGTAAGTTTATTTATCCTGCCGATCTGTGCCATTTTTTCCCCTGTATTTTTTTACGCGAAACCCGCCCCTCGCCCTGTCCACCCGGTGTCCCAATGTTAAATTCCGGTTCATATCCCACCGTGAACTGGCTCGCCGTGTTATTGCGGAGGCTCAGGAAATGGGCGTTATCCTTATCAAAGGGACAAAGCGGCATGGCACAGGGCGCAAAACCAATTTTTTGATAAAAGCGGGGATCGCCTAAAACAAAGATGGTATTTGCCTTGATGACCTCCTGCCGCAAGGCAAAGCGCAGCAACTCGGAGCCTATCCCCTGCCTTTGAAACTCCGGCTTCACCGCCAGCGGCGCCAGATGCAGGCCGCAAACCGCGGAGCCGTCATAGGCATTGGAAAAAGCAATTGCGGCGATGACCGTATTGGTATGAATACACACCCACTCATGCACGGCCTTGCCATGCGCATGGAGATTTTCAACTAGTTGCACCTCATAGGTGCTGCCGGGGAATGCCTGCCGCAACAAGGCGGAAACCTTGGCATAATTTTCAGGGGTGAGTTTGCGTATCTTCATTTAAATAATCAATTGTCTCCATTGCAACAGATCAGGCCTGGGGGCAGATCTGGTCGACCAGCCGTTTCAGGCGGACGCGGGCCGCCTCGATATCGGCAAGGCAGGCAAAGGCCTTGACGGCCTCGGCCTTGGCCGGATCAAAACCGCCGTGCAAGGGGTGACGGCCGAGCAGGGCGGCCACAAAGGCGCGCTCCAGCCGATCAACCGGCTCATCCGACTGCTGCGCATCCGCCAGCTCATACCAGGCGCGAAATCGGGGCTCGCGCAGGGCCTGCCGCACCTCCTGCTGCAGCCCCTGGGTGGCGGCAAAACCGTGCCGGAACAGATCGGTCATGCCCCAGACATACAGCAAGTCGGATGCTTTGGCTGCTGCTTCCGGGCCATCCAGCGGGCAGCCGGGTTCCTGCTTTGCCAGCAGTGATTCCAGGCCCAGGGAAATGGTGTCCCGCACCCGCTCGGCAACGTCCGTGATCTGTTTGATATCCTGCGTTTTTTCTCCATAGGCGATGATCGCGCTGTTGATGGCCCAGACAATTTCCTGCTCAAGTACGGACAGAAATTCCTGGTCAGTGACCAGGGACAGGGCCTGCTGCAACAAAGTGGTGGCGAGCAAGGTGCCGGCATACACGGACGGTACCCGGGTGAGGGCACTGTCCAGCGGTTTCTGCGGCCGGGGCAACGGCTGCCGACTGGCCGGCCGGGAGAAGAGAACCGAGGCCTCGTCCGGGGTGACAAAGCCCAGATCCTGCATGCGGTTGTTGCGGAAGCGCAAGGCCTCTTCCTCGATCTGGGTCGGCAGATCCACGCGGACCTGGCTGAGGAGTTGGTGGGTACCGGTGGGATCATACTGGTACATGGCATCCAGCAAAGTAAAGGGATGGATCTTCAGCGCCATTTCGGTTTTCAACTCCAGGAGATAGAAACCGTCCGGGGTCATGGCCCGGGCCTTGCCATTCTCCTCGTCCTCTTGCGGAACCTGATCAGTATCAGGATCATACACCGTGACGGTCTGGGTCAGGAAGAGGAGCTGCACCACATAGTCCAGGGAGAAAAAAGACGTGGCCAGGGTTTCGGGGCCGGCCAGCGCAAAGGCGGCCAGCCATTCATCCAGACTGTCAACGGCAAAGTCGTAGCGGTTCCAGCAGTCCAGATCGATGCCGGCCTGCAATTGTTCGTGGCTCAGCCGGCGGAGGATGGGCAGGGCCTGACCCAAGCCGATCTCCCTGACGATATAGTATGCTTCCAGGGGTTCGAGGAGTGCGACCTCGTCGGCCAGGTCGTTGGAGGCCAGCAGTCGCTCGCCCCGGCGGGCCAGGGCACGGGTCAGATCGATGCGGAACGGAGTTAATTCGATGATGTTATTTTCTGTCATATTCTCTTGTCATTGGGAGGTGATGGAAGCTCTTCGCCGCAAAGCGGAAGGCTTGGCATATTTTTTTGGGTGAGTTTGCTTATTTTCAATAAAACCGGGACAGGTTTATTTTCTGTAAATGCAGGGTGCAAGAAATTCCAAAAAGCTTAACATACTCCAATATTCTCTTTAAGGGAACGATTGCAAGGAAAATGATAGGATCGAAACAGACAGGGCTGGGCAGGCGGTTGATTTACGGAGCAGACGATGAAAACAAAAAAGGGTTTGCAGCAGAAATACTGCAAACCCTTTAATATATGGTGCGGGACCAAGACCAATCCAGAATAGACAACTTATTGTTTTTGCATAAAAAATATTTACATTGTTTCTACAGGAGCCCCTAAAAAGGCCCCTAAATATAACTGCAGGAGTTGAACCCGCGTTCTACCATGCAAATAAGGGGCTTGACGGTTGCTTGCAACTAAGTTGCAACAGTTGTGAACGATAGAAATCATAGGCTTGCCAATGAACTTTCCCGCCATGTCCCCTAAATTTTTATACTTTTGAAAAAAACACTAAGCCTCTTGAAATCAATATAGAATAAATGTATACAAACTGTTTAGATTATAGAAGTTGGTGTTGCCTTATATGATACTAACTATTATATTATGTTAAATACCGTTCCCCTCTTACCGGAGTGTTAACATGGGCCGACCTATTAGTGGAAAACACGCCATTGAGGTTACAGCATTTTCATGTGTTTTTGAACGTCCTTTTTCAAAGAGCTCAATAGAGGCTCTAATGACATTAAAAGAGACGTTTAAAGAACAATATCCTGTTTTCTCGACAACTAATCTGGTTAACATGCGTATTGAGCATGATAACGTCCCTCCACGTGCTTCTCAGGCAACAGCTGGCGTATCGTTACAAGTGTTAAAAGAAGGTCAGCACAAACCAGCATGGTCATTAAGAGCTGACGTTAATATCATTACAGTTTCTTGTTTTGTATACGACAGATGGGCTTCTGAATCTTCAAAAGCCATAAGGGATTTAACTAGTGTAATCAATATTGTTGCTGATGACCAAAACCCTGTTAATCATTTTTCTTTACAAACTGTTGATCGTTTTGTTGGAGGAAACCGCACTGATTACAAAATAAATCAGGTATTCAATTCTAAATCAAAATATTTGACCAACTATGCACGAAATGCGGGTCCACTTTGGCACATATACCAAGGTTGGTTTGAAGATGTTAAAGATAAAAAAGATAGATTACTACACAATCTTAACCTCAGCACCAATGAAACTTCACATGGTATAATTACGACCATTGATCATAATGCACAATATCAACTTATTCCATTTGCATCAGCTACAGATTTCTCAAACGAGAAATACATAACCGAAATATTCAACATACTACATAGCCGAAATAAAGAAATTATACTTAATTTACTCACAACAAAACAATGTAGGGCTATAGGACTATGCTAATAGACACTTTTCAAAAAATGCCGTATGAAGATGCTGATACTGCAGGGTTAATAAAAGAAACAACATCAAAGTTTTTCAAGAATGCCCTTATAGCAGGTACAGTAATTTCTTCTTCTATTTTCAGTAGCCCTGCAGTATCTTCTCATATAATACCAGAAACTTATCGATATGGGCATATTGAGACAGAAGCATTCGGCATATCATCCTATGAAAACTCTGCTTTGGAAACTCTCAGATCATATAGTTATGACCACAGCGAGGCTGCTAATATTTTTTCCTATATTGTTACAATTCCTGAATCTCAAGCATTTCTCGCTGGACTAGCACCTATTATAGAAAAAATATATCCTGGGCTGGGGAAAAATAAACAATTAAAGCTTGTCCAAGATCCTGACACTGGCCAACCTCTTTTGAAACTAAACTTTAATTCTGGTTTATCTATTAATGAAGAGTTCCTTGAAAAGGATAGATTGATTAATGAAGCAATAATAAAAGCTGATTTAACTTTTGGCTTTCAATATGTTGTATTTTCTAATTGTTAATTTACTAACTTATGTCATCATGCACTCCGCTTGACATATTTGCGTTTGCCCATTGGCTGAACGACACTAAACCTACTAATTCTTCATCTTGCCTCATAAGAACTATTATCAATCGCGCATATTTTGCTGCTCTTGTTAGTGCACGTAATTTCACAAATTCTAAAACTACCGGGCAAGGTGGGCATAAACAAGTGATAGATGCACTATCTAAAATTGATCCTATTGCGGCAAACAAACTTAACTCTTTACGTCTTCAGAGACAAACAGCCGACTATGAACTTAGTCAAGAATTAACCTCTCGCGAGGCCCAACTATCTTTAATAGATTCAAGACATGTCTTATATGTTTCTACTAATCAGACATTGCCTCCCGGTGTTCCTTACATGTCAGATTACTTAAATAAGTCTAAGTTTATAAGCTCTGAATAGTATATATCCTCCCAATTAAACAATCTCTTTAACGATTTCTTCGAGTGCCCCCCCTTATTTGAGCAGCTTTCAATTGTATCTTTTTCTATTATCTTGTCACCTGTCTTTTTATAGGATTAATCGTGTTAATTAATATATTATTCCTATAGTCCGCACTGTTTCGTTATGCTATTTTTTGTTCCTGAACCAAACTAGCTTCCTGCTCGCTATCAACTTTTCTTTTCCATTCAGCAAATTCTGGGAATTTTTTCCCAAATTCGACTTCAAACCAATCTGAAAATTTTGGTTCTTGTTTTTTTTCTTCCTCTAACCAACTTTCAATATTTTTCAAAAAGCTGAGTTTTGTGCCCTCAAGTTCTTTTTCTCCAAGTCTTTTAGTTCCTTATCAGGTCAATGTTTCAAAGTGCCGGGCAAAAAATAGATGACAAAGAGGTTTGTGATATGCCGTCTCAATCCCTTCGTAATCAGGTCAATGTTTCAAAGAGTATGCCTCTTTTTTTGAGCAATTCCCGAAAGTTATAAAGCAATTTCCTGTAACCTCAATTTTTGACTTCATTTTTTCATCATCACCTCCCCGTCATTGAAAATTTCATACCTGTTTTGTTACGAAAAAACAAGTATTTCTGATACTCCTATAACCTGCCTTTAAGCCCCCCAAAAGGCCCTCAAAGTTAAACCGCAAAAATCAAAACAAGAAATATCGGTTCACCCGGTGTAGTTTACACTTATTAACATGCAGTATTACCCCGGAATTGTTACGTTTTCTCCTATTTATTTTTTTTAGTTAAGATTGTCAATGTACAGCTATCTCCAGCAATATCCAAGTCAAAGAATGGAGGATGTCCTTTTAGCCGAAGTTCTTCATGCTCAGAAAACTGTTTTCGTATTTCCATAACAATAGCCATAGCTAGTTCATGGTCACGAACCCATTTAATTTGTTTTAGTGCTTCATCAGGGACAGCAGCCATATTTGCAGTTGCGCGGACTATGGTTTCTGAATAAAGTTCACTGCCATTCGACTCATACAGCAAATATGGTTTATTACCCTGAATCCTACAAAGTTCTCCATTGACCATTCCCATTACATAATTTTTTGTTGTTTCCATGAATTATTCCTCTTTCTTTATACCCATCGTGAAGTTCACCGGCGCGCGATCCCGAGCGCCTATTTGAAACGTAAATTATACAAATTTTTTAACGATTACCAATAGATGATTAACAAATATGATTAATTGTTAATCATTCCAAAGACACAAAATAAATATAACAGTGCAATGTAACCCCAATAAATCGTTCCCTTTATGCCTGAATGGCACGGCTTACACGCTATATTGCAGAAAATACCCAGCGCAAAAAGAACGATAGCATAAATTGGTGTTTCATTAAAATATGCAGCCCCTGAAAGAGTAAAAAAAAGCCCTGTAAACCAAGCTACATATTCTATCACTCCGTCAGGTAATCTTGACATTGCATTTCATTTTCCTTGATTGAGGGACGCGAGGGACGTCCATAAAATAATGTAAACCCAAGACACTCCCCAACCTGTACCTACCACCTATATTCTCTTTAAGGGAATAATTTGCAATGAAAATGATAGGCGCAAAGGAGGCAGAGGCGGGACCCGAAATCGAACCAGGGTCACACGGATATTCCGTATTTTCTCCTGGGCATCAGGATTCTAAGAATTTCTTGATAAATTCGACAAAGGGTTTGATCTCTTCTTCTGTAGAAGCTTTTTCCAGAGAAGCCATGTATGCATCTCTTTTTTCCGCTTTTATCACTGTCCAGTTGAATCCCCCGGACACCAGCATAAGGTTCATCAAAAATCTTCCAATCCGGCCATTTCCATCCATATACGGGTGAATGAAGACAAAGATAAAATGGCCCAGAACCGCCCTGACGGCGGCATGTTGCTCCTCCTTCAGTAAGTCAAAAAGGGCTTCCATGCAATCCGGGACGGCATTCCGGGGCGGGGGTACATGCCTTGATCCGGAGATATAAACAGGTTGGTTCCTGTACCCGACAAGATTTTCCGCGGAAAGGATGTTTGCTTTCAATAAAAGCGCAAAAAGTTGCCTGTACCAGGTTTGCAGGTCCTCTTCAAATACCTTCCCGGCCCTCTCTCCATCAAGAACCCTGCTTATGCTCCGCAGAACAGCTTTAAAGGCGGCCTGATAACCTTTTGCCGCCAACGCATCTTTTTGCCTCCTGTCCGCGGCAACATTCTCAGGGTCCCACTCGCCGGATTCAATTTTTTCAATCAGTTCTTCCGTTACCTGATAGCCCTCGATGGATAAGGAGTGATAGGCGTCTTCTCTATATCTTTCCTGAACAGATTTGAGCGCATCCTGGACATCTCCTCTCATCCCGGGCGAAGCGGGCATTATATGCAACACCTCATCCCGCATCGAATGCCACATCATACGGATACGTCCGGCATAAGGAGATGTGCTCAAGGTTGATCCAAGTTTGGGCTCGTATTCGATGAACGGATTGACTTCTCTGAGCTGATATCCTGCCGTGATCAGGTCTTCTTGTATTTGCTTTGATTTCGCCTCTTCTCCGAGGTGCCGGTAGGCGCCGATTATCCTTTCAGCGGATGCGATTGCCCCGGTATGGAGAATATTTCTCGTAATTTCCGCCACTGACAAAGAGGATATTTTCAAGACAATCTCAATATTGCTCGGATTTTTCTGATAGTAAATCGGAGCCAACCGGCATAGGGCGGAGGGTAGCGACATTATCATCACACCATTCCACTCTTCTGTATCTGCAGGGAAATTCTTCACATCCATCAGCAGGAGAATTGAAGTATGGTGGGGCAGGTTTATACTCTTGTTACTTGCCTTCTTCGTAAGGACTATGATCTGCTTCGGGATAGCCGTATTCCCGGCATGCACATGCAAAGAAGACTCTGCCGATAAGCAGAAGCCGGTTTTCCCGAATCTTTCCGAGAGATAGTATTTAAGAAAGGGCCAGAAACCTCCAAACCAAGCGGTGCTTTCCCCTTCCCCTCCAGGGGGAGTCAGCAGATACCAGCCTTTTATAATTTCTGCGAGGCAGGCTTCGGCAATAAGTTTTTCCCTGAATTTTCTATCAAGATCAGAAGACTTTACTATTCCATCCCGAGCAATCAATCGTGCTTCTTTCAGGGCTTCGGCGAAAAATTGTTGAGGATTTTTTCTGGTTCGCGGCATTTTTTACTTTCCCCCTTTACACGGTTGTTTGCGTAGAAATTAACGGTACCATTTACTAGAAATTAATGCAATTTTCTATTAGAAAATTATGCATAAATCGACTATCTTCGCCCGACCTGGAATAGGGAGGGCTGCCGGAATGGGGGCTTCAAAAAAAGTGACAGCGCGTTCTCTTTAAAAAAGGGAATTATTTGCCATGAAAATGATAGGCGCAAAGGAGGCAGGGGGCTGGACAGGCGGGTAATCGACGTTGGAGGTGGTGAAAACGAAAAAAAGGGTTTGCAGCATTTCTGCTGCAAACCCTTTAATATCTGGTGCCGGGACCAGGAATCGAACCAGGGACACACGGATTTTCAGTCCGTTGCTCTACCGACTGAGCTATCCCGGCGTAAAGGCGGTAAAGTATCGAAATCCGGTGTCCTTGTCAAGAATTTTTTAGGAGCCTCATGCAAAATGAACGTCGTAGCGAGATCGAGAGAAAAATATTCTGTGCAAGGATGAGTTGAGAAATCGCCCGGAAGCGTAGCAGTGCTACGTTGAGGACGATTTCACCAGGATGGCCGCACAGGATATTTTTAGCCGATCGGAGTAGATGTTCATTTTGCATGAGGCTCTCAGGTTACAGATAAATGACCCGGCTGCAGGCCAGCTTGTCGTGCCAGGCGGCATGCTGCTGGTCCACCGCAGCCCACAGAAAACCAGCCCCCAGAGGCACGGTTGACAGGAGATAGCCGACCAGCCGCAGAAACGAGGCGCCGAGGGAAAGCATCCGGCCTTGGTCGGAGACGACCATGATTCCCATAAAAACCTTACCCAGGGTCTGACCGCCGAAACTGTGCAGCACGATAAAATAAAATCCGGTCAGCAGGAGAGGCCACGCCAGCAGCAGAATTCCCGAGGAGACCAGCAGATAGATAAGGCCCTGCCAGTTTGCCGGCGGCAGAACCATGACCGCCCTGACAAAAAGGAAAAGAGTAAAGCCAACCAGACAGGCCAGGAAAACACCATCAATGGCCAGGGCCATCAACCGTGCGCTGAAATCTGCCGCCATTCCGCATGGTTCATCCTGATCCGGGCCGGCCAAGCCGCAAGGGGACAATTCATTCTCCGTCATTTCTTCAGCACCTATAGCTCAATATCCGGCGGGTTCCCAGACTTTTTATCCTGTTTATGCTGTTCGTCATCGCCCAGATCAATGTCTTCCATGGTCAAGTCCATGGGGATGCCGGCATTACCATCACTGCCCTTGCCACTGCTGAGAAAATCTTCCAGATCAAGCGCCGTATCTTCCGGTCGCCCAGCCTCCTCGTCCGCCCCGCCAGCTTCCTCGATGACAAGATCAGACATGTCGATGTCTTCCAGGTTAAAGACCATCTCCTCTTCCGAAGGCTCATCTTCTTCCAGATCGACATCAATATCAAGACCAAGGCCGGAACCTGCCGCCGCAGCCTTTCTGCCGGCCGCAGGTTCTTCCTCAAGATCAGACTCAGGCGATTCCTCCGCCTCGCTGCCCATTTCAAGCTCAAGCTCCGGCAGGGACTCCTCCGCTGCCGAAGCAACCTCTGCTTCCTCCTCCAGCGCAAGCACCGACCCGCCCAGCTCTTCTAAAGCCTCTTCGCCGCCGGCTTCCTCCAGGGCAAGATCAACCCCCGCAGCTTCCTCGGCCGCTGCCCGCAATTGCTCTTCCTGCGCCGCCTCTTCGCCAAAGCTGAAATCTATGGTGCCCAGCTCGGCATGCTCTTCTTCTTCCGCGGCCTCAATCACCTGCTCCTCTGCGGCTTCCTCCTCCGGCATGGCGAAACTGATGCCGGAGTCCTCCTCAACCTGGTCCTCCTGCTGGGCAAACGGGGAAAGATCCACCACGGGAATGTCTTCATCATCCCCAGCCACTTCAATTTCCACATCGGATTCCGACAGCGCCTCCGCCTCAGCCAGATCGAACTCCACCGCTTCGGAATCCGGCTGCTGTCCTGCCTGCCCTAATATGGAGGAGAGAAAAAAAGGCTCTCGAACCCTGACCGCTGTTCCGGCAAGGTTGCTGCTTATGCCAGCCAGACTTGCATCACATTTTGCACAGGCTTCCTGTTGGTCAAAAGAGATATATCCACATTTTGGGCAGCGCATTGCAATTGTCCCTCGTAAAAATTTATATGAACAAATTTTCCTTGCCCGAAGCCTTCAATCTTCAGGCCGGTTTACAGATTCCCAGTGAAAACAGAGGATTTATTCCAAAATATATAATAAATTATTATAATCCGCTCCTTAAGGTCAAGACATTCCCGGTCAGGCGCCTACATTTTTTGTGGTTTTCCCATGATTAACCATGCATGGTGCTTTGAAATCTTGCAAAAATCACCCCTTCAGGATATTTATAGAAAATCATCCATTCCTTATAAAAATTTTACCACGTAAACAATCGAACCATGATACAGAGAACCCTTACAGCATCGCTGCTCATCTTCTGCCTGTTTTTTCTGTCCGCCTGTTTTAAAGCGCCCGTCCGCCACCTGGCTTCCGATGTCTGCCTGATGAGTCAAGGCACCACCCGGCAGGAGGTCATGAGATACATGGGCCCGCCGGATGACCAGCAGGTCGACCAGTACGGAGAAATGTGGATTTATTACCAGGTGAACAAAAGCCTGCTGCGCAAAACCCCCTTTATCGGCGACAGTCTGGGGACGGAGGATGTTGATGTGGTAACCGTCCGCTTTGAGGGAGACCGGGTTATCGCCTGCGCTTACCGGTCGCTCACGGCTGACGAGTTCAAAAAAGCCGGAATTGCCCCGCGCCATGACGCAGATGTCGAATAACTACGAACTGGCCAGGGCCAGAATGGTGCGGGAACAGCTCATTCCCAGGGGCATCACTGACCAACGCGTTCTCCAGGCCATGGGCGAGGTACCGCGGCATGCCTTTGTCGAGGATGCCCTGCAGAGTCAGGCATATGGAGATTTCCCGCTGCCCATTGGTGAAGGCCAGACCATTTCCCAGCCTTATATCGTCGCCCTCATGACCCAGGCCCTGGGCCTGCAGGGCCACGAAAAAGTCCTGGAGATCGGCACCGGCTGCGGTTATCAGAGCGCCGTGCTGGCCGGCCTCTGCGAACGCGTCTATACGGTGGAACGGATAAAAAACCTGCACATCAAGGCCCGCCGTATCTTTGACCGGTTGAAACTGCTCAACATCATGTGCAAAATCGATGACGGCACCCTGGGCTGGCCGGAACACGGCCCCTATGACGCCATCATCGTCACCGCCTCCGGGCCGCAGATACCCGGGCCTTTACTGCAACAGCTGGCTGATCCGGGCCGGCTGGTGATTCCGGTGGGCGACCGCTTCAGCCAGGACCTGCTTACTGTCACGAAAGTGGACGGCGTCATCACCGAAAAATGCATAGAAAAAGTCCGCTTTGTCAGCCTGATCGGCAGTGCGGGCTGGGCCGCGTAGCACCCTCCGCCCCATCACATCACCAGCTTCAGTACGGCAAAGCCACCGACCAGCAGCACCACAAAGGCAACACAGAGCAGGTTGAAATACCGGTCAATAAAGGCCTTGGCGGGCTTGCCCCATTTTTTCAGCACCCAGGCCACGGCAAAGAAACGGGTGGCCCGGGCCGCGATGGAGGTCATAATAAAGATGGGCACATTGATCTTGGCTACGCCCGCGGTGATGGTGACCAGCTTATAAGGCAACGGCGTCAATCCGAAGATATAGACGATCCAGGCGTTCCACTTGTCATACACCTGAAAGAGATACTCACCCCCCAGCCTCTGGCCAAAGGTGGTGACGATGTAGGACGGCAGGGCGATATCCTGCCGGCCGTTGACCGGCACCAGTTGCACATGGGTGATGTTTTCCACAATCCATTTACCCAGCGTCTCCCAGGCGAACACGCCTATGCCGTAGCCGACGATTCCCCCCACAACCGAGGCCACTGTGCACCAGAGGGCAAAACGCCACCATCGCGTCCTGGCGCCCATCACCAGGGCGATGAGCAGAATATCCGGCGGGATGGGGAAAAAACTGCTCTCCGCAAAGGAGATCAGCATGAGGGCGGGCAGACCATAGGGGGTGTCCGCCCAGTGCAGAACCCAGTCATAGAGCCTGCGGTGAATATGCCAGGCGGGTGTTGCCGCCGCTGTTGTGTCGTGGTCCATGTATCTGTTTTCTGGGCTGTAATGATGAATGCGTTTAGCGAATTTTTCTGACCTCTGCGGCCATGCCGGCCACCATCTCCATAGCTTCAGCCACGTCAAAAGTCAATATCTTCCTGTCGGCCATGACGAGCCGGCCATTGATGATGACGCTTCTCACATCCGCTCCGCCGGCGGCATAAACGAGATTATCCACTGAATAGAACGGGGTGAGGTGGGGCTGGTCCACATCAATCAGGATGACATCGGCCGGCATGCCCACGGCCAGCCCGCCGCCATCGGCAAATCCCAGCACCCGGGCGCCCCGGGCGGTGGCCATGCGCAGCACCTCCCTGGCCTTGACCGCGGCCGGGTCCAGGGCGCGCACCTTGTGCAGTTTGGCGCAGGTATCCATTTCGCTGAAGAGATCAAGATCGTTATTGCTGGCGCAGCCATCCGTGCCCAGGCCGACCGGCACCCCGGCGGCGAGCAGCTCGGCAACCGGCGCGATGCCTGCGGCCAGTTTCATATTGCTCTGGGGACAGGTGACCACCGCCGCCCCACTGGCCGCAAGCAGCGAGATGTCCTGTTTATCAAGCCAGACCGCATGGATACAGACCGTCTGCCCATCAAGCAGGTCGAGTGAATGCAGATAGGCTGTGGGTGAACCCTGCCATTTTTCAGCGAGCAGCGCCCTTTCCACCCCAGTTTCGGCAAGATGGATAAAAAAGGGGACATTGCTGGCCCTGGCTAGCTTCTTGGCCCGCACCAGGGTGCGGCTCGAGCAGGTATAGGGCGAATGGGCGAATACCGCCGGAGTCAGCAGTTCATTGCCCTGCCAGCGCTCAATAAACCGGGCGGCGGTCGTCACATTTTCCGCGGGATCGGGTACGCCGGGCGCCGGGAAATCAATAACGCCCTGGGCGGCAACCGCGCGCACGCCCGTCCCGATAAAAGCCCTGGCCGCCTCATCCTCATAAAAATAGGCATCGGCAACAGTGGTGGTGCCGGACATGATCATCTCGGCGGCGGCCAGTCTGGTGCACCAGTAGACCATCTCCGGCGTGACAAACCGGGCCTCCGCCGGGAAAATATGCTGTTCAAGCCAGGTCATGAGCGGCAGATCATCAGCCATGCCGCGGAAAAGGGTCATGGCCGCATGGTTATGGCCATTGACCAGTCCGGGCATGACCAGCCCCCCCCGGGCGTCGATGACATCGGCAGCCGGGGACGGCGCCGAGGACGCCATGGGTCCCAGCGCCGTAATGCGGCCCGCGCCGATTTGGACAAAAGCGTCCGCCACAAACCCTGCAGGGGTGTCAGGGGCGAAAAGTTTGGCATTGATGATGACAATATCTTTATGCATACCCTGAAAATACCGCAAAGGGCAATATTGCGCAAACAACTTAGGGGCCCGTTCCGCATTAACCATTCATTGCCTGCCAGTTCTTTACGCCCCTTATGCCGGTCACCCTATGGCCATGCTGCACTTTTTTACAACGGCTTGCAGCGAAACTGAGCCGCGCCCTACCCTTTTTCAGTCGCCCGAAGGAGAAACATGATGAAATGTTGACATCGACACGCCGCTTCAGTACATTTCACTCAAGTCGCATGTATCACATTCCCTCAGACCCCCAACCGAGGAGTTTCATATGGAGCCAAACTGCCTGTTCTGCAAAATCATCAACGGCGACATCCCGGCCAACAAACTCTATGAGGACGATGACGTCCTGGCCTTCTGGGACATCGCCCCCCAGGCGCCGAAGCATTTTCTCGTCATTCCCAGAAAACATATTGCCGGCCCAGGGGCCATGGGCAGCGAAGACGAGCAGCTCATCGGCAAAGTGCTGCGGGTCGGCGCCCGCCTGGCCCGCGAGAACGGCGTCGGCGACGGCTTCCGGGTGGTTTTCAACAACGGCGCCGAAGCGGGACAGACCGTCTTTCATATCCACATGCATGTACTGGGCGGCCGCAAAATGGCCTGGCCCCCGGGCTGATATGCCGGCAGGGACAACCATAAACGCAGAAACCACCGGCGTCATTCTGGCCGGCGGCGCAAGCTCAAGGTTCGGCAGCAACAAGGCCATGGCTCTGCTGCACGGCACCCACATCATCAAACATGTGGCATCGACCCTGGAAACGCTCTTTCCCCAGCATCTGCTGGTAACCAACACGCCGGACACCTACCGCTTTCTCGGCTGGCGGATGATCGGCGATATCCATGCCGACTGCGGGCCGCTGGCCGGCATCCATGCCGCCCTGCACCATATGACGACCCCCCAGGCCTTTGTTGTCGGCTGCGACATGCCCAGCATCGACAGCCGGCTGATTGCCTATCTGTGCAATCTTACCGGGGACTGGGACGCGGCCCTGCCATGGCTCGACACCGGACCGGAACCGCTCTATGCCGTCTACCGCAAAGGGTGCCTGCCTGTTATTGACAGGCAGCTGCGGGAAAAACAGGGGAAAATCCGCCTCGCCCTGGACCAGCTGAACCTGCGCAAAGTAAGCCAGCAGGAGGTGCTGGCCATCACCGGCGATCTCCTGGCCTTTCACAACATCAACCGCGTGGGAGATCTGCAGCTTCTCCTGGAAAAAGAGACCGGCCGTGGCTGACCCCACCTCCCTGAAAAATGCCAGAAAACTCATCATGGCCCATGTCTCTCCGGTGGACGGGGAAACGTTACCCCTGCAGGATTGCCTGAACAGACGGCCGGTTTGCAACCTGCTGAGCACCATACCGGTCCCGCACTTCCGCCAGTCCACCATGGACGGCTACGCGGTCAACGGCAAAAGCCTGGCCGGAGTCAAACCACCCCTGGAACTGCCCATAGTCGGTGAAATTGCGGCAGGATGCACGACAATCGCCGCCCTGGCCAAAGGGGAAGCGGTCCGCATCATGACCGGCGGTTCCGTGCCCGCCGGCGCCGACCGGGTTATTCCCTTTGAATGGTGCCGGGAAGCAGCCGGCAGGGTCATCATTTATCGATTCGGCCCAAAGGGCAGGTTCATCAGACAGGTTGGGACAGACCTGAACAAAGGCCAGCTCATTATCCGTAAAGGCGAAACGATCACCCCCTGTCATCTTCATCTGCTGGCCACTTCGGGGATGCCGCAGGTCCGGGTATTTGCCAGACCACACGTCTCCTTTCTCTGCACCGGCAGCGAACTTGTCGAGCAAAGCCCCCTGCCCGGCCAGATTATCAGCGGCAACCGCGCCCTGCTTGACGGCCTGATCAGACAGGCGGGAGGAATTCCCCGGTATCTGGGGGCCGCGGTTGATGAGACGGATCACATCGCCATGAAACTGCAGGAAGCAGGGCAACCCCGCATCATCATCACCACGGGCGGCATGGGGCCGGGGAAATATGATCTGATGGGGGAGGTGCTGGAGAAGATAGGGGTAAAAATCTTTTACCGCGCCCTGCAGGTAAGACCCGGCCGGGCCACCATCTTCGGCGTCAGAGACCAGACCCTTTTTTTCAGTCTGCCGGGGCCGCCGCCTGCGGTGCATATCCTGTTCAACGAGCTTGTCCGGCCGGCGATTCTCGCCTTGCAGGGCAAACGGGGTGTTCCTGAAAAGGTGCGGGCCGTTCTCAAAGAGGATATTGTCATCAGAAAAAGAGGGGTGCTGAAGCTCAAAAACGGCATCACCGCCGTGCGCTCAGGTCTTTTCACCGTGCGGCCGGCCGGCTTGACCGAACCGTCCACCGCCACCATTCTTATTCCGGGCAACCGGCGCCGGATCCATGCCGGCGAGAAGGTGACCATTCATCTGCATTAGCAGAACACCACCACCGCCGTGATATTATCCTTGCCGCCGGCCGCATTGGCCTGCCGGACAAGATTGTCACAGGCCTCCTCAGGGGATGCGGCACGGTCAAGGGTCTGCTGCATTTCCTCATCACTCACCATGCCCCACAGGCCATCGGAACAGAGAAGAATTTTATTGCCAGCCGAGAGCGGCACCCGGTGGAACTCCGGGTCCTCTGCAAAGGGAAAACCAATCCCCCTGGTAATGATATTGCGGCCCACCCCTTTCCCCCCATCCGTCAGGCCCACGGTCTGATCCGCCACCAGGGAATGGTCGGTGGTGAGCTGCTTTAAAATGTAACCATCGTCAAGATAGGCGCGGACATCCCCCACATGGCAGATATAGGCCACACCGGCATCGATCAGACAGGCCACCAGGGTGCAGCCCATGCCGCGCAGGTCCGGATTGTCCGCCGCCATGCCCATCACCTTGTCGTTGGTTTTATAAAAGCTCGCGATGAGACCATGCTGAATGGCCGCGGGATTGCCCTGTATTTCGCGGATTTTCTCCGCGGGAAAAAAATTTATCAGATACTCCGTTGCCACCCGGCTGGCTATCTCACCCGCCTGATGGCCTCCCATCCCGTCAGCAACCACAAAAAGGTTCCGTTCAACCAGAATGGCAAAATTGTCCTCATTGTTTTTCCGCACCATGCCGGTATCCGTGCGGCCGAAACAGGCAAGGCTGCTCTGAGGAGCCCCGAAGATTTTTTTAAGAAACTGCAGCATGCTGCCTCCATGGTAAGGGAAGGTGGACACAGGTTGTCAGATATCCCTTGCCCGGGTCCTTACAGAGATTAGTTCACATCTTAAAAGCCGCGCAATGCCGAAGGCAACCCGTCATCAAACTCCAGGTAATAGATGACGCTCCACAGGACAATGGCGCCGTCCTGGCTGCCGGAAAGAAATGTATGCGGTTTCGGCCCGGGCGCCAGGCTGCATACCCCGTCGCCCCGGGCATCAAGTATCTGGATGCATTTGCCGGACTGCCAGTTCCACAGCCTGATGATGTCATCCTCGCAGCCGGAAATGACCGTCTGTCCGTCTTCAAGAAATAAAACCGAGGTCACCGCGTCCTCATGTCCTTCGATTGTCTCCAGACAGCGGCCCACCGTGCAATCCCAGATCCTGACCAGCCGGTCGGCACTGCCGGTTACAATTCTTGTCCCATCAGCACTCACCGCCATCGCGGCCACCGGCAGGGCATGGGCCTTGAGTTCCCGCCTGCATTCTCCTGAGCGGCCATCATAAAACCGCAGGGAGCCATCCTCACCGGCAGCGGCAAAGCTGAAATCTTTTATCCAGGCAAGGCCGCGTACCCCGCCCCCCTGGGCAAGGGCAATTTTCTTCAGCCTGCCGGCCGCCGTCTCGGCAAGCATGATGCTGCCGTCCGCCATCCCGGCCAGCAGATGCCGGTCGTCAGGGCTGTAGGCCAGGGACTGGACGGCGCATTTGCCGAATGACACCTCCCGCTGTTCCCCGCTCTTGAATGAGCGGAACCTGACCGAACCATTTTCCTGGCCCACGGCAAGGGAGGACAGACCAGCGGCCAGCGCGGTAATGCCTTTTGCCGTCTCGGTAAAAAGCACGCTCTTTTTCTTCTCCCCCACACTCCGCACCTGCACCCTTGTCCCGGGAGTGGCGGAAAAGATCAGTTTTTTTGCCGGCAGACTGGCCAGAAAGGCAACAGGACCGGCATCGGTACCAGGATGGGTTACCATCCGCTGCACCGCAGACAAGGCCCGCTTGCGTCCCTCGGGCAGCAGCTGCTCATAAATCTTGTAATAAAACTTGTCTTTCTTGAAGCGTTCATTACCCCAGCTGACCAGCAGGGTGTCGTAGCATTCCGTCAGGCGCCTGTTCTGCAGCAGAGTGAGAATATTATTGTGCACCGAGCTGCGCAGCTGGGCATCACGGAATATCTCCATGGGGGCCTTGGGGAAACAGAGAAGCAGCTGGGGTTCCCTGTTGCGCTCTTTTCTCTGCACCTCGCCTTCGTGCTCGATATAATCGGTGATCTCCCTTTCAAGCTCGTCAAAGATGGAGAGCTTGGGAAATCTTTTCTTGCTCGCCTCAATCCGCCGCAGCAGACGCTCCGGGCTTTCCGTGCTTTTGCACCACTTCAGCATATAGGAGTTGTAAAGAGCCTCGGTGAGCGAGTCATTAATCTCGAGCGTACGGGCAAGATAACCGGCTGCCTCCTTGTATTTGCCGAGTTCCGCCAGGGAAACCGCCCGGTTATTCATATTTTCAGCGCGCAGATCGATTTTCCCCATAATGGCATAGGGGCAGGCCACCTGAAAAAGTTCGTGGTAAACCTGGTTCAAGGCCTCCTTCAGTTCGGTAAAATCCTGAAAACGGTCATCCGGCTGAAAGGCCACGCATTTTTTCAGAATATCTTTCAGCCTCGCCGGCAGGACAATCCCCGGTTTTGCCGGCTCAGGTTCGGGACACTGCCCCTGGGTATTATGTTTATACGGCCTTTTACCGCAGAACATCATCCACAGGCACAGGCCAAAGGAGAAAATATCCGTCCGCCGGTCCACCTGATGCGCATCGCGCAACTGTTCCGGCGAGGCATAGTTGGGGGTGCCGCGGAAACCGACGGTGGCATTCCTGCCCTGCCCTTTTTTCGGCGGGGTGTCAACCTCCTCGCTTTTATCATCAATGAGACGCAGAATGCCGAAATCGGTAATTTTTACCAGACCGTCTTTGGAGAGCAGGATATTCTGGGGTTTGATGTCACGGTGAATAAACCCTTTACCATGGGTATACTCCATGCCGTTACAAAACTGGATGGCGATGGAAAGGGCGGTTCGCATGTCCTGGCAACGCCCCCGGTTGATCCATTCCTCAAGGGTCCCGCCGGCCACATATTCGATAAAGATATGGGGTATTCTGTCAATCGACCGGACGTAGTAACAGGAAGCGATATTGGGGTGCAGGCCCAGACTGATCCAGCTGTTGGCCTCCGTCAGGATGCGCTGCAAACCTTCGCTGTCTGCCCACACCTCCGGTTTGGGCACCTTGATGGCCATCCAGACGCCCCAGGACAGATGCTCGGCAATATAGACCTTGCCCATGGCGCCGCTGAAGATGCGATCGATGCGGTAACGGTCCTCGACCACTTCGCCCGGCAGCCAGTTCAAATGGTTGACCGGGTTGGCGGCAACCGGCTCGGACAGAATCCTGGTGGCATCGACCGGCGCGGATGCCTCCGGCGGCGCCTGCAGTCCTTTGAAACCCTTGCTCGCTCTTTTGAAAAAACGGATCAGCATGGTTTCACAGCGCCATATTCATGGCTCAACACAGAGAAAAGAGATGACTTCAGTGGATGTTTCAGCATAGTGGGGAAAGACCTTTTTGTATCCAAACGCAGATTCTGCGGGGCAATCACCCCACCCGGCTGCACAGGCAGCCCAGAGACCCTGCAGTTGCTATTCAAAACGTATCTGCACCCCGCGGATTTCAATGATATCGCCTTTGTGCAGCTCCAGCTCCTCGCGCACCGCGGCGCCGTTGACCGCGGTCTTTACCCAGCTGCGCTGCGGAACGAGATAGAACTTCTTGTCACGGTTAATGACATAGCACTGGGCCTGGGCCACAAACCAGCCGGATACCCGCAGGTCGCAGTTGATGTCCTTGCCGATCTTGACACTGCTGCGGCCGAGCAGGGGAACCTCTGCCGGGCTGCCATTGCCCTTTATTACCGTCAGATGATGGGGGGCTTTCCCTTTTTCCCTGGCTTTGGGCGCGGCAGCCGGGCTGCTGCCCCGGTTGACGAAAACAGTTTCATCGCCATAATCCAGCGGAGCGCTCTGGGAGACGAATTTGGCATCCTTCAATGCCTCGGCAGGGAGCAGAAGAAATTTGCCGATTTCAATAACATCATCATCAAAAAGCTGGACGCATGAATCGATCTTCTTGCCATTGACCATGGTCCCGTTCAGGCTGCCGAGATCCTCCAGGAAATAGACCCCGTTTCTTCTTTCAAGAGCTGTATGCTTGCGGGAAATAGCCGTATTATCAACAACCACATCCGCCTCAGAACTCCTGCCGATTACCAGACGCTCGCCATCCTCAATGGCAAACTGCTTAACAACCTTGTCATGAAGCCTAATTGCCCATACAGCCATAACACACTCCTCTGCCAGCCGTAGCGCCGAAATTAAAATTTGACATCCCTATCTGCTTTCCTTCCGACAAGTAAAAAAACCGTCAACTTCCGAGGGGCCGGACATCCTCCGGATCTATCGTCCCTATCCCAACTATGTCACACAATTTGACAAATGTCATTTCCCGAGCTTATTTTTTCAGCAAAGATTTCCAGTTGGACAGATATTGCCGAACATTGTCAAACGATGCGCTGTAGGTCTGCAGGGATTCAGCCTTGCCTCTGACCGTATAGGTCCTGGGGGTAAAATAGGGTGAGGCATCCTTAAGCTGCAGATAGGTCTTATCTCCGAGAATCACATCTATTTTCTGCCGGGAGGTGATTTCCTGCAACCGGAAGGCCACATTAACCACATCTCCGACAATGGTGAAATCCCGTTGCCCGTCGACCCCGATATTGCCCATCACCGCTTCACCGCTGTTCAAGGCGGCCCCGATTTTCATCTCCCGGTTGATGCCCGGCACACTCTGCCCGAGCTTGCGCGTCAGGATACTGATTTCCAGGATGGAAAGCAAAGCCATGGCCACCACAGTAAAATCCGCCCCATCCGGCCATACGGCAAGTACCGCATCGCCGATGAACTTGTCCACCTGGCCGCCGTTTTTCCGCACAACCCCATCCACCTTCTTGCTCCACAGGGCCAGAAATTGCGAAACAGGGCCTGCACCGACCTCTTCTGACAGCGGGGTAAACTGACGGATATCGCAAACGAGAATGGTCACCTGGTTCTTCTGCAGAAAGGCGACGGTTTCATCGCCGGCGGCATCCGTCTCATCGCCGGACTGCGGGGCAACCAGGTTTTCCTGCTGAAAAATCAGTTCCGATTTGCCTATCTTGACATGATCATTGGAGCTCAATCTGGTGGGGGTATAGACCCGCCGGCCATTGACAAAGGTGCCGTTCGCACTGCCGAGATCAACGATATTGTGACTGGAATTCGCCTCCACCTGGACCATGGCATGCTGACGGGACACCCAGGGATAGGGCAGGAGAATATCACTTCCTTCACCACGCCCAACGCGGTACGTACTCTTTCCGGCCAGAGGCCAGGTCTTTTCTTCTCCGCCGGCAACAAGTTTAAAAAAAGCTTTGGGGAAATCGCTCATTGTCCTCTTTTTGTGTTAGAAAATTGCACCTATCATTGCCCGGCAGGGTAATAACTCAACTTTCTGACTTCATCTATTTTGACGAAATAACTGTATTTATGTGACATGGTTGCTGCTCTGATCTCTGTCATGGGAATTCAGGAGGCAGGAGACAGAATTCAGAATGATTGATTTTATTACGCTTTATTCTGGCTCCTGACTCCTGGCTTCTGAATTCTCTGGAAACAGGCTGCGGTGACCATGAGGATATCAATTTAATTTCAACATGTTACCACAACTCAGAAAGTTGAAGTAATAATCATGCGGTTTTTTTAATAATGCCGGCCCCTGCCGTCCTGACACACGCACCAAGCGCCGGCAAATATCCTTCGCCGTCCCGTTACAGGCACCCGCCTGACACCTGAAAGGCATGCAACATAATACACGACGAGTGTTCCCGGCTTGCGGAAGAATGGTTAACCGGCTGAGAATGTTGAACCTGGAGCCTCTTGCAAAATGAACGTCGTAGCGAGATCAAGAGAAAAATATTCTGTGCAAGGACGATTTCACCAGGATGGCCGAACAGGTTATTTTTAGCCGATCGGAGTAAATGTTCATTTTGCAAGAGGCTCTATAGTATGGCAATTCTTTTTTTTTTCCCGTATAATACCATTTTATCCGGGCAGGGTATAACTATTTAACCAGCACACCATCATAAAATGACAGACGAAAAAGGCAAACCATCAGGAAAACTTGCAGAGATCTTTGCCAAGATGAACATGAGCGAACTGCCCGCCATGTCCACTCATGTGCAGGAACTCATCTCCCTGGTGCACAGCAGCCGCAGCGCCTCCTACGACCTGTCACGGGTTATCCTGAAAGACTACTCCCTGACCAACAAAGTATTGCAGGTTGTCAATTCAGCCTATTACTCCCTGGGCCAATCGGTCAGCTCCATCTCCAAGGCTGTCACCATTCTCGGCTTTGACGCGGTGCGCGATCTTGCCACGGCCATAGCAATTTTTGAAGACTTCATCAAATCCGGGGTGGAAAAAGAGGGTGTCACCAAATTGATGACCCGCTCCTTTCTCAGCGCCCTGCACTGTCGGGACCTTGCCGCCGAAAAAAAACTCAATGTCCTGCCGGAAGAGGCCTTCATCTGCGGCCTGCTCCACAATCTCGGCAAGATTATCACCTTTATATACATGCCTGAGATCTATAAAAAAATCGAGCACGATGTTGCCCTGGGGATCCCGGAAGAAACTGCAACGAGGCAACTTCTCGAAGATCTCACCTTTGCCGACCTGGGAAAGGAGATTGCCAAATTCTGGAATCTCTCCCACAAGGTTGTTATTTCCATGGAGATCCATCCGGCCAAACCTCGCGGCAATTACGATGCGGAAGGATACCTGCAGAATCTCGCTGATTTCAGCAACCGCTTTGTCGACCTGGTATGCAACGAAAAAGACCCCAGCGAACTGCTGAACCACTATGGGGAAATAATCTCCATCAATCAGGAACAAGCTTTGGCGCTGCTGAGTAAAGGTGTGGAGGCATCCCAGGACATTTCCGACTCCATCCGCTACGGCCTGTCGAAGCTGAAAATTCACAGCAGACTGGAAAAGGCCGCCAGACGCGAAGCAGCCTCTCCCGAACAGGATGAATCAGCCCGGAAAGGGAAAAAAACAGGGCAAGACATTGAGGAACTTGACGAATTACCTTCCTCCGACAAGTCCATCAACGAATTTATCAAAGAAATGACCGAGACGCTGATGGGTTCCTTTCAACTCAATGAATTTTATGCCAATCTGCTGGAAGCCATCTACCGGGGGGTGGGCTTTGACCGGGTAATCCTCTGCGTGATGAGTATTCAGACAACAAAAATCGTGCTGGCCGGACGCTTCGGCCTGGGCGACATAGATGCCAAGGATATCGCCAACTTCGAACAGCCGCTGGCCAATGTGGACCAGGTGATCCCGCGGGCCATGAAGCAGTGCAAGGATATTGCCGTAGAAGTTGATACGCTGGATGCTTTTCCCGAAAACATGCATTACCTTGTCAAAGGCAGAACCGTTTACCTCTTCCCCATCGTTGTCAATAACAAGGCCATCGCCCTGCTTTATATGGATCGCAAGGCCGGCCGCCCCAAACTCAACAAAGACCGCATCAAGGCCCTCAGGCTTTTCCGTGATTTTGCCGCCATGGCCATCAAGAAAAGCAGCAAAAAAGGATAACAGAACATGCTGGAGCTCCGTTTCATCCGGGAAAATATCGACCTGGTTAAAGAAAAAATCAAACTCCGCGGCATCACCAACAGCCGTATTGATGAATTTGTAGACATTGACCGCAGACGCCGGGAATTCCTCGCCGAGGTTGAGGACCTGCGCAACCGCCGCAAAACCGTGTCCCAGGAAATCGCCGAGCTGAAAAAACAACAGGCCGACGCGGAAGCGCTTATTGCGGAGATGCGCCGGGTGAACGACAGGATCAAGGTGATCGAGGAGAGCCTGTCAGCCATTGAGGAGAATCTGCAGCAGATCGTCATGGACATCCCCAACCTCTGCCACGACTCGCTCCCGGTCGGCAAGGATGACAGCGACAACGTCGAGGTGAAAAAATGGGGGGAGCCCACCCGTTTTGCCTTTGAGCCCAAGGCCCACTGGGAGCTCGGTGAAGCGGACGGCACCCTTGATTTCAAAAGGGCCGCCAAAATTTCAGGAGCCCGCTTTGCCCTGTTGAAAGGCTTTGCCTCCCGGCTTGAGCGCGCCCTGATCAACTTCATGCTGGATCTGCACACCCAGAAGCACGGCTACCAGGAGGTCCTGCCACCCTTCCTGGTCAACAGCGCCACCATGACCGCCACCGGCCAGCTGCCGAAATTCGAGGAAGACCTTTTCAACGCCAAAGGCTGGGATCTGTATCTCATCCCCACGGCCGAGGTGCCGGTAACCAACATCCACCGGGACGAAACCCTGGCCGCCGATGATCTGCCCATCAAATACTGCGCCTACACCCCCTGTTTCCGCTCCGAAGCCGGCTCTTACGGCAAAGACACGAAGGGCCTCATCCGCCAGCACCAGTTCGACAAGGTGGAACTGGTCAAATTCACCACACCCGAGACCTCCGAGGCCGAACTCGAATCACTGCTTGCCGACGCGGAAGAAGTGCTGCAGCTCCTCCAGCTGCCTTACAGAGTGGTGGTGCTCTGCACGGGCGATATCGGCTTTTCCGCCACCAAGACCTATGACATCGAAGTGTGGATGCCGGCCCAGAACAGGTACCGGGAGATCTCATCCTGCAGCAATTTCCTCGATTTTCAGGCCAGAAGAGGCGGCATCCGCTACCGGCCCAAGGGCGAGAAAAAAAGCGCGCTTCTGCACACCTTAAACGGCAGCGGCCTGGCCGTCGGTCGCACCCTGGCAGCAATCTACGAAAATTACCAGCAGCAGGACGGCAGCATCAAACTCCCCGCAGTGCTTTCCCCCTATTTTACCAATCGCTTCGCCTGATTCACGCGAAACAACACCGGGTCCCGCTTACCACTCCGCAGCAAGGTAAGCGGGAACACCCTCACGCCACCGCTCCCCTCTCTTCCTTTCCCCTCTCTTCCTTTCCCCTCTCTTTTTTCCGAATTCCTGGAATCCGGACGCCAAAACATGGAAACCTTACACCTTCTCGCCCAGGCCGCCCACCAAGGAAAACCGCCAACCAGCCGATAACGCGGCAAAATGTCTCACCAGCAGAAATTGGCACGGATAATGCTGTAACTATGGGTCAATGAGAAACCCCGGAAGAAAGCAATACAACCACTCTTCACAGCCGGGTTACTGAGGACAAGGAGAAAAAAATGAAAAGATACGCGACCACCATGGCTTTGGGCCTCTCTGCCGCACTGCTGCTCACAGGCAATGCATTTGCCTTGGGTTATGACAACAACATAACCATCTATGACGGCTCATCCACCTCGATCACCGGCTGGTACGGACAGCAGGAAGACCAGGAAACAGAACCCGGCATGGTGGCCACCCAGGCGTGGGATCTTGAGGCCTTTTACCAGAAAGACAACTCACTGACCATGGTCGGCGGCTACAACTTTAAAACCGGCAAAGACGGGTTCTATTCCGGCGATATTTTTATCGACATCGACGGGAACTACGGCAAAACGCAAGCCCCTGCCGGCTTTACTGCTTCAACAGGGAACAAAACCGTAACCGGCAATTTCGGTTATGAGTATGTTCTGGACTTGGATTTTACCAATTTAACCTACCTGGTTTACAAGCTTGATACTGCCGATGTGCAGACTATTACCGTTTATTACCCGCAGAATGAGTTGACTGATCCATCATCCAACCCTTGGCGTTATGCCTCCGGCGGCACCCTGATCGACAACGGCACGATTGATTACGCAGAAGGACTTACCGATGCAGCAGTCGGCGGACTTCTCGGCAGCATTCACTATGCCGCCGGAGTCGATCTCTCCTTTCTTGATCCGGCCCAGCAGTTTATTGCCCACTTCACCATGGGGTGCGGCAACGACAACCTGCTGGGCAGCGGCTCAACCGCTCCGGTGCCCGAGCCGGCAACCATGCTGCTCTTCGGCACCGGCATCACCGGTCTGGCAGCCTGGCAGCGCCGCAAATTCGGAAAAAAATAAACCATTCCCCCTCTCCTCTTCTTGCCCCGGGCGGAGCCGACCGGCTCCGCCTTTTTTTGTGCCCCTTTGCTGCCAGCTAAGGGGCAGTGCCTCCGCTCCTCCAATATCAGTCAATTTCCCCCAAACACCCCTTCCCCTTTGGCTAAATTTTCAGCAATTTCTGGGCATTTCACCCAATAACACCCGTACCCAAGGGCTCACCCCACCCGGGAAATGCCAGCGAGCAAACAATTTAAACACTGACATATCAAATGGTTAGAAAACAACAACGTACTGGAAATAACGCAAAACAAACAGGTGGCGCCCTTATTGCAGATACCTCTCTCCAACATATAAAAAAACCTATGCATAGAGGAGCATGCAATGTTTACCCGAGAAAACGGTCAGATATGGGTGAAAAGCCCGGAAGCGGAAAGGACAACGGCAAAAGGAGTCTGGGTCTACCCCAGTGAAGACATAGAATGGCATTACGTCTGCACCCCGCTCGGCATGCTGGTGACAGGCTACACCATCAAACCCTCACGCATTGACAGCGAAGCCCTTAACGAGGCGATGTGATTTTATTTTTGTTCCAGCGCCAGCCCGATCAGCAAGTCAAGAAGCTGCGGGAAACTGTAACCAACGGCCTGGGCGGCCTGCGGCAGGAGACTGGTTGGCGTCATACCGGGGATCGTATTGGTTTCAATAACAAAAACCTCCCCCTGCTCTGAAACGATCATGTCCGTCCGGCTGTAACCCTTCAGATGCAAGGCGCGATGGGCACGCAAGGCATAATCCTGGGCCTTGCGGGTTATCTCCCCGGGGAAATCAGCGGGACAGATCTCCCTCGTTGCCCCGGCCTTGTATTTGGCCTCATAATCAAAAAAGGTGTATTCCTTGCCGGGAATGATCTCAACCAGCGGCAGGGCCTGCAAGTCGTTATTGCCGAGCACCCCGCCCGTTATTTCCCGCCCGCGGATAAATTCCTCCACCATGACCTCGCTGTCATAGTCAAAGGCCCGTTTGAGACCGGCGGCAAGCCCCTCATTATCATGGGCGATGCTCATGCCAAGACTGGAACCCTGGCCGACAGGTTTCACAACGACAGGGAAACGCAGTTGCGCGGAAAGATTTTCCGGACTGCCGATATCCCGGCGGGAGGCCATCTGCCAGTCCGCCACTCGCAGGCCGGCCTCTCTGTAAAGGACTTTGGCCAGATTTTTATTCATGGCCAGGGCGCTGCCCAGGACCCCTGAACCCTGATAGGGCAGGCCCAGCAGATCAAGAAAGCCCTGCATGGAGCCATCCTCACCCAGAGGACCATGCAGCAGAATAAAGGCCACATCGAGTCCTGCGGCATCGGCCGCCAGTCTGGCCAGATCAATAGCCGGATCATACTGGCGCACATCATATTTTCCCTTATCAAGAGCCGCCAGCACACCTCGCGCACCGGCCAGCGACACCTCGCGTTCACCGGATTTGCCGCCGGCCAGCAGGGCAACCCGTAATTTATTCGTCATAATCGTCCTCATTTCTTATTGATAATCCTGTTTCGGCTTGCATATTACATTTTCCACTATACATTAGCAAGGCTATGAAACGTGAAATTATCAGCAAACTGAAAAGCATAGTCGGCAGGGACCGCTTGACAACCGGACCGGAAGAACTGCTCTGCTACTCATATGATGGCACCGGCCGGGAATATCCGCCGGAAGCCGTAGTCTTTCCCATCAACACCGGGGAGATAAGCGCCATCATGCAACTGGCCAACGCCATGCTGTTTCCCGTGGTACCAAGAGGAGCCGGCAGCGGCATGACAGGAGGGGCATTACCCGTGGCAGGAGGGGTTGTTGTCGCCTTGAACTTACTGAATCGCATCCTGGAAATCGATGAGACAAACCAGGTGGCGGTGGTTGAGCCGGGCGTCATTACCGGCGACCTGCAGAAAACACTTGAAAAGAAGGGACTCTATTATCCGCCTGACCCGGCCAGCCTGAAATTCTGCACCATGGGGGGCAATGTGGCCGAATGCGCCGGCGGGCCCAGCGCAGTGAAATACGGGGTGACACGCGATTATGTTCTGGGTCTTGAGGTGGTCCTGCCCGATGGCCGGGTGATTCACACCGGCGTCAGAACCGCCAAAGGGGTGGTTGGTTATGACCTCACCCGGCTGTTTATCGGCTCGGAAGGCACACTGGGCATTATCAGCAAGATAACGGTCAGACTCATCCCCTGTCCCAGCGCCAAAAAAACGTTTCTCGTCCTGTGCAAAAGCATCGTGCAGGCCACCACGCTGGTGGCCGAGATCCTGGCAAAACATCGCCCCTGCACCCTGGAGTACATGGATCGCACCGCTATCCAAATCGTCAGAGACAAGCTGCCTTTCCCCCTGGCCGAGAACCCGGAAGCCCTGTTGCTGCTCGAGGTGGATGGCGATGCTCCTTCAGTTGCCATCCAGGCGGATGATCTGCAGCAATTTCTGAGCGCCAAAAAGGATCTTCTCTCGGTCATGCAGGCCGAAAAGGCCGATGAAATTGACGGCCTGTGGACTGCCCGCCGTGCAGTCTCACCCGCCGCCTTTACCTTAAAACCACACAAGATCAGTGAAGACGTGGTGGTACCACGCAGCAGAATTCCGGAACTGGTCTTGTTTGTGGAAGATCTCGCAGTAAAAAACGCTCTCACCATTTTCACCTTCGGCCATGCTGGAGACGGCAACATCCACGTCAATATCATGCTCGATAAAAACAAACCCCAGGAAGTCGCCAGAGCCGCAATCGCCACAAAAGCCCTGTTTGAGCAGGTAATCAAGCTTGGCGGCACACTCTCCGGCGAACATGGCATCGGCATCACCAAGGCTGCATTTCTTCCGCTGGAACTTGACGCGGCAAGCCTTGAGGTCATGCGCGGCATCAAAAAATTCTTTGACCCGAACAACATCCTCAATCCCGGAAAGATTTTTCCCAGCGCATGACCCACAAAAAACAATTGACAAAATAACGGATGGTAGATTATAAATCTGCGTTTTGGGAATTTATCAGGCAAACCTTTTCGCCACCCTACACAACTTAACATAATTAATTTTTTCGGAGTTACCATGATCGAGGTTGAGGTACGAGGAGACATCGAATACGCCATTCGTCAACTGAAGAAAAAACTGCAGCTTGACGGCATCAAAAAAGAGCTGAAACGACGCGAGCATTACGAAAAACCCAGCGTGAGAAAACGGCGCAAACAAGCGGAAGCAAAAAGAAAACTCCGCAAGGTCATGTACCGCATCGAGCGGGAAGGGTAATTCCCGCCTTCCTCGAATGATAAAAAAACGGGGAATCCTCAAACCTTCTTCACCCTCCGATCCTTTTGCCCAGAACAGGTTTCCTGGCAGCAGCAGCCTTCCTCCGGAACTGCATCACTGCCAGGACCTGTTTCTTCATTATCTTGCCGCTGAGAAAAGACTTTCAGACAACACGATAGTCTCCTACCAGGCCGACCTCGCATCATTTCTTTCATATCTTGCCGGTATCAATATCTCACTGCAGGACACAGGCTCTTCCCACATAAGGGACTACTTCTCCGCCAGCAAGAAAAAAGGGATAGCAAACCGCAGCAATGCCAGGCGCCTTTCCTGCCTGAGGAGTTTTTTCCGCTTTCTGCTGGCTGAAAAAATCATCGGGCACGACCCGACGGCAATACTGGAAATCCCCAAAAGCCGCCGCACCCTTCCCGAGGACCTTTCGGTTGCCGAAGTGGACATGCTCCTGACCAGCCAGGGAGACAAAACCCTGCTCACCATCCGCAATACGGCCATGCTCCATCTGCTCTATGCCACCGGCATGCGGGTTTCCGAACTGGTCAACCTGCCCTTCATGGCCCTTAACCTGAACGCGGGCTTTATCCGGGTGATCGGCAAGGGCAGCAAAGAGAGACTGATCCCCTTTGGCGAAGAGGCCAAGGAGAAGCTGGTTTACTACCTGCAGCACAGCAGAGGCAAACTCCTCAAGGCAAAAAAAAGCCGCGCCCTTTTTGTCACCAGCCGCGGCACCACCATGACCCGTCTGCGCTTCTGGCAGATCATCCAGGAAACAGCTTACAAAACAGGCATTGCCAAAAGAATCAGCCCGCACATGCTGCGCCACTCCTTTGCCACCCACCTGCTGGCCCATGGCGCAGACCTGCGATCAGTGCAGCTCATGCTCGGTCATGCCGACATTTCCACCACCCAGATATACACCCATGTGGACTGCAACCGCCTGAAGGCCGTCCATCAGAAATTCCATCCACGCAGCAACAAGAAAGAGTGACGGGAGATCCGTCAACATGGCACTTTACTTTCCGGGCAACATTTAGCATTATGCGGGCATGGGGGGGCGTAACTACTGATGGAAGTCATAACAACTCATTTAAATGCTGATTTCGACGGCATGGCCTCAATGGTTGCCGCCAAAAGACTCTACCCCGAGGCAATTCTGGCCTTTCCCGGCTCCCAGGAAAAAAACCTGCGGAAATTTTTTGTCCAGTCCCTGATGATTTATGATTTTCAGCGGTTGAAAAACATTGATCTGGCAAAAATTACCAGATTAATCGTCGTCGACACCAGACAGGCATCACGCATCGGCAGCTTTGCCCAATGTCTGGAGAATCCCGGCATAGAAATCCATCTTTACGATCATCACCCCGACGCCCCCGGCGACATGAAGGGGACGGTGGAAGTGGTGAAACCGGTCGGCTCCACCGCCACCGTCTTCATCGAAATCTTTCAGGAACGGGGCATCACCATCAGTAAAGAGGAGGCCACCCTGCTGGCCATGGCGGAATACGAAGACACCGGCTCCTTCACCTTCAGCACAACCACTCCGGCCGACCTGCACGCCATGGCCTGGCTGCTCGGGTGCGGGGCCGAACTCCACACCGTTACCCAGTATATCATCCATGAGCTGACAAGTTACGAGATCTCCCTGCTGCATGAACTGATCAAGTCAGCGACCACCTATACGATCCAGTCCATCCCCATCACCGTCACCCGGATTGCCTGCCGACAGTATGTTGACGAATTTTCCCTCATTGTCCGCCAGTTCATGAGCATGGAAAACCTCAACGTCATCTTTGCCCTGGCCAGCATGGGAGAACGGATTTATCTGATTGCCAGAAGCAGAATTCCTGAAGTCAATGTGGGTAAGATTGCCATGGAATTCAATGGAGGCGGGCACGCCTCTGCCGCTGCCGCAACCATAAACGACATGACCTTGATTGAGGCTGAAGAAAAGCTGATCCGTCTCCTGCACAAACATGTGCGGCCGGAGAGCAAAGCCTGGGAGCTGATGTCATCGCCCATTATTTCCGCCGGGCCGGAGCTGACGACAATGGAGGCAAACGACATTCTCATCCGCTACGGCATAACCATGCTGCCGATCATAAAAGACGGCAAAATCCTGGGACTTTTTTCACGGCGGGATGCCAGCAAGGCAATTTACCATAATCTCGGCCATCTGCCGGTGACGGAATTCATGACCACGGAATTCGCCACTCTGCCGCCCACCGCCACCCTTGGCGATATCCAGGAACTCATCATCGAGCACCGGCAGCGCTTCATCCCCATTGTGGAAAACGGATTGCTTGAAGGGGTCATCACCAGAACGGATCTCTTCAATCTGCTGGTCAATGACCCGACCTACCTCCCCAGCCTGAACACCACCCAGAACCAACCTTCGGCGGAACGCAACAGAAACCTGACAAATCTGCTCAGCCAGTCCCTCAGCCGGGAAATGCTTATTCTCCTGCAAACCATCGGCGAGGTGGCCCGCCAGAACCACTTTTCCGCCTATGCCGTGGGAGGTTTTGTCCGCGACCTGCTGCTGCACATAGAAAATTATGATCTGGATATCGTCATCGAAGGTGACGGGATCACCTTTGCCAAAAAACTGGCCAAGGCCCTGGGCGGCTCCCTGCGCACCCATGTCAAATTCAATACCGCCATGGTGAAGCTGCCCAATGGCTTGAAAATCGATATCGCCACGGCCCGTCTGGAATACTATGAATACCCGGCCGCCATGCCGACGGTTGAGTTAAGCTCCATCAAACTCGATCTTTTCCGCCGTGATTTTACCATCAATGCCATGGCCTTTCACCTGAATCCGGAAAAATTCGGCATCCTTGTCGACTTCTTCAACTGCCAGAATGATCTCAAAGACAGACAGATCCGCATTATCCACAATTTAAGTTTTGTTGAGGACCCGACCCGTATTTTCAGGGCCATTCGCCTTGAGCAGCGCATGGGCTTCACCCTGGGAAAATTAACGGAAAAACAGCTGAAAAATGCGGTAAGAATGAACCTGTTTGATCAAAAACTCGGGCGCCGCTATTTCAACGAGATCCAGCTCATTCTTTCCGAACAGAATCCCGTGCCGGCCATCCAGCGCATGGCCCAGTTCGACCTGCTGAAATTCCTGCACCATTCCTTAATCCTCGACCCGCGCCTGAACGAAATCCTGGAAGAAACCCAGCGCGCCGTGTCCTGGCACAAACTTCTCTACCTTACCGAAAACTGTCAGTCGTGGATTGTTTACCTGCTGGCCCTCATGTCCCGCATCCAGACCAGGGCGGTTCTCGCCTTCTGCCGGAAATTCGAGGTACCGGAAAGATACACCCAGATTTTAATCAGGGAAAAAATTGAGGCAAAACGGATTGTCCGCATCCTGGAAAGACGCGCGCACCTGTGCCCCAGTGAAATCTACTGGCTGCTCAAGGGGTTGACCCATGAGGGGCTGCTTTTTGTCATGGCGCTCTGCCGGAACAAAATGGGAAAGCAGGCTGTCTCACTTTATGTAACGCAACTTCGCCACATGCGAACCCACCTGCACGGTGAAGACTTGAAAGAACTGGGCTACCGGCCCGGACCGCAATTCCAAACGATACTGAATCACCTGCTGGAAAAAAAACTGGATGGGGAACTGCACACCAGGGAAGACGAGCGCAGATTTCTTGCCAAAGAGTATCCCCTGACCGGCAGAGAGAAAAAGGATATTAAATGACCATCATTCAACAGATCATCATACTGGCGCCGCCCTTTCTTTTCGCGCTCACCATCCATGAGTACAGCCATGGACTGGTTGCTTACCGCCTGGGTGACCCCACCGCCAGCAACCAGGGCCGGTTGACCTTGAACCCGCTGAAGCACCTGGATCCTCTAGGCGTGCTGGCCTTTATCATCATGAAGATAGGCTGGGCCAAACCTGTTCCGGTCAATCCGCGTTATTTCAAAAATCCCCTGAAAGATATGATATGGGTCGCGCTGGCAGGGCCGGCGGCAAATCTGATGACTGCCATTGCAAGCAGCCTGGTGGCTCAACTTCTTGCTCTCTTTGCGGCCTTTATCCCCAAGCCCATCCTCTTCCCTCTCTTTCAGATGGTGGGGGCGAGCATCTGGATCAATATCGTATTGGCGGTTTTTAATCTGCTGCCCATTCCTCCCCTGGACGGGAGCAAGGTCCTGATGGGTGTTCTGCCGCCCCGCCAGGCGGCCTTCTATGCCCGGCTCGAACCATTCGGTTTCCTCATTCTGCTGGCACTTTTTTACACCGGATTCCTGCAGAAGGTACTCATGCCGATCATCGGGCTTGCCGAACGCATGATAACCGGCTGATCACCTCTGGTGCAGAAAGACATAATTATTTGGCAAGCCCCTCATATAAAGCACAAAATTCATACACAAGTTTTCTTCTTGCAGCGACATCGAGCCGAAAATATATGGGGCTCAACATTAAAACTCTGATTGCTTGTCGAGGCGTCATCGCGTTCCTCCCTTGCATGAATGAAACTTAGCTATTTGATAAAGCAATTTCCGGGCCGCCAAGACCTCTAAAAAACAATAATAATAATTTCAGTATATTACCAAGCAAGCCCATCCTGACACACCATTTCCTCCCCGGCATTTTATTTTTCCCCGGACAATTTTTTTCGGAAAACAGGAAAAACGAGACAAACCGTCCACTTTTCCGAAAAACTGTACGGCAAGCTCAAAAATAAAGCGTTGGCTTTTTTTTTGCATCATTTCTATAATGTGAGATATGGTGACCATATGACCGAACCAACCGCTCAAACAAAAACAGAAAAGAGCAGGGAACTGGCCCGCATCCAGACGTATAAGCTCTATTACGAAAGCAAGATAGCCTGCCTGAGCAACAAGCGGCTGCCTCCTGCCCTGCACCTCCTCGCGTGCAAAGACGCCCCTGTCGAACGGGGCACCCTCGATTCCAGCTGGCAACGCGGTCGTTACATCAAAAAATGCCTGAAATATTACAAAAAAAAGTTAAACGAATTGGAAAAAGAACTTAAGAAAATTAAATGAAAGAAGGCAAAGTGAAAGAATTCTTTGCCTGTGACAGCTGCGGCGCGACCTTTCGCAAATGGGCCGGCCAATGCCCGGAATGCCAGGAGTGGAACACCATCAAGGAGCAGAAACAGACTCCCGCCCCCCCCCCTTACCAGGGATACAGCGGAGAACTTTCTGCCGTCCAATCTATTTCCCAGGTTGCTCTCACCAGCACGCCAAGAATCAACACCGGCATGTCGGAATTCAACAGAGTGCTGGGCGGCGGCCTGGTCAGAGGATCGGTGGTTCTGGTAGGCGGGGACCCCGGCGTGGGAAAAAGCACCTGCCTGCTGCAGATCTGCTGCAGGCTCAGCGAAGAAATGAAGGTGCTGTATGTCACCGGCGAAGAATCCCCCCAGCAAATTGCCATGCGGGCCAAAAGGCTCCGTCTGCCGAACCAGCACCTGCTGCTCATGGCGGAGACAGAGGTGGAAAATATCTGCGCCACCGCCTATCAGCAACAACCCCAGGTCATGGTTATTGATTCAATCCAGACCATGCATACCGCCACCATTGCTTCAGCTCCCGGCAGTGTGTCGCAGGTGCGCGAGTCCGCCGCCCGGCTTACCCATTTTGCCAAACACAACGACCTCGCCATTTTTCTTGTCGGCCATGTCACCAAATCCGGCGATCTTGCCGGCCCGAGGGTGCTCGAACACATCATTGACGTGGTCTGTTATTTTGAAGGCAACAGCGACAGCAGATACCGTGTCATGCGCGCTGTCAAAAACAGATATGGGGCAGTAAACGAACTGGGCGTTTTTGCCATGACGGAAAGCGGCCTGAAGGAAATCAGCAACCCTTCGGCTATCTTTCTGAGTCGCCTCGCCGAACCCATGCCGGGCAGCGCCGTCATGGTTATCTGGGAGGGGAGCCGCCCCCTGCTGGTTGAAGTGCAAGCCCTGGTGGACGAGAGCCATGCGGAAAATCCCCGCCGGATCACGGTGGGCATTGAGCAGAACCGGCTCGTCATGCTGCTGGCCGTTCTCCATCGTCACGGCGGCATCATCACTTACAACCAGGATGTCTTCATCAATGTGGTGGGAGGGGTTAAGATCAATGAAACAGGGGCAGACCTGGCCATTGTTCTGGCAATCGCCTCAAGCCTTCAGGACAGGCCCTTGCCCACCGACCTGATAATATTTGGCGAAATTGGTCTTGCCGGCGAAATAAGACCGGTACCCAACGGCCAGGAGCGGCTCAAAGAAGCAATCAAGCACGGCTTTCGCCGGGCAATAATTCCCAAGGCAAATGCCCCGCAGGAAAAATTTTCCGGGCTTACCGTCTTTCCCGCGGAAAAATTAAACGATGCCCTGGCGGCCATCTCCGATTTGTAAAACCCCGCAGACCTTTCCTGCAGCACCAAGTGCTTGATAGTGAAAGGCAAAAAAACCAAGGATAAAAATTCCCTTCCATGTCCGGGATAGAACATCTAACATTGACATGAAAATTTTGAAATGGTAAATAACGGGTCAAATTAAGTGGAGGAATGGCCGAGTGGTTGAAGGCGGCGGTCTTGAAAACCGTTGAACGAAAGTTCCGTGGGTTCGAATCCTACTTCCTCCGCCATTTTTTTTGCTTCCAACGCTGATTCCGGAGAGATGACCGAGAGGCCGATGGTGCTCGCCTGCTAAGCGAGTGTAGGGTCAAAAGCTCTACCGAGGGTTCGAATCCCTCTCTCTCCGCCACATTTAAGACCGATGACATCCGGCAAAACTCTGAAAGCCCGCCCCTGGCGGGCTTTTTCTTTTGGTTTTCATCCAGTCACGTCCGATAAAATCCGTTGACAAGCGGGGGTGACAATGGGGGTAGAAATTACCCCAATCTAAAAGTTACCCCCAGGAGGTACCCCATGCCCTTTGATCCGCAGAGACCATACAACGATCTGCCGCTGAACAGGTGTGGCTCGCATGTCGATGGCATCGACTTGAAAATAAACATGTCGAAATTTTATTCTCGCAAAGAAGCGGCAGAGTTGTCTGAATGCATGGTCCAGGATTTTTTGAAATGGGGACGGCAGGAAAAACAAAGTTTAGGCGCGCTCCCCGGCTCACCCGAGCACCATAAAAAAATTTTAAATCTCCCTGCCTCATTCTCTTCACCGTAACCCTGCCACAGGGGCTTTCTGAAGCAATGACGGCTGCCCCTCCGGAAGTAAACGTCCTGCCCAGTCCTGATCAGACTTCCCGGCGGTTGATGCCAACCTGATTCACCTCATCCTCCTCTGCCAGACAACTACATGTAATAGATAGAAAAATATCGCTCAACCTCCATATTCTTCATCTTCGCTATTTGCTTTCATTTAATTATTTTGATAAAATTTAACGTGTGTTTTCTGGCTTAGCACTTTTCACCCGCAGTGTGGACAAATACAACACGAACGTATGCCGAACTCGCCCATCATCTTCCTGGCCAGACTTCTGCGCCGCAAAGACACCGAGGCCTTATCTCCGGGCGACAATGGCCCAAGCATTGCAACTTCAGGTTTTACCCTTATTGAGATCTTAATAGTCATGGCTATTCTGGGCACCCTTTCGGCCATCGCCATGCCCTCTCTTTTCACCTATGTGGAAATGGTGAAGGTAAAGAGGGTTCTCATAGAAATCCGTATGCTGGAAAAGGAAATCACCAATTATTATACCACTTATGGCCGCTATCCGCAGGACCTGGCCGAGATCGGTCTGGACGACATGCGCGACGCCTGGGGCAATCCCTATCGCTATCTGCCGGTGGAGGGTACCGCGCCGGGGAAATTGCGCAAGGACCACTTCATGGTGCCGGTCAATTCGGATTATGATCTCTACAGTATGGGTAAAGACGGCAAAACCGCCTCACCTTTTACCTCTAAAAACAGCCGGGACGATATTGTCCGCGCCAATGACGGACAGTATTTAGGACTTGTTGCGGAATATTAGAAGCCGCCAGGAAATAACCTCTGCCTTCTCAGCCATTTCATTACGGCTCCTTATGCCGTTTTGACCAGCCGGATGAGGACATTATTTTGTTACAACGGCTTGGCTGCACAGGAGTCTGTTGAGGGATCTTTTCATAATCTCACTATTCAGGAGAAAAAAATGAATTTTGCCTCTGGTTTTCTTCGCAGCAAGGTAGCACGCCGTTTTTTCCTGTTATTTATCTGCTGCGCCCTGCTTCCCATGATTGCCTTAACCATACTTTCCTTTAAGCAGGTCACCAGGCAGCTTGAGATGCAGAGCCACAAAAGACTGCAGGAACAGACCAAATCCTACGGCATGTCCGTTTACGAGCGGCTCATGCTGCTTGACACGGACCTGGAGGTCATGGCTGCCCAGGCCCAGCTGACAGGAACAACAGCCAACGCACCGGAACATTTCGGTGAACGGCTCAAGCAGCGCTTTGCCGCCATCAGCCGCTTCAGCCCCCGGGATGGCATGGTCGACATTGTCGGCCACATGGTTGCCCCGCCGGAGTTGGAGCCGGCGGAAAGCGACAACCTCCACAAGGGAAAGACCGTTGTTATCGCCCATCCGCAATCGGAGCAACCGGCCCGGCTTTTCATCATCAAACCGGTTCACGCCGGCACGCCCGAAGAGTTTATTCTCTACGGCGAGATCATTCCCCCCTATGTCTGGGGCATGGGATTTGAAAATTTCCTGCCGTCGCAGACCGAGCTTTTTGTCCTCGACATGACCAAAAGGGTGCTGGTCAACTCCCATCCGGTCCCGGAAAATCTGGCCCGCATGGTGGCGCTGCGCCAGGACGGAGAGGTGGCCCGCCAGTTTGAATACCACCATGACAATGAGGCCTATCTTGCCAGTTACTGGCCCATCTTTCTCAAATCCAAATTTTTTGCCCAGACCTGGACAGTGGTGTTCGGCCAGGCCAAAACCGAGGTTCTCGCCCCGCTGGCCCGTTTTAAAAAGATTTTCCCCCTGGTGGTGCTCCTCTCCCTGTGGATTGTGCTGCTGCTCAGCCTGGTCTATATCAGACGGACCCTGGCCCCGGTGGAAGTCCTGAAAGAAGGCACCCAGAGAGTGGCCAGACGTGATTTCAGCAACCGGGTAATCGTAACCAGCGGAGACGAGTTTCAGGAACTGGCATCATCGTTTAACACCATGACCAGTCAGCTTGACAAGCAGTTCAAGGCCCTGAACACCAGGGCGGAAATAGACCGGGCCATCCTCTCCTCCCTCGACAGCGGTAAAATCATCAACACCGCACTCACCAATATGTATGATTTTTTCGGCTGCGACCTGATCGCCTTCAGCCTGATAAACCCGCTGCAGGAAAATACCGCCCAAATTTTTTCCCTGCAAAGCCCCCAGCAGGAAAAACCAGCCATGGAAACCATTAAAATATCCGCGGCTGACGCTGAGCTGTTAACCAGAAATGACAAATATCTCTTATGCGGCAGTCCGGCCGCAACGCCTGATTACCTCTCTGTTTTCAGCGAAAAAGGCATTCAATCATTCCTGCTGCTGCCGGTTTTCGTGAAAAACCGGCTGGCCGGCTTTGTCACCCTGGGCAACAGGGGAAAATGCGAAGTTGAGGAAGAAAAACTCCTGCAGGCCCGCCATCTGGCCGACCAGCTGGCAGTTGCCCTGTCCAATGCCCGGCTCATTGAAGACATGGAGCATCTCACCCTGGGCACCATCGAGGCCCTTGCCCGTACCGTTGATGCGAAATCCTCCTGGACCTCCGGCCATTCGGAACGGGTGGCGGAAATGTCGGTAAAAATTGCCAGGGCGATGGGCTGGGCTGACAGACAGATTGAAACCTTATTCAGAGGCGGGCTGCTGCACGACATCGGCAAAATCGGCATTCCGCTGGCTATTCTTGACAAACCGGGCAAACTGACCGATGAAGAGTACGCCAAGATCAAGGACCATCCCGCCATCGGCGCCAAAATTCTCGAACCGATAAACGCCTATGCCGATATTATCCCCATGGTCATTCAGCACCACGAAAGGTTTGACGGCAAGGGCTATCCGTTAGGCCTGTCCGGCCAGAACATCGACATCAATGCCCGCATTCTCGCCGTTGCCGATGTATATGACGCTCTCATATCCAGCAGGCCGTACCGGCAGGGGTGGATTGAAGACAAGGCGATCACCCTGCTGAAAAACGAAGCGGGCCGCCAGTTTGATCCCGACGTGGTGGATGCCTTTCTCGGCATTTTAGCGACCAGCGGCATGCGTATTTAAGAGGTGCCGGGCAGGGAAAAATAATGGCAAAAAAAAAGAAGAAAGAAATCAAAAAGAAGGCGGACAGGACGCTCTTGTTTGTCATTGCTGCAGCCTTGCTCATCGGGATCTTTGTTTTCTGGGCTGCCAGCAAAGATGCCAACCGGGGGGAAGTCCCCGCCTATCTTGTTGGCAAATGGCTTGCCGACGCCCCTGCCTACCAGGAAAGATATCTGGAAATTAATGACGTTTCGCTGATTTTTGCCACAGGCGCGACCACGGTTGCAGAATATTTCATTACCAGCGCCAGTTCGGCAGCCTCGGGAAAAATGATATCCTTCACCTTCGAGTGCAAGGATTTAGAGGATAATCTTTACCAGTTCTCCTTAATCTACCAGCCGGACAATGGCGGTACTCTTTATTTTAAAAACCAGCCGCATGTCAAATGGATGAAAAGTCGATCCTGACACGTCAACTCCGGCCGGATAAAAGCTTACCAGCCCCACATCAAAGTCCTTAGCACCCAGCCGGTGACATCTTCCTCCTCATGCCTGATCTTCACCCAGTCACCTTTTTTTTGCAGGGTGCGGAAAACCACGCCTTGCTGGGCCTGTCGGATAATCCGGTAATTTTCGCCGGGTCCGCTGCGGATGTTGACGATTCTCTTTTTCACCACCATATAGGCCTGTTCAGCTACCTGGTCCTGCTGCACCCAGCCGGTGTCATCCTCATAATCAGTAACCTGCAGCCAGTCACCCTGCTGGTCGATGACCTCCAAGGGGTATCCGTGGCCAAGCTCCCACACCACCTCGTAATTATCGCCCGGACCGGAGCGCATGTTAACCATGTCTCCGACAATACTGACCATTTTTGCCTGCGCCAGCGTTACCCAGCATAAGACAAGGAGAATTACCAGCACCAACCGTTTCATTGTTCCCACCTGATTTAAGACTTTGAGAGGGCTTTATCCGCTACGGATTTCCGCACATCGCCGGACCGCAGGGGGATGCCTCCCACGGTCAGCGATATTGCGTCAAATTTGCAAGCCCGATCCATACAGGCAAGGCAGGTGATGCATTCCGCATCATCCGGCGACTCATTAAACTTGACCCCCATGGGACAAACATGGTGGCACGCTTCGCATTTGGTGCATTTTACTGGATCGAGCGCCAATTTCACCAACCGGGCGCGGCTGAACAGCGCATAAAACGCCCCGAGCGGACAGGCCACCCGGCAGAATGGCCGACTGGCCACCACACTCCACCCGATAAAGAAGATGAGGATCGCCAGCTTGTTATAAAAGAGAAGACCGATCGTCTGCCGGAGATCCGGCTGCAGCCAGAGCAACGGCAGCCCGGCCTCAAGGGTGCCGGCCGGGCAGACATACTTGCAGAACCACGGCTCGCCCAGGCCGAAATCATTAACAACAAACAGGGGCAGGAGAAAAATCAAGAAAAGCAACATACCATACTTGATAAAGCGCAGCGGGCGGGGAACGGCAAATTTCCTCGAAGGAATTTTATGGAGCAGCTCCTGGAAAAAACCGAAGGGGCAGGCCCAGCCGCAGACCAGCCTGCCGAGGAAAGCCCCCACCACGCCGATACATCCCAGCACATACCAGCCGAGGTAATACTGGCCATTCTCCAGGTTGAAGCGTATGCTCAGCATCAACTGCTGCAGGGCGCCCAAGGGGCAGTAAGCGGTGGCGGCCGGACAGGAGAAGCAGTTCAAGCCAGGGGAACAGACGACCTTTAACGGCCCCTGATAGATCGTCCGGGTAACCGGGAAACCCCAGTAACCGTTGGTCAGCAAGGCGACGACCAGCTGGACCCATTTTCTTGCCAGTTCCATATCAGCCGATTCCTATGCAGCTCAGACATATCTGCCATGACTGCTCCAGGACCCGGGCGGGTTCACCACTGATCACTCCGGCCAGAAAGAGAATGAGAAAAAACATCAGGACAATAAAGGGAACTTTCCGTAACGGCTTCTTTTTTTTCATGCGGCAGAACCGGGCAGGCCTCCATTAAACTCTTTTGCGCACAGCATCAATCTTATCGCCGATGGCAACATCTTTGTCCCGCCGGTCATCAATAACCATGTGGGTCACCACACGCTGGGCCCCCTTCTGAAACGGCAGCTCATAAATTTTTGCGACAAGGGCCAGCAATTCTCTGGCCTCGCCTTCGATCAGGGTTCCCATGTCATTGAGCTGAAAACGAACGTTCTCTTTTGCCAGCGCCCGCTGAACATCGGCAACATACTCACCGACACTGGGCGTTGACGTACCAAGGGGGATTATGGTGAGCTGCAAGAGCGCCATGACATACTCCTTTTCGGGTCAACCGTTTCCGCTATTCGACAAAGGATCCTTCAGGAATGTTCTCCACCAGTTCATTTTCCACCTGATCCGGATCATCGGCATTATAATAAACAATATTCTTCAAGTGGAAAAACGTATCAATATCGATTTCTTCAAAATGGATCCCCACCCCACTGTCATCCTGGCGAACCACCTTGCCGGCCATGTTCAGTTTCAATTCGCTGCTGGCGCCGGTGAGAAAAAGGGCCACCTCGCACTTTTCTCCCAGGCGGCGGCCGGTAATCCCGCCAAGATAAACACCCCGCAGGCTCAAGTCCCGGATGGCAAGCCGCTCAAAAACCTCGCCGGCAAAGCGGACAGTGGCTGCTGTCTGAAAAACGACTCTGGTATTTTTTCTTCTTTCCTCATGTGTCATAATTTTGTCCCCATCGCAAAAAATTTCATACCATTGTCAGAAACCCTTCCCGCCGCAATATCGATACAACATTCAACAGGGGCAGCTCACGGCCGTCCTCGGTAAACCCGACCCCGACAAAATCACCGTTTTTGGCATTCCTGAACTTCACCATGGTAACGGGTTCCCTTGCCACATCTGAGCAGACAATCACCCCGTTCCACTGGCCGTTGGTCACAAACACCAGCTGCGAAGCGTTCTCATCAGGAACATCCGCCAGAAAATTTCCGGCAGGAACCATGATCGGCAAGGTGAGCTTTTTCAGCTTCTTATCCGGAATCGTCGCCAGCGAGCCCTTGAACTGCTTTGCAAGCCGTTTGAAAAAACTGCCGAAATCCTTCAGCGGCACATTGCTGTTTTTCAGATATTCCTGCAGTTTGTCCCTGGTCACCTCCCGCACCAGGGCAATAGCGGTTTCCTGAATGTAGACCAGGGAATCCGCCACGGTAATGCCGCGCAGTTCCGTGGCCGGACAATTTTTTACCGAAGTGTCTTCCGCCGCAATCTGCGGGGCGGGATCCCTGCTCGCTTCCCCGCTGGCCGGTAATGGCTGATGCGCTTCCGCAGTGATGTCTTCCGGAATATCTTCACCGGCATCTTCAGCAAAATCCTCAGGGGGATCGGCATCATTTCTTTCTGCTGCCGCCGTCTCTCTGACATGCAGCAGCTCGGTCAAGAGCTGCCTGATGGTTTCACCCACATATTCGGCCCGCTCAAGGGAGTTCTGCAGGTCACTCACCAGCCGGTCCACCTCAGACCTGTCAAGGCCAAGCTCGCTTTCCCGCAGATTAAGCACCTTCTGGCGCAACTGATCGATATTTTCCGGCACCAGTGCGTCTTCATCAAAATCATCCTCCGGCACATCCTGCCGCTTGACCGCGGCATGGGGAGCAGGCGACTGGGCCGTTTCCGGGGCCGCCGATGTTTTTTCCGCCTTAATTTTCTCTTTCAGGGTATTAAAACGGAAATAGAGACCTTTAAAAAGCTTTTCATCCTTTTCCAGATCAAACTCATCGGCCTCGTAAAGATTGACGATATGGGCCATTGCCTCTTTGAGAAAATCAATGGATTCCGAAGGGGTGCTCTCGCCTTTTCTCTTCACGTAATTGAGCACGCTGCCGCCCATGATCAGAATGGCGTGGGCGGCCTTTCTGTTTTTAAAGCGCTGTTTCAGGCAGAAAAAGGCCGCCTCAAGCAGATCAATCCTTTTCTCGCTCAGGCCCCAATCCTGTGCAATAATTTCTACCTTGAGCCGCTTGATGGACTCGCTAATGGATAGTTGGATCACTTTTTTCACCCTGGAAGCAGCCTGCTGAAGAGATCATTTTTTCATTGTATGCCATAATTGAATTTTGTGGTATTCTTAACAATATTTTTTCTCAGGTGCAAGAAACAAGCGCAGCCGGGAACATAAGCAAGACAAGCCGATTATACATAAATATGGTTTTATATCCTAGCTTTCTCATTGCCTTTATTTTTGGAATCGTGGTCGGCAGCTTTCTCAATGTGGCGATACTCCGTATTCCCCAGCCGGACCAGTCCGTCGTCTATCCGGCCTCCCATTGTCCCCGGTGCCAGACCCCGCTCAAATGGTATGATAATATCCCCCTGCTGAGCTTTATCATCCTCAGGCGCAAATGCCGTTACTGTCACTGCCCCATTTCCTGGCAGTATCCGCTGATCGAACTGGCGATGGGGCTCTTTGCCGTGGCCTTGGTGCACAGTTTCACCTTCCCCTGGCCGTTTATCGGATTTTTCCTGTTTACCGCGGCACTGCTGGTGATCATGGTCATCGACTGCCAACACCAGCTCATCCCTGACATCATCAGTCTGCCCGGCATCATCCTGGGTTTTCTTTTTTCCTTCCTTAACCCAGCCCTTTCCTGGAGCGACTCGGGGCTGGGCATTTTATTTGGCGGGGGGATACTCTTCCTCATCGCCTATGGTTACTATTTTCTCACCAAACGGGTGGGCATGGGCGGAGGGGATATCAAACTGCTGGCCATGATCGGGGCTTTTCTCGGTTACCAGGCGCTGCCTTTTGTTATTTTCAGCAGTTCCCTGCTCGGCACGGTTGCAGGCGTCGGCGCCATGCTCAAACAGAAAAAAGGCGGGCAAACCGTCATCCCCTATGGTCCTTTTCTTGCCGCCGGCGCCTTAATTTACCTCTTTTTTGAACCGCAGATTCAATTTTATTTACGATCCCTTTTACTCCAGGACTAGCTTATGGTATTGTCTATTATTATAAAGTCGCAAAGTCGGCATCCGTCAATCTTGCCCCCGGAAAAAGAACCTGGGCCACGAGAGACTGCATGATGCGGACAGGAACGCCTTATCAACCCTATTGTTCACATGAGCAGCGAAACAGTTGACAACCTATGGAAGTCCTTCACCAACACACTTTCTCGAATATAATCGCCCGCAGCCACAAAATGCAGGCAATTTTTCGCACCATTAAAAAAATTGCCGATTTCAAGACCTCCATCCTTATCACCGGAGAATCCGGTACGGGAAAAGAGCTGATCGCCAAGGCCATTCATTACAACAGCAAGCGCTCCGAGAACCCCATGATTGATGTCAACTGCGGCGGCATTCCCGAAACATTGCTGGAAAGCGAATTGTTCGGTCATACCAAAGGGGCGTTTACCGATGCCTATCGTGTCAAAAAAGGCCTTTTTGAAGAGGCTGACGGCGGCACCCTGTTTCTCGATGAAATGGGGGACCTCCCCCTGTCCCTGCAGGTGAAACTGCTGCGCGCCCTCCAGGAGGACGAAATCCGCCCCCTGGGTGACAGCAAAACCGTCAAGGTTGATGTCCGCATCATCACGGCCACGGCGAGAAATCTTGGCGACATGGTCAACAAAGGCCTTTTCCGGGAAGACCTCTTTTACCGGATCAACGTCCTGACCATCGAAGTGCCCCCCCTGCGTGACCGCAGGGAAGATATCCCCTTGCTGGTCGACCATTTTGTCCAGAAATACAATATCCGCCTCGGGCTCGATATCAAGGAGATTCACCCCGACTGCCTGCAGAGACTGATGAACTATGACTGGCCCGGCAACGTCAGGGAACTGGAAAATGTCGTGGAAAGAAGTATGGTGCTGGCGGAACAGAATGTGCTGACCACCGAAATCCTGCCGCCGGAACTCCTGCGGCAAAGCGGTAACGCAGTGCGCGATGATGTTTTTTTCTGGGACGAATTTTCCATCAAGACCAACGCCAAAAAGCTCGAAAGGCAGCTTATTGCCAAGGCCCTGGCCGAAACGAAAGGCAACAAAACCAAGGCCGCCTCTCTACTCGAAATCAGCCTTCCCGCCCTGTTATACAAGATCAAGGAATACAATGTTGAGAGCTGATGCCGCCCTCCTGTTTAACAGCTAAATTTTTAACAAAAGAGAGCCGGCCATCCTAGCTAACCCTCTTATCAAAATTTATTTATCTTATTTTTTTTCTTGACTTTTTTCCCCCTAAAAGAGAATTCTACTTGACAAGCAGTTTGATTTTTAATAGTTTCAGCAGCCAAAAATAACTATTATCAATTGAGAATATGCTTACAAGAATTTTACACTTCTATGCCGACGGATTTCGCTCCATGAAAACAGGCCGCAAGCTGTGGGCGATTATCTTTATCAAGCTGTTCATCATGTTTGCCATTCTCAAAGTCTTTTTTTTCCCCGATTATTTACAGACAAATTTTGCAAATGATGAGGAGAGGGCTGCCCATGTTCTTGACAACATCACCCAGTCCCCTCAAAACAAATAACAGCGGAGGTTATAATGGTTGAACAACTCGATCTCACTCAGGTCAACTGGGCCCGGGCTCAGTTTGCTCTCACCGCCATGTACCATTGGGTCTTTGTCCCGCTCACCCTGGGGCTATCCTTCCTGGTGGCATTTTTTGAGAGCATTTATGTGCGCACGGGAAATGAGGAATGGAAACGGATCACCAAGTTCTGGATGACACTTTTCGGCATCAACTTTGCCATCGGTGTTGCCACCGGCATCATTATGGAATTTGAATTCGGCACCAACTGGTCAAACTATTCCTGGATGGTGGGCGATATCTTCGGCGCCCCTCTGGCAGTTGAGGGTATCTTTGCCTTTTTCCTGGAAGCCACCTTCTTTGCCGTGATGTTCTTCGGCTGGAACAGGGTTTCCAAAAGGTTTCATCTCTTCTCCACCTGGATGGTGGCCGTCGGCTCCAACCTTTCCGCCCTGTGGATTCTGGTTGCCAACGGCTGGATGCAGTTTCCCACCGGCATGAAATTCAATCCGGACTCCGCCCGCTTTGAAATGCACAATTTCTGGGAGGTGCTGTTCTCCCCTGTGGCCATCAGCAAATTCACCCATGCCACCAGTTCCGGCTTTTTACTGGCCTCCCTTTTCGTGGTTGGGATCTCCTGCTGGTACCTGCTCCAGGAACGGCACCAGACCATGGCCAAACGGAGCATCATCGTCGCCTCGGTTTTCGGTCTGCTCTCCTCAGCCTATGTGGCCTTCACCGGCGATGAAGCCGCCTATAGCGTTGCCCAGAAACAACCCATGAAACTTGCGGCCATGGAAGGGCTTTACGATGGCCAGACCAGCGCCCCGCTTGTTGCCTTGGGACTGATAAACAGCGCCAAAACCCCTGGGGACAACCTTGACCCTTTTGCCCTGGAAATCAAGATACCCGGCCTGCTGTCACTGCTGGCCAACCGCTCCCCCGGCTCCTTTGTGCCGGGAATCAATGACCTGGTGTTCGGCAACAAGGAACATCGTATTATCGGCGCGGCGGAAAAAATTGAGAAGGGCAAAATAGCCCTTGAGCTGCTGCGGACCTATAAGGAAGCCCGCAAAAACGGCGATCAAGCCGTTGCCGACACTGCCCTGAAAGCATTCGGCGACTATGAGAAAAACATGGGATACGGCTATCTGGACAGCCCGTCCGAGGCGGTGCCGCCGGTTGGCCTCACCTTCTATGCCTTCCATATCATGGTGATGACGGCAGCACTCTTCACCTTTGTGCTTCTCCTCATTCTCTTTTTTCAGCTCAGAGGTACTCTGCCCTCGCAACGCTGGCTGCTGTATCTCGGCATTTTGTGTGTTCCGCTGGGGTACATTTCCCAGCAGGCCGGCTGGGTGCTGGCCGAGGTTGGCCGTCAGCCATGGGCCATCCATGGGCTGCTGCCGGTGAAGGTGGCCAACACCAACCTCACCAGCGGCACGGTACAGACCACCTTTTTTGTCTTTCTCGGCCTCTTCACCCTGTTGATGATTGCCGAAATAAGCATCATGGTGAAACAGATAAATATCGGACCGGAGGAAAACTGAAATGATCGGAAATCTTGATTATTCTACCCTGCAGCAGATCTGGTGGATCATTGCCTCTCTGGTTGGCTCTCTCTTCCTTTTTCTCAACTTTGTCCAGGGCGGCCAGACTCTGCTGTTCACCGTTCCCAAAGGTGATGAGGAAAAAACACTGATGATCAATTCGCTGGGCCGCAAATGGGAGTTGACCTTCACCACCCTGGTGCTGTTCGGCGGCGCTCTTTTTGCCGCTTTTCCCAAATTTTACGCCACCAGCTTCGGCGGCGCCTACTGGGTGTGGATGCTGATCCTTTTCACTTTTATCATCCAGGCCGTCAGCTACGAGTATCGCAAAAAACCGCAAAATTTCCTCGGCTCCACCACCTATGAGGCCTTTCTGTTCATCAACGGCAGCATCGGCATTCTGCTTATCGGGGCAGCGGTCGGCACCTTTTTCACCGGCTCAAGCTTCTCGCTCAACGATTACAATCAGGTTACCTGGCAGACCCCATACCGGGGCCTTGAGGCTGCTAAAAATTTCTTCAATCTTTCCCTCGGCCTTTTTCTGGTTTTCAACGCCAGGGTGCTTGGCGCCATGTACCTGATCAACAACATTGACCATAAGCCCCTGACCGACCGCTGCCGGAAATCGGCCTGGAAGAGCTTTCTCTGGTCCCTGCCTTTCCTGCTCTATGTGCTGGTCAATCTGCTGTTTATGCAAGGGTATGCCCGCAACCCGGAAACCGGCGAGATTTTCCTGCAGAGCGGCAAGTACCTGCAGAACCTGATCGGCTGCCCCATCACCCTGATGTTGCTGCTGCTCGGTCTGCTGCTTGTCATCTTTGCGGTGACCATCACCTGTTTCAAGGGCAAGAACAACGGTATCTGGTTCGGCGGCATCGGCACCGTGCTGGTCGGGCTTGCCGTCTTTTTCCTGGCCGGCTTCAACAATACCGCCTTTTACCCGTCAACCTACGACCTGCAGAGCAGTCTGACCATCTATAATGCATCGAGCAGCCATTATACGCTGACAGCCATGACCTATGTGGCCCTGGCTGTCCCTTTTGTTGTTGCCTATATTGCCTATGTCTGGCGCCAGATGGACAGCAAACGGCTCACCATTGCCGAGCTGAAAAGCGAAGATGCAGAAGAGATGTATTAATTACGCATGACAGGGACCATGAACAAAAAAATGATCCCATTTTATTGAAAAGGAGAATAACGATGCCCGTCATACTCATATTAAGCTGGATTGCCCTTCTCACCTTTTCCTATCTGGGGGCAATTATCATTCTGAAACTCACTGACAATTTATAAAATCAGCGAAGGCAACGCCCGGAGAAATGTCGAGAAAACAAGGCATTTCTCCGGGAGGCAAACCTCGATTTCCTCCAAGGCAGGCAGGAGCTTGCCGCTCTGCCACCGCCCCCCGCATCCTCCCGGCCGCCGGGCCGTTGCCCGGGCACTGCGCCTTTCATAACCTCGCCCGCACTTCCTCGGCTTTCTGCTTCTCGCCCATTTCCTCATAAAGCGCAGCCAGCTCTTCCAGCACCCGCTGGTCGTCGGCATTTTTCCCCAGGAGCTGCTGGCAGCACTTCTCCGCCTCGGCAAACTCATTTTTGAGCCGGTAGACCTTGGCCATACCGAGCAGGGCAAACTGGTCAAAGCCGACCTTCATGCTCAGCTGGTAATGACCAAGCGCGTCATCCAGCCTGCCCAGAATGACCATCGCATCACCAACCCGCGAATGGAGATTCTGGTTATGCGGTTCCTTTTCCAGAATCTTCAGCCAGTAACCGATGGAATTCTCATAATTCCTCAGCCCCCGTTGCGAGTCGCCCATGCCGTACAGGGCAAAAATATTCCACGGCTCCTGCTTCAGGGCCTTTTCGTAGAAGTACACCGCCTTCTCGTACTGCTTGCGGCGGCGGTAGATATTGCCGGCCATGGTGAGCACGGCGATGTAGGTATCATCAAGCTCGATGAACTTCTCAAAATAGGCCAGGGCCTTATCGTGATCAGCCAGCTTATAATAGAGATTGCCGATGCCGCGCAGGGCGTATTTATCGCTGCCGTCAAGGGACAGGGCTTTGAGATAAAGGGCCTCTGATTCGGAAAAATTGCCTATTTTCACATAAGAATCGGCAAGCCGGGTCAGCACATGGATATCATCATGGTTCTGCTGCAGATAGCGTTGCCAGAAAGTAACGGCCTTGGCTGCCTGGCCGAGGCCACGATAGGCATCGCCGACCCCGCGCAGGGCGAACATATTCATCGGGTCGATTTCCAGGGTCTTTTCATAAAAACCGATGGCCTTATGATATTTACCCGTTTCCCGATGCAGATCGCCAAGGCCGACCAGCACGTAAGAGTTCTCACTGTCAATGGCCAGGGCCTCCAGAAAGGCGTTTTCCGCCTCCTTCCAGTTCCTTCTCTTCAAGAATTCCGAACCCTGCCGGGAAAGTTCTATGGCCCGCTTATGATCAGACTGCATGTTGCCCTTGGCCCATTGCAGATAGTCGGCCGCCACATGCTCCGCCGCAACCGTGATCCACTGCGGCAACTCGTAGGGATGCTTTTCCTTGAGCCATATCTCAAGCTTGCCGGCATCCTTGGCCAGAAACTTGAAGGTGATACGGTACTCTTCGTCACTTTCCAGATTATCCTGCCACAGATAAAAAGACCGGATCGGCCCGTCTATCTGGACACAGGCCGCCAGACGTTCACTCACCGCCTCCCTGGCCAGCTTTTCCGCCTCTTCTCGGGAAGAAATTGTTGTCCATCCTATATACATCATCATTTCATGGCCTACTCTTTTTTGCGTTTCATCTCAATTGTCATCTGGGCAAAATCGCGAAACTTTTTTACCCACTTCACCTGGTCATTATCAAGTATCGGCTTCTCTTTGCTTCTGTCCAGATAAAGAAGGGCAATCCCCTTGCCCTGCAAACAGACAGGGAAGAGATATACCGTCCGGTCCTGCACGAGAAAGTGCAGTTCTTCAGGCAGGGAAGCGACTTTATCCGGTGCAAGGGCAATGTCCCGGCACATTGTCAAAGATTTCTGTAACAGATTGGGCGTGGTGCGGGAAAACACCACCCGGAACTTTTTGAGCTGTTCCGGGGAAATATCGCCGCGTCCCAGCTGGCCGGCCAGCACCTTGCTGTCGCCCCGGCTTTGCAGCATGGCAAAAACAGCCCGGTCAAAACCTACGCCATAAGAGAGCGCATCGAGTAAAACAGGGAAAAAATCGTTGAGCCGGAAAAACCCCTTTACCATCTCATTGATTTCCTTCCAGAAATCATCGATGCTTTTGTCGTGCCTGGCAGATGCCTCTGCGGCGCTGCTGGCCTGAATCTCCTCAAGCCTTTTGCGAAAATCAAATTTGAAGATCCCCGGCCGGATCGAATCAAAAATCGTCTCAGAGGCCTGGCTGGCGACAACCATCATCTCAACGGTCTCTTCCTCATCCAGGGAAAGAGGATAGCCGTATTTTTCCATCAACGAGGCGATATTGGACTGAAACCAGAGACAGTCAACATAGCGGTTACTGAAATCGACAATAGAGTGCAGATATTTTTCCACATCATAGTCTTCTTCCGGCACCTCAGGGTCCGGTTCCATACATCTTATCACACTTTCCGTCATATTCCAGAAAATAGCAACCTCCCGGCCGACTCCGGCATAGGTCAGCCCATCGAGAAGAGACATGGCCGCCTCGTCTTCCGAAACCCCTTTTCCCACCGTTTCTTTGATCGAGCGGTAAATAACGGGCAGGTAGATACAGGAAATGATCTTGCCGAGATTGCGCATGAGCCCGCAGATAAAGGCCTCTTCCGGCAGGACCTTCAGATAACGGGACTCCGCTATGCTGCGGGCAAGCAGGGCAGCCAGAAATGACCGGCCAAGCAGTTCGCTGATCTCTTCGGTATTGACCCCGGCCTGAATAAAATCATCAAAGAGTGCGATACCAAGGGCAAGGTCGCGCACCGTATCAAAACCCAGTACCGCAACCGCCATGGAAACTGTGGAAACCTTCTGGCCCAAGGCATAATAGGCCGAATTGGCAAACTGCAGCACCTTATGGGTGAGAGAAAAATCCTTGAGGATGATCCTGGCCAGATCATCATAGTTCGCGCTTCTTTTGTCGCCGGTAAGGGCGAGCAGCTCCTGCACATGGGCGGACATGGCTGGCAGTTCGCTCATGTTGATCTTGGCGAAGACATCGGCCAGTTTTCCCTTCGAATTCAGGCTGCTGTCGGTCATGAATGAAATTTTTCTCTTTTGCAATTTATTAGAATAAAATAACTTTTTTATAACGAATTCAAGAACATTTCAAGAAAAGGCCTGCCGATTGCCCAAAGCATCGGGGTGAACAGCACAGCTTCGGGGCAATCCCGCCCCTGAATACGCTATTTATTTGACAGGCAAACGCCCCGAAAACGCATGGGGGTTCATTTACCAAAAAAAAGGGTTACAGCAGATGTTGCTGCAACCCTTGTTGCTTTACCGAGGTCGTAATCCAATTGCCATCATAACTATTTGTTTTACTGTAACAATTAATCATGATTTTTTCATCGACGCCCCCAAAAGGCCCCACAGTTGGGGCTGGCACTACAGAACAACTTTATTTCCGTTGCCTTGCATATTTACTCATGCGGGTACACGCATGGATAAATAACTAAAAAAGCCAGGATAAGGCAATGATTTTTTCGCACGCAGGGTGCGATAATCTTACGATTAATTTCAATTAAATTGAGAAGACGGTGGTTTTCCCCGCCGGGACCTGAGCCGTTCTACCTGATTGCTTCTGCCGGCAACAGCACTATTTTCTTGCGGGAAAGAGTCCTGTTGCGGCCGGGGACTGGCTGGTGTGAGGGGTGGCGTAGCCCACTCCAAGGCAGAATACCCCATTTCGCAGAAATACAGAAAGTATCGATTGAGAGCCTATTGAATTACTTTTCCATTTTTTGACGCAATTACACTGAAATTACACAGACAAAAAACAAAGGAAAAGGGGTTACCGCAATCACGCTGTAACCCCTTGTTTTTCTGGTGCCGGAGGTCGGGCTCGAACCGACATGACCTTGCGGTCGCGGGATTTTGAGTAATTCAGGCGTCTTTTCTACAAAATCCCTTTTTGTTCTTTATTTATTGATATTTCAGTGAAATTTTCCCAAAGCCACTTACCCGCACATCCCTTTATTTTCTGATAACTTCCCCCCTGTTATGAACATGTTTGCACAGGAATTACACAGCCTTTTTAAGGGATGGGTTAGCGAGTTAAGGGAAAACAATTCATAAGAAAAATAAAGTAGTTAAGCAACTAGTTTAAGTTGCTTAATATAACGGGCATAAGTATTTTCGTCGGAATATATCGGTAGATGATTAATGTGCTTACTCTCTATTAACGGCTTTCTTTCTCTGCACAGATTACACTGGTCTTCCGACCAAGAAGGCATAGTTAAGTCTATAATAGAATGAATGTTATATTTGTCATATAATTGATGTATGTTTTGTTCTTCTTTCCCTCGATTTGCAAAAATGCATATAGCTATTACTTCTGCACGATATCTATCTTTTGCAAGCCTAATTAGGGTTTCTAAACCGTGCCCGGTTGAGGTCATATCATTAACGATTACAACTCGTTCTCCTTCATAAATTTCACAACCTTCAACCAATCTTTCTTTTGGGCGTCCTGAATCTTTGTCTATAGCAGCATATACAGCCCTGCAACCCAAAGCCCCATTTAATTCTCGAGCAATGTCATAGGCAAAGAACATTCCTTGGGATGCAGGCCCCAAAATCACGTTAGGAGAACAGCTGCTACAATTTTTAAGCCATGCAACTAACTCCTTGCTGATTTTAGCAACTAACGATGGATATTGGCTAATCGCTGCAAAACGGAAAAAAGTATCAGTATGTTTTTTTGAAAGAAGTTCAAAATGCCCATCAAAAATGATTGCCTTGGACGTATCAAGAATTTCCCAAATGTCAGTCTCAGACAAAAAGCATAAATTATTAATTTTGACAGTTTCCTTGACTCTTTCAAGGTAAGGTTTGTTCATGTAGTGAGCCCCCCCTCAAAGATGGTATATCAATCAATCAGCATACCCATCAAATGTTATTATATTTCAATACTTTAATCCCATTTTTACACGCGCAATGTTGGGCAAGCACCGTCTTAAGGTCAATAAAACAGCCGATAATAACATCATCTGGATTAAAGCCGCAAGAGCTAAAATCTAGTTGACCTCCCGAGCCATCGAATAACACAATTATTCCCTCGACTGAGGCTCCCTGATTTTGAACCCATTTTATGGCTTCAATAATTGTGTCGGGAAATAGAAGAAAGGATTCCAATAATATTATTTTTAACCCATCTAATGTATCCCCTTCTTCATATTTGAATTCTCTTTCTACTGTGTTAAATGGCCACCCTTTTCTCTTCTCGTAACAATTTATTGAATGCCACTTGATTCTACCAGGAAAATTATTTCCTACGAATTCTTGAGCAAAAATTCTATTAGATTCTTTCTTCAAAGAGAGAAAAAGAGGTATTTCCTTTTTATGGAGCTTTGCAGCCATTTCTCTGCATAATTCCCGAAAGAAGAATTCATCCCCATTTACTGTGGAACATATAAGAAATCTTCGTTGAGCATGGTATTTTTTTTCTACATCCGCATAGTGATGCTTTTCATTTATATATAGCGAGTGATGCTTATATATAGCATCGGATATGAGCTTATTAGAAACTGAATTATTAAAATTTGTATTAATTGAATTGAGGATTGATGACTCCGGAACAAATCGTCTTCCACGTGTTCTAATTTTTTTTACAATGTTTTGAACTTTTCCAAGTAGCTTGGATCTCTTGGCTGGTTTTTTTAAAATCTCAAAAAAAACACCTGCTACAACAGCAAAAATGAAGGCGAAAATAATTTCCCAGAAATGATGTTGAAACCAATTAGCTTTTTCAGCCATTGACGTCTTCCATATCCTCAATGACTTTTTTCGCTGCCTGTAACGGATTACTGGCTTTTAATATTGGCCTTCCTATAACGATATAATTTGCTCCCCTGTTTATAGCCTCTCCTGGAGTTGTTATCCTTTTTTGATCATCCTTGTTTAAGGACCATGCTGGTCGAATTCCAGGCGTCAAAATAACAAAATCAGTTCCACAACTTTTTCTTATTTTGGATATCTCTATCGGAGATGCGACAACTCCAGCCATCCCTGAATTTTTTGCAAGTTTCGCTAAATGAACAACATGATCTTCAAGCTGACGATTAATGCCCAATTCGTTTTTGATAATATTTTGGTTAATGCTTGTTAATACTGTTACTGCTAAAAGAATAGGGGTAGGGATTCCAAGCTTCTGAGATTCATCTCCCAATGCTTCGGCTGCCGCGCTCATCATTTCGCTACCGCCCGAGGCATGAATGTTTAACATGTGAACTCCCAATTGTGCCGCCATCCTCACAGAGTTAGCGACGGTATTGGGAATATCATGGAATTTAAGGTCGAGAAAAACCTTGCCTCCATTATCAGTTATAGCTTTTACGGCCTTTGGACCTTCTTTAGTAAACAGTTGTGAGCCAATCTTAAAAACCCCGATTGTATCCTTCAACAATTTGGTAAACTTAATAGCTTCATCGAGGGAATCTACATCCAGTGCTAAACACAGCCTATCTTTTACTTGATGAATACTCATAAAATTCCCACCTAATTAATACAATTTTGGATGCACATTGGGTCTTCAGTTTTGGAATAATTCTTCATGCTTTTTCCCCAAAGCCCGCGCTACTTTCAACTGAGAGTTTCTACTAGTCTTCACCCCTTTTTCCATTTTTGAAACAGTTTGAGGAACTACACCTGCCTTTCTGGCAAGTTCGGCAATTGTCAAAGCCAAAGTTTCTCTAACTTCTCTTACTCGGTTTGCAACCATGTTGATTCTCTTTAGAATATCTTCAGGAAAATATCATTTTTATACCTCATAGTTCTTTATTATAATAAAAGTCAACAAAAAATAAACGGAAAGGCTTTTTTTTCTTGGCAATGCATTAAAATTAATTAATATTAATGCATTTTAATGCTTTAGGTGTCTTAGGGATATTCGGGGAAAAGGGCGGAAGCTTCCCATCGCGACAGGAGGTCAAAAGCTGTTTGGAAAGTGGTTGGAGGGGGCTTTGTATTCCTTCGGTTTCTTATAGCCCTAAGTGCAAGCCTCATCGGTATACACAATTTCCCTTTATGCTTAAGAAGTGTGGGATGAACTGGACGCAGTAAAAACTCGGAAACTGCTTCCCAGTGGTGAGTTTTTTCTCTCACATCCAAAGAAACAGCGCCGCAGCTGATGTAGGCATTTTATTCTGCCTCCTCATTTAACCTGGTATAAACCTTCTTCATCATCCATGCTCGCACCAGCGAACCAAAAGCCTTGACTTACAGTATTTTTTCAAAGATATCATGGTGTTGATCCATGCGGTCAATTAACTTGCTCAGGAACAATTCCTCAAAAGCATATTTGAAGGTATCAATCTTATTGGCTCTGGCCTGGGTCGGCGATGACTTCTGTCTTCAGGGACAGATTATGGGAATCAAGGCGGGGCCATGTACGACCTGTGAGCGCTGGCGGAGTTTTTGCCCGTGGCTGGCTTGGCCTTGCCCGGAAGCCTTATGCAATAGGCCCACTGGCAAGACAAGACGGACATGGTAAAGCAAAAACTGTCACAGCGCGTCTTCCTGCTTTCAAACCGCCCAGGCTAGAACATCTTCTCGGCCTGTCTTGAAGCAGTTATAAGAGTTTGCTTATTCCGCTTTAATCATTCTTGCGGACATCTCAATTTTTTTTCTGACTTGTAAAGGGTAAGGGAGATAACCCAAGCTCATTGAGAAAGCCGTTGTGCCTCTCAGCGGCTTTAACAATTTTTTCTTCCAAATCAACCAGTTCAGTATTTACCGCATGTAAGTCGATTTCCTCATCAGGCATGGCGGTGCTGACGTAGCGCGAGATGTTCAGATTGTAGCCATCCTTCTCGATTCGCTCCATCGACACACGCATGGAATAGCGCTCTTCTTCTTTGCGGAATTGGTAAGTGGCGATGATCTTGTCAATGTGCTCCGGCAGCAGGCGGTTCTGGCGTTTGCCCTTCTCAAAGTTCTCGGGGCCGGCTGCGTTGATGAACAGCACGTCATCGGGCTTTTTGCATTTCTTCAACACCAGAATGCACACAGGGATGCCGGTGGAGAAGAACAGATTGGCGGGCAGGCCGATCACCGTGTCGATATGGCCATCTTTCAACAGCTTGGTGCGGATGCGCTCTTCCGCGCCGCCCCGGAACAGCACGCCGTGGGGCAGGATGATGGCCATCACGCCTTCGGGCTTCAGGTAGTGAAAGCCGTGCAGCAAAAAGGCGAAGTCGGCGGCGGACTTGGGGGCCAGGCCATAGTTCTTGAAGCGCATATCCTCGCCCAGCGCCTCGGTCGGTTCCCAGCGGTAGCTGAATGGCGGATTGGCCACCACGGCATCGAACTTCGGCATCCGGGCCGGGTTCATCTCGCGCAGCATGTCCCAGTCGTTGGTGAGCGTGTCGCCGTGGTAAATCTCGAACTCCGAATCCTTCACCCCGTGCAGCAACATGTTCATGCGCGCCAGGTTGTAGGTGGTGATGTTCTTTTCCTGCCCGAAAATCTTGCCGATCCCGTGCGGTCCCATGCGGTGGCGCACGTTAAGCAGCAGCGAGCCTGAGCCGCAGGCAAAGTCGAACACGCTCTCCAGTTGTTTCTTTTTGCCGGTGGCGGGCTCTTGGCTGTCCAGCGTGACGATGCCCGACAAGATGCTGGAAATCTGTTGCGGCGTGTAGAACTCGCCCGCCTTCTTACCGGAACCGGCGGCAAACTGGCCAATCAGGTATTCATAAGCATCGCCCAGCGTGTCCTTGTCGGTGGAAAACTGCGCCAACCCGTCGGCAATGGCCTTGATGATCGTGCAAAGCTTGGCATTGCGGGCTTCGTAGCCCTTGCCCAGCTTTTCCGAATTCAGGTTGATCTCGGAGAACAGCCCGCCGAAGGTGCTGGCAAAGGATTCGTTTTCGATGTAGTCGAAGCCCTTTTGCAGGGTGTGCAGCAATTCCCCGTTCTGGGTACGCGCCATCTCCGCGATGCTGCCCCAGAGATGCGACGGCTGAATTACGTAATGCGTCTTGCGGCGCATCTGCTTTTCAAATTCGGCGGTGTCGTCCGGGTTCTGCGCGTACCACACGGCCAGCGGCGTGCGGCGGTCGCTCGCGTCCAGCTTGGGATAATCCGGCCCCAGTTCCTTTTGCGCCGCCGTCTCGTAGTTGTCCGACAAATAGCGGAGGAACAGGAAAGAAAGCATGTAATCGCGGAAGTCGTCCGCATTCATCGCCCCGCGTAAGGTGTCGGCAATGCCCCAGAGGGTATTGCCCAGTTGTTTTTGGTCTTGATCGGTCATGGTGTGGTTGGTTCCTCGGCTTCGCTTGGGAACAAGTCGGGATTAAATGGATAACGTTCAAGAAAATTACTTAGAATCTTGCGGAAATAGTCTTTCGTCTCACTGCCCATCTCACTTGGCTCGAACAACGCATATTTTCCATGACTCAAAAGATCAACGAATCGTTGATGCAGTATTCCGTCGGCGTCGTCCTGGTCTCTTTTTATACACGCAGAGAAATGACCATGCCCGTGAAAAAGAGCGGTCTTTTCGAGTACGACTCGAAGCATATTGAAGTGATAGGTGTGGATTGTATCACCTTGTGAAACGCGGTGAAGTTCCGCCAAAGCGGCGACGTGATGAAATGATGGAGTGTCACCTTTCTGATAGCGTATGACATAGCCACCTGTGCCTCGGTCTTGGCTTAACAAATACTGCGACGCCTGGCGGTTGAAGTGATTTTTAAATTCGTAATGCAGCACATTGAAGAATAGGTTGTGGTGCGTCGAAATAACTGTACTGATTGGGCTTTGCGCTTCTCTGTACAGTTGCACCAGATGGTTAGCGACGACGATGGCATTCTGTTCATCAAGTGATGAAACCGGGTCGTCAATGAAGATGTACTTGACCCAATTGTAAGGCCCGGTGCCGTCGTCATCCAACCTTAGTTGCACGATGGCGAGAAAAAAGCACCAGATGAAAATGTTCTCCTCGCCGCGAGAGATTTTGATGTTTTCTACGCTTTCCGTTCTCGCGTCTTCACCGTTGCCGATGGTAACCTGGCGTAAAAAACTGATCTTCCATTCGCTGGTGTCGATCCTGAAATCAAAATCAGCGTACCGACTCAGCAACGGTCGGATGCGGTTATCCATTTCCATTTCCGCAAGCCCGGCGAAAAAGCGGGAAGCGGAGTTGATCTTCAGCACCCGCGCGCTATCACCCTCCAGATCATTATCCCAGGTGAACAGGTCTTCGGTGAAGGCGTTGAAGTAGAGCGTATCCCGTGCATCGCCTTGCTTGCCGATGTCCTTGAAAGCCATGGAAAGCCGCGTCTTGCCGGTGCCGTTGTATGCGTAGAGCAGGATGAATTTCTTGTTTTCCAGCTCATTGCGTAAGTGCGCAGCCAGTGCGCCGAGATCGGCGAAGGTTGTGCCGCTCATCCCTGCACCTCGTCCAGCGCGGGGAAAAGCTGCTGCATAAGCCCTTTTTTATGGGTCTTGAGCGCGTCGAGTTTTTGGGTTTGGGCGGTGATCAGCTCGTCGATGGAGTTGAGGCAATCGGCGATTTTTTGTTGTTCTTCTTCATCCTTTGGTAAAAGCACAGGGCAATTAAGCACATCGTCCTTTTTTAAATTTGTTTGTTTCACGCCATCATCAAATGCCAAAAAATAGTCATTTCTGTCGAAGATATAAAACAGAACAACACTCACTGCGTTTTTTGCAGTCAATTTACAGATACGTTGGTTCACCGTATACGCATTATCTTTATCCACGTAAAAGCATTTGGCTATAGCCCTTCCATTCGGAACGTCGCTAAGAACCATCAGAATGTCACCCTTTTGGGCAAGTAGGTTCGCGGCATTTGTAAATTTCTTTACTTCACCCTCTGTTGAAATGAATTTTGAATTAACAACTATATACTTTCCCTGTTCAGCAATATCCTGTTCATGAGCTTTGCCATTTTCATAATCAGCCACTTGCTCAAGTGTTTTCTCTTCCCACTCCCCCGCCTCCCGAAACTCGGGGAAGCGCAGTTTGGGCAGGGTTTCGCCTTCGGCGGGGAAAATCTGCTGCATCAGACCTTTTTTATGGGTCTTGAGCGTGTCGAGTTTTTGCGCCTCCAGGGTGATCAGTTCGTCGAGGGAAGAGAGGCAGTCGGCGATTTTTTGTTGTTCTGGCTCTTTAGGAACTAAAATATCAAGCAGTTTCAACTGGCTTGCATATAAATGAACGACCGTATCGCCTTGGGCTTTTTTCGCTATTTCTGTCTTACATACCCCATTGAGCATGTAGCTCAGAAAAATCCCATTCTCGTTTGGTCTAAGTACATTCAAATCGCAGCCTAAGGCAACATCATCAAGCAATACGCAAGATGCTTTTGCAATGTCTATCTTTGTTTCGCCCGATGAGGGTATCAGCACATCATTTTTTTGACTAAGAAACAATTCAGATGAAGGGAGTTGTGTTTTTGAAATAACCGTTCTGACAACTTCGCCGTATATCGTATAAAGCTCTCCGTAGCGGATGCATGGTGTTTCCCCTTGCAAGCTAACATCTGATTTCGAAATGCCTTTACCTTTGAAGAAAACAGCAATGTCATCTAGCGTTTTTTTCTCCCACTCCCCCGCATTCCGAAACTCAGGAAAGCGCAACTTGGGCACTGACCCGCGTTTTTCCGCCTTATTGCTCATACGCCCCCAATCCTGAAATCTCGCGCCCCTGGGCGAGTTTGTGCAGCAGCGGGATCAGGTCTTCCATCAGCGCCAGTTCGGCCTTGGTGCGCGCCTTCCAGCCGAGTTCCAGCGGCGCCATGAGGTCGCTCAGTTGCTCGCCGTCGAAGATCATGCGGCGCAGGATGGCATCCACAAAGGCTTGCAGGGCGGCGGCGTCCAGCCCGTGCTGGTCGGCGATGGTTGCCAACTGGCGAGCGTGCTTGTCGGCCTTGAAGCGCTCGAAGCCGTCGCGGATGGCTTTTTCGTCCAGCCCCTTGCCCGCCTCCAGGGTGTCGATGTAGTCAGCGATGTCGTCGCGGGCGTCCATGAACTTGGCGTCGGACTGGATGAGGCCGATGAGCTGTTCGCGGCTCATCTTCTGCTTGCCCGGCGTCTGGCTGGCGTAGCGGGTGATGAGGGCCATGATGTAGTCGTAATCAATGAGGGCGGAGGCGAACAGCACGAACTCGAAATCGAGCTGCTGCACTTCCGGGTTGGTCTTGTCGCCGCCCTTGTCCTGTTGCGCCTTCAGGCGCTGGGCGGTGTCAAGATAGACGCCCTTGAAACCCTGTAACTGATCCTTGGGCACGATCTGCTCGATGGCCTGCCGGTTGTCGTCGGTGAGGTCGGTGTACTGGTCTAGCTGGGTCTTGATGCGCTGCACGTCCTTGAACAGGTTGATAAACTGGCCGCGCGCGGCGTCGCCCTTGAGGTTGGGCACGGCTTCGGGGGTGTTGGCCAGCCCTTGCGATTGCATGAACTCGCCAAGTTTCTGCACGGCGGTTTGCAGTTTGTCGATGACCACCGGGGCCTTGTCCACCAACCAGATTTCCTTGGCGGGCTTGGCGGCCTGGCCGGAGAAGAGGCCGATGGCGGTGTCCACGGCCTCCTGCTGCTGGCGGAAGTCGAGGATGTTGCCGTAGGGCTTGGTGTCGTTGAGCACGCGGTTGGTGCGCGAAAACGCCTGGATCAGGCCGTGGTACTTGAGGTTCTTATCGACGTAAAGAGTGTTGAGGTATTTGGAATCGAAGCCGGTGAGCAGCATGTCCACCACGAGAGTGATGTCGATCTTGTGTGCGAACTTTCCTTGCGGGTCAGCCTTGCGTAAATCCTCGTTTGAATATTGCTGGTCCTTGATGCGCTTTTGCACGTCCTGATAGTAGAGGTCGAATTCGCCGATGGTGTGGTTGGTGCCGTACTGGGTGTTGTAGGCGGCGATGATGGCCTTGAGGGCGGCTTTCTTTTTGTCGGGTTCCTGTTCGTTGTCGGCCTTTTCCTGCGGCAGGTCTTCCTGTATCTGCTGCACGTCCTTGTTGCCCTCGGCGGGCGGCGAGAAGACGCAGGCGATGTTGAGTGGCTGGAAGTCGGGGTCGGCGGTCTGTTTTTCCACCTGCACGGCCTTGAACAGGGCGTGGTATTCGATGGCGTCGTTGATGGAGGCGGTGGCCAGCACGGCGTTGAACTTGCGCCCATTGGTCGCGGCGTCGTGTTTGACGAGGATCGCCTCGACGATGGCCTTCTTTGCCAATGCCTCGCCCGGCTTGGGTGGGGTTTTGCCTTCGGGTTTGAAGTAATCGACGTGAAATTTGAGGACGTTTTGGTCTTCGATGGCGTGGGTGATGGTGTAGGCGTGCAGTTGCTGCTGGAAGATGTCCGCCGTGGTTTTATAGCTTGCCTGCTGGCCCTCGATTTGCTGATAGCTGGCGTTCTGCTCGAAGATGGGCGTGCCGGTAAAGCCGAACAACTGGGCGTTTGGAAAAAACTCCTTGATGGCCTGGTGGTTGTCGCCGAATTGCGAGCGGTGGCATTCGTCGAAGATGAACACCATGCGCTGGTGGCGTAGCGGTTCCAGGCGCTCCTTGTAGTTGCGTTTGTTCGTGCCATCCAGCGCCAGGCCGAGCTTCTGGATGGTGGTGACGATGACCTTATCGGCGTAGTCGTCGGAGAGCAGGCGGCGAACCAGGGTTTCGGTGTTGGTGTTCTCCTCGACGCACTTTTCCTGAAACTTGTTGAATTCCTCCCGCGTCTGCCGGTCGAGGTCTTTGCGGTCCACCACAAACAGGCATTTGTCGATATCCGGGTTGACCTTGAGCAGGGTGGAGGCCTTGAAGGAGGTGAGTGTCTTGCCGCTGCCGGTGGTGTGCCAGATGTAGCCGTTGCCGCAGTGCTGGTGGATGCAATCGACAATCGCCTTGACGGCGTAAATTTGATACGGCCGCATCATCAGGAGCTTTTGCTCGCTGGCCACCAGCACCATGTAACGGCTGATCATCTCGGCCAGGGCGCATTTGGCGAGGAAGGTGTCGGCGAAGATGTCCAGATGGGTGATCTTGGCGTTGTCCACGTCAGCGAACTGGTAGAGCGGCAAGAAACGCTCGTCGGCGTTGAAGCTGAAGTGGCGGCTGTTGTTGTTGGCGAAATACCAGGTATCGCTGCGGTTGCTGACGATGAATAGTTGCAGGAAGCAGAGCAGGGTCTTGCTGTAGCCGTTGCCGGGGTCGTTTTTATAATCGACGATTTGCTGCATGGCCCGGCGCGGGCTGATGGCCAGGGTCTTCAGCTCGATCTGCACGGTTGGAATGCCGTTGATGAGCAGGATCACGTCGTAACGGTGGTGGCTGTAGTCGGTGCTGATGCGGAGCTGGTTGACCACCTCGAAACTGTTCTTGCACCAGTCCTTGATGTTGACCAATGTGTAGTAGAGCGGCGTGCCGTCGTCGCGCTCAAAGCTGTTGCGCTCGCGCAGGTGTTTGGCGGCGGCAAACACGTCGGGGGTGACGATGCTCTCCAGCAGGCGGGCGAATTCGGTGTCGGTGAGATGGACACGGTTCAGCGTCTGGAAATGCTGACGGAAGTTCTGCTCCAGCGTGGCGCGGTCGCGGATGTGTGGGCGGTATTCGTATTTGAGATCGTCCAGCTTTTTGATCAGGGCTTGTTCGATCTGGCTTTCTGTTGTCATCCGTCTATCTGCCAAGTGTAAATAACATATTGAAAGAACAATTTTGTTTATTTAACAGGGGGGGCGATAATTCTCAAGAATAATAGAATAATTTATATCATGCTACCGCTTTTGTTTCGCCCTTTGAGCCCACCATGCCAAGTTGCTTGATAACGGCCTTGGCAATTTCGTCGGCATCTGTCGGCTTGCTTTCTTGTGGTTTTGCCAGATCACGGATGATTATACTCTGCCGGTCACAGGCCACTTCTCCATAGCTCAAAAAGGTTGTCAAAACCTTCTCATGGCCCAGGTTCTGGCTACATGCCTTGAAATGCTCTGCGCTCTTGCAGTTTTCCAGACCGAACTTGACAAGGGTATTTCTGAAGCTGTGCGGATTGAAGTACGGCAGCCCGGCAGCGATAAAGGCATTTTTAAATATGGTGCGGATAGGAGAGGCGGTGCTCCAATGTTTACGATCCAGACCGGCGGCTTCAAAATGGCAAGATGATCCAACTTTCATGAGGGTTGCCGGAAAGAGCGGATCATCATTGCCCCACAGCTTTTCATCCCGGAGATAGGCCACCCACTCTGTCACAATTTCATGAATCTCTTTCCCCACCGGGAAGAAATAGGTGGTGAAGGTTTTGCTGAATTTCGTTTGCACCTCGCGGGCATCCTGAATGACACACCCCTCTATAAGATCAACATGTTTCAGCTTCATTGAGGCAATGGCACTGTCCCGTGCGCCGGTCAGCAAGGTGAATGCGATCAGGGCGCGGTTGCGCCTTTCAATCTCGGTATCGGCAGGCATGGTACTGATAACGTGCTTGACCTGCTCCATGGTCGGCGCTTTCTGTTCCCGCCTGGCGGTGGCAATCCGGGTGTCCTTGTCTGAGAGGTTGAAATATTCGGCATCGGAGTAGTGAATACGCGACTTATAACCCGGCTCTCGGGACAGCCATTTGAAGAAGCGTTTCAGTTGGTTCAGAGTGGCATGCAGGGTTGCCTTGCTCAGTTTCTCGCCGGAACGCTGCCCCTTCTGCTTCGCAAGGTGTTTCTTGAAATTGATAGCCTGTTGAAAGTGGAATTTTTTGAAATCTCGGAACTTGGCGTGAACCTCGAAACGGTTCAGGGCCTTTGCAGCTGCGTCAATGGTCGGCTCGCTGTGCCGCTTTGCTTCTTTCAAAAATGCAAAATACTTGCGCTTGATTCTCTCATTTGCCGGGTTGTGTTTTCCTGAATCCGTGAAATTATTACAGTAAAAATCGTCTGCATAATCAAATAACATGTTGAAATTTAACAAAAAATATTGCAATATTCGCCTGTCTAAAAACATCACTCTGCAGGTGAAAAAATGAAACGATTTATCCTTGAGCGCTCATCGGACGAATTTTATACCTCTCATTCCGGCCTGGCCCTGGT
>Ga0209164_1000677_pt1 | contig 65923 bp, 56 predicted proteins | sample MTBNYHSulfiMetaG_FD_187458 | JGI IMG/M metagenome (GOLD analysis project Ga0209164, IMG submission 187458) | Enrichment culture microbial communities from rom New York Harbor, USA that are MTBE-degrading - MTBE-NYH (New York Harbor Sulfidogenic)... | ecosystem: Environmental > Aquatic > Marine >... | reverse complement strand
TTTTAGCGTTTTTGGACTCAAGACGTTTGAGTCCATAAGAATCAGAATTATTAATTTTTTCCATAGGAGATACTCCAATTTATTAATTAAAATATACTCTCCTATGGTCATTTGACCTAAACTATAAGTAATTTTATTTAAGTGGATTGCCGGAGTTAAGATAATTAACCCGGCTATCCGCAGTTTTATTTCAGCAAATCAAATTATTCGTCACCAAGAAGTAGTTTTAATAAGGTTCAAAAAGAAATCGCTGTTTATCCTATCATCTTTCTGCTTGTATGCGTTTGATAAATTATTCAATATTCTTCTTACAATAATTGAAGCGGGGGTATAAGATGTTATGATTTTCATAACCGCGGAGTATGAATTTTTTACCATATTACTCAGCTCGCTTTCGTAAATCATTCTGCCTTGATTAAAACAATCTACCAATATAATTTCTTCATCGTGTTTTATCTTCGCAAGAAAATGTCCCGGGAAATTACATCCTTCAATAAACAAACCGGCTCTGTTGCCGACAAGCATATATAAAACCGTTAGTGTAATTGGAAGACCGGTTTTATATTCTAATGCAAATTTTAAGTTGCTGTTATAGGGATTATAATAATCCTGTTTTGCCCCTTTAATTTCTTTTTCCCTGAATAAAAAATTTGCAAGATCAAATTCATCACCGTAAGGAAATTTATTCATAAACTCTTCTGCATAATGATCAAGAAAATTACCAAGGTTGATTTGTTCAACGATTCCTTCCTGAAAACCAATAATCAATTCCATCGCTTTTTCGAGAGCTTCGTAATCGTCGTTAATTGATAGCCATGAATTCCAATTTTCAAAAAGCCATTGGCGGCGATTCTCGTGGATGATTGGATTAATAAGTTTGAGTTTTTGTTCGTCTAGCTCATCCGAAAACTCGCGTAAATCTTCTTCTAAATTTGAGCCGTAGTTGATAAGTTCTTTTAAAATTTCGTTGCGGACTTCTTCTGTTTCATCATCAACAAGGTCAACTAAATATTGTAGTGTGTTTATATCGCTCATAGTTTAATAGAAATTATTCTATTACATAGATAACAATATTCTTACACAAATTACAATTGATAAAGTGAAAATATATCTAAGAAAAAAATTGCGGCAAAAACCGGGTGTTATTTTGCTTGTCCCAAGATCCTGGAAGGAAAAAGAAAAATGGCTTTTATGAATTTGAGTAAACCTTCAACGGCAAAACCCAATATTCTGAAGGGAATTGAGAGTAACCAAACAATTGGGTAAAGTAAAAGTGCGATTACTCCGATAGGCCAGCATATTAATAATAATAATAACCATATAAAAAATGTTAGCATTGTTCTACCTATTTCTGCTTAAGACGAATTACAAACAAAATAGTTTAACCCGATTATGAAATAATCCCGCTAAAGATTAATAATATCTTAACAACATCTTAATAATAAGTTTATTCATGATAATTAATTTCGTATTAAAATTTACGGGAAACCTGTTATGAATAAACTCAATTCGTTTACTTATGAAAAACGGAAAGAAAAATTTCTTGCCGCTCTATTTCTTTTTGCCACAATCATACTTCTTTATGGAATGATCCAAATCTCTGCAGCAATAAACTAATAGAATGGGAATTAATTCCGGTATTATGCGGTTGATTAAAAAAGAAAACCTTTACAAACAATATTCTTTGTTCAAAAATTTGCATAAAGTGATCTATCTCATTTAATAGTATTTTTTTGATGGGTATCTTTTAATTAAGAAATATGCTAAAAAAAGCATATTTAAATGTTGACAATCGAAGATTTATTTCATATAATAATTCCAACACTTTAATATTCAAATAAAGGGATATAATTATTATATATCTCTTTAAGGGGCTTTGAGGGAGGCGCTATGTTAATTGAAAAGGGGATTAATTCCAACCAACGGGTGAAGAAGGATTTGGTGATAAGCTTAGTTTTATTTTTTATTACTCTTCTAATAATTATTCTGCTTCTATAATTCATTAACTACGTTTATTATTGCTCCGTTTAATTGGTTGATACCTGATTTTAAATTACAGAGAAAAGATTTTGTGAAGTTATCTATTGTTCTTCATTAAGGCAGCTTTTGTTATTAAAATGGAAAGTCTTCTTCCAAATCTACTTCGTCTAATTTTTCTTGTACCGGTTTTTGAGCAATTTGATGTAATGGATTGCTCTTTACATAGATAGCTTTATAAGGAATTGTTGGACAAGCATATTCACAAGCTCCGCAGCCAATACAAATTTCTTCGTTTACTATAGGAGCATTTTTATTTACCTCCGGATCGAGCACCATTCTAACCGCTTTAGTGGGGCAATGTTCTGCGCATGCGCCGCAATCGGTCCCTTGCGTATATACAATGCAGTTATCTCTTATAAACTTTGCAATACCAAGTTGAATTAATTTCTTATCGTCAGATTTTTGCGGAAGTATAGCTCCCGTTGGACAAACATCACTGCAAATAACACATTCGTAATTACAAAAACCTGTTATAAAATCCATACGCGGCTGCATGATTCCTAAAATTCCGTATTCAAGAAATGACGGCTGTAAAACGTGAGTTGGACAAGCAGTTACACACAAATGACACGCCGTGCATCTATCCTTAAAATTTTGAATTGAATATGAGCCGGGTGGTGAGACTGCAAATTCTCTAATTACCGGAATTGTATTTTCTTTATAGACTAGGATTTTTTGTTGAGCTTGTATTACTGCATTAGCTCCTATTAAATACACTGCCGATTTGATAAGAAAATCTCTCTTTTCAAAATCAAACTTTTTCTCAATCTTTTTATCATTACCATATTTAAATTTATATTCGATGCCGGCAGTTGGACAAACAGTAAAACAATTAAAACAGCCTACACATCTTGAAAAATCGATATAAGTGCTTTCAGTATCGATACAATTAGATTTACAAACCTTTTCACAAACACCGCAGCCTTTACAATTTGGTTCGTCTATTACTATTTGGAAGAAAGAATATTTTGATAAGAATCCCAATAAAGTCCCAACCGGACAAATTGTATTACAATAAAGTCGACCATACTTAAAACTCATCCATACAACTAATATTAATACACCAAAGCTAAACAAAACAGAAAATACATGAATACCTTTTAACTCAACCGGGTAAATCCAATATGTATTGAAACTTTCTAATGTAAATGCAGCTGTATTGTTAATTCCAATAACAATCGGGCGGATTAAATTTGCAAGAATTCTTCCAAAGCTGCTGTATGGATCTAATATGTTTATCGCAAACACAGATCCGAAAAGAAAAATTAATATAGAAACTACTAATATTATATATCTCGTTTTTGTAAAGGGTTGAGTGAACGAGAATTTTACCTTCCCAATTTTTTTTCTGAGGTAAGTAACTATATCTTGTAGAATACCAAGCGGACAAACAGAAGAACAGTAAACTCTTCCAAACAATAATGTTAGAATAAGTACAAAGATAAATCCGGCTGCGGCTATACCGCCAATAGATAAAAATTTTAGTATGGAAGGAATGAATTGTAAATAAAGAGGATACTCGGCTAATTTTTCAGGAAGAGTAAAACTAACATCAAGAAAAATAAGAGAAATGAAAAAAAAGAAAGTGAGAGAAATTATTACTCTCACTTTTTTTAGTAGAGAATAGTTCATATATATTTAAAGAATAATGCGGTCAATTTTTAATTTAGTTAAATCAGTTATCCCGACACCTAATTCTTTGGCTAATCCTATATGACCAATTTTTTCAGGCTCGATACCGAATAATTTAGCAGCCGCTGTATCTACCGCAACCATATCCGTAGAAATAATTTGAGATTTCATCGTTACAACATCTTCAACCGAAACTCCTCTCGGTCCGTTTCTTTTCATAACGAAATATGCATCAACAATATTCAGGTCGGGTTTTCTATAAGTTGCAAAATCCGCGATACACTGATGTAAATCATTACGATGCCAGTAACCTCTATCCCAAACAATTCCCATTAAATTTTTCATTGCAATTGTTAACGTTGCTCCGCCGTGATTTTTTAAAATAGGTACATTTATAAATACATCGGAATTCAAAATCAATTCATGAACTTTAGCTTGAGTTAATCGTTTACCTTTGGGAACCTCAACGTTTTGATAATACCGCTCGGTATTTCCCGGGACTACTTTCGCACCGGCTTCTTTAGCTGCTTTTTCGATACCGCTGTTTGAATAGCTTCTTGCCCAGTTATCGCAGGTATTGTCAAATACATAAACGTCTTTAGCCCCGGCATCAAGACAGTGTTTAACAATTTGTTTTACTAGAGTTGGATTTGTATTTGCCGCTCTTTCCGGAACAACATCCCAACCTATATTCGGTTTAACAACAACTGTTTGATTAGGCTTAACAAATCTTTTTATTCCTCCCAATGATTTAATCCCTCTATCGAACATAACATCGGGCTCGCCGCCGCGAATAGCAGTCATATCAAAAATTTCATCCGGTGCGGTTTTTGTATTTGCAAAAAGGGGAAGATTGTTCCCAAATTTCAAGTAAGCAGCAGTGCCTAAACCGGCAATAACGCTTTTGTTGAAGAATTCCCGTCGCTTCATTGTAGACTCCGTATCCTTAATTAGATGTTCTTGTCTGTTTATTTTAATAAAAGATATGAATATATTAAATCCTGTTCAAGAAAAATTATTGGGAATAATATGGAAGCAATACTAAAAAAGTTAACCACTAAAGAAGTTATACGCACAAGTTTGTTCGATGTTTTTGCAATAAGCGTAGTTTATCTTGTCCCGGTTTTCTCACATTTATTTGCAATACCGATTTACTATGCCGAACCCATGCGGTTATTGTTGGTGTTGGCGATAATGTTCACATCGAAAAAGAATGCATTTATTATAGCAGCAACAATGCCGATTTTTTCCATGTTGGTTTCCGGTCACCCGGTTTTTTACAAAGCATTAATAATGTCCGGTGAACTTGTGTTAAACGTTTTTGCATTTTATTTCTTAGTTGAGAAAATTAAAAATAGATTTTCCGCTATGGCTTTGAGTATCGTAATTTCTAAAGCAGTTTATTACGGATTGAAAATCTTGTTACTTAATTTAGCATTAATAGGCGGCAGCTTAATTTCTACACCGATTATTTTTCAACTTGGTGTTGTGGTTGTGTTTAGCGCGCTGTTTTTATTGAAAAGAAATTAAGAACGTTTAGAAATGATTATTCTATCTATATTGGTGTTGTCATAATAAAACAATGAATATGAAATTATGACAACACCTAAATTCCTCTCTGATTAAATAATCGCCCATGATTTCAAAGTATAGATTAATAGAAAACTACCGCAGCACCAAGAATTTTGTCAATAATTTTTTCCAGTTTGTCTCAGTAATTTTTCCTTCCATCAGTTTTTCAGAATGGTATGAAAAAGGATTTTGGACCGACAAATACATTCCGTTTTCATTAATGTGTGATGACCGGATAGTCTCCAGTGCCTCTATCGCTTTGATGGATATCATTATAAATGATAAAAAATATAAAGCCGTGCAATTAGGGGGTGTCGGAACATTACCGGAATACCGCAACCAAGGACTTTCTCGGCAACTTATGGAACACATTCTTGATCGTTACAAAGAAAAAGTTGATTTCTTCTTTTTATATGCAAACGATATGGTTTTGAATTTCTATCCAAAGTTTGGTTTTGGAAATGTTAAAGAAAATATTTTTATCTCCGAATCAATTCCATTGAGAGAGAAATATGGTGTGCGAAAATTGAATATCACAAAAAGTGAAGATTATTCCTTGCTTCTCGATCTGTTACAGAATAGAAAACCGGTAACTAAAATATTTGGTGCGGAAGATTATGCTTTTATTACAATGTGGCACATCTTAAATCTATACAGGGAAAACATATTTTATTTGGAAGAAGTAAATGCGATTTTTGTTAAAAAGGAATCTGGCGATACGCTGCATATTTCAGAAATTTTTTTTACGGAACTATTCGAGTTAGAAAAGGCATTACCAAAAATAATTGAGTCGGATTCAATCAAACAAATCAAATTTTATTTTCCGCCCGATCAACTTAATTATCAATTTCAAAAGAGAGTTGAAGAAAATACCGGATTATTTATTCTTGGCAATGTTGATTTGGCGAATAAACATTTTAGATTTCCTACGACCGCGATTACTTGATAATTTATTTATCTATCCAATCGAACAAATATTTGCTTTCATACTTAATGCCAAACGCTTTTAGAAAATTGGAATTATGGTAACTTATGAAAAAAACAATAAGTGCCGTAGGCACGGAATTAGTGCGTTGTGAAAAGAAGATTAATTTTAACCCGAAGATTTTTCCGAGTTGATGCCATGCTTATCAAAATCCTGATGAGTGTTCTCTTTTATCTTGAAATATTTTCCCCAGGTACGCAGAAGACCGTAAGAATAAATTCCATAATCATAACCGTCTTTCCACTTGATGCTTAATCCGTAATTACCGACTATCTCTATATTTTCAATTTCATATTTACCGGGTTTGTCGGGACCTTTTGGCGGCGGGGCATATTCTCTCCAAAGAATTGTCTCTCCTTTATTTTCGGCATCAGGCGATTCATCACGCAAATATGTGAGGGGATAACGGAAAATTTCACCGTCATCCCACTCAATAAGAAGTGTTTCTTTTTTATCTATTTTTATTTTTGTCGGTTGTAACATAATTTCTTCACTTACCTTAGAGTTTTTCTCTAAGAGGATTATTAGACTCACTCATTCTAATTAGCGCCGCCTAAAATTATCGGAAGTCCGTCTTTACCTGAACCTACAACCACAATTTTTGTATTCTGAGATTGAGCTAATTTTTCGGTTGCCTCAATACCTTTCCATCTAAGTAATTGTTCGTTAATTCCTTCGGAAACAATATTTTGGAAATCTGAAATACCTTTAGCCTCAATTCTTTTTCTTTCAGCTTCCTGCTCTTCACGCTTAAGTACAAACTGCATTCTTTCACTTTCTTGTTCCGCCTGAAGTTTTTCTTCGATTGATTTAGTTAAACCGGGAGGAAGAATTATCTGCCTCATAGCGGCAGCTTCAATTTCAATTCCGCGGGGACCAACTAGTTTATTCAACTCATCCATTATATCATTTGCCAGCTTTTCTCGAGATGCCGTATACAGAGCTTTTGCCTGGTAATTAGCCGTTACACCTCTTACAACAGATCGAAATTGCGGAAGTAGTATAATCTCCGAATAGTTTGGACCCACGGTTTTGTAAATCTCGTTTGCTTTGTCGGGACTTAATCTAAACAACAAACTTATTTCAAGGCTGACACTTAGTCCTTCATCGGAAGGGACATTCATTGTTTCCTTGAACTCCTGAGTCTTGATACTAAACTTGACAACATTTGCCATTGGGTTAACTACATTAACTCCAGACTTTAATGTATTATCGCTTACCATACCGAGAAAATCAACAACACCGACAGTACCGGCAGGAACAACCGTAAATAATTGTAAAACAACAATAACGCCTGCAACGCCAGCTCCACCTAACGCAAGAGTTGACTCTTGTCTTCTACCTCTTTTTCTTAGATTTGAATAAGCGATGAAAGCTACAACAGCGGCAATAATTGCAACTATGAATAACATGATTCCTCCTTTATTTTATGTTTTCGTTTTCTATTAACAATTTCAAATTATCAATATAGATTAATCTAATACCTTTTTAATTAGCGCAGGTTTCTCCACTTTTTTATTGGTGAACTCAAGCGCCCCGGCAATCATTTGTTTTGCAGATTCTATTTTGTCTTCTTTGTCCGTAAATAATTCTACAAGTTTATCACCATTATTTATTTTGTCGCCTATTTTCGGATAGAAAATTAAACCGGCTTTAAAATCTATTTTATCATGTAATGTTTGTCTTCCTGCGCCAAGCTCTAAAGCCGCCATTCCGATTTCATATGTGTCCACTGATATTAAGTAACCTTCCTTTTCTGCATAAATTACTTCTTTATGTTTTGATTTCGGATATGATTCGGGATTATGAAGATATTTTACATCACCGCCTTGAGCTTTGGTTATTTCAACAAACTTGTCAAATGCTTTCCCGTTTTTAATCAGTTTATTAGAAATATCAATTCCCTCTTCAACAGATTCCGCTTTACCCCCGAGATAAATCATTGCTCCGGATAAGGTAACCGACAAGGTTTTTAAGTCCTCAACTTCTTCACCTTGTAAAACTTTAACAGATTCGTAAACTTCCAAGAAATTACCGATGTAATTGCCTAAAGGCTGATTCATATCTGTTATATATGCCATAACTTTTTTGTTAAAAGATTTTGCCGTATCAATTAACGATTTAGCAAGAGCGATTGAATCATCTAATGATTTCATAAAAGCGCCACTGCCGGTTTTTACATCAAGTACAAGTCCGTCAATTCCGGCCGCTAACTTTTTGCTCATTATACTTCCGGTAATTAGCGGAATTGATTCGACGGTTGCGGTAACATCACGCAAGGCATAAATAAGTTTATCAGCCGGGGCAATATCTTTTGTTTGACCGATTAGAACAGTTCCGCAAGAATTAACAACTGAAATGAATTCATCTAAATCAAGATCGGTTCTGAATCCGGGAATGGATTCAAGTTTATCTAAAGTACCGCCTGTATGACCCAAACCTCTTCCGCTTATCATCGGAACTTTTACTCCGGCGGCCGCGGCAATCGGTGCAAGTATTAATGATGTTTTATCACCGACACCCCCGGTAGAATGTTTATCAATTTTGAATCCTTCAATAGAAGATAAATCAAGAACTTTTCCGCTGAACAACATTACGCTTGTTAAAGCAGAAGTTTCCCATTTATTTAATCCGCGGAGATAGGCAGCCATTAAAAATGCGGCAAATTGGTAATCGGTTACTTTTCCTTCAACATAACCATTTACCAGAAAACCGATCTCATCAATTGTTAGAGTTTTACCGTCACGTTTTTTTCTTATTAGAGATACGACGTTCATAGAATAACCAAATGATTTAACAAGACTTCAATATATTGAATTTGAGACCCAATTTCGATATTGTTAAAATTTATCAAGGCATTCAGTAAGTGAGTTTTATTTACCTTTTTACTTTAAGAATTATTTTTAACATTGTCATAGTTTACAAAAGATATAGTTGAGGAGAATGAAAATATTAAGACCAATCCTTGTAATTCTATTTTTTACGTTCTCATTACAAGCTCAATTTCTAAAAAGCTTTGGTGTTAAGTTTGGGGGAACAACAACAAGCCAAGAACGAAAATATCATCTTCCTGCTGGTGGTCATGATGCAATCGTAACAATTCAGCCAAACAAGAATTTAGTTGGCTTAAGCGCTGGAGTTTACGCGGAATTTAAGGGATATTCGATTTTTGATATTTTGCTTGAATTAAATTATTTACAAAAGGGATTTATCCGCGAGGAACAATATACTACAGGGGAAAGTTATAGATTAAAACAACGAACTGACTATTTGAATCTTTCTTTACTAATAAAAGCAAAAGTTTATGATGGTATAGTAACGCCATATGTAATAGCGGGACCACGATATGATTTTGAAATAACAAAGACTGGTTACGGCGTTGACAATCCTTACTATGAAGCTTTTAATAAAAATCTTTTTGGATTTTATTTTGGCGTAGGTAGCGAATTCGAGCTTTTTGATATAAATCTATTGGCTGAAGTTATATATGATCTTAGCATTACTGATTTGCACGATGATAGTATAGTAACAGTTACATCAGATACTTTTATTTTGAGAATGGGAATTTCTTTTTAAAATACTTCTGTTCAGTCATCAACATCTTGCTCGTTGTTGTAAATCAAAATAGAATAACATCGCCTCAATCTCGTTGAATTTGAGACCCAATTTCGATATTATTCAAATTCTAAATCATTTGTTAAATGCTAAATACGAGGCGGTTATGTTTGATTCTAATTATTACTTTACAGTAATTGATCGATTTTTAAAGTACGTTAAGTACGACACACAATCAAAAGAAGACTCTTCAACTTTCCCCAGCGATCCGAAACAGTTAGAGCTTTCAAAAGATCTTGTTGCTGAATTAAAAGAACTTGGTTTACAAGATGCACACATGGACGATAACGGGTATGTCATGGCAACGTTACCTTCAAATACCGAAAAAGAAGTTGATGTAATCGGATTCATTGCTCATGTTGACACATCTCCCGCAGTTTCGGGTAAAAATGTTAAACCGCAAATTCATAAAAATTATCAAGGCGGCGACATAGTTGTCAACAAAGAGAAAAATGTTGTTATCGAAGAAGCAAATAATCCCGAATTAAAAGACATGAAAGGCTTTGACATTATTACAACAGACGGGACAACACTACTCGGCGCTGATGATAAAGCAGGTATTGCAGAAATAATGGATGCGTTGAATTATTTAATTACCCACCCCGAAATTAAACACGGTACAATTAAAATTTGTTTTACACCTGACGAAGAAGTCGGGCGCGGTGCCGAAAAATTTGATGTCCAAAAATTCGGTGCGAAGTATGCTTATACAATTGACGGATCGACAATAGGCGAAGTAGAAACCGAAACTTTCAGTGCTGATGCGGTTGTTATAAAAATTAAAGGCATCAATGTTCATCCCGGTTATGCAAAAGGAAAAATGGTCAACTCAATTAAAGTTGCCGCTAAATTCATGGAAAGCTTACCTAAAGATAAACTTTCACCCGAAACAACAGAAGGAAGAGACGGGTATGTTCATTGCGTTTCTATTGAAGGCAACGAAGAATTAACTACAATGAAATTTATTATAAGAGATTTTGTTACTACAAAATTAAAAGAATACGAAGCAATTCTTGAAGACTTAGTAAAAAAGGCAGTTACAAATTATCCCGGTGCCGAATATGAATTTCAAGTAATTGAGCAGTATAGAAATATGAAAGAAGTATTGGATCAACATCCACAGATTGAAGCCAATGCACTTGAAGCTTTGAAACGTTTGGATATAAAGCCGATTCAATCTGCAATCCGCGGAGGAACCGACGGTTCTCGTTTAAGTTATATGGGTTTACCGACTCCAAATCTTTTTGCCGGCGGACATAATTTCCACGCAATTACTGAGTATGTTGCTGTTCAGGATATGGAAGCTGCTGTTAAAATGATTGTTACTATTGCGCAAGTTTGGGAAGAGAAAGCGTAAATATTTTTCAATTTGTTTTTAAGGCTGATTCTAATTTGGGTCAGCCTTTCTTTGATAAAACTAAATGGCTAAATCACTTCATAGAGCAACCACATATTCAATTCTTGTAAATCTTCTCTTATTCATATTAAAAGCTGTTGTTGGATTTATTTCAAATTCAATTGCGGTTATTTCCGAAGCGGTAAATTCGCTTACCGATATTATTTCTTCGGTTGCAATTAAGTATGCGGTAAAAGTATCATCAAAAAAGCCAGATGAAAAACATCAATTCGGTCACAATGCAGCACAACCGATTGCCGCTTTTATAGTTGCCGTTTTTGCGTTTGTTGTCGGGATTAAAATCGTAGAAGAATCAATTAGAAGAATTATTTCACCAGAAGATATAACAATTCATTGGGTAATATATATAGTATTAGGTGCAACTATAATTATCAAAATAATGTTGAGCAAATATCAAAAAATAATCGGCAAAAAATATACTTCTCCTGCAATGAATGCAGCCGGAGTTGACAGCTTAAATGATGTACTTGCTTCTGCAATTGCTCTTGTTGGTGTTATTTGTGTTGATTTTGGTTTTAGGTTTGTTGACGGCATTGCCGGAATTCTTGTAGCCGTATTTATTTTCAAAACCGGTTGGGAAGTAGCAAAAGAAAACATCGACTATTTAATGGGTAAATCTGCCGATGATAAACTGATCTTCGAAATAGCAAGTAAAGCATTAAAGATTGAAGGAGTTGAAGGATTAAATGACTTGCGTTCTCATTACGTAGGTGATAAATTCCATATAGAAATTCATGTTGAAGTAAATAAAGATATCAGCACAACTATTTCACATGATATAGGGAAAAAAGTAAAATTTGCAATTGAAGACATGGATGAAGTGCAAAAAGTTTTTGTGCACATCGATCCGGTCTAAGGAAGGTTAAAATGATACAAATAGAAAAGAGAACATTATTAGAAGTACTAAGCAATGCTTGCAAAGAATTCGGTGATGAAAATTTCGTTTCATGGGTTGACGAACAGCCGCTTACATATTCGCAATTCGGTGAAAAGGTTACTTCTGTTGCTAAGTTTCTTCAGGATACCGGGATAAAGAAAAACGATAAAGTTGCAATATTAAGCGAAAACCATCCCAACTGGAGTATTTCATATTTCGCGATTGTATCAATTGGCGCTATTGCTGTTCCAATCATGACCGAGTTTCATCCATCGGAAGTACATCACGTTCTTCGTCATTCCGAAAGCAAAGCTATTTTTATTTCCTCAAAATTATTTTTCAAAATAGACGATTTAGAACATGACGGATTAGAAACCAAAATACTTATCGATGATTTTTCAATAATTCCTCCTCAAACTAAAAGTGACCGATTAAAAGATTTTTTGATTGAAGGGAAAAAAGAATTAGAAAAAATTAAACTAGCGGCGTTGAAGTTAGTCGGTTTAGCCGATGATGAAGTAAAAGAAGATGACCTTGCTGCAATTTTATATACTTCCGGTACAACAGGTCATTCAAAGGGGGTAATGCTTACTCACAAAAACATTGTAACGGATGCTATTTCTACTTTAGGCATTGTTACTCTTACCCATACCGATCGAATGCTTTCGATTCTTCCGCTGTTTCATACAATAGAATCTACACTTGGTTTGGTAACGCCGATGCTTTGCGGAAGCAAGGTGTTTTACTTAAACAAACCGCCAACAGCCGCGGCATTACTTCCGGCATTAGCGAAAGTTAAACCCACTGCAATGGTTGCCGTCCCGTTGGTTATTGAAAAAATATTTAAAATGAAAATTCTTCCTCAGCTTACTTCAAAATATTTAGTTCGTAATCTTTACAAGTTACCGGCGGTTAGAAAAAAACTTCATAAAGTTGCCGGGAAAAAATTATTTAAAACCTTCGGAGGCGAACTAAGAATGTTCTGCATCGGCGGAGCGCCTATTTCCGCGGAAGTTGAAAGATTTCTAAAAGAAGGCGGATTCCCCTACGCGATTGGTTATGGACTAACAGAAACTTCACCGCTGTTAACGGGAACCGGTCCCGAAGCTGTTAGATTAAGATCTGCCGGAAGACCAATTCCCGAAGTAGAAATCGAGATAAGAGATGAAGACCCCATTACAGGCGAAGGTGAAATTTTTGCAAGAGGTCCAATGGTAATGAAAGGTTATTACAAAGACCCTGAAAAATCAAAAGAAGTTTTAATTGCTGATGGTTGGTTTAAAACCGGCGACCTTGGAGTTCTGGACAAAGATGGTTATCTATTTATAAAAGGAAGATCGAAAAACGTTATTATAGGATCAAATGGAAAAAATATTTATCCGGAAGAAATTGAATCAATTGTAAATGAAAATCCGTACGTGCTTGAATCGTTGGTTCATGATAAAGAAGGAAAATTAATTGCGAGGGTATTCTTAAATTCCGAAGCAATAAATAATGATCACCAAATTGAAAAACTTAATGAAAACAAAACACGCGAAATAATCGATAAAATTCTTGTAGATATTCTTAACCATGTAAACAACAACGTTTCTTCGTTTTCGAAATTGCACCGTGTTATTGAACAAGCAGAACCGTTTGAAAAAACACCGACACAAAAAATTAAGAGATATCTTTATATGTAATGAAAAGATTAGTTTTTTTGATTTTATTTTCCCTGTCGATATCGGCTCAACATTACCGTGTCGGCAGCGGGTTAGTCATGGGCTTGCCAAATGATTATGCCAAAGCTTCCGGCGGTTTCGGGTTGTTTGTTGAATACAAATCAGAATCAAAAATATCCTTCCGAAGCGAAGCGGGATTTACAATCACTAGTTTTAAAGATGAAAATGTATACTTAGCCGATCGGTTCTACGCTCTTTATTGGTTGGAAGGATCCCTTGTTTATTATCCGTTTATAACAGAGTATGAACCATTTATAAGCGGCGGAATAGGTTATTACTTTTTTTCTACAAACGATTTTAATACAATATCTACCGCAACTCAAACACTTGAACCGGGGCAGTTCACAAATAAATTTTCTTATCATATTAAAACCGGATTTGCTCTTCCTCTTAGCGGAAGCATAAAACTAATATTTCAAGCCAAGTACTTGCTGCTTAAACAAAACCTAATAGTCCTATCTGAAGAATTAATCAATGATACAATACGAAAAAGAACATTTGATTCTGAATTAGATTTAAATACAATTTTTATTACGGTTGGAGCAATTATTAAAATCTGAAAGCGCAGTTGCTTTTCTTAAAGGAAAACTTACTTGTATAAGGGGTTGATTTTTTCTTTTACTTTCTTTGTCAGCTTATCCACAACCAAATCATATGAATGATCTATAAGTTCTCTTATTAACTTATCATTTAGAGTTCCGGTTAGTTCAACCGTATTCCAATGTTGCTTGTTCATGTGATAACCCGGTTTAATCTCGTCGTAATATTCGCGCAGTTCAATAGCTTTTTGCGGATCACATTTCAAGTTAATTGAATGAGGATAATCTAAACTGAGAAGTGCAAAAATTTTGTCCGCAACTTTGAAGACTAAAGTAGTTTCGTCAAACGGGAAGCTTTCCGTTACCGCTTTCTTAATTAGACAATATTCTCTAACATTTTCTACATTCATTCGTCAAATCTCTTTAATTGCGGTCAATCTTTAGTATCTTTGCTACTCAAAAAATAAACTATTTTTTTGAAACTATTCTATTATCTTATATGTATTATAGAAATCAAAAACGAATAAAAGCGGTTGAGCTTATGAAAAAAATATTTTTCCTTACCTTGTTGATAGTTGCATTAATAAGTTGTAAAGGGCAGTCAATTGATAAATTAATAGCTAAGAATAAAGAAATAGATTCTGCAAAAGTACTTCTTCCCGAGCCGGAACATTCGCAAAACAACCGGCTTATCACACAGCTTATTTCCCGGTATCATTATAAAAAGTTTGATCTGAACGATTCACTCTCCTCAATTATTTTTGATAATTATATCAAGATGTTGGATAACAACAAAGTATACTTTCTGAAATCCGACATGGACGAGTTTGAAAATTATAGATATAAGTTTGATGACTTTCTTTTGACCGGAACACTTGATGCGGGATATACAATCTTTAATCGTTATAAAGAAAGACTTGCCGAACGGATTCAGTATGTTAACCAAGAGCTGGAAGAAGAGTTTGATTACTCCTTAGATGAAACTTTTATTCCCAACAGAAGAGAATCAGAATGGGCTGATACAAAAGAAGAACTAGATGAAATTTGGAGAACGAGATTAAAAAATGACGCACTTAATCGAAAACTTGACGGTAGAGATTGGGAAGATATCGCAAAAACTTTACGCGACAGGTATCATCGGTATCATAGAATAATTTTACAATATGCACCCGAAGATGTGTTCCAATTATATATGAATGCATATACCGATGCTATTGATCCGCATACATCTTATTTCTCGCCGATTACTTCCGAAAATTTTAACATTGATATGAGTCTATCGCTTGAAGGAATTGGCGCTCAATTAACCTCCGAAGACGATTATACCAAAGTAAGCAGAATAATTCCCGGTGGTCCTGCAGATAAAAGCGGTTTGCTTAAAAAAGACGATAGAATTATTGCAGTAGCACAAGGAGAAGACGGAGAAATGGTAGATGTTGTGGGCTGGAGACTCGATGACGTTGTTCAATTAATTAGAGGTGAAAAAGGAACACTTGTCCGGTTGTCGATTATTCCTGCCGAAGCGGAATTAAATATGTCTTCAAAGGAAATTCAAATTGTTCGAGATAAAGTTAAACTGGAAGATCAAGCTGCAAAAAGTGAAATAATTTTACTTAACCACGAAGGAATGGAATATAAAATCGGCGTAATAGATATACCTGCATTTTATATTGATTTTGAGGGGCAAAGACGCGGTGATCCCGATTATAAAAGCACGACACGCGATGTTAAAATGTTATTGGAAGAATTAAAAAAAGAAAATGTTGACGGTGTAATTGTTGACCTCCGCGAAAACGGGGGCGGCTCATTACAAGAAGCAATCGAATTAACGGGGTTATTTATTGAAGAAGGTCCTGTTGTTCAAGTTCGTAATGCAAACGGTACGATTGAAATCGGCAACGATCCTGATAAAGAAATAGTTTTTGACGGACCGCTTGCCGTAATGATAAATCGTTACAGTGCATCTGCTTCGGAAATCTTTTCCGGCGCAGTTCAGGACTACGGTAGAGGCGTTGTTGTTGGTGAAACTACTTACGGTAAAGGAACCGTACAAAATCTAATCGACTTGGGAATGTTCAACAGAAACAACGGCGAGAAGCAGGGCAAAGTAAAAATGACTGTTGCAAAATATTACCGTATAACCGGAAGTAGTACACAACACATGGGTGTTATCCCGGATATAATTTATCCGAGTGCCATTGATGCTCATGATTACGGTGAAAGTTCTAAACCGAGCGCTTTGCCTTGGGATCAAATTAAATCAACAGGATACCAGAAGTTTTCCGATTTAGCAAGATTTTTGCCAGAGCTTCGTAAAAAACATGAAGATAGAATCAAGAGCAATTTAGAATTCCAATATAAACTTGAAGACATTACCGAGTATAATGAACGGAAAGAGAAAAAAGAATTTTCATTAAACGAAGAAGTAAGAAAACAAGAACGTGAATTAGCAGAAGCAAAGAGAAAGAAACGAGAAGAAGAACGCGCATCAAATACCGAGATAACAATTATTGAAAAAGGTGAAGTAAGCAAAAAAGATTTACGAGTTGATGACCCCGAACTCGAAGAAACAGGACACATACTTGCAGATTTAATAGCAATGAATGTCGGCTAAATTTAAGAAACCTTCGAAGTAAGGGATTGTTCGAAAGGGCATAATTTCCTCGAAGGTTACTAGCGTGTAGAAATTAACTATGAGCAACCTTGAAGGATAAGGAACTCGAAACACCTACGCTTACCTTCAAGGTTTTTTAAACTAACATTTTAAGCATTGCTTCCGGTGAATCAACAGGCAATTCACATGCAAAATTTCTACAAACATAAGCCTGCGGTTTCCCGAAATCGAAATTATAATTTGATATAAACGGCGCAAGTATTTTTAACTCGTTTAAATTCTTTTCGGTAACAACCAGTACCACTTTATTCGGAATAAATTTTTCTCTCAGCTTTTCAATAAACGGTTGAGCATCATCAATAGTTTTCCCCGATAAAATGACTTCGAAAGAAGGACCTTTCGCAAAATCTAATCCGCATAAAAAGAAAGTAAATGCTTGAGGATTTTTCTTCGCATTTTCGGAAAATGATTTGCTTAACAGGTCGGCAATCTTTTCATACTCTTGGTTTGAAGTTAGACTTCCAAGCTTGATTAAGTTATTCATCATAACAGAACTACCGGAAGGAATTGCACTGTCATAAATTTCTTTTGTTCTAACAAGCAGACTTTCACCGAAATCGGGTGTAAAAAAGAAACCTCCGTTAACAAAATCCCAATAATGTTTCATTGCTTTATCGTGCAAATCAATTGCCTGCGATAAGTATTTTGTTTCAAAAGTTGATTCATATAATTCCAGCAATCCCCAAATATTAAAAGCGTAATCGTCAATTGTTGCGGTTAGTTTTGCCTCGCCGTCGCGGTATCGATGAATAAGCAATCCGTCTTTTGTTTTTAGTTTGTCGTTAATAAAGCCTACGGCATTCTCTACCGCGGAAATATAATTATTATTATTAAAAACTCTTCCGGCTTTTGCGAATGCAGAGATCATTAATCCATTCCAATCAGTTAAAATCTTATCGTCTTTTTGCGGATGAATTCTTTTCTCTCTGTTTGCAAAGAGCGTTAATCTTGCTTTGTTTAGTTTATTGATTAATTCCGCCGGGTCTACTTCGCTTTCTTTTATAATTTCTTCAATTGATTTTGTAAGGTGAGGAATATTAGTTCCGTTTCTTGCGCGGGTTGATTCTTCTTCGTAATTACCGTCATCGGTAAAGTTAAAAATTTTACAAAACAGTTCACCTTCTTCTTCACCCAAAATTGTTTTCACTTCATCTTTAGTCCAAACATAAAATTTACCTTCTTCGCCTTCACTGTCGGCATCTTCGGCGGAAAAAAATCCGCCTTCTATTGAAGTCATGTCACGTAAAACATATTCCAGAATTTGTTCGGCAGTTCTTCGGAAACTTTCGTTGTATGTTATTTGATATGCTTCAATATAAGCATGAGTTAGCATTGCTTGATCATACAACATTTTTTCGAAATGCGGCAATAACCAATGCTGATCGGTAGAGTAACGATGAAACCCGTAACCGATATGATCAAAGATTCCACCCTTCCTCATTTCGACCAACGTTTTCTTCACCATATCAAGGGCTTTGGGTTCATTGCTTCTTTTATAATAACGAAGTAGAAAAATTAAATTATGCGGACTAGGAAATTTAGGAGAAGTTCCGAACCCTCCGTATTGTTCATCAAATCTTTGAGAATAATATTCATAAGTATCATCTAAGACAATTGGCGGAATATCCGTGCCTTCATCGTTTATTGATGCTTGTTTTAAGTAACCTGTAATTTGATCGGCAGTTTGTTCAACATCCTCCTTTTGATTTTTCCATGCACGGTCAATGTTTTTAATCAATTCAACAAAACCGATTCTGCCGTAGCGGTTTTCTTTCGGGAAATACGTGCCGGAAAAGAATGGACGTTTATCCGGAGTCATAACAATAGATAGGGGCCAGCCTCCATGCCCGGTCATCATTTGGCATACTGTCATATAAATATGGTCTATATCGGGGCGTTCTTCTCTGTCAACTTTAATTGATACAAATACTTTATTCATTATTTCGGCAACGGCAGTATCTTCAAAAGATTCATGCTCCATCACATGACACCAATGACAAGTTGAGTAACCGATTGAAAGAAACACAGGTTTGTTTTCTTCTTCGGCTTTTTTGAAAGCTTCCTCGCCCCAAGGATACCAATCAACCGGGTTATAAGCATGCTGAAGCAGGTAGGGACTCTTTTCGTTAATTAATCTGTTTGCTTTATGTTGTTCCATAACAATTCCTTTCAAAAAAATACCCCGATTAAAGGGGTACTTAAAAAACTAAATATAATGTTCGGAAGTTCAAAATCAATCTTCTTTCATAGCCCTTCCAACAAAACCTATTATTGAAGAAAACAACGTAGCACCAATAATAGACCAAATAATTGGAAAAGTTCTTCCACCGATTGTAACACCCCATAACAACGGAAGTCTAAATTCTTCGGCAATCCACAAACCTAACCATGCACCAATAAAACCGACAACAATAGAAATAATACATCCACCTAAATTGTAACCGGCTATGCTTTGTCCGATTGCACCGCATATAGCCGCAATAATTAGTAGCAGCAAGAAACTTATTAGCGTCATTTTCCCTCCGGGTTAATCATTGATATTCAAGATATGAATTTAATAATTAAGTGGAAACTATAACCCTTATAAAGTAAGTAAAATTATCGAAATCAATCCTGTAATTAAAGAAATGATGCCCATTCTGTTCAAGGATTCTTTCCAAATTAAAAAAGCCAAAACAGCAGTTAATAAAATTATTCCGATGTTAACAACCGGGTAAACTAAAATAGCGGCAATACTCTCTAACGCCCCTATTAGAAATACACTGCTAAATACATTCGGAATCCCCAGCACCGCTCCGCTTACAACAGTTTTTTTATTAAAGGGGATTCTTTTAACCAGAATTACTCCGAATGAATAAATAAATGCAAAGAAAAATATTGAGAAAATAAAAAACTGCTTTTCAATTATCGGTTGGGTTTGCTGAAAAATTTTCATGGAAAAATCTGCAATGCCGATACCGATCATTAAAACAAGAAGATAGCAGTAATCTTTTAGAGTAATTGTTTTTGTTTTATCTCTTCTTAACGATAGATAAAAAAGATAAATTGTTAAACCGGTTACTGCAAAACCAATTACTTGCGGATAGCTGGGGGATTCACCAAAAAATATAATTGATAAAATCACCGGTATAAAAAGAGAAATCCTTGAGCTCAAAGTTGAAAGCGCCGTTCCGGCAACATCAATTGATTTGGAGAAAGAAAAAAAACTAAAAACAAATACCGCCCCCATTATGCCGCCGAAAAAAAATGTAAATAACGAATAACCTGAGCCTGGTTCCGAAATAAACAATATAAACCCAATTAAAGCGGCAACAAAATAATTACTCGAGATCAGCAATATCGAATTGCCTTTATTAACACTGCTGTATTTAAGTATTAACGCAATACTTGTTGAGCAGAATATGGTGAGTAATAGAGATAGCAGAAAAAATCCTATTGAAAATTATTGTACAAAGATAAAATAAAAAGTCTTGAGACATATTAGTTTCTCAAGACTAGTAAGGATTATTGTTTTGGAATTGATCTTAAAAATACTCCGAATTGTTTCGGTTCTTCCAAGCGGCAGGACCAGACTAATTTATCATCATGAACGGTAATATCGGGACAACCGTCACACATATTTTGATTTCCCATTTCATCAACATCAACCGGTTGAATAAATAAAATTGACTGCATGTGTGCTTTTTTAAATATTCTAAATGGATTCTTTAAAATATAACCGAGATAATTTCTAAATGATTTTCTCAACCCTTTATCAAACATCCAAAGGAAAAATAATGTGGAACGACCCAACTGCGAAGTCTTAGGCGAAGCATAAGAAAGATAAGTGCCTTGAGTAAAATGATGAAAACTCATAACTAATTCGAGAAACTTTGGTCCGAAATAGCCGAATATTTTTTTGCTGTTACCGATTCTGTTTGTTAAAAGCCACTTAAATGAATCGGGTTGTTCCGTTCCGTTTAAGTAAGCGGCGGGTGAAAACTCAGGGAATTTTTCTCTTACTATTTTAACCATATCCGTGGATTTAATATCAACTCTTCTTTTCGTTTCAGAGTGATACATAATTGACTGCCAGTCAACTTTTTGTCCGCCGGCATACCAGTCAAACGGCATTTCCGGGACAACATATCGGAAAGCAATAAATACCATAGTGTGAACAATATCAATATGCTTATGTGCCCATTCAATCATTCCCGGTATATATTGTAGTGTGTCTTCATAAACGGTTGAGTTAAATGAACATGCTATTCCTCCTTCGTCGGCTAGCATTTGTGCATATTTAAGACGAAGCTCGTTAAGTTCTAATTCGTTTTTTCCTTTCCACTCCCCGGGTCTTCCTTGTTTGCTGTCAACGTGGAAAGTAAAACCGTAAACTCCCGCTAACTTTAATTCATGTAAAAATTCTTTTGTTAATGCTTTGCCGTTGGTATTAATTATCGGCTTAATGCCGCGTGATTTTATCTCTGCTACTAATTCTACAATTTGCGGATAAAGAAGAGGATCGCCGCCGGCAATTGATATACAGTCGGATTTTCTTAACCTCTGAAATACATCAAGTTCATGTTTAACTTCTTCAAAAGATTTATGAGAATCTTTTACGTTGTCGCGGTAACAACCATCGCATGCAAGATTACAAACTGCGGTGGGCTCCAGCCATGAGATTGCATTATCGGGAAGTGTCCAGGGAAGCCTATACAACACCTTATGATCAAGTACTGTTTCCATATTAACCTCTAACTCTATTTAATGTAAATAAAAATCTATATTAATAAGTAATACAGTCTCAATGAAAACAAGGGGCATAAAAATATATTGCGTCCTTTATTTTAATTAAATATTATAAATGTAATCTTACAAACAGATACAACTTTATTAAATAATAGAGGCTTTTTCAATCCCTTTAATGGGTTATAAAAATAAATAAAAGAATTGAAGAAAATTCTTCCGGTAACTTTTAGGAAGTTATTTCTTTATCCGTTGTCTCTTGATATTTTTCTACAATTTACCTGCTTTATACAACAGTTGGGTTTTAATTCTTTGAAGTTGTCTTTCAATTATTAAGTCGGCAAGATCATCGGAAATATTTTTAGAAGTGTTCAATACTTGTGCGACTTTGCTTTCGTTCACATCAATTCTATAAAGTGTGTTGAAAAATCTTTCTTGGTTTTTTATCATTAACTCCGTTATTCGTTTTGATAAAAACTCTTTTATAATTTTTAATTCTTCCGCATAATCTTTCTTAACCGGAAGATTTTCTTTGTCAATCGAAAAATCTTTGTAAAGCTTTTCGATTAAGGGTTGTATGAGTTCGTTGTCCTTCATTTTTTATTGTAGAGACATCCCGACAAGTCGGGACTTTGTCTCTGCGAAACTAATATTGATACTTAAACCACTTCACAACCTCAGCCCAGCTTGGTTTTTTACCGGTACGTAAAATACCGACACGATAAATTTTTCCGGCAAGCATAAAGATACCAAAGAATGTTGCTATATTAATTACAATGGCTGCGAACAATTGCCACAACGGAACTTCAACCAAAGTCATTCTTGCGGGCATAACTATTATTGACGAGAACGGAACAAACGAAGAAATCTTAATCAAAGCGCTATCGGGATTATTTTGTGAAGTGATGGCAATAAAAAACGGAATCATTATCAACATCATAATAGGCCAAATACCGGACTGCGCATCTTGATCATTATCGAATATTGCACCGACAGAAGCAAACAATCCCAAAAATGTCATTAAGCCGATAAAGTAATTAATTAAGAAATAAAAAATCATTCCCATATCAAGCTTAAGATTAAAGTCGGCTGGAAGAGTAAAGACAGAAGTTGTAATCAACATAATAACAGGAAGAAGCCAAATAAACATTTGTATTACACCGGTGATGCCGGTTCCTAAAATTTTCCCCGTCATTAGATCTTTGCTTGAACAAGATGATAAAAGTACTTCAACTATTTTTGATGTTTTCTCTTCGAGAACTGCACGCATCATCATCGTGCCGAGAAATATCAAGCTGAAGTAGAGAAGAAATGTAAATAAGAATGCGGCGATTAAATTACCAACACCCTCTTCCTCGGTATCCTTATCGGTTGAGACTCTAAACGTGTTAAAGCCGACACGCATTCCCGCAAATTCAATTTCTTCTTGAGAGAAATTTTTATCTTCGAAGTATGTTTCGACAAGCGCATTGTTTATCATATCCCGCAGTTTATCAAATACGGTCCTGTTGTTGGGATTCTTTGAGTAATATTCGACATCTTTATTTTCAAGCGCACTGTTGGGTACAAAAATTATTGCGGTTAATTTCCCGCTTAAAAGATCAGCTCTTCTTTCTTCTAAAAAACTTTGCAATTGATCTTTATCTTTTTGAGAGTAACCTACTTTGTAGTATCCGTTTTGGATGAAAGTTCTTTCTTGAAAGACTTTTTGAATATTATTTAACACTTCTTCGTTTTCGCTTACAAGTTCGATTGTAGTTCCCTCATCACTTTCCTGAGTTAATAAGAAAGTTTGAAAACCAAGAATACCAAACATAAAAATCGGAAGAAGAAGAGTCATCAAAACAAAAGTTTTAGAAAGAAGTTTATCTCTCAATTCTCTTTTCATTACGGTAAGTGTTTTTTCTAAACTAAACATTTGCCACCCCCGCAGTTAATTGTTCGCCTTCAACTTTGCCGGCAAGCGAAATGAATATTTCATGAAGCGTAATATCGTTTGCATCGAATCTTTTTACTTTTACTTTGTTATCAACAAGCAGTTTTAATAACTCTTGAGTTTTTGATGCATCTTTAATTCTTATTCCGGTTGTATTACCGAAATCTTCAATCTTATCTACCAACGGATGTGAATTTAAAAATGAAATATCGCCTTCATAGTTTAGACTAATATTTTCTTGAGCATACTTTGATTTGATTTCGCTCAGCTTTCCTTTCAAAATAATTTTTCCGTGATCAATCATAGTTATGTGATCACACATTCTTTCTGCAAAATCCATTAAATGAGTTGAGAAGATTATTACTTTACCTTGTTTCTTTAAGTCGAGTATAATTTCTTTTAACAAATTTGTGTTGATCGGATCGAGTCCGGAAAAGGGTTCGTCCAAAATTATAAATTCGGGATCGTGAAGAATTGTTGAGATAAACTGAACTTTCTGCTGATTACCTTTTGAAAGGTCTTCAATCTTTGCGGTTTTTCTGTCAAGCAATTCGAATCGTTCTAAATATTCTTCCGCTTTCTTTTGAACATCTTTTCCTTTCTTGCCTTTGAGTTCGGCAAAGTAAAGTAGAATATCCATCACTTTTGATTTTTTGTAAAGCCCGCGTTCTTCCGGTAAGTAACCGACTTTGTCTTTAAATAAATGATCGACTTTATTTCCGCGCAGTAAAACTTCACCGCTATCGGGAATGTAAATGTTCATCATCATTCTTATTGTTGTAGTTTTTCCTGCGCCGTTTCTTCCAATAAGTCCGAATATACTCCCTTCCGGTACTTCGAACGAAGCATTGTCAACAGCTGTTATTTTGTCGAATGTTTTGGTAAGATTCTTTACTTCGAGTGCGTTCATTAATGGTCTCCCAACTCAATTATGTAGAGAAAAATTAAAATAAAGATTCCATCTTTCCAAAAGATGGAATCTTTAGCGTAAACACCAACTACCAAATCTTGACAAGTTTTTCATTTCTCATCGGGTCGCCGGGCTGAACATTAAATGCTTCAAAGAATTCCGGCATATTGCTGAGCGGTCCAAGCACGCGCCACTGTCCCGGTGAGTGGACGTCTACTTTCAATCTGCGCATTAATTCTGCGTCACGAATGTTATTTTTCCAAACCTGCGCCCAGCCGAGGAAGAACCTTTGTGAAGGAGTGAATCCGTCAATCTCTTCGCTGTTTTTATATTGTTCGGTTTTTGTAAACGCGTTGTAAGAAATTGTTAAACCACCGAGATCACCGATATTTTCACCTAATGTCATTGCACCGTTAATTGTCATATCATTTATTGCAACATAATTATCAAATTGATCAACAAGAACTTGTGCGCGTTCGTTGAATCTTTCAGCGTCTTCTTTTGTCCACCAATCGCGTATGTTTCCTTCGGCATCGTACTGTCTGCCTTGATCATCGAAACCGTGAGTAATTTCATGACCGATTACCGCACCCATCGCACCATAGTTTATTGCATCGTCAACTCTGTAATCGAAGAACGGAAACTGTAAGATTCCAGCAGGGAAAGCAATTTCATTTCTAACGGGACTATAATAAGCATTAACAGTCTGCGGGGTCATTCCCCATTCCCATGGTTTGATCGGCTGATTAATATCCTTCAGCATTTCTTGATGATCAAAATAGTTTGATCGAATGATATTTTGAACAAAAGAATCATCTTTAACAACTAAGTCTGTATAATCTTTCCATTTATCAGGATAACCGATTTTAACTCCGAACCCTTGCAATTTTTTCAACGCTTCTACTTTTGTTTCCTCACTCATCCATTCCAAATTATTAATGCTTTCTTCCATCGATGCTAAAACATTTTGGACAATATTCATAGCGCGTTCTTTTGCTTCGGGCGGGAAGAATTTTTCAACATAAAGCTGTCCGACTGCTTCGCCTAACGCACGATTTGTTGTTCCCTGAACTCGTTTCCATCTCGGTTCGTTCTGCTTTCTTCCTTCAAGAAACTTTCCGTAGAATTCAAAATCCTGTGCAACAAAATCGGAACTTAAATATGATGCCATTGCATTGATAAGTGACCAGCGCAGATATGATTTCCAAGTATCGATTGATTCTTCTTCAACCATCTTGCTTACTTCTTCAATAAAGCTTGGCTGACTAATATCAATATGTTGCGGATCACCGACACCGGTTTCGGTTAAATATAAATCCCAATCAAATCCGCCGAAACGAGACTTGATTTCTTCGGTTGTCAGCTTGTTGTAAGTTGCATTAACATCGCGGTTTTCAGTTCTAGTGTTTGATGCTTTTGCCAAACGAGTTTCGAAATTCATTACACGGTTTGCTTCGGTTTCGCTTAATTCTAAATCCGAACCGATTAACTGAAACATCTTTTGTAAATGCTCAACATATGTTTCTCTAATTTCTTTTGAACGTTCGTCATCTTCAACGTAATAATCTCTGTCGGGCAAACCTAAACCGCCCTGCCAAATTCCGGCAATTTCGTATTCGCTATTCTTTGCATCTGTTGTAGATATAAAATAAAAAAGAGGTGATGCTGTGTAAATGTGCATGTGTGCGATTTCTTTAATTACATCATCTTTGTCCGCAATTGCATCAATTCGTTCGAACTCTTTCATCAATGGCGACCAGCTTTCATTTTCAATTTTTGCGGTATCCATTCCAACATTATAAAACGTTCCTACTTTGTAACGAATACTGTTGACATCATCTCCGGGATTTGCAGATACATCATCAATAATTGATTGCACTTGTTCGCGTGTAGTTTCACGAAGTTCGTTAAAGCCGCTCCAAATACTTTGATCATCGGGAACCGGATTATTTTTCAGCCAACCGCCGATTGCATAATGATAAAAATCTTCCTGTGGTGTGTAAGTCGTATCCAGGTTTGTTAAATCAAATCCTTTGATTTCTTCTTTGTCAGAAGTTGAACAGGAAAGGATTAAAAACGAGGTGATAAAAAAAACGAGAATTACTGAAATTACTTTACGCATTTTTGATTCCTATTTAATGAGAAAATAATTGCAAAATTTAGACGTTATAATGTGATTATTGTTCGCAGAATTCACAAGACGAGATCTACTCCGGATATGAGAGACAATTTACTTACTTCCTCGTAAAGAGATTGGTCGGAAAGCAGCTTGAATTTATTCCTCTGATACCAGCCGAGATAATAATGATAAATCATTTCGGCACGAAGTGGACTGTTTTCAATTCCACAGTCATTTAACAATACGGTTACGTATGTTATGCGTTCTCTTTCGAGGTTGCTTAAGTGAATTTTTGCTTTTTCGTTCGTTTCGGAGAGTTTTCGGAGCTGGAATTCGAAATCGAGTCCACGTGGATTTTTGAAGACACCGATCAAAACACGGCTTAATTTTTCAACCGGATTATTGTACAATTTCCCCATCGATTCCAGCATATTTTTGCGGGATTTATAATAATATTCAAGTATTTGGTCAATATAATCTTCGCGGGATTTGAAATGATGGTAAAAGCTGCCTTTGGTACAATTTAGGATTTTAGCCATTTTTTCGATGTTCAACGCATCGATTCCGCCTTGAGAGAAAAGCTCAATTCCTTTTTTGATCCAGTCTTCCGATTTTACTTTGATGTTTGGCATTTGTTAAGTGATTTTACATACGATGCCGTATGTTAGGAAAATAATTTTGATAAGGCAAATAATTGAACACCTACGGTGTTCGTTAGGCCTGGTTTGATTCTTTATTACAATAATGCAACTCCTAACGGAGTTGGAAAGCAGAAAAGTAAATTTGGAAAATATTAGAAAAGCTCCGTAGGAGATTAATTATTGTAGTGTTTCCTAAAGGAGTTGAAATCCAACGGAAAAAAAGCTCTGTAGGAGCTTAATTATGGTAACAAAAATAAGACAGGAAACAAAAAGAGCTCCGTTAGGACTTGTCCACCTCTGGCGGAGCTCCATTATAAAACTGTTACATTAAAAATAAATTGAAACACCGAGTGAAACCGGCAATGATCTAAACGATTTATTTATCGAATCTCTATTGACTTCATTGATTAGATCATCATCCACATAATTACCTTCCCAAGTTTCAATTTCAGCATACGAATATTCGAACCCATATTCTGCGCTTAAAGAAATATTTTGACTTACAAACCATTCAACATTTGTATAAAGGTTAAACCCGATTTCATAATTTTTTTTCCACACATTTCTTCTGCCATCTTCGGTTGCTTTTGTATAACGAACTTCTGCTTGCTCTTCATTTGTGTAAGAAATAAATGGCCCACCGCCGATAAAAAATTGTATACTATTGTTGTTTGTAAGTTGATATAAAATACTTGGTGTGACTTTGTAACTAACATAGTCATGATCCTGAATCAAGTTTGTATTTTGATCAAGATCGAAATTACTATGGGAGGCACTCTGATCAATTTCATTGTAGGATGCTCTAAAAGCTAACCTAACACCCCAATCATTATCAAAAAAATATTTCCCCGCAAATGACATTCCTTGAAAACTATTTAAATCAAAATTCTGATCAATCTGAAACATGAGTGCAAATTTTCCTTGGAGATCGATTGGTTTTTCTTCATTGTTTGTTTGTGCAAATATTAAAGTTAAAGGAAGGACGAAAACAAAGATCAGTTTTTTCATTAATTACCCCGCTATTTGAATTAGATAATTTAATATACAAAATTAAATTATCTTAACGAGATAAATTTGTCAAGATAAAAATTTGTCAAAGATAAAATCCGAGTGGAAGAAGGATGTGTGTATCTTTTAATAAAACTTTTATATATATTCTAATTAATTAAGTCGGGGGTTCACTCATGAAAACCATTATCAGAAGTTTTCTCTTTTCATTATTACTTCTTACGTGTTTTGGTCAAACCGATTTTGATATTAATGCTTACAAAGATTTTTTAGCGTCGCATAAAAATTTGACTTATGAAGAACTAATGCAGATGCATGATGCAGGAAAATTTAAATCTGCGATAAGCTCTTTTGGAAATCCGATTTACTATGATTCAGTGAAAATCAAATATGGTTTAACTGATTACGAAGAGAGTCTCCTCGAGAAGCATGGTTTTGTGGTTACCGAAAGATTGAACGACCAAACATTCGGAAGCTTATTTGAAGACATCTATCATAAAGACCTTCCCGTTTTCGTATCAACCGATGCAATTCTATATGCATTTCACGCATCTTACGATAGAATTTTAAAGGATATAGAAGTTAAAGTCCTTATACCCAAATTAGAGGAATTATTAAACAACATGGTTGTGAATCTAAGCCGGCTTGAAACAGAATATGAAAAACCTGAAATGCTCGGTTATCTCAAAGATGTCGATCTTTATTTATCGGTAGCACGTAATTTGTTGAGCGGTTTTTCCGCACCGTACTATTCCGAAAACTTATCTAAAATTAGCAAGTTTAAAAATTATATAAATGATGAAGAAGCTGTTGCCATTCCCTTCTTTTCGGAAACACTCCGTACAATCGATTTTAGTCAATTTAAACTACGAGGACATTACGATGACGAACACTATCCAGAATTAGCCCGCTACTTTAAATCGATGATTTGGCTTGGGAGAATGGAACTCTACTTAATTGCTCCGCAAAGCTTGGATTCTGTTTCGACTAACGATCTGCAGAGACAAACTATCATCTCGTTCTTGATAGAGGAACTGTTGGAATTCTCCGGTTCCGAAGAAAATTTTTATTTGATTGAAGATTTTTTGCTGTTCCAAATCGGTGAACAGGATAATGTGACTATCGGCAATCTTAGAAAAATTGCCGGAGAACTTTCAATCGAAAATGCTTCTGCATTTTTAGAAGAAGAAGTATTTGAAGAATTTCAAAATTTGTTGAGTACAAAATCGTATGCTTTTCAACGAATATTATCTCAGATTTTAGTCTCGGATCCTTCTGATCCGGACGGTATTGTCCCGGCATCGGCGTTCCTATTATTCGGACAAAGATTTATTATTGATTCCTTTGTTACAGGAAATGTTGTATTCGACAAAACAGCAGCAAGAAGGATGCTTCCGAAAACTCTGGATATTCTTTTCTCTTTAGGAAATGATGCAGCACTTCAACTATTGCAGGAAGAATTAAATAAATATGGTTACTCAAGTAATCTTGCCGCTTTAAGATACCTAATTGATGCTTATGAAGAAGAATTTTGGGGAGAAACGATTTACAACGGCTGGTTGAATTCAATTAGAGAATTGAATCCGCCGAAGGATAGATCTCAATTACCGGAGTTCATGCAGACTGCCGCCTGGTGGCAAGAAAAGTTGAACACACAGTTGGCAGCCTGGTCTGAACTACGCCACGATTTTATTTTGTATGCAAAACAGTCATATACCGGCGTTCCTGTATGTTCTTATCCGTATAGTTATGTTGAGCCGATACCGGAATTTTTCCTCACTATGAAAAATCTTGCTGAAAAATGCTTCAATTATTTTGCAGAAGTGCCATTCGTTGAAGCATATGTAAAAGAAGAAATAACAAACTATTACCAAAGTTCAATTAATACTTATGATACACTTGCTATTGTTGCTCAAAAAGAATTGATCGGCGAAGCTTTAACCAAAAACGAAATTGATTTTTTATCCGGCATGCTTTCGATAACATATGGATGTACTAAAAATTATAGTGGTTGGTATCCCAAGCTTTTTTATCAACCTTATATCACATCAGAGGGATTATTCAAAAAGGATTTCATAGTGGTCGATTATCATACCTCGCCGGCGGATGAAAACGGAAATATGGTCGGCTGGGTTAACCATGCAGGCACAGGGCCGGTTGATATGGCAATCATTTCGGCGGAGAATCATAACGGTGAACCTACGGTTTTTGTTGGACCGGTATTAAGTTATTATGAATTAACTACGAATAATTTTACAAGATTAACGGATGATGAATGGGCGAGCGAGTATCTTCAAACGGCAAACAGACCGGATTGGGTAAAACTCTACTTAGCAAACACGGAAGGAGAATCGCGCGGAGATGGTACCACGTTAATTACTTCGGTTAGCGATGATAATTCTCAAGAAAATTTACCAAATGTTCCTTTATTGGCACAAAATTATCCGAATCCATTTAACGGACAGACCCTGATTAATTTTTCGATTCCTCCAAAATTATCTAACTTACGAACTATTCTGAAAATTTTTGATATTACCGGTAGAGAGATTAAGACACTCATCGATGAAATTCTTCCATCAGGAAATTATATAACAAGATGGGATGCAACCAATCAAAGCGCATTAAAAGTTTCGAGCGGAATATATTTTTACAGGCTTTCGGTAGGCGAATCTTTTATAACCGGTAAAATGAATTTTATAAAATAGAATTAGAAAAAAGATTCCATCTTTTTTACTAAAGATGGAATCTTCTAAATCATTCCTGCTTAAAATAATTCTTAGCCGTTTCGTTTTCAGGATCAAGCGTTAAAACATCCCACATTAATTCTGCAGCTCTATCTGAGTGACCTTGATTATATTTCATCAAAGCAAGCTCAGTTAAAAATGTTATATCGGTAGGATACACGGCAAGCATCTTGTTTAATATCTGTTCGGCTTGATCATATTTTTTCTGCATTCGTAATGAATATGCCAGCCTCATATTCCCGTAATAATTATAATGATCAACTGAAACAACTTGATAAGCAATTGAAGCTGCATCGTTATATTTATTCTGTGCAAGCTGCGGCAGCATCAATCCGTTTTTTGCTTCAAGTGATGTTGGAACAATCTGTATCGCTTTTTGATAATGTTCAATTGAATTTGCATATCTACCAAGTAAATAATAAAGCCAACCAAGTCTCAAGTTAACCGTGTAACCATTTGGGTATTCACTTAAAACCGAAGATAGTGAACGAATTGCATTTTCGTAATCTTCAATTTGCTCGTAGTTAAAGGACTTGCTATAAGCTTTTTGAATTTCTTCGGGTGTAATTGCAAACAGTGAAGAAACAAAAACAAATAATAATATAATTGTTAATTTTTTCATTTGGCTCCCCTATAAATTGAATCCGGCTAATATTATAAACTTAGTTGAAGATGCCGAAGTACCGTATGCCTCTTCATCAAACTTATCATACTCAACTCCCCCTTTCAAGAAAAAATTCCGGGAAAAAGAATAAGTTACCGAACCTCCTAAACCGGCTTTTATCAAGTCTGCCGAGTTATAAACTAAAAATCCATATTGACGAACTGCAAATTTTTGTTCACCTAAAAGAGCATAAGCTGAAACGGAAATTTTACTATTGTAATAAGTTATTGTTTCCTTTATAGAAAAATAATTTTGCTTATCTGAAATAATTTTTTCGCTGAGCATTATAAAATCAACTTGTGTGTTAAAATAAACTCCTTGTGTTCTATCGAATGAAAAGTTTAATCCGAAGTTTGGCGATAGTTGAATTGCCATAAATGACGGATCATACTCTGTGTAATTAGAAAAGTAAACATTGAACACCGCATCCCACTTTCTGAATTTATATTTACCAACTCCGCCGAATAAAACATAGCTTTGATCTGTTAAAGCATCATCCGAAATTATGTAATGCCCCCCCAATCTGAACTTCCATTCGGGGATCGATTCGTTCGTATATGCAAAAGTAAAATCATACTGCTTTATTTTGAAATTGAATATGTAATTCAAGTCAGAGTAATCTAGAGCTAATTCAAATCTATTATTTAAGTCGGGTTCAAATGCACCGTAAATGCCGGTTAATGAACTGTTATTTCTTACACCGGAATCTTTATAATTAATAGGAAGATAGTACGTCATAATTGTAACTGATTGAGCTTTTACTCCTATTATTAAAATCAGCAGTAAAAATATTTTTAATAACTTATTCATTGTTGGTTTTCCTTAATTCAAAGTCTTCCATTTTTATTGAAGCAAATCCTTTGAATTCATCTAACGCAACTTCCGCATTTTTATTTATTCCCAAAGTTTTTGAAGTTACGGTTGATTCAATTTTCTTGGGCGAAATAAATCTCAAACTCACATCTATCTTAAAGAGATTGTGACTAAACGAACTGAGAAATAACACGGCGGATTTTTTAATTTTACCAATAGTAGAACCAATCGGAATATTATCTTCCCATAATAAATTTTCACGAAAAGCAAGCGGGAAGCGGGGGACGGCTTGCAGTATCATATTTAAGTATTTATCGTTTCCTTCAACACTGTAAAAATAAAATGTCCCTTCCTTCTTCTCAAAATAAAGTTTGCCTTTGCCGGAATCGAAATAGAAAGTTCCGTCAACTTCCATTTTTACTTTTAAATTAAGTCGATCAATATTTTTCCCGTTTTGATAAACATCAAAAGAAACTTCGTCATCAAGAACATAGGTCATTAAGTTATCAAAACTGCTTTCAATGTGAATCGGTTCAACTACTTTATCTACATCGGGTAAGTTGTTTGAGTAAAACTTTCCTTCTTCAATAAAATTTATAAAGCTGAAGGGAATTGTATAAGCTCCGACATCATCACTTTCTTGAACTTGAATATGGATATGAGGCTGCGGCGAATAACCGGAGTTACCGCAAAGTCCGAGTATTGAACTTCGTTCAACCCAATCGCCTTCTTTTACTTTGGTTGAATCTTCCGCGAAGTGTGATAACTCAACAAAGAAATTGCGTTCATCTTTAATTATAACCAAGTTGCCCCAGTTATTTGTTTTATCAACCGAGCCGATAGGAAAGTCTTTCAAATCATTAACAACTTTTACAACTCTTCCTCTTACCGGAGATAGAACAGGTTTTTTGTAGCAATAATAATCTTCAAGAGAATCGCCGTTATTTTTGAAACTATTTCCTTCTTCATCTGTAATGATAAAATCATAAGCATATTTCCAATTACCTTTGTGAGTCCACTTTCCGTCAAAGCCTTGATAGACAGTCCACTTTCCCGAAAAGGGTAATTGTACGGTTGTATTGGAGCCGGGGTATCTTCTTGTGTTTGTTAAATAAAGATCGAGTGTTTCTTCGGGAGTTCCTTTTATCAGCCAAGCTATTTGCGGATATTTTATCAATCCCAATAAGTATATAAATGAAAGCGATATCACATTAAACGGAAGTGTAAAAGCCGGTATACCGAAATTAGACCAGAATACCAAAACCGAATCAAGTACAATTGTCGATGTACAGACTGCAATCACGGCTATTAAATAACTTTTTAAAGAAGGAATAAGAAACACACCGCCGACAGCAATTGCTATCAAAATAAAATTGAAGTGATTGATATCTGCAAATGATTGTTCAAAAGACCCGAACATTAATCCGACTACAATTGAACCGGAATAATAACCGATTACCGAAAGCAGAAACATAATTCTCGACATTGAAAGGAATATCAATGCAATCACAATCCCGGAAATAACATCCGTCATAAAAAATATTGCACCGAATGCTCTGAAGTAACCTTCAAGCCAATATGGTAGAACTATGTTGAGATCATAAACGGTATTAGGGTACAGTCCTGTTACGAATAGATTTGAATATTGTGTTGATGCCAAGTAAGCAATTGATGATGCAATTACAAACGGAAGACTTAAAATCGGAAGTCTGAGGTAATAATAAAAAACATTATACATTGTCACTGTTATTATAAAAGTAAGAATACCGGCGATAACCATAAAGAGAATCGTAAGCTCGGTAAATCTAAACAAGTAACCGATAGCTAAACCGGTGAGCAGCGGGTTATAAGTATAAAATCCTTCGTTCAAGAATTCGTTGCTCATATTTATTATACGGGCAAAAACATAGGCGGAGATAACTGCAACAATTCCACCAAGCGCAACGTATGGATTGATAAATGTAATTAATAATAAAAGCAACCCGATCCATTTACTTTTGAAGAAGTAAATCTCCGAGTAGCTTTGCAGCAGTGCTTTTATGTGGTTGTTGAGGTTCATAATTTATTTGGCCTAAGGTGTAAGAGTTAGTCGCATAACTTTATATTACAAAATTGCCGTCGGTTTCAACCGACGGAGAATGAAAACAGGAAAAGAAAAGAGGGCTTTAGCCCCATTCCCAGTTTTTATGAGACTAAAGTCCATGTGGTTTTGTCCAATTTCCCCCGTCCACTGAAGTGGACGGCAATAATTTACTTGCGCAACGCACTCTTTAGCCCGACATTCATTTTTTTTAGTTTCATTCCGTCATAAATGGCGGGGCTATTAATTTGATCCCTAATTCAGCTTCAATCTCTCCGGTAATTTTTCTCTTCTTGTTATATCACTCAAGTCTTCAGTTTCGCGGATTATGTCAACTTCTTTATTAGCTCCGATTAAAACAACGTTTGGACGGTATTCAATGAACTGCATCCATTGTGTAACATTGTATGCACCAACCGGTGATAAAATTAATCTTGTCCCTTTTTCCATCGGCGGAAGGAGTCTTCCATCTTCGATGATATCAATGTTCATACAAAGCGGACCGTATATAACAGCCGGTTCGTTTGTACCGTCAACTTGCCTGTCGATTTCTATATTGTACTTATACCAAAACGAAGTATAAAGTAAATTAACACCGGCATCCGCAACATATGCTTTTCTGCCGTCGGGTAAACGTTTGGATGTAACAATAGAAGATATTAAATAACCGGCTTCATCAATTATACCGCGCCCGGTTTCAAGATAAACTTTCGGTAAATCTCCCCCTCGTAAATTTCTAAAGAGTGCTGTAGTAATACTTTCCGCATATTCATCAATTGAAGGAATCATAACGTCGGGTTCTTGATACGTACCTTTTAGTTTGCTTTTGGAAGGAAAGCCGCCGCCGATATCGTAGTATTCAATTTTCATTTTGAATTTTTCTTCAACCTCGTAACCGAATTTTATCATCTTCTCAATTTCAACGGCGTATGCGTTGGGTTCTAAAATAAATGTACCGATATGACAATGTAAACCATTCAATACCAGCTTATCTTTGCTTACCATCCGTTTAACCGCATCCATTGCTTGACCGGAATCAAGATTTAATCCGAAACGTGACCATTGCGGATAAATACCGGTATCCATATTTACTCTTATACCCACTTTAATTTTCTTTTTCAGTTTATCGGCAACTTTTTCCAAATCATAAATTTCATCAAAGTGGTCTATGTTTATCATCGCCCCTTCTTTAACTGCTTTTTCAAGTGCGGATAGATTTTTATACGGACCATTGAAGATAATTTTATCACCCGGTATTCCAATACTTCTTGCTTTATCGTATTCCATTTCGGAAACTACTTCCGCAATTGCTCCTTCTTGATGAAGTATTGAGCAGACGGCAGGCAGGTAGTTCGTTTTGTATGACCACCCGAAAGCAACGTTCGGATATCTTGTTGAAAAGGAATTATAATATGCTCTATATTTTTGGCGCAGTGCAGTCTCGGAAAAAACAAATAAAGGTGAACCGAATTTTTCAACTAATTCATTAATCGTAACACCGTCTATTTCCGTTCTAATTTTTCTTGAATAGTAAGGACTACTTCCAAACTTATTCATCATTCCGGTTTGTACTTTTATTATCACAGGTTTTTCATATCTCTTAGCCATCTTAATTTTCTCCCTTTGTAATAACATTTTGGAAGGTGCTCATATCTGTTATAGTTTCGTAAGTGTAACGAACGTAAAGTTTTCCCGCATCGTAAACTTGATCTATTTCAAAAGGCAGACCAAAAGCTTTCTTCACCATATTTGCAGGAAGATTAATTCCGCATCCTGTTGCAAAGTATGACCAAGCAGGAAAGCGGGGATTGATTTCTATTAAATAAACTTTTTCTTTATCAACTATACACTCAAGTTCAAACGGACCTTTCCATTTATATTCTTTTACAAAATTGGATGCAGCGTTCATCATCAATTCATTTTTAATTGAAACGCCGGTCCAAATTTTACCGAGCGAAGTGATCCACATTTTTTTTAGTCCGAGTTTACCAAGTAAATTCCCTTCACCGTCGCCAACGCCGACAACGTTCATCTCTTCACCTTTAACAACTTCTTGAAGAATAATCGGATAGCCCCACTCGGCAGAAATTTTATGAAAGTGACTCATTGCTTCTTGAGTTGTGTAAGCTCTTTCGGCTTTGTAGTAAGCGCCTTTTACCATTACAGGAAGACCAATTTTTTCAACTTCTTTAATTAATTCCTCCGGTGAGCTTACAACCGAAGTTTTTGGCAAATCTATATTAACTCTTTCCGCAACTTGAAGAAGTTTGTCTTTTGCGCGGAGTTTGTATTGGCTTTCGGTTGGCACGAAAACTTTTATGCCGAGCGCTTCAATTTCTTTTGTGTATTTGGTATAGATGGGAAGCTCGGAATCGAGATTGGGAATTATAAAATCTAATCCGTATGAATCTTTAATGTATGAAAGTCTTTCCAACAAAGCATCTTTTCCGCTTGATGGATAGGGGAGTATAAAAGTTTTATCAATCAGCCAATCTAAATAAATGCCCGGCTCCATTGCATCGTAAGCGAGTCCGATGATTTTTACATTTAGGTCGGGATCTTCTTTGAGTGAACGAGCAACACCAACACCCGGACCGGGATTATCAACAGCGTTAATTCCAGACACAGCAATTTTCAGTTCTTTCATCATTCACCTCAATAAATATTGTATGTGTTAAGGTGTGTGATGAAATCAGAAATATCGCTTGAAATTTCTTCCGGAGTCTCTTCAAATTCTTTTGAAAGTTCTTCGGCTATTTGATCAATTTCTTTTCCTTCGCGTAAAGAGTTGATTATAAATAAACCTGTGCGATTGACTGTGTAGCTATCACCTGTAGTGGGATCAAAAATAAAACCTTCCGAATTGACAGCAAGTTTACTTAACCGGTTCATACTCCCCTCCGCTACTTTTACTTTTTGACTGTTTTGACAGCATTGAATCTGTTAGGGTTTAAATGTAAGGTAAAATTTAAATAAATGTTAGCTCTCCAAATATTCTTTAAGAGATTCAGAATTCATTACCTCAGAAAAGCCTCTTCCATCAAAAACTTCAACGGTTGTGTTTTGATTCATTACAAATTTATAAGCAAGCTGTAGAAGATGAGATTCTATATTAAAAGTTTTTGTGCATTCGCTGCAGATTTGCAACCCTTTAATTTCTCCGGTTGAGTTAAACAGTAAATCAATTTGAGAGTTAGAGTAAATAATGGAATCTAATCCGGTATATTGATTTATGTGATAATCGACAATATTTCCTTCATTGTCTTCTATTGATGTTAATTTATCGTACTCTACCGGAATTTCAAAAATAACTTTGTAGAACATTTTGTATTTTTATTTTGTTAGATGACTTAAGTGAGTATGCGATTCATATTTAATATAAATGTAAAAAAGTTTATAAGCTAAAACGAAAGGAGACTACTATGGCTGCAACACCAAGCGCAATGGTTGAATTAGGTACAAAAGCACATGCCTTTACATTACCCGATACAATTTCAGGTAAACAAATCAGCTTAGACGAAATTAAATCGGATAAAGCTACTGTAGTAATGTTTATATGCAATCACTGTCCTTATGTTATTCATATTATCGATGAGCTGTCGGAAGTTGTAAAAGAGTATCAAAAAAGGGGAATAAGTTTCGCGGCTATTAGTTCAAACGATATTGTTAACTATCCACAAGACTCACCGGAAAGGATGAAGGAATTTGCCGTGGCGCATAAATTTTCTTTCCCGTATTTATTTGATGAAACGCAAGAGGTTGCGAAAGCTTACAAAGCCGAATGCACGCCGGATATTTTTGTTTACGATAAAGATTTGAAATTAGTTTACCGAGGTCAGTTTGATGATTCAAGACCGAGCTTAAGCAAACCTGTTACCGGTAAAGATTTAACCGCCGCACTCGATGCAATTTTGGAAGGCAGACCTGTTGATGAAAATCAAATACCGAGCATTGGGTGTAATATTAAGTGGAAAAAATAAGTTACACAGAAACCCCGGGATTTTTGCCTGTGTATAGTCAGCGCAAATCCCGGGATTTAAAATTTATTTAATTAGCTGAAGTTTTACCGAATGAGTTTGATTCGGAGTGATTGCAACAAAAATATAAATACCGCTTGAAACATTTTGACCGTAGTCGTTTCGTCCATCCCAAACCAACTCAAATTGTCCTCTCATGCTTTGATCAATTGCAAAAGTTTTAACGACTTGACCGAGTATGTTGTATATCTTGAATGATATACTTTCGCTAGAAAGAGAAGAAGGAAGATTAATTTGAATCTTTGTTTGATTATTAAACGGGTTGGGGTATGCAGCTAGAGTAAAATCATCATTAACATTTGTTGAATCATCTGTTTCAACGTCGGTAGGACCGCCGCCGTCATCCCGGCAATCATAACAAACTTGACCTCCCAGCGAAGGCTCTAAACAGATAAAAGCCGTGTGCTTGGAAAGAACCCTGTTTGCAATACTTGTGTTGATAATTTCACTCATAATATTGTTGCTGCTGCTTCCCTGTGCTTCAAGTTCTTTTATGTAACGGCTTATCCACATTTTTATTAAAGTCGTATCCGAATCATCAATCATTGCTTCATCTATTTCAAAGTTTTTTGAAAAGACCGTCCCCTCATAAATACCGTTCATTTCAATTCTGAATGGAGGCGAACCGTTAAACTTACCGACCTGGAAAATCGGTGCATCAAGAAAAGCGCTGGAGCCGGTTAGGTTTATATTATACCTGCCGTAGCAAAAACCCCCGGCAAGACTGGTATAAAGATCGAAAGTGCTGATAAACCCTCCTATACCCTGGAAAGTTTTTTCCAATAGTGAAGAGTAAGAATAACCGTCTCGTATTCTATAAAAATTTCCGCCTGTCATCCTGGTAATATTGTTATAGAAATATTGATTACCTTCATAATACTGGTTGCCGATATAAATATAACTTATGTTTTGATTTTGAAAATCGGCAACATGGAACGTTATATCCGATTCAATTTCATCGAATATATCATCTATTAATTCATTTGCGGGTTCGGGATTCATTAATTCATCACTATTTGAGACGATAAAAATAGTTCCTTTTGTACTGTGAGAATTTATAAAATCGATTGCATTCCCGATTAAAGAGGGGAGATTGCTGTAATTCGCAAGATTTGCCGTTGTAATATTTGCAAAAGTATTTTCAATTGTTATGCTGTCGGCAGGAAGCCACACCTCACTTATACGCTCTATATTCAATTTGGAGAAAGCAATATTAAAACTATCCGCGTCGTTTAGGTAATTTAACAGTGCCAGCTTAACTCCGTTTAAAATATCTGTTTTGCTTAAAGAAGAGTTCGGAGATTCATAATCAAACAACACCATAATATTATTGCTTGCTTCTGTTGTCAATATTTCGGAAGGGAGAACCGCTAATTGATAATAATCCTCGTTTCGTTCGGTGAAGGTACTTAAATAAAAACCGCTTTCCATTGGAGACTTAAGAGAAAACGTTAAACTGGTTGTTAGATATTCTTTAGGAATCACAACCGATTTGTATTCGCCGAAGACAGTATCAACTTCCGACTCGAAATCCAGGTCATTGTATTCAAGAATTCCCGGATCATCCCATTTTTCATTTGGGTAAACAACAAGTTTTAAATTCTCTACCTGGCTGGCAGAAGTTCTAAGAATTTCAACAGGTAAAGGTGCGGTTACTAAATTGCTTGTCCAATTGGTCGGAACCATATAAGTTATCTTTACTTTTCTTGGCATACCTTTCATAATGGGAAAAACTCTTAACTCATAGTATCCGTCACGCTTAAATAAAATTGATGGGTCTAAATTTCTACCGACAATTTCATTATAGATTTGTCCGGCAGTCCACTCATCCATAATTTCCGCTTGAATAATTTCATCCTCAATCCAAAGCCAGGAATCATGAACGAAGGCATTGCCGTGTAAGTTAAACTTTAGTTCTACTTCTAAACTATCAAGCGGATCAAAGTAAGTTTGATCTGCAGAAAAAGTTAGATATAAACCATACTCAAAAAAAACTCCTTTTGGTCTTATCGACAATGCAGCTTCTTCAATAATACCGGGTTCACCCCACCAACCCCATTGCGGGTTGATTATCTGGAGAGAATTTTGTGCATTAATTGAAGAGAATGTACTGAATAATATTAGAATGACGAGCCAAATCTTAAATATTATTTTCATTACACCTTCCTTAATAATTGGATTGTACTCAATATTAATTTAACAATAGAATACTTAAATAAATATAGAAAGTCTATATAAAAAATTCGGTTATTGATACTTAAGGTCGGATTTTTACATTAGCAGAAATATCTTTAAATCTTTTCTATAATAACAATCGATAAGTCGTCATTCATTTTTGCATTACCGCGGTAGTCTTCAATTGTTTTAAAGATGTATGTTCCCAAATCAATTGCGGAGCGTTGTTTTTGATTTTCAATAACTTTCATTAGTCTTACTTCACCGAAGAAAACCCCGTCTTCATTAACTGCTTCGGTTAAGCCGTCGGAATAAACAACAAACTTTTCACCCGGCTGCATCAAAATTTCTTCTCCGGGTAAGTTTAATTCTTTCAGCAGACCTAAAGCGGGACCTCCTTTTTTCATTGATTCGATAGAATCCTTCTTAACAATTACGGGGGGCATGTGACCGGCATTAATGAATTTTATTTTATTATCATTCTCAATTATTTCAAGATAGAGAAGTGAAGCAAAAATACTTTTCAAGCTGTCGCGGTGGAATATTTTGTTAATCTTTGCAATCAAATCGGTTAATGAAATATCATCTCCGGCTAATGCTCTTATGGTTGATTGAAGTTTTGCCATAATAAGCGCAGCACTTAAACCTTTACCGGCAACATCACCGATTGATATACCGTATTTGTTTTCGGAAAGCTGTAAGTAATCAATTAAATCACCGCCGACATCATTTGCCGATGTAGTAAAGAGCCAAACATTCCAACCCGCAATTTCGGGATTTGAATCGGGCATTAATGCCGATTGAACTTTGTGACCCGCCTCCAATTCATCTTTGGCAAGAAGTTTATCTTTCAGTTCAAGCATCAAGACGAAAACCAAAATTATACCGCCGAGAATATGAGAATTACTACTGCCCGAAAAAGCCGGACCGGTTTGAAATTGTACATTCGATGCAAGAATTAGAAGTATACCGAGCACAAATAGGAGTCGTCTAACCGGGGTCATTCTAAAAAACATTGCTCTAAGAAGCCACCATGATACTTTGAAGAATCTCTTTACAGCTCCCATTTCTTTTAATTGTTCTTTCTTATCATCATCCAAAAAATTCTCTTTCAAATCGCGGTAATCATCCGAAAGAGTTTTCCGAAGATCGGGCTGGCGTAAATCGTCACGAATAGCATGCCTAATTTTTGGTTCTTCTTTTTGTGTCATTTTTAATAGCTCTTTGTTTATCGATTATTGAGACGTTTTAAGATACTCCTTTGTTTTATAAATGGAAATTGAGACAAATCATCCTTTATAACAGAATAAAAAGCTCTTTGTGTCTTGATTAATATTTTTATTTAGACTAAATTTAAATAAGAAAAACGAATAAACTCGAAAAAAGCTAAACATCAGAACATATTCGGCATATAAAACACTCACAACATTTTACATTTTACTTTATGTAGTATTTCTGTTAAGTACTTTTTTTACGATACATACACACAAACTCCCCGACGGAAGACTTGTTACGCACAGCCACTTTTCATGGAGTAATGAAAACAACGAGAATAATAAAGACGAGGCCTCACATTCGCATCGTGATACAGAGTTTTTATTAATCGTATCGACGAAAGATCTTCAAGTGGTTTTGGCGGATTACCCGCAGTTAAAATCGGTTAACAGAGATTTTAAACTTCAGTTTATTAGTTCTGAAGAACAACTTGTTTACAATCATTCTACTTTAAAATCCAACAAATCTCCCCCAAACTTTATTTAGTACTAAGCTTCTTTATAAACCATTTATTCTTTTTATTAATAAAACATCAGGACAACTCTAATGGTTGCTAAAAAAATACATCTAACTCTTATAATGATTCTTATTTCATTTTTTACTTCTCTTCATGCAAATGATGCAAGCAGTTTTAATACAATTGCCGGCAAAGTAACAGATCACCAAACGGGTGAACCGTTATTCGGTGCTAACATAATGGTTGCAAATACAAATCTTGGCGCCGCGACAAACAGTGTGGGAGAATTCACAATAACTATTGACGGAAGAAAAGATGTTCAGCTTGTTGTATCGATGGTGGGATATCAACGAGTTGAGGAAAAAATTGAAATCGGTTCAACTTCATCAAAACAAATGGAATTTAAGCTGAGACCCGGTATCGTGGAGATGGGATCAATAGTTGTAACAGGCACGAATACACCACACCTTTACAGTGACGTACCTGTAAAAACAGAAATAATCAACAGGCTTTCAATTGAACGCAAACATGCGGTCAATCTTGCCGAAGCGTTAAACCTGCAAACAGGTTTATTAGTAGATAACGAATGCAACAATTGTAATTTTACTCAAGTAAAAATATTAGGCTTTGACGGAAAGTATTCACAAATATTAATTGACGGGGATCCGGTTGTAAGTTCACTCGGTGGAGTTTACGGACTTGAACATTATCCGCGTGAGATGATCGAGCAGATAGAAATTGTTAAAGGGGGTGGAAGCTCTCTTTACGGTGCCGGAGCCATTTCCGGAACTATTAATTTAATGACGCGCAGACCTTCCTTTAATCAAACAAGAATAGGTTATCTCGGAAGTTCAATAAGCGGTGCTTTTGATCAGCAGCTTGGTGCGGTTGCCGAACTTGTAAGTAACGACGGCAGAACCGGCACTTTTATTTTCGGATCAATGAGAAGTAGAAATCCGTATGACAGAAACAATGATGGATTCACCGAACTCGGTACATTGAAACAAGAAACAATCGGGTTTAATTTTTTCCATAGACCGAGTAGTTCAAATGAAATAAAATTATCGATTCATAGAATTCATGAAGATAGAAGAGGCGGAAGCGATTTGGATAAACCGATTCACGAATCAAGAATCGGTGAATGGACCGAACATTTTAAGTGGGGTGGAAAATTAGCCTGGTCACACAATATCAGCGACAAATTCGATTATAAAATAAATTATTCCTTCAGTATTCTTAACCGTGATTCATATTACGGCGGTTTAAGCGAAAATACTCCCGAAGGAAGATTGGAAGCACTTAACTATTACGGCTATTCGGAAAATCCGCTTCATAACGGCGGAGTACAAGCAAATTATAGATTTGATAATCATACAATAATCGGCGGATTTCAATTTTTAAGAGATGAACTCTTGGACAAAAGTGTTTCCAGTGAAGCATATTATATCGATGAAGTTTTTTCGAATTACGGATTTTATTTACAGGATGAATGGTCGCTGGATGAAAACAAAGACCTTATGTTGGTTTACGGACTTCGAGTTGATAAACATTCCAAACTCGAAAATGCAATTGTTAGTCCGAGAATTAATATAAAATACAAATTATTTGACGGTATGATTTTAAGAGCCGGATATACAACCGGTTTTAAAGCCCCTCAGATTTTTGATGAAGATCTGCATATCTGCGGACTCGAAGGCGAACAAAGAATTATTAGAAACGATCCGGGTTTAAATGAAGAGAGAAGTTATTCGTTTTCAGTCGGATTCGAATTTCAAAATTTTATCGGCAATGTACCGCTGCTTGCCGGAGTAACAGCTTTTTATACAAAGTTAAGCAATGCTTATGCAGAAGAGTTTGTTAAGAGTGAACCGACTTTTGACTTATGGAGAAGAATCAACAGCGGAGGTGCCGAAGTTCTTGGTGTAGAAGTAGATTTGGGTGTTAAACCGACAAATGACATAGAATTGAGAGGCGGATTGACTTATAAGCAAAATCAATACGATCAAAATCTGCCGGACTTTGATACGAAGAATTTTTTAAAAACACCCGATCTTTTCGGTCATCTTAATGTGGTTTATGAATTAAGCAATACGATTAACTTATATTCCGCACTGAAATATACCGGGACAATGTACATGCCTCATGAAGTTGTTGTTGAAGACGCCGACGAACCGGCATTATTGTTAAAAACAACTCCGGAATTTTTTATTCTCGATGCAGGCATTTCCTTCAACATAGAAATCCTAAAGAACTTTAATACTAAACTCTCGTTCGGTGTTAAGAACATAACCGATGCTTATCAAAAAGATCTTGACGCGGGTATTAACAGAGATCCCGGGTATGTTTACGGACCTTCACAACCGAGAACAGTTTACTTTGGAATAGATACTTCTTTTTAATTCCGTTATTTTGTAGAGCTTTGATCACGTCAGAGTCGGACAAGTTAATCAAAGCTCTACTCTATTTTTTTGCCCGGAATTTCCCTTCCGCCTTGATATAAAGTTAAGTTGCTAAATTCACCGGCTTCATTTCTGTCGAATTTAATTTGTGCATCAACAACGGTATAATAAAAGTTAGATTCATCAGAAGGATAAACAGGAAATTCGGGTTGACCGGTTGCTTGTACATAAAGCTGTCCTGCTTCATGCCGAACCGTTAAAATAAAGTTTGGTGCAAGTTCATATTTGCCGACATACTCGTTTAATGTATCTTCGCCGACAGTTATTTCTTTTTTATACTCAACTCCGAGTTCTTTTAGTTTATCAATTCCGTTTTGATTACCGGGATTCATATCAACTGATTTTTTGTAATACTCAATTGCTTTTTCATTATTTCCCATTTTCATTAAAGCTTCCGCATAACTATCGTAAGCGTTATACCAGTCGGCATATTCATTCATGTTAAGTTCAAAAACTTTTAAAGCTGCGGATATATCATTTTTCGATTCCATCAAATAATAGCCAAGCGAATTAAATTCGGCTCTGTCTCTATAAAATAAATCAAGCTGATCGGATTCTTTTAATTTGCCGTAATAACTAAGCGCTTCATCAATTCCTTCGTCCACATATTTTTCATATAAAGCCAGAGCAATTCCTTTTTTAGGATATTCGAAATCAAGACCGTTTAGAATATTATAAATTTGGTTGGACATATATCCAAGAGGAGCGCCGCCGGCATTATTTAACAAAATAATTAATTGTCCTTTCTCCGGTATTCTGGAAATCAAAGTATTGAAACCGTTTATACCGCCGCCGTGACTGATAATCTTTTCAACTTCTCCGTCACCGTCAATATCCTTTTCTGATATTGACCAGCCGTAACCGTAATGTCCGCCCATCGCTTCAACATGAGTTGTAAAGAAAAGATCAAGTGATTCTTGAGACAACAATCCCGGTTCATACAATGCCTGATCCCATTTAAATAAATCACCGACTGTTGAATACATTGATCCGGCAGCGTAGGGAAGTTCCATGTTTAAGTATGCAGCTTTTGTGTATTGTAAAAATAATTTTGAATAACCATCGGCGCGTTTAGGAAGTACTTCTTCAAATTTATCGAAGCCTGTTTCTTTCATGTTAAGCGGATCGAGAATGTAATGTTGTAAAGCTTCGGCGTAAGTCATGCTGGTTATTTCTTCAATGATAACGCCAAGTAAATAATAACCTGAATTATTGTAAGCCCAATCCGTACCCGGCTCAAAATCAAAGTCACCCATGCAATACTGCTTTACAAATTCTTCAACCGTAAAATCTTTTTTACTGTCCTTTCCGAAAAAATCGGGATGACTTGTATAACTCGGTATCCCGGAAGTATGAATTAACAATTGATGAATAGAAACTTTTTCTCCCGTATCTTTTCTGTAGTATGGAATGTGATCGGTAATTTTATCTTCAAGTTTCAGTTTACCTTCTTCACGTAGTTTTAAAATTATCGCTGCGGTAAATTGCTTTGTAATTGAACCGAGACGAAATTTTGTGTCGATATCATTCGGAATATTCCATTCACGGTTTGCAAATGAATATCCTTTCTGAAAAATTATTTCCCGGTTATCGGCTGCAAGAGCGGACCCGGTAAATGAATTATACTCAACCATTTTTTGAATAAAATCATCGATCTTTTCGGCTTTTTCTTGTGCGGTGAGTTCAACAATCCCGGTAATTAATACAAATGCAGAAATAATAAAAAATATCTTACGCATATTATTTTCCCGTTGTTAGTTAATAATCCTTTGGACGAACCGATCTATCTATTGGTTACAGAAGTGATACACAATATTGTTAAAATATTCAATTCCTTGGGATAATCGTCCGTTTGGTGGATGATAATCATCCACCCTTAATGCAGAAATATTGGCGGGAGGGAGAGGATTTTGTTGGAATTAACTAAAAAGATTCGGGCAACTTTGTTTTTGAGATTTTACATAACTCTTTAAACAAGTAATAACTTTTTCTTCATCTGCAGTTGTTTGATTAAAACAAGTCTGTATAACTTTATCGTAACAAAAATTTGAGGCAGAAACTTTTTGGGATATTATTTCAAAACTATCTTTGTCAATAAATATTAACATCAGTTCTTCCAGAAATACAATTCTATCTTTCAAAAAAGATTTGATTTCAGAAATTCCCTCAGCATTATTCAAAGCAAGAAGAGCGTTTTTGTCTCCGGTTAGAATAAGAAATTCTTCTGTATCGGGAGTTATTGAAAATAGAATTTGCTCACCGGAATCTATCTTTTCAATGTCTGCCAATATTTGCAACTCTTTATCATCATTATATTCGTCGGGAATAACCGAATATTTTTCGGCTGCTTCTTTTGCTCGTTCAATAGTTTCACTATCGTAATTCTTTTTTAATTTAGGATAATTCTTAAAGTAAAAAGGAGCGGAAGGGAGAACGTAAATTGAAGATGCATCTACTTTATATATTTCTTCTATTTTCTCTAATAAACCGGCAGCGGATAATTTCAGAATTATGTCGTTATCCAGAAATAATTCCAAAATTAACCTCCGATTACTCCGGTTAAGTTTTCAAAATATTCTAATTCTTCCTCGGTAAGATTGTCTAAATCAAGAAATTCTATCATTTTTGATTTTACTTTTGAAGATGCATCAGGTTCGGGATCCATTACATTCAAAGCTTGCGACCCAAGCACAAAATTGTTTACTCTAAAAGCATACATCAGAGTAATTACACCGAGGTCAAGCTTGAGGGTATTGCCGATTGGTCTTAATTGGTTGACAAGCTTATACGAGCTATCCATACTCAACGAGGAAGGAATATTCTCTTCAGTCTCTATCAAAAATTTAACTGCAAACTCATTAGCTTCTTTTTCTTCGCTATTCTCTGCGTCTTCGAAGTTTGAATCAAATATCACATTTTCCGAATTACTTAAATGCTTCTTTAAAATGTGAGCAACTTCGTGCACTAGAATAAATATCAACCAAGCATCGTGTTTTCTTTTACTTGAAACAATAATAACAGGATGATCTTCAAAATTGAAAACCATCCCGTCAAGTTTGTTAACATCTTTAGGGTATTCGGAAACATATATTACAGGTAATCCCTTTTTCCATAAATAATCCAATAGATTTGTCAAATCAATTTTATCATAGCTTGAGAGAAAGTCTTTGCGCAACTCATCAGGGTCGTCAATTGACAAAGCGAATTCTTTTTCAAAAGAACTTTTTATCAAACTGTATAATTTTGCTGAAAGTGTTTGAGGAAAAAAATCTGTTGTTAGTGTACTGTAACTTTTATTCTTTTTGAATTTTATCGGAACGGTTTGAGTTAGGTGTAGTTCATCAGATTCGGAAAGTAAATCCGAAAGTTTTATTCCGAGATTCTTAGCAATTATACTTGCTGTTTGTAAAAAACCAGCTTTCGAACTTAGAATTTCCTCGTCCCACCATTTAGGGAGTAAAACTTCGCGAACGTATGACTTGTCAATTCCTTTGGATTTTAAAAGCTCATAAATCTCATTTATATTTTTGGTGTTATCATCCATTTATTATTTGATACTATATTTATAATCAAATATATATATTACATAAGAATTATTGTACAACAAAATCAAATTAAGATGCGCGACCAGGATATTCGCACTATTTTACATTCCTATTTAGAAAAACAGAATAAATATATTAAAGACACAATTATTGTGGATGAGCTTAACATTAAAAACGGTTTAGCAAGGGTTGATGTTGCCGTTATCAACGGTTCAATTCACGGTTACGAAATTAAGAGTGAAGTAGATACACTGTATCGATTGTCAAATCAAATTGAACACTACAACTCTAGTTTGGAAAAAATAACTATCGCTGTTAATTCAAATCATAAAGACAAAGTGTTTGATATTGTTCCGGGTTGGTGGGGAGTTATTGAAATTGACCATAATTCAGGAATAATTGAACTAAGAGAGTCTGAGAAAAATCCCATACTAAGTATTTCTGATTTATTGCTGTTTCTATGGAAGGATGAAATGATAAAGATACTTGAGAAAAACGAAGTTAAATACAAAAAGTCAGCAAACCGTAGCGCTTTAATTGAAACGATAACTCAAAACATAGAAAAAGAAAAATTACTCCACGAAGTCCGTCAAGCGCTTAAATCCCGGAAGAATTGGCGGAGCTGATTGACCACAACAGTGATATGGTGAGCAGTTCCTACCCAGCGCCAAGTGGTTAAGTTCCCGGTACCATCTTTATCTGTGCCGCAGGTGTAAATAAACTCACATCCTGGGCAGTGTTCAATTTCGTAGAAATGTGGGCTATTGATTAGTGTTTCAGAGATATCATAGAATTGCTCATATCCTCTCTGTCTAACTCCTTTGCCTCGATAAACTAAAAAGTTATTTTCGTGAGTATATCTAATACTAGCACTAGCGTTTGGATATTCTCCTTCAAATTCAGATAAAGAGGGATGGGATATGGCATAATCACCAAAAGCAGGTAATCTTTCCAAGTTATCCGATTTAACTAGTCTTTCCCAAATTGTGAATGATTTCCTTGGTAATATATGAATTTGATCGGCAGTTAGTTCAGTTAAGTCTATTGGAAAATTTCCCCCCGTCAATACAATACTACGCCAACTATTTAGAAACCTTAACTCTCCGAATAACTGAGTGCAGAACTCAATTCTTTCTTCAACGTCTGACTCAATTAGCGAACGCAAATCAATGATTAGATCAATTTGACTAGTTGGGAAATCGACGAATGATAAATGCTCTTCGATTATATTATTAATTTCCTCAACTGAATTTTTAAAGATTCTTAAGCCCAAGCCACGACCAAGATTATTTGAGATATCCCGAATAATTGATTTATGTTCTATACTAATTACATTACTTATTACAGGAATAACATAGTAATTATTCTTCACAAGATTTTGGAAAAGGAAATATATTGGATGGGTAGAATCCGGTAAAAATTCCTCATTATCAATCATGTATCCATCAATATAAATGGGCTTTTCTTTCCCCCACTTAGAAAAATAACCAATAACAGAATTAAGATGTTCTTCGATACTTTTAAATGGATTAGGCACAATCTCTATGACTGGGACTATATTGTTTTTTAATTCATCTGGTAATTTATCAAGAGCGGTAAATTCACCTAATTTACCCTTTAAGAACGGAGCATATTTTTTATTATCAATCATCGAAAATTACTTTTTAGATTACTTGTAATTTAATTTGAAGTTTATTGTAAGTAATTATACGAATATTTATAGAAGCTTAAAAGATGGTTGAAAAATTTGTAACGTCTACTTTCTGAAAATAATTTCTCATTATCTTCTTTTCATAGGACGTTTATTTCTCATTTCTTCCATTTCTTTTTCAACTATTATTCTTTCCAATAACTTTTCTGCAGGTTCACTTGCCCCGCCGATTCTTGTTTGAATTTTCTTTGTCTAACATTTTTTCGTTTTTGATTTTCTCAAGTAATTCAGAAGCAGGCGGGTCGCTTGGGTCTTGCGGTACAAGCTCTCCGCGGAATGCTTTTGCTAATATTGATGAGCTTAACTTATCCACATACTCTTTTGCTATTAGGTAACGGGTCTCTATTTCATCCGCTTTTGAAAGGAGTTTTTCTACCCGGTTTTTTATTTCTTTTTGTTCTTCTAAGGGAGAAATATCTATCATTAAATTTTTTAGTTGAGTCAGATTTATACGAGGTCGAGTTGCACCGTGAACTTTGTTTTTTAATTGCCGATATGTTTTTTGAGAGGCTAATTGTAAAAGTAAATATGATATTAAAACTTGAGGATTTTTACATCTTATACAAAAACAATCTGCTTTCGCAATTGATATTTCTTTTAACAGCTTGAATTAATTTCTTGGTTTCAACATTGTACATTTCAGCTAAATCTTGATCTAGTAAGACTTTCTCATTTCTAATGAAATAGATTTTTGAAGAGATATTTTCTATAGGAATTAAGTCCGTCTGTTTCGCCATTCAGCAATACTCAATTAATTATTTTCAACTTAACCATATTGCTTGAAGGTTTCAATAAAATAATTGAATGGAGATCACAAATTATGACCCCCAATTTTTCTTATAGTCATTCCTCATCCCACCAAATAAACCTATCAATATCAACTGCTTTACTCCAAAGTTTAACTTTATCCAAAAGAGAATCAAAAAGTTCTGCTTTGATAAAAAAGTACAACCCGAAATCTTCCTCGCCTATTTCATAACCATCATAAATGTAGTTTCCATCACCCAAAACTTTTTTGAATTCTTCAACAAGGTTCGGCATGAAACCGTCTTTACCGGCTGCGACAACTCTATCAAATATTTCCATCGTTTCGGATTTATCTCCCGGATTCATTCCAATAAACTCATCACCGATAAATGTATGATTTTGAATTGCCGAATCGAATGTAAAGCGATGGTAAATGTAATTTTGTCCGTCTATTTTATCGATCTCTTTTTGCATATGCCCTATGATTTTTGCGATTGTTTGATAAACTCTGTAAAGTCATAACAATATAATGTATCAGCTATTTCCAATTAATAATTTTATAAAACATCCTTCCCACATTCCCACATTCCAACATTCCATTTTTCTATTCTTTCCTCAATAACCAATTTCCCTTTTCGGTTTTTCAACTTCTACCCCAACTCGAGGTCACAAATTGTGACCTTGAATTCTTCCAGCTATGCCAACAAAGATTCTGCCGGTATGTTGAATCGTTTATGAAGTTCACGTGCCATTTTAAGTGTAAGATTTCTTTTACCGCTTAAGACTTCAGATGCACGGTTTTTCCCACCCATTGCTTCGGCGAGATCGGATTGTGTTAATCCCATCTGCTCCATTCTAAACTTAATTGCTTGAATTGGATCCGGAGGACCTATGGGATAATGCTTTTGCTCATAGGCTTCAACCAGGGTAACCAGTATTTCAAGTTTATCACCTCGAGGGGTATTCGGTTCAGCATCCCAAAGTTTATCTATCTGCTTAAGTGCGTTGTTATAATCGGTTTTATTTTTTATCGGTTTTATATTCATTTCTATATTTCCTCCGCGTTTATTTTGTCATATTCAGCATGTGTTCCAATAAATCGGATGTAGGCAATTTTGAAATCATACTTAATTGCTGCAACAAGCCGGTACTTATTTCCTTTTATTTTAAAAACAGCCCTATCATTTTTAATTGTTCTTACATTTGCAAATTGAGATGCTAGATCATTTGGTGTTTCCCAATTAGCTTTTTTAACTTCATCAAACCATGCTTTCAGCGGTTGTTCGGTTTCAGGATGGTTTATCCAGAATTCCTTAATGGTTTTCAAAGCTATTATACGCATTGTTAAATATAAAAAGTTCCCATAATGGGAACAAGTAAAAAATTATTAATCTTGCGCTTTTGTAAATTTAAGGAGGTCACAAATTGTGATCTTAAAGCTCTTATTTCTTCCCTGTAAATCTTATGGTTCACGGTGTAATGCTTTGGAGTTACACAAAGAGCCGCAGAGGGTACGCAGAGAACCACAGAGGAAAACTACTTTATTCGAGAAACTATCTTATCGTCGGTAAGTTCACGAATTGCATCTTTTGCTATCCACCGTGCGGATTGGGGATCTATCTTTTCAATTTTTAAAATTTTTCGAGTACAATTGTTAATCAGAAAATCTTTCGAAGACATCAAATTCAATTTTTTCCATATCAAATTTACCGTAAAGGAAATCGCCTGTATCAAGCTTCCATTCAACTTCGCCGTGTCGAGGTATCATAATTCCGTTAACTTCTTCATAATCAGAGAAATAACCTGTATAACCGGTAAGTTTAGGTCCGGCGGTTGTGGTCATATATCTTTGAGATGTAAGTTTTCTCGCAGAGCCGTCTTCATTAAAATGAACAACCGCTTCAATCTCAATATCGTTGTGAATAAAATTAAGTTGTGCGGAAGTCGAATCAACCGGAATCCATTTTAAGTTATCGGACGGGAGTAATGCCGTCGGATACCAAAAACATTCAAACAGCCATCTAACAAGTTGAGCTTGTGCAATTTCGTTTCCTGTTTCTTTTGAAATTGTTACTCCCGACATAAATTTAATAAGTAAGCTTCCGGTATCGTTAAAATAAGTATCGATACCTTTTACCCAAATAACTTTTGCAAAACTAATATCTCCGCTCCAAATAAATCCCGGCAAATTTGTTATAGCATAATGTTCGGCGGTAAGCGTTTTAAAATCAGTTTCTAAATTCGGCTTGAACAAACCTGTTTGTTTGATTCTGACAAAACGCGGTTTTGTAATTCCTTCTTTCAAAGCAAAACGAAAATATTTTTGAACAGGCTGAGGCAAAGTATCAATTTCACTGAATGAAAAATTTTCAACAGGATGTTCCATTGCCGTTGTTTTAAGCCGTTCTATTTCGGAATTAACAAAGCTATGTGTTGAGTATACACCTAAAAAATAAAATGTAAAAGAAAATAGAAACAGAACCGCTAAGATAATTAACACTGTCTTTTTCATAATTTGATCTGAACTTTTGTTAATAATAGTTGAGTTAGCAACAACTAATTCCTCAGTACACGTAAATTAAGCAATTAGTCGTTGTAAAAATAATATAGTAAGGCGGGATTATTTCGGTTGAATACCTACATATACGCTCTGCTGTTCACTGCAGATGTTACCATTGGAAATGATTTTTGATGTAACACTCATTCCGGCTTTTCCTTTTTCCGAAATTTTACTTTTAAAATTATTCCATTCATTTTGTTCAATTATTACTTCGGCATAAAAATCATTTTGAACAGGCAGTTTGTATTCCGTATGGCTGCTTTTAATAACTAAAGTAGTAGGAATATTTTCCTTCTTTATTTTGTATGTAAGAATTGCCCATCCGGCAACAATACCTATGGTTGCAATACTTCCGCCGAATGCAGAGCCGTAATGATTTCGATTTTCATAAAGTGGTGCGGTAAGTTTTATTGAGTTATCGGTTAATTGCGCAACAGATAATTTTGAGTGTTCCAGTATCGGTATATTAGAAAGAATATAATTAGTTAACGAATCAGCATCAGTTATTAAAGTCTGAACCGGTTTCGATAAGTCTTCCTTTTTGATAAACATAATATATCCATTTAATGATTGGCAAATATAAGAATAATATTAAGACAATACATCCGGCAAATTATATCCTCGATTTGTTTCTTGAAATTGAATCGCCAAAATTTTTAAATCATCTTATTAGTAATATTGTTTAGTAAGTTAAGTGAAAGAAATGAAACAAAATAAAAATCACTGGTATGACGGATTATTTTACGATGTGTTTATTGCACCGAACCAGGACAAATCATTTCGAATTGTAAAAAGTATCATTGCCGAAAACTCAACGGTAATTGATGCCGGATGCGGTACGGGAAGATTCTCTTTTAGTGTCGAAGATAAAGCAGGCAAGATTGACGGCGTTGATCTTTCGGAAAGAAACATTAATCTAGCCAAAAAGAAACTCGCTAAAATTAACTCCCCGAAAATTAATTTTTTTCATGCAGATCTAAATAATTTTTTTGCAAACAAAAATCGATATTATGATTATGCAGTTATGTCGTATGTTATTCACGAAATTGATGAAAGCTACAGAATAGAAATTCTGAAAAACCTGGCAGAATATTCCGGTAAAGTAATTTTAATAGATTATCTCGTACCGCGTCCTTCAACTTATTGGAGTTACATTAACGAAGCGGTGGAATTTATTGCCGGTAAAGAGCATTACAAAAACTTCAAATCGTATGTTAGAAACGGCGGTATAAAGGGGCTGGCAGATCAAAGCGGATTACAAATTATAAAAGAAGTAAAGAACTTACCGTCAACCAGTCACATTGCTATACTTGAAAAATAAGTTAAACGGATTTTCTTAAAGCGTTTTCAGCCTGCAGTAAATGTCTTTTTTGATGTTCGATAATCACCATAAAAGCTTCCCCCAACTGTAACTTAAAAAATTTTATAACCGGAGATGCTGTTTTGGTTTTACTCATATCATAATTTCGGGATTGTTCGGCGAGTGTAATAAATTCATCTTGAAGTTTTATAAAATCGTTGATGGTATTTTCTAAATCACCATTATAATTGCTCATAAAAACACGCGGGGCTTTAAATTTCATTTTACCTCGGGGTTTCATCATATCAATAAATTTAGATGCTATAAATCGAGGCTTATACTTTTTTTCAGAAGGATTCAAATTTCCGTTGCTTTTAAAAGATTCTTTTAAATTAATGTAATACTTTTTGTTGGTGGTATTAATATGCACGATACATTCGGCAGCGCTCCATTTTCCTTCCGCCGGTCGTGTTTCAAATTTTTCTTTAGAGTAATCTGTAGTAAGTTTTTGAAGTAGCTTTTTGGCTTCTGCAAACTCATTTATAAATTGTTTTATTAATCTTGAATTTGATACCATAGTTTTTATAGTTATTTACTAAACAGATTCGTTTTTTCTTCGATAATATTGGTCGGGGTAATGACCTTACTTTTTATGAATCTTTCGCTTATTATTGTAACTTAAAGAAAAAATAATTTATGAAGTATATTTTTACAATCATATTGTCAATTTCAACATTGTTTGCCCAGTCTCACCCGGAAGAGTACTTAAAAAGTTTGGAAAATTCAAAGGGCACACAAAGAATCGATATTCTTAATAAAATTTCTGAGGGATATAGAAATATTTCCGACAACGCACAAGCAATCGATTATGCAGAAAAGGCATTAAGTGAATCCCTTCAAAATGAATACACGGTAGGAGAAATAGATGCGCTTAATAATCTTGCAAGTACTTATATTCTTTCCCAGCAATTGGAACCCGGAATTGAATATGCAAGAGGTGCGGAATCTCTGGCAAAAAAGAATAATTACAAACCTGGTATTGCAACAGCGTATAGAAATTTAGGAGCATATTATATCTATTCTAATAAACCCCAACCTGCACTCGATACCCTTAAAATTGCCGTGGAGATGTTTCAGGAATTAAGCGATTCCGTCGGGCTCGCATCGGCATTAATGGGTCTGGGTGCCGCGTATACCCGGGTAAACGAGATTGAAACAGCAATTACTTTATTTGAAGATGCTGCCGATATTTTTTCGAATAAAGGAAATGATTATCAAGCTGCTCATGCTTACCTTAATTTGGGTTCGCTTTATTCAACTATTATCGGAGATTATCAGAAGGGGCTTGATAATTCTCTTAATGCACTGGAAAAATTCCATGCGGTTAATGATCAAGTAAAAGCAGCTTATGCCATGATTATTATCGGTAATACTTATGAGGGTTTGGGCAATTACGATAAACCGATTGAATACTATTCGAATGCTTTATTAATTTTTGAAAATACCGGTAACGCTTACCTCGTTGCAAATGCGGTTAATAATTTGGGAGAGGTTTATAAACATAGACGGGAATTTAACATAGCAATCGAATATTACATTCAGGCATTGGATAAAAGCAAAGAAATAAACAACGAAGAAGGATTAGGTGTTGCGCTTAATAATATTGGCGAATGTTATTATGAACTTGAAAATTACTTACTTGCAAATGATTATTATATCCAATCCTACGAGTTTTTGGAAAGACTTAATGATAAAAATAAAATGTCTATTTCGTTAAATAATCAAGCAGCGGTTTTATTAAAGCTCGGCAACTATTATGAAGCTATAAGCAAATCAAAAAAGGCAATTGCACTTGCCGAAGAAGTTTTCACCGGAGATGAAATTCAGCGCGGTTATGAAAATTTATATAATGCATACAAATCAATAGGTAATTTTAAAGCCGCTTTGGAAAACTACCTAAGGTACGAAGAAATAAAAGATAGTCTTGTTAATGAAAGAAGAAGCAGCGAGCTGGCAAAAACATTAGCAGATTTTGAAGCTATCCAAAGAGAAAAGGAAATTGAACTACTGAGGAAAAATTCCGAATTAAAACAGGCAAAACTGGATCGTCAGGAAAATCTTACTTACTTCTTTATTATCATTTCCATTATGCTGCTTGTCTTTGGTGTAGTTTATTATATGCGCTATACCGAGCGAAAATCCATGAATCAAAAACTTCTTCAATATACTAATGAGTTAAATGAAATTAATAGAACAAAGGACTTATTCTTTTCTATTATTGCGCATGATTTACGGGGTCCTTTTAATTCTTTATTGGGAATCACCGACATACTTGCAGAAGATAACATTGAACTTACCGAAGACGAAATAAAACACCTCAGCAAAGAAGTAAACCAAAATGCACGCAATGTGTTTCTACTTTTGGAAAATCTACTCGAATGGTCTTCTGCCCAACTCGGTAAAATTACATTTAACCCTACTAGATTTGATTTGAATGAAATTGTAACTCAAAACATAAATCTCTACCGTAAATCTGCTTCCAATAAGGAGCTCAATCTTGTAATAAAACTTGATAATGATGCATCTGTTTTTGGTGATAAGAATATGATAGATTCTGTAACACGAAACTTGATCAATAATGCCATCAAGTACACCGAAAAGGGAGGAGAGATAAAAGTCTTTACACAAAAGAATGATGAACAGGTTCTTTTCACTGTAGAAGATAATGGTGTTGGAATTCCTCAAGATGAATTAAGCAAGATATTCGATCTGGACAGCGATATTAAAAAGCCCGGCACGGAAAATGAAAAAGGTACGGGGTTGGGACTTATTCTTTCAAATGATTTTGTGAAAAAGAACAACGGAACAATTTCGGTTGAAAGCATTGTTGATAAGGGAACAATTTTTAAGGTTAGTCTTCCTGTTAAATAATAGAAACGATTCCTTCCGAAGGTTGTATAAATCTGTATTCTGCATTTAAATTATAACTAAATTGACTTATGCAAAAATTTATTTTCTATTTGTTAATAGCAATCACCTTAAGCGGACAAGTTAAAACCGGATTTCAAATTGCTCGTTTGAAATATAACGGCGGCGGCGATTGGTATAATGATCCTTCCGCAGAAGTTAACCTGCTTAATTTTGTAAGTGAACATACTAATATTAAAACCATTCCCGGATATAAATTTGTAGAACTCGGAAGTTCGGAAATGTTTTCTTATCCGTTCTTATTTTTGACCGGTCACGGGAACATTGTTATTTCCTCGGATGAAGCCGAAAAGCTTCGCACATATCTAAACAACGGCGGTTTCCTTTATGTTGATGATGATTATGGATTGGATAATGCTTTCAGAAGAGAAATTAGAAAAGTTTTTTCCGATAAAGATTTGGTTGAGCTGCCCTTCGATTATGGATTGTATCATTGTTTGTTTAAGTTTAATTACGGTCCGCCTAAAACTCACGAACATGATAACAAACCTCCGCAAGGGTTCGGGATTTTTATCGACGGAAGGTTAGCGGTTTATTATACATACGAAAGTAATCCAAGTGACGGATGGACTGATGAACGTGTTCACAATACACCGCAAGATAAAAGAGAAGAAGCATTAAGATTTGGTGCTAATATTATCGTCTGGGCATTATCTAATTAAAAATTTGAAAAGCTATTAATGCAGCTATTTTAAATACCGGCATATGAATGATTTTTATCAAAATATATTAAGCAGACTAAGACAAGTAAATAATAAGAGAAATCTTTTTAATGCATTGGATGGCTTTATTAAGTTTGTTGTTGTCTTCACCGTAATATTTTTTATTACGGTTTTGTTTGAATCGATATTCTTCTTTGAAAGTATCGTTAGAACAATTTTCTTTTTTCTATCAATTGCAGCAGCTTCAATTTTCTTTTTGATCAAAGTAATATTTCCTTTATTAAAGAATATTAACGCATTCTCCAATTTCGATTTGAACGAGATTGCAAATTATGTGGGGGGTAAATATCCCGACATAAAAGATGATTTGTTAAACGCAGTTCAACTTATCAATTACAAACAGCACAATTATTCTAACGATTTAATACAGGCGGCATTTCAGAAAGTTTATAAGAAAACGGAAAATCTTGATTTTACCGGCACAGTAAAATTTAATATGTGGAATGATGTAAGATTATCTACGTCGGCTTTAGCTGCCGTAGTTATTATGTTATTCTTCCTCCCTTTTTTGAATAATGCATTTGAAAGAATTATCAACTACGATAATGATTATACTGTTCCTCCTAAATATGTTTTAACATTACAACCCGGGAATATTGATGTAACAAGAGGCGAAAGCATAACCGTAAAAATTACTACGGGTGAAGATACTCCGAACGCGGTTAATCTTTTTACAAGAACTAAAGAAGAAACAAAGTTTAATGAGATAAATCTTACACCGGATTCAAATAATATTTTCACGCATACATTAAAGTCTCTTAACACTTCACTTGAATATTACGCAAGCGCCGAAGATGTTGAATCAGAAGTCTATAAAATTAATGTAATGGATAGACCGATTGTAAAAAAGATGGAAATGAAAATAACTCCTCCATCTTATACTAAGCTTACTTCTATTGTCCAAACCGATAACGGAAGTACGTCGGTATTACCCGGAACAAGATTAGATTATAAAATCACTTCTTCTAAAAATTTGAAATCCGCCGAGCTTGTAACTTTACCGGGAAAAGTCATTTCATTAAATACGGATGGTTTTGAAGCAGAAGGAAATTTTTATATTAAAGAGAAACTAAGTTATTACATTCAACTAACCGATACTTCCGAAGTAAAAAGTGAAAACCCGATTCGATATACAATAAATATTTTAGAGGACGAATACCCGCATGTTGAAATAATTCAGCCCGGAGAAAATGTTGAATTGGGACTTGAAACTATTTTACCCCTCGTAATAGAAATTGAAGACGATTATGGATTTACCGATTTGCAGTTATTTTACCGTAAAAGCACACAAGGGCAATCTACAGAGACGGAATTTTTTAAAATTCCAATTTCTATTTCTAAAAATGAAAAAAAACAGGAAATTTTTTATTCATGGGATATAACGCCGATTAATCTGAAAGCCGAAGAAATCGTTTCGTATTATGTTGAAGTTAGCGACAACGATAATATAAACGGACCGAAGAAAACAAAATCAAAAGTATATACACTCCGCATACCATCGCTGGAAGAACTTTTTGCCAGCACCGATAAAAAACAAAACGAAGCTCAAAGCGATTTAACAAAAGTTTTTGAAGAAGCAAAAAAGTTAAGCGATGAATTACAGAAAATAAGCGATGAATTGAAAAAAGATGATCGTCAAATAACTTGGGAAGAAAAAGAAAAAATAGAACATGCACTTAAGAAATTCGAAAATCTTGAAAGCCAGGTAGATGATATTAAAAAACAACTTGACGATGTAAGAAAAGATCTTGCGGATAATAATTTACTCTCGGAAGAAACTCTTCAAAAATATTTGGAACTTCAGGATTTGATGGATCAATTAAGCAGTGAAGAAATGAAAAAAGCATTTGAAAGAATGCGTGAACAATTGGAAAACATGATGCGTAACCAGGTCCAAAATGAATTGGAAAACCTTCAATTTAATGAAGAGATGTTCAAGAAATCTCTTGAGAGAACCGTCAACCTTCTGAAGCGAATTCAAATTGAACAGAAAATGGACGAACTTATTAAACGTACCGAAAACTTAAGTGAACAGTTAAGTGAACTTAATCAACAGACGGAACAAAGCAACCTTTCAAATCAACAGGAAAAAGATGCACTTGCCGATAAGCAAAATTCACTAACCGAACAGATGGAAAATCTCGAAAAGCAGATGGATGAACTAACGGATAAAATGAAAGAGTTTAATGATATGCCTCAGCAAGATGCAGAAAAACTTTCCGAAGAAATTCAGCAGCAAAAAAATCCCGAACTAAATGAACAAACATCCCGGCAGCTGCGTCAAAACCGCAAAGAAACCGCAATGCAAAACCAGCAGCAAATGATGCAAAACATGCAGGCAAATCTTGAGAATATGCAAATGATGCAGCAAAACATGCAGATGCAAAACCAGATGCGTGTTATGAGCGATATGATGAAAGCGCTCGATGATATATTAACGCTGTCTAAAGAAGAAGAAGAACTTAAAAATAAAACAAGAGAGCAAGCCGGAAGCACGTCGAGTTTAAGAGAGTTTGCTCAAGAGCAAAATCAAATTCGAAATGACCTTGATAAAATTACAAGACGCTTAGGTGAACTTTCTCAAAAAACATTCGGCATTACACCGGAGATGGGGCGAGCAATCGGCGAAGCGCGCAGAGAAATGAATAAATCAATTATGGATATGCAGGAAAATAACAGCGCAAGAGCCGCACAATCTCAAGAAAAAGCTATGAAAAGTTTAAATGAAACCGCAATGATGATGAAGAATTCTTTAGAAATGATGATGGAGGGACAAGGTCAAGGCGGCGGTATGATGTCGATGATGCAGCAGCTTCAGCAAATGAGCCAGCAGCAGATGAGTTTGAATCAAATGACACAAATGATGCAGCAAGGGCAGCTCTCGCAAGAGCAAATGGCACAAATGCAGAGATTAGCACAAGAGCAGCAGATGATTCAAAAATCATTATCACAATTAAATGAAGAAGCAAAATCATCAGGGCAATCAAAAAGAATCAGCTCTAACCTTGAACAAATATTAAAAGAGATGGAAGAAGTTGTAACCGGTATGAAATCAAATAACGTTGACGATGGATTACTTCAAAAACAAGAAAGAATTTTATCCAAGCTTTTAGATGCCCAGAGATCAATAAACGAGAGAGATTACGAAAAAGAGAGGGAATCTTTCGCAGGAAAGAATTTCCAGAGAGAAACTCCACCCGAATTATTATTGACAACCGATGAAGGATTACAAAAATTGCGTGACGAACTTCTTAATGCTTCAAAAGAAGGATATAAAAAAGATTACGAAGAATTGATTAAAAAATATTTCGAAGCGCTTCAGAAGGAGCAAACACAAAACTAATAAACATATTGGGGGTATTATGATAAAACACATTCTTTTTTTCTTTTCAATTCTTTTGCTATTCAATTCTCCATTTGCTCACGAAAGACAAATTACAATCAACAAAGGGAAACCGATAAATGTTGACGGTATACTTGAAGAGGGCGAATGGGATGATGCAGGAAAAATTTCAATAGAAATTACAGATAAATATTCCATTACCGTTTACTTTAAACACGATGGCGAAAATTTACTTTTTGCTTTCGACGGGTTTTCCCCGGAGTTATTCCGTGTTCCGGAAGTAATGTTGGATATAAAAAATGATCGTTCACCGTTAATGGATGATAATGACTGGTGGTTTCATGCCTCTATGACCGACTGCTGGTCAAATGGTTCATTTAATGACTGGAAATCTTGTGTCCGCAATGCCGAATCTTGGAAAGCTAATAACGTAATTGATATGAAAGCAGAAAACAAATTTGAAATGGAAATTCCATTTAAGCTGATCGATTTAAATCTAGCCGAATCTAATACAATTGGAATTGCATTCAATGCAACAGATACGAGAAGTGAATGGAACTTCTGGCCTAAGCATGCCCAAATTGCTTTACCTAGCAGTTGGGGTGAGGCGGTTATAAATTAATAATAAGAGCTTTTCGATACACATCACATTTCTAAGAATAAATATTGATCATGTGTTTTTTAGTATGGGGATTTCTTTAATAATCACTTATTTTTACACCTTTATTAAACATATACATAAACGCTAAGAATAAACTTGAGGAATTAATGAAAAAAGTATTTCTTTTATTGGCTGTATTATTTGTTTCGTTTGTAAATGCACAAATGGTTCCTCACCCTGACTTACTTGAAAAAATAAGAAACGGTGAAATTGAAATTCCCTATGCACTAAAAAATTATGCTGAATTAAAAGAACGGGGTGTTTCTACCGGCTGGACTTCAGAAGAATTAAATAAACAAAATTCTTTAATAAGCAGCGAAGATGTTCATAGAACATACGGACCGGCAAAAGCCGTAACCGGTACATTTAAAGCAATTTTTCTCTTTGTAGAATTTTCCGATAAAGCTTCTCAAGTTTCGGTAAGCTTTTTTGATAATCTGTTATTTGATAACTCACCAAGCAGCATGAGAGGTTATTTTGATCAAATTAGTTACGGCAACCTTGATCTAATTACCGATGATATGCCGAGCACGATTGGATGGGTTACCGCACCCCAATCTTATGCATATTATGTTGACGGGCAAAATGGATTTGGAAACTATCCAAGAAATGCGCAAGGTTTAACAAGAGATGTTGTTCAGTTGGTTGATCCCTTTATTGATTTTTCTTTGTATGATAATGACGGCGACGGTTATATAGATGCATTGTTTATTGTTCATACCGGTCCGGGTGCAGAATTTACCGGCAGCGATAACGACATCTGGTCACATGCATGGTCTATTCCCAATAACGGTTACATGACCGATGACGGTGTAAGAGCATATAGTTATTCTATGGAACCTGAATACTGGTCTACACCGGGAGATATGACAATTGGAGTCTATGCACATGAAATGGGACACTCCGTTTTTAAACTGCCCGATCTTTATGATTACGACAACTCTTCAAACGGTGTCGGAAGATGGAGTTTGATGGCAGGAGGAAGTTGGAACGGTACACTTGGCAACTCACCTGCTTGGCCTGATGCATGGTGTCATGTACAAATGGGATTTTTTACCCCGACTAATGTTACCTCAGATTTAATCGGTGAAACAATTACTGCAATGACTAACGAAGCGAATATTTATAAGGTGTGGAAAAACGGCTCACCCGGCAAACAGTATTTCTTGGTTCAGAACAGGCAGAAAGAAGGTTATGATTCGGCTTTACCCGGAAGCGGTTTATTAATCTGGCATATCGATGAAAATCAAACAACAAATAGAAACGAATGGTATCCGGGTAATACAAATAGCGGTAATTATCTTGTTGCTTTGGAACAAGCCGACGGAAATTTCGATCTTGAAAAAAGAATAAATAATGGAGATGCTAGAGATCCGTTTCCCGGTACAACTAACAACACCCAGTTTAACTTTTTAAGCAGTCCAAACTCAAATGCTTATAACGGAGAAATAACTTATGTGGCGGTAGAAAACATTAGTGCATCGAGCAGTAATATGACTGCAGATATAAAAATTTCTCAACCTTCTGAATTTTTGCAGGTTACCTCACCAAACGGAGGAGAAACTTGGCAGGGCAATTCCGACCAAATTATAAAATGGTCCAGCAACGGTATTACAAGTGTGGATATTGAATTAAGTACTAACAACGGATCGACATGGACTTCGATTGTATCGGGACAAGATGCAGCGGCGGGGCAGTATAATTGGGTTGTTCCAAATACACCTTCTTCAAATTGTTTAATAAAAATTACGGATTCATCCGATCCGTCTGCTTCGGATGAGAGTAATTCAACTTTTACAATTACACCTTCACCGGTGATTGAAGTTGTTGAACCTAACGGAGGGGAAGAATTTGATGTCGGTGACCAGGTTGAAATTAAGTGGACTAGCGCAAGTGTAAATACCGTTAGAATTCATTACTCGGTTGATAACGGTAATACATGGCAGAATGTAATTATTATTACTCCTTCGGACGGTTCGCATAATTGGACAATACCGGACAATCCATCAACGGAATGTTTAATAAAGATTACCGATATTTCCAACAGTAATGTATTTGATCAAAGTGATGATGTATTTACAATTATTTCCAACACACTTGCCGCACCTCAATTATTATCTCCTGCTAACAATTCAACAAATGTCGATTTAACTTTAGATTTTTCATGGAGTATTGTTGCGGGGGCTGAAAGCTATACAATTGATATATCTTCAGACCAATTGTTTAATGATGTTGTCTATTCCCAAACAACTTCCGAAAACGAGATTATTGCTGTTGATTCTTTCTTAGAAGGGATTAAATACTATTGGCGGGTTTTTGCCGTTGGAGTGGAAAGTGAAAGTCCGTATTCGGATACTTATTCGTTTACTACTAAATTATTTTCGCCGGATAGTTTGACTGCGGAAGTTTATTCACATACTCCTAATAAAGTTGTCTTAAACTGGAAAGACAATTCGTCAAATGAAACCGGGTACAAGATTGAAAAGATGACTTCTAAAGTTAGCTGGGCTTTGGTTGATTCAACTTCGGCTGATCAAACTACATGGTCGGAAACAGTTACAAGTCCATTTGAGTATACTTATAGAGTCAAAGCATATACAACATTTACGGAATCTGATTATAGTAATACGGCAGATGTTGTAGTCTCAAGCATAGAGAGCGGCGAATCAATGCCAAGCGTTTATACACTTGAACAAAATTATCCGAATCCGTTTAACCCAAGCACACAAATCAGATTCGGGCTGCCTTATGAAAGTAATGTAAAATTGAAAATATACAACATACTCGGACAGACCGTAACCGAGCTTTTAAATCAATCAATGCAAAGCGGATATCACACAATCGAATGGAATGCCGAAAATCTTACATCCGGAATTTATTTCTATTCAATAGAAGCGAACTCAATTTCCGGCAGTAAATCTTTTAATTCGGTTAAGAAGATGTTACTCGTGAAATAGCTTTTCATATTTTACGAGTAATCCCGACTTGTCGGGACTGCTCGTGAAATAGTATCAAGACATGACAGAAAATTGTAGCCGCAGACCTGTCTGCCGACAGGCAGGCTACACGTCTGCGGTTTTTATATAATTTTAATTTATTTTCATTACACACACTTTAGTTTTCTTTTATCGATTTAATAAACAATTAAAATTGCTTGAACAAATAAGTTAATTTGTTAAGAAAATCGCCCTTTCTTTTTTGCTTGCTTTAATCAAAAAAAAAAAGTATCTT